>Ga0210060_1000067_pt1 | contig 65272 bp, 51 predicted proteins | sample Joice_CattailNLB_FD_184871 | JGI IMG/M metagenome (GOLD analysis project Ga0210060, IMG submission 184871) | Wetland microbial communities from San Francisco Bay, California, USA, that impact long-term carbon sequestration - Joice_CattailNLB_D2... | ecosystem: Environmental > Aquatic > Marine >...
GCCGGCGGGCCGTGCCGCGCCCGGCGCCGCCCGCCGCGGCTGCCGGGGGCGCAGCCTGTCTGCCCACAGGCCTGCGGCGAGGCGCTGCTCGGGCCCGCTGCCGGTGCGCGACAGCCACACGAACGGATGGATCGTCTTGCGCGCCGCGTGCAGCAGCGCGCGCGCCTCCTGGGTGAGCGCCTCCAGCCCCGCCCACTCGCACTGCAGCTCCTGTTCCCGGATCAGCCAGCCGAGTACGCCCGCCTGTGCAGGGTCCGCCTGATGCGCGCGCCGCAGGACCTCGATCGCCTGCGCGCCGCGTCCCGCGCGCGCGAGCGTGATGCCAAGCGCGGCCAGGATCTTTCGATCCTCGGGGGCACGCGCCAGGCCCGCCTCCAGGGCCTCGATCGCCTCGTCCCACTTGTGTCGGCGCTTGAGCACCAGCCCGAGGTTGAACAGCGCCGTCGGGTCGCCGGAATCGATCTGGCAGGCGGCCCGTAACACCGTCTCCGCCTCGTCGAGCCGATGCGCCTCGCGCAGCGCCATCCCGAGCGCGTTGCCGGCCTCGGCCGACTGCGGGGCAAGGCGCGTCGCCGCCTCGAGGTGCGGGATCGCGGCATCGACGTCGCCGAGACCCTGCAGCTGCAGGCCGAGATCGACGTGCGCGCTCGCAAGCCCCGGCGCGCGCGCGAGCGTGTCGCGCAGCGCCTGCACCGCCTCGGCTCGGCGTCCGGCGGAGGCGTAGGCCTTGGCGAGGTAATAGCGGAACTCCGGCTCATCCTGCGCCAGGCGCACCGCGCGCTCGAGCCGCTCAACGGCTGCGTCGAAGCGGCCGCGAACAGCCTCGGTGTAGCCGAGCAGAAACCAGCCGCGGGCAAACGCGGGATTGACCCGCAACAAGGCCTCGAGCAGAGCCACCGCACGTTCATGCTCCCCCCGTCCGAAGCATTCCTTGGCGCGCGTGAGGCGTTCCGCATCCTGCGCGGAAAGCGGCTCTGGCTGACTCGACGTCTGGACGCTCATCGCGCGAATGGCTCTCGATCGCGGCGCGCAGTGCAGCGAACGCGCGCCCGTGGCCCGATTATGCGGACAGGGTGGTTGTCAGGGCAATTCGCGCTTCGCCGCGCGCGGCGGCCGGCCGCGCGATCGTAAACCCCGTGTAAATCTGGGTCCGCGGCAGGGTTTAGCCGTTATGATTCGGCGCCCGGCGGTCAGCCCTTCGGTCCTGCCGCGCGTTGGATCTGGTATGCGGCCCATCCTGCTCAAGAGCATCATCGTCCTCGCCGTGCTCGCTGCGGCGGTGGCGGTATTCGCCTGGCTGCGCGGCGGCAGCGACGCCGCGCCGCAGTACCGCACGGCGAAGGTCGAGCGCGGCACGATCGCCGCGGTGGTCGCGGCCAGCGGAACCCTGAATGCGGTCACCACCGTCCAGGTCGGCTCGCAGGTGTCCGGCCAGATCAAGGAGATCCTGGCCGATTTCAACACCCCGGTGAAAAAGGACCAGATCATCGCGCGCATCGATCCGTCGAGCTTCGAGCTGCGCGTCAGCCAGGCGCGCGCGGACGTCGACGCCGCCCGCAGCGCGGTCGCCGTGCAGCGCTCGGCGCTCGCCGCGCAGCAAGCGGAGCTCGCCCGGCTGCGCGTCAACCTGCTCGACGCGGAACGCGACTACAAGCGCAAGAAATCGCTGGTCGAGAAAAACTTCATCTCGCCGGCGGATCGCGACAAGGCGAAAACGCTGTTCGACGCCACGCGCGAGCAGCTGCGCGCAGCGCAGGCGCAGGCCAAGGTGAACGAGGCGCAGATCGACAGCGCGCTGGCCGCCGTCAAGCAGCGCGAGGCACTGCTGCACCAGTCCGAGGTCGACCTCGAGAAGACCATCATCCGCGCGCCGGTCGACGGCACGGTGATCCTGCGCAACGTCGACGCCGGCCAGACCGTTGCCGCCAGCCTGCAGGCACCGGTGCTGTTCACCATCGCGCAGGACCTGCACGACATGCAGGTCGAGGCGGCGATCGACGAGGCCGACGTCGGACGGCTGCGCGTCGGGCAGCATGCGAGCTTCACCGTCGATGCGTTCCCGCGGCGCAATTTCTCCGGCGAGATCCGGCAGATCCGCAAGTCGCCGCTGAACGTGCAGAACGTCATCAGCTACACGGTGGTGATCTCCGCGGCGAACCCGGACCTCGCGCTGCTGCCCGGCATGACCGCCAACGTGCGCATCGAGGTCGATCGGCGCGACGACGTGCTCAAGGTGGCGAACGCAGCGCTGCGCTTTCAGCCGCCGGATGAGAGCGCGGCCGCAACGGCCGCGCCGGCGCCTGCGGCCGACGGCGCGCAAAGCGGTGCCGCGCGCGGCGGCAGCAACGCGCTCGCCAAGGCGCGTCAACGCCTCGACGCCGCGCTCAAGCCGGATGCCACGCAACGCGCCAAGCTCGATACGATCTTCGAGGATGCGCGCAAGAAATTCCTGGTGCTGCGCGAGCTGTCCGACGCCGCCGAGCGGCGCAAGCGCGGCGCGCAGATCCGTGCCGAGCTGCGTGCCCGGATCATGGACATCCTGAGCCCGGCGCAGCACGAACTGTACGAACGCCTCATCGCGCAGGCGAGCGCCCGCGGGCGCGCCGTCGCCGCGCGCCTGTGGGTGCTCGAGAACCAGGCGCCGAAGCCGGTCGACGTGCGCATCGGCCTGTCCGACGGCACCAGCACCGAGATCGTCTCCGGCGCGCTGCGCGAAGGCGAGGCGGTCATCGTCGGCATGACCCAGGCGGCGCGGCCGTCGGCCGCGGCGTCGCGCATGCGCCTGTTCTGATGGCTGCGCCGCTGATCCGCACGCAGGGGCTCGAGAAGACCTACCGGCTCGGCGACTCGGAGGTGCACGCGCTCGCCGGCGTCAGCATCGACATCGCCGAGGGCGAGTTCGTCGCCGTGATGGGCCCCTCGGGCTCCGGCAAGTCGACCTTCATGAACGTGATCGGCTGCCTCGACCGGCCGACGCGTGGCGCCTACGCGCTCGGCGGTCAGGATGTCAGCGCGCTCGACGCGGACGCGCTCGCAGGCACGCGCAACCGCCACATCGGCTTCGTCTTCCAGAACTTCAACCTGCTGGCGCGCACGCCGGCGATCGAGAACGTCGAGCTGCCGCTGATCTACGCCGGCGTGCCTGCCGCCGAGCGCGCGGCGCGCGCGCGCGAGATGCTGGGTCGGGTCGGCCTTGCCGAGCGCGTCCACCATCTGCCATCGCAGCTCTCGGGCGGCCAGCAGCAGCGCGTGGCGATCGCGCGCGCCCTGGTGACCCAGCCGCTGCTGATCCTCGCCGACGAGCCCACCGGCGCGCTCGATTCGCACACCAGCCTCGAGCTGATGGCGCTGTTCCAGGCGCTGAACCGCGGCGGCATGACGGTGGTCATCGTCACCCACGAACCCGACATCGCGCGCTTCGCCGGTCGCGTGCTGCGCTTCCTCGACGGTCGCGTGGTGCGCGACGAGGCGAACGCCCCGCTCGACGCCGGCCGGCAGCTCGCCGAGAGCGTGCCGGCATGAACCTCACCGCGCTGCTGCGCATCGCGCTGCGCGCGCTCGCAGTCAACAAGCTGCGCAGTGCGCTCACCATGCTCGGCATCATCATCGGCGTATCCGCGGTCATCGTCATGGTCGCGGTCGGCGCCGGCGCGCAGGCGCGCGTCGAGGAGCAGATCCGCGCGCTCGGCTCGAACCTGCTGCTGATCCTGTCGGGCGCGCGCACCCAGTCGGGGGTGCGGCTCGGCCTGGGCTCGAACTATTCGCTCAACGAGGGCGATGCCTTCGCCATCACCCGCGAGATTCCGGGCGCGACGGCGGCGCCCGCGGTGCGCGGCGGCGCGCAGCTGATCTGGGGCAACGCCAACTGGTCGACGGTGATCTACGGCACCACGCCCGAGTACCTGCCGGTGCGCCAGTGGACGCTCGCCGCCGGGCGCACGTTCGAGCCCGCCGAGATGGCGGGCGCGGCCAAGGTCTGCATCATCGGCCAGACCGTGGTCAAGAACCTGTTCGGCGCCACCGACCCGATCGGCCAGTCGATTCGCATCCGGCGCGTGCCCTTTACCGTGATCGGTGTGCTCGAAACGAAGGGCCAGAGCATGATGGGCACCGACCAGGACGACGTCGTGCTGATGCCGCTCAACACGGCGCGCAACCGGGTGCTCGGCTCGACCACGCTCGCCAAGCAGCGCGCGGTGAGCGTCATCTGGGTCAAGGTCGACGACGGACTCGACACCAACGCGATCGCCGAGCAGGTGAGGGCCCTCTTGCGCCAGCGCCACCGCCTGCAGGCCGGCGCCGACGACGACTTTTCGCTGCGCAATCTTGCCGAGATCATGGCGGCGCAAGAAGCGTCGAGCCGCATCCTGACGATCCTGCTCGCCGCGGTGGCCTCGGTCTCGCTGGTCGTCGGCGGCATCGGCATCATGAACATCATGCTGGTGTCGGTCACCGAGCGCACGCGCGAGATCGGCCTGCGCATGGCGGTCGGTGCGCGCACCCGCGACATCCTCGGGCAGTTTCTGGTCGAGGCGGTGACGCTGTCGCTGATCGGCGGGCTGGTCGGCACCCTGCTCGGCGTCGCCGGCGCATTCGCGGTCGCCCTGCTTGCCGGCTGGCGCGTGCTGCTGTCGACCAACGCCGTGCTGCTCGCGGTGGCCTTCGCGTTTCTGATCGGCGTGTTCTTCGGCTTTTATCCAGCGCGCAAGGCGGCGCGGCTCAATCCGGTCGAGGCGCTGCGCTTCGAGTGAGCTGCTGCAGCGCGTCGCGGGCGCGCTCGACCACCGCGCGCGTCTCGCCGGGCGCCGCCCGGCGCAGCAGGCGCATCGACCCGTACCAGGGCATGCGCTCGCCCTGCCACAGGTAGCGCCAGGTCCCCACCCCCGGCACCAGCACCCACACCGGCCGGCCGAGCGCACCGGCGAGGTGTGCCATGGTCGTCGGCACGCAGACGAGCGCGTCGAGCGCGCAGGCGAGCGCAGCCGCCTCGTCGGGATCGGCGGCAACCCCGGGCCAGGCGTCGATCCGTGCGCCGCTGCGGCGCTGCATTGCCGCCACTGCGGCGCTGCAATCGCCGAGCTCGAGCGCCACGAAGCGCGCGTTCGGCAGACCGAGCAGCGGCTCGAGCGCCTCGAGCGAGAGCGAGCGCACCGCGCGCAGGGTCCCCGGCAGGCCGCCGGTCCAGGCGATGCCGACGCGCAAGCCCGCCGGGCCGTCGGCGAGGCGCGCACGCCAGGCCGCGACGCGCGCCGGGTCGGCGACCAGGTAGGGCGTGCCGGGGAAGGCGCTCACCGCGCGGCGCAGCCAGCGCGGCAGGCTGCCCGCGGCGCACTGGTAATCGATCGCGCCGAGCGCCGCCCAGTCGGGCTCGCGCGCGCGATCCCGCGCGATGACCCGCAGCCCGGGGAACGAGCGCGCGAACAGGCCGCACAGGCGCCGGCTGCACTCGAGGATGACCTTTGCGCCGGCGGCGTGCAGGTCGGGCACGCAGGACGCAAACATGATCTCGTCGCCAATGCCCTGCTCCGAGCGCACGAACAGGGTCTTGCCCGCGAGCGCCTGACCCTGCCACGGGGGATACGGTGGCGGCGCACCGCTGGTCGATTCCGGCAGGCGCAGGCGCCATTCGTACTCTTCCCAGCCGCGCGCGAATTCGCCGGCGCCGAGCAGGCTCAATGCATGGCCGGCGTGCGCATTGGCATCCTGCGGGTGCGTGGCGATGGTCTGCTCGTAGACCTCGAGCGCGCGCGCCGTGTCGCCGAGACACTGGAAGCTGAACGCCAGATCGGCGCCGAAGCGCGCCTCGGCGGGCCGCAATCGAACCGCCGCCTCGAACGCGGCATGTGCGCCCTGCAGATCGCCGAGCTCGCGCAAGGCGATGCCGCAGGCCCGGTGCACGGCGGGATCCGGGCGCGCGGCGAGCGAGGCCCGCAGGCTGGCCACGGCATCGCGGTAGAGCGCCTGCGCGCGCGCCTCGTCCTCGGGTCCCGGAATGCGCGCATAGACCTGCCGCGCCGCATCGATCAGCAGGCCGCCCAGCACGCGCTGCAACCCCGGCTCGGGCCGGCGCGCGGCCTGCGCGCGCCCGAACGCGATCGCGGCCGCCAGACCCTGCCCGGCGGCGATGCGCTGCAACTGCAGCGCTGCATCGCTCGCCGGGGGTCGCCGACCGGTCAGCCGCCGGAGCAGATCACGCAGCACAAATGAAAACGCCTCCCGAAGGAGGCGTTTTGACCGAAGACCAGAACCTGCGTCAATCGGTACGGCAGGTCGACGGACCGTACTTCGTCGGAATGACGTCGCAGGACCAGATGACCGTATTCGCCGTCGAGTTCCAGCTCGGCGTCAGCGTCACCGTGATGCCCGAGGTGCCCATGATGCTGGCATCCTGGCCGGTAATCGCCACCGGACCGGCCGTCGCGACCACCGCCACGCCGACCTTGCCGCCCGACATGATCGTCAGGCCCTGGCCAGCACTGGTCAGGCCGTTCAGGTTCTGCGCGTTCTCGGTGACCGCCGTACGCACCGCGCTCGCCGCCAGGATCAGTTCCGACACCTTGGCGCGGATCGTGTAGTCCTGATACGCCGGCAGCGCGACCGCCGCCAGAATGCCGATGATCGCAACCACGATCATCAACTCGATCAGGGTAAAGCCTCGTTGTATGCGCTTCATTCAGGTCTCCTATAGTCGAGGGACGAAATCGCCCTGCGCCCATAAGCCAGCAGGATGCATGCCAACGATCCAATGACGCTTCGCAGCAATATAAAATGACGTAAAGCATTTGTGAATCATATAGTTACGTTACCATCGGAAAGTCGCCTGAGGCCGACAGACGGCGGTCGCCGGGACGGTCCGTGAACAAGTAGGCAGCGCGTTTTGTCGACGGGTGACCGAAAGCGTCACCCGGTGACGAAAAAAAACGCCTCCCGAAGGAGGCGTATTGACCGAAGACCGGATGCCGCGTCAGTCGGTACGGCAGGTCGACGGACCGTACTTCGTCGGAATGACGTCGCAGGACCAGATGACCGTATTCGCCGTCGAGTTCCAGCTCGGCGTCAGCGTCACCGTGATGCCCGAGGTGCCCATGATGCTGGCGTCCTGGCCGGTAATCGCCACCGAGCCGGCCGTCGCGACCACCGCCACACCGACCTTGCCGCCCGACATGATCGTCAGGCCCTGGCCGGCGCTGGTCATACCGTTCAGGTTCTGCGCGTTCTCGGTGACCGCAGTACGCACCGCGCTCGCCGCCAGGATCAGCTCCGACACCTTGGCGCGGATCGTGTAGTCCTGATACGCCGGCAGCGCGACCGCCGCCAGAATGCCGATGATCGCGACCACGATCATCAGCTCGATCAGGGTAAAGCCTCGTTGTATGCGGTTCATTCAAATCTCCTAAGTCCGAGGAACGGGATTGCCCCCCATGACCTCTGTGACGCAGTTCCCGTGCCATTTGCGCGGCCGCGCGCTCGCACAATCGCAAGCAACTGAAAACAACTTTTACTTCAGCAGCTTACGATCGTTCAAGAAGAATTTCGCAGCGCCGGAAGGTCAAATCTGACCAAGTCTTGCGATTTATCCGGAAATCCCGCTCGCGCGAGGTAACGCAATCCGTCACCTCGGGCCCAATCCAGGCACTCAGGCGCCGCCGAAACGCGCTTTCAGATCGCGCGCGACGCGGGCGAACACGTCCGCCCACGGCCCCCCCGTTTCCTGCCGGATCAGGCGTACCGCGGGGTACCAGGGCATGGTCTCGCCCGCCACCCCGTAGCGCCACTCGGCCACGGCCGGCACCATCACCCAGACCGGCCTGCCGAGCGCCCCGTTCAGGTGAATGACCGACGTGCACACGCTGACCGTGAGATCGAGCGCCACGCACAGCGCCGCGGTCTCCTCGTAGTCGCTGATCGCCTCGGGCCAGTGCGTCACTTCGATTCCCGTCTCGCGGCGCAGCGTTTCGAGCTCTTCGGCGCACTCGCCGTACTGCAGGCTGACGAAACGCAAACCGGGGATGCGCAGGATCGGCACGAGCTCGCTCAGCCCCAGGCTGCGCAGCGAGCGGCGCGTTCCCCGCGTGCCGCCGCGCCAGGACAGGCCGATCATCCGTCCGTCGCCCAACGCCGCGAGGCGTTCCTTCCAGCGCGCCACGCGCGCCGGGTCGGCGACGAGGTAGCCGTCGTGCTGCGGGAAATCCTCCAGCCGCGTGCGGAAGAACCCCGGCAGGTCGCCCGCCCGCAGGTGGTAATCCGGATGACCGACCTCGCGCAGCCACGGCGGGTTCATCTCCTGGCGGCTGCCGATGACGCGCACCGCGGGAAACGAGCGCTGGAACAGTCCCGCCAGCCGATGGTCGCATTCCAGGATCACCTGCTGCGCGCGCCGGACCAGCTCGGGCAGGCAGGAGGCGAACATGATCTGGTCGCCCAGGCCCTGCTCGGCGCTGATCAGCAGCGTCTTGCCTTCGAGCGGCTCGCCCTTCCAGGGCGCGAACGGAATCAGCCGCCGGTGCCAGACATCCTCCACCTGCAGCCGGTAGTGGTATTCGCGCCAGCCCTCGGCAAACGCCTTGCGCGCAAGCATGTGGTGCGCCTGGTTCCAGTGGGCGGTGAAATTGTTCGGTTCGTGCTGCAGGATGTATTCGTAGACGCGTTGCGACGCCTCGAGCTGTCCGGTGTGGCTCAGGGCGTTGCCGTAGTTCAGCCGCGGCCAGAGCATCGAGCCCGGGGTCTGCGCGCACAGCCGCGAGAACACCTCGAGCGCGCGGTCGTACTGCTCGAGGCGAACGTAGACGTAGCCCAGATTGTTCTGTCCGTTGATGCTGTTCGGATCGAGCTCGGCGGCGCGCTCGAGCACCTCGAGCGCCTCGCTGAAGCGCTTGCGGGTGAGGTACACGTGGCCCAGCTCGACGTAGGCCTGCGCCATTGCGGGGTCCTTCTCGGTCGCCTCCCGGAAGGCCTCGATCGCCCCGTCGAGGTCGCCCTGCATCCTGCGCACGTTGCCGATTTCGAACAGCGCGGCCGCGTTGTCCGGCGCGTAGTGCAGCGCAAGCGAGAGCTCGTCGAGCGCGTCCTCGAAGCGGCGCGCGCGCCGGTGCAGATCGGCAAGCGCGAGGTGCGCCTCGACGTCCTGCGGCGCGATGTCGAGCGCACGACCGAGCAGCTCCTGGGCACGCTCGGCACGTCCCTTGAGCAGCTCGAGCTTGCCGCCCAGGCACAGCGCCGCGGCGTCGTCCGGATCCGCCTGCAGGGCCTCGCCGACCAGCCGGCGGGCCTGGGTCGCGTCGCCCTCGTCGAGAAAGCGTCGCGCCTGCGCGATCCGCTCGGCCGGCGCAAACGCGGCGTGCTGCGGATTCGCGCTCACGATGCGATCTCCGGGGCCGACGCGGCGCGCGCCTGGCGCGCAGCCTCGAGCCGATCGCCCACCGCGGCCAGGACATCGCGCCAGTCGTTGCGCCTGCGCTGCCGCAGCAGCGAAACCGATCGGTACCACGGCATCGATGTGCCCTCGATCATGTAGCGCCATTCGGCGCCGCGCGGCGTCATCACCACGGTCTCGCATCCGAGCGCGCCCGACAGGTGCACCACCGTCGAGCACACCGTGACGACCAGGTCGAGCGCACAGATCAGGGCCGCGGTCTCGGTGAGCTCGACATGCGCGTCACGCCAGTGCGCGACACGGATGCCATGATCGGCCTCGAGCGCGGCAAGCTCCTCGGCGCGCGCGTCGTGCTGCAGGCTCACCCAATGCACGCCGGGCCTGCGCAGCAGGGGAAGCAGGACCTCGAGCGCGATCGAGCGCTGCAGGCGGCCGGTGCGCGCCAGGCCGCCGCGCCAGGTCAGGCCGACGTTCAGCCCGCCGCCCGGCGTCGCAAGCCGCTCGCGCCAGGCCGCGACGCGCACCGCATCGGCCTTCAGGTACGGCGCTCCGCCGGCGAAGCGCTCGCGCGCGCTGCGCAGAAAGCGCGGCAGCGAGCCGAGCGGGGCGCAGACATCGGCCGCGATGCCGGTGGCTTCCGGCGCGTCCGGCTGCGACGGCGTCTCGAGCACTTCGACGCCGGGAAATGCTTCGCGCATCAGGCCGCGCAGGCGTGGATTGCAATCGAGCAGGCAGTGCGCGCCGGCCGCAAGCAGATCGGGGATGCAGGACGCGAACATGATCTCGTCACCCAGACCCTGCTCGCCGTAGACGAGGATGCGCTTGCCGCGCAGGTCCTCGCCCTGCCAGCGCGCAATCGGGAACTGCCGCTGCACGCCATGGCCGCTCGTCAGGCGCGCCTCGTAGTTCTCCCAGCCGTGCGCGAAGTCGCCCGCGGCGAGCTGCACGGTGCCAAGCGCAAGGCGCGCCTCGGCGTTGTCCGGCGCGCCCGCGTGCGCCTGCTCGGCCCAGCGCATGGCGCGCTCGCCATCGCCGAGCCGCAGCGCGATCGCGCTCATCGCGGCGAGCACTTCCGCGTCCTGCGGCAACTGGGCGTGCGCCGCCTCGAGCACGGCGAGCGCCTCCTCGAGGCGCCCGGTGTCCTGCAGCAGCCCGGCCAGGTTGAGGCGCGCGGTCGTCGGACAGGGATCGAGCTCGAGCGCCCTGCGCAGCTCGCGCTCGGCGTCCTCGAAGCGGTCGAGGTCGCGGTTGACCAGGCCCAGATTGCAGGCCGCCATGTAGAACCCGGGCTTGAGGAACACGGCGCGCAGAAAATGCCGGCGCGCGTTTTGCAGGTCGCGCCGACGGCCGAGGATCATGCCGAGGTTGTTCCAGGCCTCGGCGTGCTCGGGGTTGCGGTTCACCGCGTTCTCGAGCGACTCCTTGGCCTGCTCGAAATTGCCGAGCGTGATCTCGATCAGCCCGAGCTCGTTCCAGACGTCCGCGTTGGCCGGATCGACCGCGTTTGCCATGCGCAGGTAGAAGCGCGCCCAGAACGGATCGTCTTCGAGCCGGTAGCAGGTGCCGAGCTCGAGCCAGCCCTCGGCGCATTTCGGATCGAGCGTCAGCGCATCCTCGAGCACCCGCTTCGCTTCCGCGAGGCGCCGCTGCCGGCGCAGCACTGCGGCCTTCAGGACCAGGGCATCGACCTGCGCGGGGTCTTCGCCGAGCAGCGGCTCCAGCGCGGCCGCCGCCTCCTCGAGGCGCCGCTCGGCGAGCAGCGCGCGCACGCGCTCGAGCAGACCTGCCTGGGCCGTCTCGGCCGGCGCCGCAGGCGCCGTCTGACCTGCCTTACCGAATATCTGCCGCAGCAGTGCGCTCAGCATCACGCGCTCGCAGGGTGCGCGAGGATCCCTCGATCAGCGCACCGGCTGAGGCGCACCGCTGCGCAGGCAGACCGCCTCGCGGCCCGCGCCACTGTCCGCCTCGAGCCAGGCCTCCCAGATCACGCCGGGACGCGCCGCCGCGGCGCGCTGGATGACGTCCCGCCACCACGCGACCGGCTGGATCGTGCAATGCGCATTCTCGCCGTTCGGCAGGCGCTTGTTGGCCGGATAGCAGGCGATTGCGAGGTACACGAAGCGCTCGGCGTAGGAAAAAATCTCGTGCACGATCCAATCGATGTCCTCTTCCGGGCAGTGCTCGAGCACGTCGGTGCAGACCACGCCGTCGAAGCGGCCGCCGGGCAGCCTGCTGTAGGGCGCATAGGCGGGATCGAAACAGGTCACCTCGTCGACGCCCCAGAAATCGATGACGCCGTCCCATTCGCCTTCACCCTTGATGACCAGCGGCGTCGGGTCGTACTGGGTGCCCTTGCCGCTGCCGTAGTCGAGGATGGTCTGCGCACCGGTCTGGTCGATCATGCGCCGGATGTTGATGACTTCCTTGCGCAGGCTGCGTCCATCGAATGTCCGCTCGGGCGCGATGCCCATGAACGTTTCGCCGTGCTGGTGCATGTTCTGGTACATCTCGAGCAGCGCGCGGTAGCGGGCACTCGGGTTCTGGCGCGAATACGACATGGATCGAGTCTCGGTTCGATGGTCCTTGCTTCGCCGTGAATTCCGTCACGCTTCTTGCGATCCGAGGGATTTTCGGACGGCATGATCCGTCACGCGCGTGCTGCCGGGCATTCTATAGCAATCGCCGGCGCGTCCACGACGATGATGTATTCTCTCGCTGCACGATACAGTGCAGGCGAACCCGCGCAACGCAGGAGCAGATGAAGAACCCGCCCATACCCGGCGACTACATGGAGATCGAACACGAGGGCATCCCTGTTCGATTCTTCACGCCCAGCCGCACGACGCGCTGGCGCGTCGAGTCACTGCGCAGCAAGGAGCCGGAAACGCTCGCCTGGATCGCGGAGTTCGCGGCGCAGGACCTGCTGTTCGACATCGGCGCGAACGTCGGCACCTACACGATCTGGGCGGCCAAGACGCGCGGCACGAAGGTCATCGCCTTCGAGCCGGAATCGCAAAATTTTGCAATCCTGAACACCAACATTCTGGCGAACGCGCTCCAGGACCGGGTGACCGCCTACTGCCTGGCGATCGCGGACAAGCTGTCGTTCGACCAGCTGTTCCTGAGCTACTTCGATCCCGGCGGCTCGGTGCACCGCTTCGGCGAATCGCGCGACCACGCGCACCGGCCGATGGCGGCCGGCTACCGTCAGGGCAGCGTCGCGGTATCGCTCGACGAGCTGATTGCGCAGCACGGCTTTCCGGTGCCGCAGCACATCAAGATCGACGTCGACGGCATCGAGCCGATGATCGTGGCCGGGGCGCGCCAGACGCTCGCCACGGCGGCGGTCAAGTCCGTGCTGATCGAAATTAACACCAACCTCGAGGACCACTGGACCATCATTGATACGATGCTCGAGCTGGGCTTCGATTTCTCCCGTGAGCAGGTCGCCCAGTCGCAGCGCGAGGAAGGTCCGTTCAAGGGTGTCGCCAACTATGTCTTTCGACGTTGAAGAATTCGTCCATTACCAGGTGGCGAACACGGCCGTTCGCAGCTATCCCTATCCGCACTTCTATGTGCAGCCGGTGTTCCCGGAAGCGTTCTACCGGCGCATGCTCGAGACGATGCCCGACACCGAGGCGCTCACCCCGATCAACGAATTCGGAACCGTCGGCGCGGTCGATCCGAATACGGGTGAGCGCGTGAAGAGCCCGTTCGAGCCCCGCTATCTCGCCGACCTGTCGGTGCTCGAAGTCGAGGAAGAGGCGACCTTCGGCAGCGCCAGCAACACCTGGCGCAGCATCGCGAACTGGCTCCTCGGCGATCGCTTTCGCGACCTGATCATCGGCAAGTTCATGGGCGGAATCCGCGCACGCTTCGGCGCCAAGGCCCGGCTGGTGACGCACGTCGAAGCCCGCTTCGTCCGCGACATGACCGACTATTCGATCCTGCCGCACACCGACATGCCGGCCAAGCTCGTTTCGCTGCTGTTCTATTTGCCCGCTGACGACTCGATGCGTGCCTTGGGCACCTCGGTGTATGTGCCGAAGGATCCGGATCTCCGCTGCGACGGGCGAACGCGCCACGCCTTCGACATGTTCAACAAGGTGATGACCGCGGGATTTCTGCCGAACAGCCTGTTCGGCTTCCTCAAGACCGACCAGGCGTTTCACGGCGTCGAGGTGATCAAGGAACAGGCCATCGAGCGCAACGTGCTGCTGTACAACATCTACCTGCAGAAAGTGGTCGCGCCGACGGCCGCGTCGGAGCCCGCCTAGGCACGGCGCGGCCCGGCGGTGCGATAATCGCCGCGGATCATTGATAACCAAAACCGAGATCACGAGGTCACCATGGGACTCCTGGACAAGCTGGTCGGCAAGGACGTCGACGCGTTCGCTAAAAAGCTCGCCGAAATGGTCGCCAAACGCTACCCGCCGACACTCGACCAGGCGAAGGAAAAGCGCGTCTCGGCCAACCGGGTGACCAAGGTGCTCGAGGACGTGCTCGATCAGGCCGCCGACTACGGCAAGAAGAACCGGCTCGGCGTGTACAAGAAGGCGCGCCTGGCGAACGCGTTCAAGTGGGAGCTGAAGGAGCTCGGCTACAGCGAGAAATTCATCGAGGTGGCCACCGAAGGCCTGGTCGTCTACACCACGCGCGGGACAAGCAAGAAGGACCAAGTCTCGCCGTGAGCGTCCGCCGCAGGTGGCGCGGTCGGACGCCGCGTAGATGCTGCTCAGGCTGCTGAAGTCCGCGTTCGCGCGTGTCCCCCGGCCGCGCGCGGCCGCCATGATGCCCGGCGGCGGCGCCGCCGCGCCCCCCGCAGCGCCGCCGGGCAGCGATTCGCTCTCCCAGCTCGACCTGCTGTCGCGGCTCGCCTCGCTCGCGAGCGGCCAGCCGCTGCAGGTGACCGGCAAGGAGGCGCCGGGCGCGTCGCGCACGCGCAGCACCGAAGCCGAGCTGCCCATCGAGCGCATCATCGCCCACGCCGCCGGGCTGCGCCGCGCGCGGCTCGAGGCATCGACCGAGGCGCGCGTGGCCGGCTATGCGCGCGCCTTCGCGCAGGCGGCGCGCGCGACCGGGGCGCTGAACGCGTTCGTGTTTCATGCCGACCTGCCGGCGGGCATCGCGATCGACACCGTCGACGCGAAGCTCGTGCCGCAGCATTTCGACTATCTCGACATCCTGCGCCGCTGCATCGAGCGGGTCCAGCGCCACTGCCCGGGGTCGATGGTCACGCTGGTCACCGCCGCCGGGGCGCGCCAGCGGGCGCTCGCGGCGCCGGACGTGGCGGTTGTCGAACTCGAACTGGACGCGGCGCGTCCGATGTACGAGCGCGCCTGCGCGCTGCTTGCCTACGCACGCTCGCCGGCCTTCTCACGCGATACCGTGTTTCTCGACGCCGACGCGCTGGTCAACCGGCCGCTCGAAGCCGTGTTCGACCTGGACTTCGATATCGGGCTCACCTATCGCGACGGCCCGCGGCTGATGCCGGCAAACGAGGGGGTGATGTTCCTTGCCGCGCGGCGGCCGCAGGCGGTACGGGATTTTCTCGAGGCCCGCCTGGCGACCTACGACGCGCTCGCCGCCGACGCGTTCATCGCCGGCTACTACGGCGACGTGAAGCGCTGGCGCGGCGGCCAGCTCTCGCTGAACGCGCTGCTGCACGGGCTGCGGCCGTACTCGCCCTACGCGCCGCGCAGCGCGGCGGGCGCGCGGCTGCGCTTCCTGCCCTGCGACACGTTCAATTTCTCGGGCGGCGAGGGCGAGGCGGCATCGTCGCTCGAGCGGCTCGACGAGCGCTACGTCGTCCACTTCAAGGGCTCGCGCAAGTACGCCTTCGCGCTCGCCACACAGGCCGAGCGCGCGCACGGCGCGGCGCGCTGACCATGTGCGGGATCGGCGCCGCGCTCGCCCTGCGCGACGGCCGCGGCATCGGCGAGCTGCGCGCCGCCGTGGCGCATCTCGCGCGCGCGCAGGCGCACCGCGGCCCGGATGGCGACGGTCACTGGGACGACGGGAACAGCTGCGCGCTGAGCCACCGGCGCCTCGCGGTGCTCGATCTTTCGCCCGCCGGCGCCCAGCCGATGAGCGACCCGAGCGCGCGCTACACGATCAGCTACAACGGCGAGCTCTACAATTTTCTCGAGCTGCGCGCCGAGCTGGAAGCCTGCGGTGCCGCGTTCCGTTCCCGTTCGGATACCGAGGTCCTGCTGGCGGCCTGGGCGCAGTGGGGCCCCGAGTGCCTGGCGCGGCTGGACGGCATGTTTGCATTCGCGCTCTGGGATCGGCTCGAGCACAGCCTCGTGCTGGCGCGCGACCGCGTGGGCGAAAAACCGCTCTTCTATGGCGAGCTGAACGGCATGTTCGTCGCGGCTTCCGAGCTGCGCGCGCTCGCCACGCTGCCCGGCGCCGCACCGCGCCTGGACGCGCGGGGCGTGTTCGACTACCTCGCGCTGCGCTACGTGCCGGCGCCGCGCACCGTGCTCGAGGGCGTTCATGCGCTCGAGCCCGGCACGCTCATGCGGATCGCGCCGGGCGGCGCGACCGAGCCGCGGCCCTACTACGCCTTCGACCGCGTGGTCGACCCGGTGGTGCCGCCACCCGAGGCGCAGGCCGAGGCGATCGAGGATGCGCTCACGCGCTCGATCGAACGGCGCCTGCTCTCCGACGTCCCGCTCGGAGCGTTCCTCTCCAGCGGCGTCGACTCGAGCCTGGTCTGCGCGCTCGCCGCGCGGCGCCTCAAGCGCGAGCTGCGCACGTTCTGCGCCGGCTTCGCTGGCGACGCGACACTCGGCGACGAGACCGTGGCGGCGCGCGCGATCGCCGAGGCGCTCGAGCTGCCGCACCAGAGCTACCGGCTCTCGAGCGACGACCTGCTCGCGGCGGCGCAGGGCTTCGGGCGCTGGATCGACGAGCCGAACGGCGATCGCAGCTGCGTACCGGTGTTCCTGCTCTCGCGCGAGATGCGGCGCGAGGTCACGGTCGCGGTTTCGGGCGACGGCGGCGACGAGCTGTTCTGCGGCTACCCGCGCTACGCCGGCTTCGAGGCGCTGCGGCGGACGCTGCCGCCGGCCGACGCGCTCGAGGGATACTTCGAGCGCGCGCTGCCGGTGTTCGCGCCTTCGCTGCTCAAGCAACTGTTCCCCGCGGAATACGCGGGCTGGCGCGAGGAATTCCTCCTGCGCTACGCGCCGGTCGCGCTGCGCGCCGGCTGGAACGAGGCCCAGCGCCTGAGCGTGCTCGATTTCCACAGCTACCTGCCCGGCGCGGTGCTCGCCAAGGTCGATCGCATGAGCATGCGGCACGCGCTCGAGGTGCGCACGCCGTTTCTCGAGCCCGGGGTGATGGCGCTGGCCGCCGCGCTGCCGCCGGCGCAGTGTCCCGTGCGCGGCGCGCTCAAGCCTGTGCTGCGCGCGCTGCTCACGCGCTACCTGGACCCGGCGCAGCTCGCGCCGGGCAAGACCGGGTTCGGCATGCCGCAGGGCTTCATGCGCGCGCACCAGCCCCTGTTCGACCAGATGTTCGCGGCCGCCTGCGAGACCCTGCGCGCGAGTGCATTCTTTGCGCAGCGCCGGGCGGCCTTCGACGCGCTGGTCGCGGCCGCGCCGGGAAACATCAACAGCCAGTGGGCGCTCACCGTGCTCGGCCTGTGGGTCGATGCCGTCGGACTGCGTCCCTGAATCCCCAAAAGCGAGCCACGAGACGCCGCCATGTCGCTGCTCAAACGCGTATTCGAGGAACTGTTCCGGCGCCGGCCTGCGCGCGACGCGCCGCCGCCGGCCGCGCGCAGCGCCGGCCCACCGCTGACGCCCCAGTTCGCGCTGTACAACAAGATGTACCACGAGGCGCCCTATGACGACGCCGCCGCGCGCGAGCGTTTGGTTGGCAGCCTGAAGGCCACCGCCGAGGCGCTGCAGCCGAACCAGCCGGGCGCGCATGCCTTCCTCGCCGACGACCTGCTGGTGTGGTTCCGCAGCCTGGGGTTTCTTTCCGACGCGGAGTTCGTCGACGCCTGCCGGCCCTACGCCGACGACGCGCTGATCCGCGCGCGCATCTGGCGCGTCTACACGCTGTGCTGGGCGGCGCGCAGCTGCCTCGGCCTGCGCGGGGACTATATCGACGTCGGCTGCTACGACGCGAAAACCGTCGAGATCATCATGCGCTACGTCGATTTTTCCTCGGCGCAGCGCAGCTACACCCTGTACGACCTGTTCGACGATCCGCCCGCCGAATCGCGCAAGGCGTTGCACGGTCCGCAGCTGTTCGATCAGGTGCGCGCGCGCATGCAGGCGCTGGCCCCGGGCCGCGTGCAGGTCGTCGCCGGCCGGCTGCCGGGCGCGTTCGCCGAGGCGATGCCGCGGCGCATCGCGTTCGCGCAGATCGACCTGAACGACGCCGAGGCCGAGCTCGGCTGCCTCGAGCCGGTGGTCGAGCGCATGGTGCCGGGGGCGCTGCTGGTGCTCGACGACTACGGTTTCCTGCGCTACCGGGCCTCGCAGCTGCGCGAGAAGGCGTTCTTCCAGGCGCGGGGCGAACGCGTGCTCGAGCTGCCGACCGGCCAGGGCCTGTTCGTCAAGCGCTAGCCGCGGTGCCCGGCTTGCCGATCACGTAGCAGCCGGCATGGGTCGCGCGCAGCGACCAGGGCGCCACATAGTGCGCGACGACCGCCTGCTCGAGCAGATGATGGTGCTCGGGCCCGAGCCCGTCGAACATCTGGATGATCTCCCAGCCGGTGTGCATGCGCGGCGAGACGCAGAGCGCCTGGCAGAGCTCGCGCGCGAGCGGCGGATCGAGCTCGCTCCAGCGCCGGATGGTGCGGAAGAACCAGACGCAGAACGCATGGAACGCCTGCGGCTCGATCACCCGGAACAGCCGATTCAGGTTCTCGCGCGGCGCGTAGCTGTCGGGGTACACGTACAGCAGAAGCGTGCCGCCGGGCTTCAGCACGCGCTCGATCTCGCGCATCGCAGCGCGAACGTCGCCGACATGGTGCAGCACGCCCCAGCACAGCACGACGTCGGCCGAGCCATCGATCAGCGGCAGCCGCTCGAGCGAGGCACGCAGCAGCTCGACGCGCGCCTCTGCGCCCGCGGGCAGCTCGAAGGCGAGCAGCGCATCGCTCAGGTCGACGCCGACGTAGGCCGCTGCATCGGGGATCACGAAGCGCCCGAGGCGGCCGTTGCCGCAGCCGAGATCGACCACCGTCTTGCCGCGGAAGTACCCCTGCGGCAAGAGGAACCGGCCGTACAGGTGGCCGAAGGACAGCGCCTCGAGCTCCGGATAGGGGTCGAAGCTGCGCCACTGCAGGCCGAAATCCGCAACCACGCTCGCGTCCCCGACGCGCGTGTCGACCAGGTAGGGCGCGCGGGCCCCGGCGCCTGTGCCCGGGCGCAGCACCGAGCGATCCAGGATCGTGCTCAGAGTGCACCCCGGATGCGCAGCGCGCCCGCCGCATCGGTCTCGACGGCGACGCCGACCGGGCGCTCGGCCGCAGCGCAGAGCCGGCGCAGATCCGCGGCCAGACCCTGCACCGACGCGCTCGCCTGCAGTCGCAGCGCGAAGCCCTCGGCCGCGACGGCGAGCTCGAATTCGAGCGCCGGCGTGCGTCCGGTGAGCGCGAAGCCGAGCGGCGTGTCGCAGAGCTCGAGCGTGCCGTCGGCCCAGCGCAGCCGGGTGCACGCGGCGTCCCGCTCGAGGCGCGCCTGCGGCATCTGCCGGGCGAGTGCGCGGCCGGCGTAGGCGTGCCAGGGCTCGCGCCCCGGAATGAAGAAGCCCGTATCGGCGTGGAACAGCAGCTGCAGCGGGGAGTAGCTCGCGAGCACCGGGTCGTCGTCGGCCAGCGCCAGCGCCTCGACGAACGGGGGCAGCAGCTTCGCCTCGTAGCCCTCGGCGCCCCGGTCGAGCAGCCTCAGCTGCGGCCGCAGCGCGGAGACCGGCGAGACGAAGTCCTGCCGCTCGAGCACGAGCAGCGACGCCTGAAACAGCGCAAGCCGCTCGCGCGCGACAAGGCAGCGATGCGCGCCTCGCAGGTACGCGAACTCGAAGCGCAGCGGATCGCGCAACGCCGCGACCGCCACCAGGTCCGCCTCTCCCGCCGCGAGCATGCGTTGACGCGCGACCAGCACCGACAGGGCAAGCAGCAGCCAGTGTTCGAGCTCGATCATGCGGCTTCGGCGCGGCGCGGATTCAGGCGAGATCGGGGTCGGCGCGGTTCCGGGTTTGCGTCGCGGGAACCCGCGCGCCGCCGATCAGCGCCACGCGCTGCGCGCCCGCGCGCCGCGCCGGGCGGTGCTGCCGCTCACGGCGCGAATCCCGGGATCCGGCTATCGTCGACCGTGTCGATCTGCTCGCGGTCGAGGAACAGCTCCGCATAGCGCAGGTACACGCGCTTGCGCACGAACACGTCGAACAGGTCCGGATCGACGTGTCCGTTCATCCTGAACTTGCCGAGAATCTCGAGCGACTCGGACAGCGTCTTGCCCTTCTTGTAGGGGCGGTCCTTGGCGGTGAGCGCCTCGAAGATGTCGGCGATGCCCATGCAGCGCGCCTGCACCGACATCTGCTCGCGCGTGAGCCCCTTCGGATAGCCCTTGCCGTCCATCCGCTCGTGGTGCCCGCCGGCGTATTCGGGCACGTTCGCCAGGTGCTTCGGCCAGGGCAGCGCCTCGAGCATCTTGATCGTCGCGACGATGTGGTGGTTGATGATCTTGCGCTCGTCCTCGGTCAGCGTCCCGGCGCGGATCGTCAGGTTGAGGACCTCGTCGTCGCTCAGGAAGTCCGCCTCGTGCCCGGAGGCGTCGCGCCAGCGATAGCCGCGCGCGATGCGCCGCACGCGCTCGGCGTCCTCGTCGCGCATGCGCTCGCCGCCGATGTTGCAGGCGCGCAGGAAATTGCGGTCGTCGTTCACCTTGCGCAGGCGCTCGCGATAGCGCCGCTCCTCCTCGGACGCCTCCATGCGCTTGCCCTGCGCGAGCAGCGCCTGCTGGGTCTTGAGCATCGCGATTTCGAGGTCGCGCTTGACCACCTCGAAGCGCGTATCGAGCAGGTGAATCCGGTCGTAGATCGTTTCGAGCTTGGTCGACTTGTCGACCACGTGCACGGGCGTGGTGACCTTGCCGCAATCGTGCAGCAGACCGGCGATCTTCAGCTCGTAGCGGTCCTTGTCGGTCATGCTGAACTCGCGCAGCGGCCCGTCGTCGGTGTCGTTTACCGCCTCGGCGAGCAGCATGGTGAGCACGGGCACGCGCTGGCAGTGCCCGCCGGTATAGGGCGATTTCTCGTCGATCGCCGAGTTGATCATGTTGATGAACGACTCGAACAGCTGCTCGAGCTGGTTGATCAGCATGCGGTTGGTGAGCGCGATCGCCGCCTGCGAGGCGAGCGACTCCGCGAGCCGCTGGTCCGACGCCGAGAAGCTCACGATCTCGCCCGATCGCGGGTCGGTGGCGTTGATCAGCTGCAGCACGCCGATGATCTCGTTCTCGTGATTCTTCATCGGCACGGTCAGGAACGACTTCGAGCGATAGCCGGTCTTGGCGTCGAAGGCGCGGGTGCCGGTGAAGTCGAAGCCCTCGGCGGTGTAGGCGTCCGCGATGTTCACCGTCTGGCCGGTGAGCGCGGCATAGGCCGCAACCATGTTGTGGTTCGGCTTGTCGTCCTTGTAGAGCTGGATGGGGTAGAACGGCACCGGCTGCCCGGTGGTGCCGCCGAGGTAGTACTTGAGCGAGGACGTGCGCACGATCTCGAAGCGCAGCGTGCGCTCCTCGGTCACCCGGTACAGCGTGCCGCCGTCGGCCCGGGTGATCGTTTTGGCCGCGGCGAGAATGGCTTCCAGCAGCCGGTCGATGTCGCGCTCGGCCGAGAGCGAAGCGCCGATTTCATTGAGCTGCTCGAGGCGCTGGACCAGGTCGTCGGCCGCGGGATCGCGCGCGCCTTCCGGCGAGAACAGCAGGCCCTGGGTGTTGTCGGCGGAGCGCTTCATCGCGGATCGGGCACGGTCCGGTTCGCCCCGCCCGCGGCTACTTGATGCAGACCGCGCGCACTTCCTTGATGTGCGTGAGGCCCATCAGGCATTTCTCCATGCCGTCCTGCTTGAGCGTACGCATGCCGTCGTCGAGGCACTGGGCGAGCATGTCGGCGACCCGCGAGTGCTCCTGGATCAGCTTCTTCAGCGGATCGGTCGCCACCAGCAGCTCGTGCAGGCCCACCCGACCCTTCAGGCCGCTGCCGCCGCATTTGTCGCAGCCGACGGGCTTGTAGAGCTGCAGCTGCCCCTTGTCGTTGCCGTACTCCTTGATCCACTGCTTGTAGATGCCCTCCATCGCGCTCTTGGCGTCGGTCTTGAACGGCTTGGTGTTGTGCAGCTCGTCGCAGTACTCGGTGATGAAGGACTTCAGCTCGGCGCCTTCCGGCACGTAGGGCTCCTTGCAGGCGCACAACCGCCGCGCGAGACGCTGGGCGAGGATGCCGAGCAGCGCGTCGGAAAAGTTGAACGGGTCCATGCCCATGTCGAGCAATCGGACGATCGACTCGGGCGCCGAGTTCGTGTGCAGCGTGGCGAACACGAGGTGGCCGGTGAGCGAAGCCTCGATGCCGGTGGCGGTGGTCTCCTTGTCGCGCATCTCGCCGACCATGATGATGTCGGGATCCGCGCGCAGGAAGGCCTTCATGACGACCGCGAAATCGAGCCCGGCTTTGCGGTTGACCTGCACCTGGCGAAGCCCCTTCTGCGTGATCTCGACCGGGTCCTCCGCGGTCCAGATCTTCGTGTCCGGGGTGTTCAGGTGCTTGAGCACCGAGTGCAGCGAGGTCGTCTTGCCCGAGCCGGTCGGGCCGCAGACGAAGAACAGCCCGTAGGGCTTTTCGACCGTCTTGACGAGGTTCTGGTAGTTGCCCGGGGTGAGGCCGAGCTTGTCGAGCGGAATCGGCTCGCCGGCGGCGAGAATCCGCATGACGATGTCCTCGACCCCGCCCGCGGTCGGAATCGTCGCCACCCGCAGCTCGATGTCGAGCGGGCCGAATTTCTTGAACTTGATCTTGCCGTCCTGCGGGCGGCGCTTCTCCGAGATGTCCAGGTCGCACATGATCTTGATGCGCGCGACGATCGCCGCCCGGTAGCTCGCCGGAATCTCGATGTAGGGCTCGAGGTCGCCGTCCTTGCGCAGCCGGATCTCGGTCTTCGACTTGCCCGGATAGGGCTCGATGTGGATGTCCGAGGCGCCGACCTGGTAGGCCTCGATGATCACCTTGTTGACCAGCTTCACCAGCTCGTTGTCGGCGGCCGCGGAGACCTCGTCGCCCGAGCCATCCACCTCCAGGGCCTCGTCATCGAGGCCCTGGAGCATGTCGCCGATGTCGCCCATGTCCCCCATGTCGGCGCCGTAGAAATGGTTGACCGTCTCCTTGAAGTCCTTGACGGTCGCGACGCGATACTGGATCCGGGCCCGGGGAAAGACGTTCGACGCGATCCGCGAGGAGCGGATCCGTTCCGGATCGAGGCAGAGCACGACCAGCCCCTCCTTCGTGTCGTCGATCGGCAGCCACTGGTTCGCCTCGACGTATTCGCGCTTCAGGTTGCGCAGCAGGTCCATCGGCTTGACGCGATCGGACTTGAACGGCTCGTAGGGCACGCCGAAGTACTTGGCCAGCGCCTGACCGATCGCCGGCACCTTCACCTGGAACTCGTCGACGAGCACCGCCTCGATGTCCATCGCCTTCTTGCGCGCCTGGCGCGACGCGAGCTCGAACTCGCCGGCCGAGAGCACCGCATCGGCGATCAGGTAGTCGTACTTGGTCTTGACGGTCTGCGGCTTCTGGCGCTGCTTGAACGCGATCGCGAGGGTCTGCGCCAGCTCGGTGACGCCCTCTTCGGCCAGCCCGCCGAAGGGAACGCCCGCCTTGTTGTTGATGAGCTGCAGGACCCCGATCAGCTCCTTGGACTCGTCGAGCACCGGTGCGACCAGCATCTGCTTGGTGCGGTAGCCGGTGCGCTTGTCGACTTCCTGCAGGAAGCGCAGCCCGGCGTTTATGCCACGCAGCTCGTTGTCGTCGTACACGTCCTTGATGTTGATCATGCGCTTGGCCATGCCCGCATAGCCGGCGATCGAGTGCTCGGCGATCGGCAGGCGCAGATCCTTGAACGAATTGAGGCCGGTCTTCACCTTCGAGACGATCGACTGCTTGTCCTCGCCGAGCACGTAGATCGTGAGGCGATCGGCATTGAACAGCACGCAGATGTCCGCGCTCACGTCGAGGATGATCTCGTCGACGTTGTTGGTCGCGTGGATCTTGTTGGTGACGACCTGCAGCTGCTTCTGGAACGCGAGACGCGCGTTGACGTCGCTCTGGGCGGAAGACGGATGGCTCAGTACGGCGCTCATAACAAATCTCCTATGCCGAGACACCCGCGGGGCCGCCGCGCGCGCGCGCAGACGCATCCCGCCCGCCGGGGCTGGCTGTGGGCGTCTATGCTAGCCGCTGGGGCGGCAACATTCAACCGACACCTCAATGATTTATAACAATTTTCGTCGGTGTGACCTTTGCCACAGTCGCGCGCCGCGGCGCGCTCAGAACTCGAACACCTGGTTGTTCTGCAGCATGCGCGGGCGGTACTCGCCCGCGACCGATTCGATTTCCTCCATCGTCAGCTCGATCTCGCCGGGCTTGAGATGCGTGACGTAGATGTCGGCCATCTGGTCGAACTTCGCGAGCTCGATCGCCAGGGTGTCCGGGCAGAGGTGCTTGGAGAGCTCGGCGAGCTTCTTGTCCCGGTTCGAGAACGCGGTCTCGATGAACAGGGTGCGCAGGTTCCTGATCCGGTTGACCTCCTTCCACAGCGCGTCGTTGCAGCCGGTGTCGCCGCTGAAGACCAGACTGCCTTCGCCGCTGTCCAGATGAAAGCCGACCGCGGGCACGGTATGCACGGCGGGCAGCGGCGTGATCGCGCGGCCATCGAGCATCTCGGTGCGCCCGAGGTCGATTTCCGCGTAGCGCATGAACGGCGCCTCCGGAGTCGGAACCTGGGTGAAATCAGGCCAGATCGTCCAGTTGAAGATATGGTTTTTCAGGATTTCGATGGTCTCGCGCGTCGCGTGCACGGTCAGCGGACCGCCGGTGCGCATCCCGCCGACCGTGTCGACCAGGAACGGAATCGAGGCGATGTGATCGAGGTGCGAGTGCGTCAGGTAGATATGGTCGATCAGCGAGAGCTCGGCGAGCGAAAGGTCGCCGACGCCGGTACCGGCGTCGAGCAGGACGTCGTGATCGATCAGAAACGACGTGGTGCGCAAATGGCGACCGCCGATGCCACCGCTGCAACCGAGTATCCGCAGCCTCATACCTGGTCCATCTCCCGGGGCTATTTCGTCGTGAACACGGTGACACCGTCCCAGCCCGGGCCCGGCGGAGCGCGGCGCAGCCCCGCGATGCGCTCGACGAATTCCTGGTAAAGCTTCGCCTGCGGGTTCAGGCGCGTCAAGTTAAGAAGCGACATATCCGCGTGATCCCAGTCCCGCGCGCGGTACTGCAACAGGCACTGATGCCAGAGCCTGGCTTCGTCCATGCGGCCCCGGTCGACCGCGCCCTCGCGGCCCAGCGGCTCGAAGATCGCCACCGGCTCGTCCTTGCCCTTGACCTTGACGCGGTCAATCTCGCGATAGACGAACCCGGTCGTGCGCCGGCGTGTTTCCTCGCCGACCAGGATGCCCACGCCGTACTCGCGGGTCAGGCCCTCGAGGCGCGAGCCGAGGTTCACCGGATCGCCCATCACCGTGTAGGCACGGCGGATCCTGGAGCCCATGTCGCCGACGCGCATCACACCGCTGTTCAGGCCGACGCCGATGTGGATCTGCGGCCAGCCTTTCGGGCGGATGATCTCCCGGTTGATGCGCTCGAGCTCGGCCTGCATGTCCAGCGCCGCGCTCACCGCGTGGTCGGCGTGGCGCGCGTCGGCCACCGGCGCGCCCCAGAACGCCATGATGGCGTCGCCGATGTACTTGTCGAGCGTGCCGCCGTGATCGCGGATCACCAGGCTCATCGAGGTGAGGTACTCGTTGATGAACGTCGCCAGCTCGCGCGGCTCGAGCGATTCCGAGATCGACGTGAACCCGACGATGTCCGAAAACAGCACCGTCAGATCCTCGCTCTTGCCCTCCATGCTGTACTGCTCGGGATCCGCCGCCATCTTGTCGACCAGCTCGGGCGGGACGTATTGCCCGAACAGCTCGGTGAACTGGCGCTTCGAGCGCGATTCGATGAAGTAGCCGTAGGCCATGTTGATGGTGTACAGCGCGGCGATCATCAGCAGGCTCGCGGCAACCGGCAGCACCACGGCGGCCTGGGTCCACGCCCCGAGGCTCAGCCCGGAGACCAGCAGCAGGCCGACGACCCCCGCGACGGTGGCCCACAGCGCCGAGAGCAGCGGGACCAGCACCGCGAGCGCGAGGCCGACCACGGCGAGCATCACCACCTCGGCGCCCAGCATGTAGGCCGGCTTCTCGGGGATGTACACCGGGCGATGCGGCGTGTCGCCGAGCGTCACGCCCAGCCGATCGAGCATGCCGGCGATCAGGTTGGCGTGGATCTCGACCCCGGGATAGACGCTGCCGACCGGCGTCGAGCGCAGATCGAGCAGCCCCGGCGCGGTCGTGCCGACCAGCGCCACGCGCCCCTTCAGCTGCTCGGGCTTGGCCTTGCCCGAGACCACGTCGGCGAGCGACACGTAGGGAAAGCTGCCCTTGGGCCCGCGGTACGGCACCAGCGCGCTCGCGGTCTCGTCGACCGGAATCGTCAGCGGCCCCGCCCTGAGCCATTCGAGGCCCGCGTAGCCCTTTTGCAGCAGGCCTTGCGCGGCAAATCCCGCTTCGACCTTCGGCTCGCCGAGGATCGCGCGCACCATCGCAAGCGACAGCGCTTCGTAGTACGCGCCGTCCAGCTCGGCGATCATCGGCACGCGTCGGACCACGCCGTCGAAATCCACCACCGGATTGAAATGCCCGGCGCCGGCGGCGTTCTCGATGAACCCGGCCAGATTGCCGCCGTAGCCGCGCCAGCTGGTGAACGCGATGTTGCGCCCGGCGAACGTGCCTTTCGGCATCACCGGCGGCGGGATCGCCGCGATGCGCTTGGCGTCGTCGTCGCTGCTCAGGTAGTAGCCGAGGATCACCGGCCGCCCCTTGATCGCCTCGGCGAACAGACCGTCGTTGTCGAGCGAGGGTCGCAGGCGCTCGTAGGCCGCACGAAATGGCGCATCGTCCTTCAGCGTGTCGCTCGCCAGCGCATCCAGGCTGCGGATGCCCGAGGAGTGGTCTGCCTCGGCGAACACGACGTCGAAGCCGACGAGCGCGACCTCGTACTTGTCGAACAGCGTCTTGATGATGCGCGCCATGACGTCGCGCGGCCAGGGCCAGCGCGCGACCTCCTGCAGGCTGCGCTCGTCGATGTCCAGGATCACGATGCGCTGATCGACGCCGCCGGGCATCGTCAGGCGCACCCGCGCGTCGTAGATGATGTTGTCGAGCTGCGAGATCAGGCCGACCTGATAGACCCTGGCGGCGTGGCCGATGAAGAACAGTGCGATGACAACGCCGATCGCGAAGCGGACCAGCAGCGGCTTCACGCCGGCGCCCGCCCGTGCCGACGGCGAGTCGCCTCAGGACTTGGGGGGTGGACGCGCACCCCCCGCGTCAGCCCTTGACGAAGAATTCCATCTTCACGCCGGCGAGCTCGATCACGTCGTGATCCTTCAGCGCGTGCGGCGCCGAGCCGATCGACTGCCCGTTGACGCTGGGCTGGTTCGCGCCCTCGACATGCGTGATGTAGTAGCCCTGCGGACGGCGGGTGAGCACCGCGACCTGCACGCCCGGCTTGCCGAGCGTGGTCAGCGGCTTGACCAGCTCGAGCGCCTTGCCGGCGTTCGAGCCGGAGAGAATCTGGATCGCGCCGAGCAGCTGCGCGGGCCTCGGTGCCGGCGCTTCGGCCGGCGCCGCTGCAGGCGGCGCGCCCGCAGGCGCCACAGCAGGCGCCGCGCCGGTGGGCGCGGGGCTTGCGGTTGCGTGGGCCGCGCCGCCGGTGGGCGCTGCCGCCGGCGCAGGCGCCTTGCTCTCTTTCGCCGCAGTGCCGGCGCTCGCCGCCGCCCCGGCGGCCTGCTGCACCGCCGCTGCGCGTGCCTTGTCGGCCTGCTGCGGGCCGCCGCTCGGCGCCGCGGCGCGTGCCTGATCGACCGCGGCCTTCATCGCCGAGGGCCGCAGCACCATGGTCTTTTCGAAATCCGCCGCCGATGCCGCGGCCTGCACGCCCGGCTCGGCCAGGAACTTGAGCTTGTACTTGCCCAGCTCGATGACGTCGTTGTTCTGCAGGAAGTGCTTCTTGACGGGGTTGCCGTTGACGATCGTGCCGTTCGTGCTGCCGAGGTCCTCGAGGAACGAGTCGCTCATGATGGTCACGATCACGGCATGCTCGCCGCTCACCGCCAGATTGTCGATCTGGATGTCGTTCGACGGCTTGCGGCCGATGGTGGTGCGCTCCTTGCTCAAGGGGATCTCCTTGAGCACCAGCCCATCCATGCTGAGTATCAGTTTCGCCATAGCTGACCCCTGGGGACTATTTTAACCACGCAAAAAACTTGCCTACGACACCGCGCGCGGCCGGGTATTCCCGCAGGACGCGCACGAGTATAACCGAAACATTGTCCCGCCCCCCGTTGTCATTGGCCATCTGCACGAGCTGCTGGGTCGCGAGATTCAGGTGGCGGCCCAGCGCCTTCAGGGTCAGCGCGATATCCTCGTCGCTCACCATGTCGCACAGGCCGTCCGAGCAAAGGAGAAAAATGTCACCCGGCTGCGTCCGGTACTCGTGCAGCTCGGGCTCGACGCCCGGATCGATGCCGAGCGCGCGGGTCACCAGATTCTTGTGCGCCGCGGTCTTCGCCTGCTCCGGCGTGATCAGCCCCGCGTCGATCTGCTCTTGCAGCAGGGAGTGATCGCGCGTGACCTGCTTGAGCTTCTTGTCGCGCAGGCGGTACAGGCGCGAATCGCCCAGGTGGCCGACCATCACCCGGTTGTCATAGAACAGGCACACCACCAGCGTGGTGCCCATGCCGGCGTACTGGGACTGCGCCTGCGCGGCCTGGTAGATCGACGCATTGGCCTTGCGGATCTGCTCGCGCAGGATCAGCTCGGCAAAAACCTTGTTGGTCTTCTCGTCGATCAGATGCGGCTCGACGTTGCCGAGGATCTGCGCGACCTCCGCCTGAATCACGGTGGTCGCCATGCCGCTCGCAACCTCGCCCGCGTTGTAGCCGCCCATGCCGTCGGCGAGCACCACGAGCCCGTTCGCGGGATCGGCGGCGACCGAGTCCTCGTTGTGCGAGCGCACGATGCCGGGATCGGTGCAGCTGCTGATCTCGAGGGCGTCGCTCAGGTTCATCGCCCGCGCGTCCTCTGCGGTCCCGGAGGCCGCGCCTCTGCGATCGCCGCCCGCTCGGGTCGCGTGCACCTCCTCGTCGCGGCTGCGCGGGTCGATGCCATTCGTCGGGTCAGAGTTCAATGTCGAGGCCGCCGTCGCCGCCACCCGACGCCTTGGGGGATGTTGCCAGCGGCTGCGTCTTTTCCATCGCCGGCGTGGACGGGGTCGCTGAGGCCGGTGGCGCGGCTGCCGCCGGGGCGGCTTGCGCGGGCCGCGCAGCGCCGCCCGCCGCGGTGAGCGAGGCGCGCAGCGCCTGGGCGAACGCTTCACCGGTTTGGAAGCGCGCCTCCGGTTCCTTCGCCATGGCACGCGCGATGAACGCGACCAGTCCCGGCGGGACCTTCGGATTGATCGTGCGCAGGTCGGGCGGCATCTCGTTCGAGATCTTGAACATCAGCTGCGCCATCGACTCGCCCTCGAACGGCAGCCTGCCGCAGAGCAGCTGAAACAGCGTCCCGGCGAGCGAGAACAGGTCCGAGCGCCCGTCGACCTTCTTGCCGGCGAGCTGCTCGGGCGACATGAACGAGGGCGTGCCGAGCACCATGCCGGTCTTGGTTTTCGAGCTGTCGGTCAGGCGCGCGATGCCGAAGTCGGTCACCTTGACCGAATCGGACTGCGGATCGTACATGACATTCGCGGGCTTGATGTCGCGGTGCACGACGCCCTGCTTGTGCGCATAGCCGAGCGCATCGGCCACGCGCCCGACGATCGAGATCACCTTGTCGATCCGCAGCAGGTGATCGGGCTTGGTAAACGGCGCCAGGTCCTCGCCCTTGAGCAGCTCCATCGCGATGTAGCACAGGTCGTGCTCCTCGCCCGCGTCGTAGATCGTCACGATGTTCGGATGCGACAGCCGCCCCGCGGTCTCCGCCTCGCGGAAGAACCGCTCCTTGACCTCGGTCAGCTCGTCGGGCTCGAACTCCTGTGCAAGCGCCATCGTCTTGATCGCCACCACGCGGCCGATCTTCGGGTCGCGGCCGAGGTAGACCACGCCCATCGCGCCCTTGCCGAGCTCCTTTTCGACCTGGTAGCGGCCGAGCATCGGCTTCTCGCCCGCGTCGAGCGCGAGGGTGCCGCCGGGGTGGCCCTGCCCGCTGCCGAGGAGCACCGTCTCCGAGAGCTTCTGCGCGCGCGACATGCGCTGCGCGAGGTCACGGAACTTCGCGTCGTAGGCATGCATGTGGCGGAACACCGACTCGGCCTTGTTGAACTGGCGCTTCCTTTCGAAATCGAGACCGAGGTTGTACAGGTTCTCCATGACCGCGCCCGACATCGGCACCTGGCGGAACTTGTCCCAGGCGAGATCGAGCTGTCCCTGCGCCTGGTAGGCGATGCCGAGCATGCGGCTGGATTCCGCCGAGCTTTCGTCGGACTTGAGCTTCGCGCGCTCGGTCACGATGAAGCGCTTCGAGATCAGCGCAAGATGGCCGACGAGCAGCAGCGTCGCCGGCAGCATCAGCTGCAGCCAGGTCGCCTGCGTGGTCATCAGGCCGAAGTGCACCGCGAGCAGGATCGCGAGCAGCCCGCCGGTGAGCGCCGCGGCGAGCGAGGCCTTGAGGCGCGGCAGCACGATGATCAGGTACAGCGCGACCAGCAGCAGCACCGCGAGCTCGGCGAGCCGGCCCCAGCTCGGCACGACGAAGAAATGCTCCTGCAAAATCGAGGACACCGAGTGGGCGAGCATCACCACCGGCGGCATGTCCGGCGAGACCGGCGTGACCGACGCCGAGCCGACCCCGGCGGCGGTCGCGCCGATGAGCACGATCTTGTCGCGGTACTTCGATGCCGGGATCTTGCCGGTCAGCACGTCGTAGAACGAATCGACCTGGAAGGCGGGCTGGCCGTCACGGTCCTTGTAGAAGTAGGTGTACATCTGCAGCGCCGCGTCGGTCTCGATGCGCAGCCGGCCGAGCGAGACGCTGTCGCCGAGGTTCAGCTTGATGTCGGCCGGACCGAGATTCAGGCTCTTGGCCGCGATCATCATCGACAGCGACGGGTAGAACTGGTCGAAGTACTGCAGCGCGAGCGGCTCGGTGCGAATGCCGCCGTCGACATCGGAGACTTTGTTGACGTGGCCCATGGCCGCCGCGCTGCGCCCGATCCCGGCGACCGGCACGAGGACCGCCGAGGTCGGCAGCGGCAGCACGTCCCCGCCGCTTGCCTCAACCGCGTTCTGCCGCATGTAGTCGGGCGGCGCCTGGTCGGGCCGCCCGCGCGGCTCGCCGAGCGTGAACACCATTGGCAGGACGACATTGCCCGCCTGTTTCTGGCTGCGCGCGAGCTTGCGGTCGGTATTGAGCGCCTGCTCGGCCTCCTTCAGCAGGGCGACCATCTGCGCGGCGCCCGCGCCGTCGCGCTGCGCGAGCTCGAGCAGCTTGGTGATGTACACGTAGCCCGGATCGATCTGCGGCTCGGTGAACAGCACCGTGTTGCCGATTACCTTGGCCTGCGCGGCCGCGAGCAGATCGATCATCTTCGCCATGACGTCGCGCGGCCAGGGCCAGCGCCCGATGTTCGCGATGCTCGCGTCGTCGATCGCGATCACCGCGACGCGCGCCGAGGGCGTGCGCGCGCTCGCCGTCACCCCGAGGTCGTAGGCCTTGCGCTCGAGACTTTGCAGCAGATCGCTGCCGCTCAGCGCGAGCATCACGACCACCACGACAAGACCGAGAAACCAGTCGGATTTCCAGAAGCCGGATGTCATTGATCAGGCCTTCCTGTTCTTGTCGTTATCTAGCGTCGGACGGCAGCAGAAAATTCTACGCCCGCAGTGCTGGCGCACGATCCTGCCCCTCACGCGGTCGTCCGAGTGCCCGATAACGCCTCACAAAACAGGAGACTAAGGCGCATTCTTACAGTCAGATGTAAGCTGCGTCAACGACTTACGCGGACCCTGGCTGGCCGAGGTCCTGCGGCCCGTGACATGCGTCACGCTGCGCGCCGGCCTGTCCGGTGCGGGGTCGCCTGCCGCTAGCCGCCGAGGATCGCGCCGGGCTTGATCGCGCCCGAGGCGAGCAGCTCGCCCGCGGCGAGCTTTTTGCCGTCGCCGAGCTTGGCGCGCAGCACCTCGATGCGCCCGCCCTGTGCGCCCACCTGGAAGCGATCGGTGCCCGCTTCGACGACCTCGCCGATCTTGCCGCGCACCGCACCGAAGGTGCGCACCGGAATCTTGTGCGCGTCGAAGATCTGCAGCGCGCTGCCCTCGAGCGTCGTCCAGGCCCCCGGCGCAGGGTTGCAGCCGCGGATCAGGTTGTAGATGAAATCGACGTGGCTCGCCCAGTTGATGCGCGCCTCTGCCTTGCGGCACCAGCCCTCGTAGCTCGCCTGCGCCTCGTCCTGCGCCAGCTCGCGATGCCGCCCGGCGAACACCAGGTCGGCCGCCTCGAGCATCGCCGCCACGCCCATCGGGAACAGGCGATCGAAGTACACCGTGCCGAGCGTGTCGTCCGGGCTGATCGCGGTCTCCTTCTGCAGCACCACCGGGCCCTCGTCTAGGCCGTCGGTCGGCCGGAAGATCGTCAGCCCGGTCTTCGCGTCGCCGCGGATGATCGGCCAGTTGATCGACGACGGGCCGCGGTACTTCGGCAGCAGCGACGGGTGGTACTGAATCGTGCCGAGGCGCGGAATGTTGACGAAGTCCTGCGGCGCGAACTGCAGCACGAAGGCCATGATGCCGAGGTCGGCGCCGAGCCCCTTCATCGCCGCCCTGGCCTCGTCGCTCTTGAGCGAGGCGAACTGGAAGACCTTCACGCCCTTGGCTTCGGCGGCGGTCTTCAGCGCATCGGGCCGCGCACCGGGCTTTTCCGGCGCACAGAACACGCCGGCGACCTCGTCGCCGCGCGCAAGGAAAGCCTCCAATACCGATTTTCCAAAATCCTGTTGCCCAACAATCGCAAGCTTCATCACGCGGCCCTTTTCGGTGGCACCGAGAACGCGCCGGCCTGGCGCAGCGTCGAGACCTTGGCGTCGTCGTAGCCGAGCACCTGCTTCAGGATCTCGTCGGTATGCTCGCCGAGCAGCGGCGAGCGCTTGATCACCGCGGGCGAGTCCGAAAGCTTGATCGGCATGCCGACGTTGTACCAGGTGCCGCGCTCGGGATGGTCGAGCTCGACCCACATGTCGCGCCCGCGCACATGTGCGTCGTTGGCGAGGTCCTCGGTGCTCATGATCGGACCGCAGGGCACGTCGAGCGGGTTGAGGATGCCCATCATCTCGCGCTTCGTGTGCTGCTCGGCGAACTTGTTGATCAGCGTCCACATCAGCTGCTGGTTCTTGCGCCGCTCGCCGATGGTCGCGAAATGCGGGTCGGCGGCGAGCTCCGGCATGCCGAGCTCGGGTCCGATGCGCTTGGCCAGCGCCGACCACACCGCCTCCTGCACCACGATATACAGCCAGTCGTTGGCGCCGTGCGGCTTGCAGTGGATCGCGTTACCGAGCTGGCCGCCGCCCGAGTCGTTGCCCGCGCGCGGCACCTCGCCCATGCCCTGGTAGGTCGGCACGGAGTACTCGCTCAACTCGCCGCGCGCGAGGCGCTGGTGGTCGCGGAACTTCACGCGGCACAGGTTCATCACGCCGTCCATCATCGCGACCTCGACGTACTGGCCCTTGCCGGTACGCTCGGCCTGCCTGAGCGCCGCGAGCAGGCCGATTCCGAGATGCAGGCCGGTTCCCGAGTCGCCGATCTGCGCGCCGGTGACGAACGGCGGGCCGTCGGGCACGCCGGTGGTGCTCATCGCGCCGCCCATCGCCTGCGCGACGTTCTCGTAGGCCTTGAAATCGGCGTACGGCCCGCTCGAGCCGAAGCCCTTGATCGAGCCCATCACGATCTTCGGGTTGATACTGCGGATCTTCTCCCAGGAAAAGCCGAAGCGATCGAGCACGCCGGGGCCGAAGTTCTCCATGATGATGTCGCAGGTCTTCACCAGGTCGACGAATACCTGCTTGCCCTCGGCGGTCTTCATGTTGACCGTGATCGAGCGCTTGTTGCAGTTGAGCATCGTGAAGTACAGGCTGTCGGCCTTCGGCACGTCGCGCAGCTGGCCGCGCGTCGCGTCGCCCGCCGGGTTCTCGAACTTGATCACGTCCGCGCCCATCCAGGCGAGGAGCTGCGAGCAGGTCGGCCCCGCCTGCACGTGGGTCATGTCGAGGATGCGGATTCCCTTGAGTGCTTCCATGCTGGTCTCCAGACCTTCCGTGGCTATTTCTTCTTCGCGCTCGGATTGAGGCTCGTGATGCGGCCGCTTTCCGTGCCGGCGGTTTCATCGATCACCGCATTGATGAGCGTGGGCTTGCGCGTGCCAATGGCTTGTTCCATCGCCTTGCGCAGCTCGGCGGGCGTGGTCGCGTACACCCCCACGCCGCCGAAGGCCTCGATCAGCTTTTCGTAGCGCGCGTCCTTGACGAACACCGTGGGCGCCACGTCGCCGCCGCGCGGGTTGACGTCGGTGCCCTTGTACACGCCGTTGTTGTTCAGCACCACGACGCAGACCGGCAACTGGTAACGGCAGATCGTCTCGACTTCCATGCCGGAGAAGCCGAAGGCGCTGTCGCCTTCGATCGCGATGACCTGCTGCTGGGTCACGACCGCGGCGGCAACGCAGTAGCCCATGCCGACGCCCATGATGCCCCAGGTGCCGACGTCGATGCGCTTCCTCGGCTTGTACATATCGACGATGCTGCGCGTGAAGTCGAGCGCGTTGGCGCCCTCGTTGACGAGCATCGCCTCCGGGTTCGCCTTGACGATGTCGCGCACCACGGCGAGCGCGCTGTGAAAATTCATCGGCGTCGGATCCTTGGCCAGCGTCTCGGCCATCTTGGCGACGTTGTTGCGCTTGCGCTCGGCGATTGCGCCGAGCCAGGCGGCGGGCGGCTGGGGCCAGCTCGAATCGATGCCGGCGAGCAGCGCCGACAGGCAGGAGCCGATATCGCCGACCACGGGTGCGGCGATGCGCACGTTGCTGTCGGCCTCCTGCGGCGAAATGTCCACCTGGATGAACTGCTGGCCGCCCCAGGCCTTGGCGCTCTTGCCGCCCCAGGTCTTGCCCTTGCCATGCGACAGGAGCCAGTTGAGGCGTGCGCCGATCAGCAGCACCACGTCCGCCTCGGGCAGCACGTAGGAGCGGGCGGCCGAGGCGGACTGCGCGTGCGTATCGGGCAGCAGGCCCTTGGCCATCGACATCGGCAGGTAGGGGATTCCGGTTTTCTCGACGAGCGCGCGGATCGCGGCATCGGCCTGGGCGTAGGCGGCGCCCTTGCCGAGGATGATGAGCGGTCGCTGGGCGCCCTTGAGTAGGGCGAGCGCGCGCTGCACCGCCTCCGGCGCGGGGATCTGGCGCGGCGCCGGATCGACCACCTGGATCAGCGAATCCTTGCCGGCTGCCGCGTCCAGGGTCTGCGCGAACAGCTTGCCCGGCAGGTCGAGGTAGACGCCGCCCGGGCGGCCGGAGACGGCGGCGCGGATCGCGCGCGCGATCCCGACGCCGATGTCCTCGGCGTGCAAGACGCGATACGCCGCCTTCGCGACGGGTCTTGCGATGGCGAGCTGATCCATCTCCTCGTAGTCGCCCTGCTGCAGGTCGACGATCTCGCGCTCGCTCGAGCCGCTGATCAGGATCATCGGGAAGCAGTTGGTGGTGGCGTGCGCCAGCGCGTTCAGGCCGTTCAGGAAGCCGGGCGCGGACACCGTCAGGCAGATGCCCGGCTTCTGCGTCAGGAAGCCGGCGATCGACGCCGCGTAGCCGGCGTTTTGCTCGTGGCGGAACGACAGCACGCGCAAGCCTTCGGCCTGCGCCCGGCGGGTCAGATCGGTGATGGGAATTCCGGGCAAGCCGTAGATCGTGTCGATACCGTTGAGCTTCAATGCGTCGATGACCAGCTGAAAGCCGTCCGTCGTCGCGGCGGCCTGCTGCGCGCCACTGGTCTTGGCGACTTGCGGTTCGACGTTACCCATGGGCTGCCTCCTGGCTATGTGGCGTTGCGCCTGCGCCGATTCGGGGACCCCTATGGTAGGAATCCGGGGTCCCGGGGAGCCTTGACTGCGGTCAATGTTTCCGGTCGACTAGCCCGCCTTGTGCAAGCCGGCGCACCGCCCCAAAGCCTTGAGCTCGATCGACAGCCACCCGCAGCGCAACAGCATCCGGCTCCAGCTGCGGCGCAACCTCGTCCTGCGCGACATGAGCGCCGCGCAGTGGGCGGCGCTCGAGCCGCTGCTCGAGATCACCGACTACCGCAAGGGCGATCGGCTGGTACGCCAGGGCGACGAGGAGATGGCGCAGCTCTTCGTGCTCGACGGCATGCTCAAGCGCGTGGTCTCCAACCCCCAGGGGCGCGAGATGATCCTGCGCTTCTCCGCCGAGAACGAGATGGACACCTCCTACGCGGCCTGGCGCCTGCGCACCCCGGTGCCCTACTCGATCGTCGCGGTCACCAAGGTGCGCACCGCGGAGCTGCCGATGCCGAAATGGGTCGATTTCATCGATCGCCATCTCGAGGTCAAGGCGCGCTTCGAGTACGAGGTGATGAAGCTGATGTCCGAGGTGATGGCGCACACCATCACCCTGCACCTGCTCGACGCACCCGGTCGCGTGCTGCGCTTCGAGCGCAAGCACCCGGAGCTTGCCGGGCGCATCCCCAAGAAGGAGCTCGCCGCCTACCTCAACCTGTCGCCCGAGACGCTCTCGCGCCTCAAGCAGAAGCTCGGCCGCGGCTAGGCGCGCCCCCGATCAGTCTCCCCGCGCGCGGCGCCACAGCCAGCTCGCCAGCGGCCACAGCAGCAGCGCGAGCGCGAGTCCGGTGATGCCGCCGACCAGGCCGTTCGAGAACAGGATCGACAGCTCGCCCTGCGACATGAGCATGGCCTGGCGGAACGAGGACTCGGCGCGGTCGCCGAGCACGATCGCCAGCACCATCGGCGCAAGCGGATAGTGGAGCTTCTTGAACAGATAGCCGAGCACGCCGAAGGCGATCATCATCCACACGTCGAAGATCGAGTTGTGCACCGTGTAGGCGCCGATCGCGCAGATCACGACGATCACCGGGGCGATTACCGAAAACGGGATGCGCAGGATCGCCGCGAACAGCGGCACGCAGGTCAGCACCACGATCAGCCCGGCGATGTTGCCGAGGTACATGCTCGCGATCAGGCCCCAGACGAAGTCCTTCTGCTCGACGAACAGCAGCGGTCCCGGCTGCAGCCCCCAGATCAGCAGCCCGCCGAGCAGCACCGCCGCGGTCGGCGAGCCGGGCACGCCGAGCGTGAGCATCGGCAGCAGCGCCGAGGTGCCCGCGGCGTGCGCGGCGGTCTCCGGGGCGACCACGCCTTCGACCTCCCCGGTGCCGAACTTGTCGCCGTTCTTGGAGAAGCGGCGCGCCACGCCGTAGCTCATGAACGAGGCCGGCGTCGCGCCGCCCGGCACGATGCCCATGAAGCAGCCCACCGCCGCGGCGCGCAGCGAGGTCAGCCAGTAGCGCGGCAGCTCCTTCCAGGTCTCGAGCACGACGCCGAGGTTGATCCGCGCCGAGGCGCCCTTGAACGCAAGCCCTTCCTCGAGCGTGAGCAATATTTCGCCGATGCCGAACAGGCCGATCACCGCGATCAGGAAGTCGAAGCCGTTCAGCAGGTACACCGAGCCGAAGGTAAAGCGCAGCGTGCCGGTCACCGGGTCGCTGCCCACCGCCGCAAGCGCAAAACCGGTCATCATCGCCGCCAGCGTCTTGAACGGCGGCTCCTTGCTCATGCCGATGAAAGCGCAGAACGTGAGCAGGTAGACCGCAAAAAACTCCGGCGGGCCGAATTCGAGCGCGAAGCTGGCGACGATCGGCGACAGGAAGGTCACCACGATCACCGCGATCAGCGCGCCGACGAACGACGAGGTGAACGCCGCGGTGAGCGCGCTGCCCGCGCGCCCCTTCTGGGCGAGCGGGTAGCCGTCGAAGGTCGTCGCCACCGACCAGGGCTCGCCCGGGATATTGAACAGGATCGAGGTGATCGCGCCGCCGAACAGCGCGCCCCAGTAGATGCAGGACAGCAGGATGATCGCCGAGGTCTGTCCGCCCGGCGTCTGCGCCATCGAGAAGGTGAGCGGTAGCAGGATCGCGACGCCGTTCGCGCCGCCGAGCCCCGGCAGCACGCCGATGATCACCCCGAGGATCACCCCGGTGAACATCAGCCCCAGGTTCGTCGGGGTAAGCGCGACCGCGAAGCCGTGCATCAGGGACTGGATTTCGTCCACGTGCGCCTCCGCCCCTCAATCGAGCCCGAGCCAGGCTTCGATCGGCCCTTTCGGCAGGGGCACCTTGAACCAGATCTCGAAGATCAGGTAGAAGACGATCGACACGCCGAAGGCGACCAGGATGAGCTTCCACCACGCGTACTTGCCGAGCCAGCGCATGAACACCGCGATGTACACGATCGCCGAGACGTAGATGCCGAGCCAGCCGACCGCGCCGACGAACACAGCCGAAGGGATGAGCACGCTGAGCACGAGCCGCAGCTGGCCGACCTCGACGAAGGGCCGGTTGCGCGGCCCGCTCAGGGTCAGGCCGCGCGCCGCGTTGATCAGCGACGACAGGCAGATGATGATGCCGAGGTAGAAGGGAAAGTAGCCCGTTTGCGGGCCGTCCTCCGCCCAGCTCGCGCCGAGGCGAACGCTGTCGAACACGATGATCGCGCCGAACAGGAAGAACAGCCCCGCGACCGCGAGCTCGGCGGTCTTGGTGCTGAACGCCGATCGCCGGTCCTGCAGCGATTCCGGCGTGTCCTGCGATTCGGTCGCCATCGATTGACCCGTTCTGTTCCCCTAGACGCGAAGGCGGCGCACCGGATGCACCGGCACGCCGCCGCTGTGACGCTTGCTGCTTACTTGGCGATGAACCCGGCGCCCTTCATCAGGCCCACGTGCGTGGCCTCGGCCGCCGCAACCCAGTCCTCGAACGCCTTGCCCTCGAGCGAAGTCGTGTCGAACGCGCCCTTTTCCATCAGGTCCTTCCACTCCTGCGTGGCCTGGACCTTGGTGAACAGGTCGACATAGAACTTGACCTGGTCGGCGCTCACCCCGCCCGGCATGAAGATGCCGCGCAGCATCAGGTAGCTCACATCGAGGCCGCTTTCCTTGCAGGTCGGCACGCTATTCCAGGACAGGTTGCCGGTCAGCTTCTGCGTGTAGGGCATGCGCTTGGTGTTGAACACGCACAGCGGGCGCAGCTTGCCGCCGCGCCAGTGGGCGACCGCCTCGATCGGGTTGTTGACCGATGAGTCGATGTGCTTGCCCACCAGCTGCACCGCCACCGTGCCGCCGCCCTTGAACGGGATGTAGGTGAACTTCGCGCCGGTCAGCTTCTCGATCGCGACGGTGATGATCTGGTCTTCCTGCTTGGAGCCGGTGCCGCCCATCTTGAACTTGCCCGGCCCGGCCTTCTTCGCCGCGTCGATGTACGCCTTCGGCGTCTTGTAGGGCGTGGCCGCGTTCACCCAGAGCACGAAATTGTCCAGCGCCAGCATCTTGACCGGCGTGATATCGCGCCAGTTGAACGGAATGCCGGTGGCCAGCGGCGTGGTGAACAGGTTCGACAGCGTGATGATGATCTTGTTCGGGTCGCCCTTCGCGCCCTTGACGTCGAGAAAGCCCTCGGCGCCGGAGCCGCCGCGCTTGTTGATCACGACCATCGACTCCTTCATCAGCTTGTGCTTGGCGATGATCGCCTGCGCGGCGCGCGCCATCTGGTCTGCGCCGCCGCCCTGCCCGGCCGGAACGATGAACTCCACCGTCTTGGTCGGCTCCCAGGCCAGCACGGTCGCCGACCAGCCAGCGAAGACCGTCGACAGCGCGGCCGCGAGTACTACCCCCCTTGTTTTCGTCTTCATGTCGTCCTCCTCCGTGTCGTAATGGCGTGATCGCCGTGCTCCGCGCGCCTTCCCTGCGGCGGCCGTCAAGCTGCAGCAGAGCGGATCGTAAACCGGATTTGCGCCGGCCTCGCAAGAATTGCGCTTGACCGCGGTCAAGATTTCGCACCCTGCGCCTAGGCCTGACCGAGGGTGAACACGAGATACAGTGCGCCGAAATAGAGCAGCGGAATGAACAGCGTGAGCTTTTTCGCCCACGCAAGCTTTTCCTCCGCGCTGCCGCGCAGGATGAGGTAGCCCATGCCCATCAGGACGAACGCGCCGGCCGCGGCGACGAAGTGCTCGACCTGCATGCTGCCGAGCAGCGGTCCGCGGGTATAGAACAGATCCGAAAAGAACAGAATGAATACATTGAAAGCGCAGCTGCCGTAGACGTTGCCGATGACGATGCCGTAGGACTTGCGCAGTGCAGCAGCGACGGTGACCGCAGCCTCCGGCAGGGTGGTCACGATCGCCACGAGCAGCACGCCGATGAAGCTCGCGCTGATACCGGTCAGGTGGGCGAGGGCCTCGGCGCTCGAGGCGACGAAGCGCGCCGCGACGATCACGATCGCCGCGCTCAGGCCGAACAGGATCCAGGCCCTGAGCGCCTTGCCGGTCGGCGCCGGAATGTCCGACAGCTCGGCGGGCTCCCGCCCGCGCTGGTAGACCCGGCGCATGCCCCAGAGATAGAGCACCAGAATCGCCAGCCCGCCGAGGCTGGTCGGACCGAGCTTCGCGTCGCCCGAGGCGCCCGCGACGAGCGTCACCGCCACCAGTCCCAGGCCGAGCAGCATCAGCGAGCGGGTGTCACCGCCCTGCCCGCCGAACACGTTCTGCACGCCGAACACCAGCCCGGCGATCCCCAGCACGAAGACGTTGATCATGTTGGCGCCGAACACGTTGCCGAGCGCGAGATCGGGCGCGTCTTCCAGCCAGACTGCCGAAATGTTGACCGTGAGCTCGGGCAGCGAGGTCGCGACGCTGACCAGCGCCGTGCCGACCCAGAGCTTGCCCCAGCCGGTCTTCTCGGCGAGCTCGTCGCCGTAGCGCGCGAGCCCGACGCCGGCGTAGATCACCGCGAGCGAGCTGAGCAGAAAGACGAGCGCGGCCGAGGCGAGCGGGTCCATTCGTAGAGTCTCCCGGTTCGACGCGCTCCGGCCCTGGCGCGAATCACTTCACCAGCAGAACCGGCGCCTTGGCGAGGTGCAGGACCTTGGTCGCGACCGAGCCGACCAGCAGCCCCACGACCGCGCCACGGCCGTGCGTGCCCATCACGATCTGGTCGCAACGACGGTCCTCGGCCATGCGCGCGATGACTTCGGCGGGCTCACCCACCTTGATGTGCGCGCGGACCGCGATGCCCGCCTGCGCAAGCAGCGCGCGTGCGCGCGCCAGCGCCTTCTCGCCTTCCTCGCGGTGGTAGGCCTGGATGCGCGCCTCGTCGAAGAACATCGAGACGTCGCCACGCAGCGGCGGCTGCACGTTCAGCAGGTGGATGCGCAGCGATTCGTATTCGCCGCGCTTGGCCAGCAAATGCTCCACCGCGCGCAGCGCGCAATCCGAACCGTCCATCGGGACCAGCACTTTCATGCGTTCGTTCCTCCCGGGGCGCCGCCGCCCACCCCGGGCGCGGCGAGGTCCACGGCGCGCTGCTCGATGCGCGCCAGCGCGCGGCGCCCGAGCCAGCTGCCCAGCATCACCACGAAGACCGCACCGGCCGCCGCCGCGCCTGCGTGCAGCCAGGCCGCATGCGCGTCGATCCAGCCTCCGGCCACCGGGTCGCTGGTGGCCATCTCGCCCGCCACCCAGCCGAGCAGCCCCGCGCCGACCGTGATGATGACCGGGAAGCGCTGCATCACGCGCAGCAGCAGGGTCGCGCCGAACACCACCAGCGGGACGCTGATCGCCAGGCCGAGGATGAGCAGCAGGTAGCTGCCCTTGGCCGCCGCGGCCACCGCGATCACGTTGTCCAGGCTCATCACCAGGTCGGCGACCAGGATCGTGCGGACCGCCGCCATCAGGCCGTCGCTCGCGGCGAGCTCGCCCCCGCCCTCCTCCGGCATCAGCAGCTTCACCCCGATCCACAGCAGCAGCGCCGCGCCGACCAGCTTCAGCCAGGGCAGCGTGAGCAGCGCCACCGCGAAGATCGTCAGGATCACGCGCATCACCACCGCTGCGCCGCTGCCCCACAGCACGGCCATCTTCTGCTGGCGCGCGGGCAGCCCGCGCGCGGCGAGCGCGATCACCACCGCGTTGTCGCCCGACAGGACGACGTTCACGCCGATGATCTGCGCGAGCCCAACCCAGAAGGCGTCGCTGGCAAGTTCCTGCATGCTCCGGCCGATCGTGCGCGCGTGCGGGCGGGCGCGCCTAGAACAGGCCGACCACCTTGTCGTCGACCAGATCGATGCGGTTGGCCGCCGGCTCCTTGGGCAAGCCCGGCATGGTCATCACGTCGCCGCAGATCATCACCACGAACTCGGCGCCCGCGGCGAGGCGCACCTCGCGCACGTTGATCACGTGCCCCTCGGGCGCGCCGCGCTTTTGCGCGTCGGTCGAGAACGAGTACTGCGTCTTCGCGACGCACACCGGGTAGTGTCCGTAGCCGTCGTCCTGCAGCTTCTTGATCTGGTTGCGCACCTTGGTGTCCGCGGTCACCTCCGAGGCCCGGTAGACGCTGCGCGCGATCTTGCCGATCTTGTCCCACAGGGAATCGGCATCCTCGTAGACCAGCGTCGGCTTGGCCGGCGCGTCGCACAGCTCGACCACGATCTTGGCGAGCTCGGTCGCGCCCTTGCCGCCCTCGGCCCAGTGATTGGCGAGCACCACCGGCACGCCGAGCGCCTTCATTCGCGACTTGACCGCCTCGATCTCGGCCTCGGTGTCGAAGCTGAAGCGGTTGATCGACACCACGCAGGGAATGCCGTAGACGTTCTTCACGTTGTCGACGTGGCGCTCGAGGTTGGCGAGTCCCTTGTCCACCGCGGCGACGTTCTCGTCGTTGACGCCCTTCACGTCGATGCCACCGTGGTACTTGAGCGCGCGCAGCGTCGCGACCACCACCGCGGCATTCGGCCGCAGGCCGCTCTTGCGGCACTTGATGTCGAGGAACTTCTCGGCGCCGAGGTCGGCGCCGAAGCCGGCCTCGGTGACCACGTACTCGGCGAGCTTGAGCGCGGCCTGGGTCGCGATCACCGAGTTGCAGCCGTGCGCGATGTTGGCGAACGGCCCGCCGTGGATGAACGCCGGGTTGTTCTCCAGGGTCTGCACCAGGTTGGGCTTGAGGGCGTCCTTGAGCAGCACGGTCATCGCGCCGTCGGCGCGCAGGTCGCGCGCACGCACCGGCTTTTGCTCGCGCGTGTAGCCGACCACGATGTTGCCGAGGCGCTTTTTCAGGTCCTCGAGCGAGGTCGCCAGGCAGAAGATCGCCATCACCTCGGAGGCGACCACGATGTCGAAGCCGTCCTCGCGCGGGTAGCCGTTGCCCGGTCCGCCGAGCGAGACGACGACGTCGCGCAGCGCGCGGTCGTTCATGTCGAGCACGCGCTTCCACTGGATGCGCCGCACGTCGATGCCGAGCTCGTTGCCGTGGTGGATGTGGTTGTCGAGCATCGCCGCGAGCAGGTTGTTCGCCAACCCGATCGCGTTGAAGTCGCCCGTAAAGTGCAGGTTGATGTCCTCCATCGGCACGACCTGCGCGTAGCCGCCGCCCGCGGCGCCGCCCTTGACGCCGAACACCGGGCCGAGCGAGGGCTCGCGCAGGCAGATCAGCGCCTTCTTGCCGATGTGATTGAGCGCGTCGCCCAGCCCGACGGTGGTGGTCGTCTTGCCTTCACCGGCCGGCGTCGGCGTCATCGCGGTCACCAGGACCAGCTTGCCGTCCTTGTTGCCCTTCAGCGACTCGAGATAGTCGAAGGCGATCTTGGCCTTGGTGTGGCCGTAGGGCTCAAGGTGCGACTCGGCGATGCCGAGCTTGTCGAGCGCCACTTTGGCGATGCGCTGCAATTTCGCGGCCTGGGCGATCTCGATGTCCGATGCCATGGAGTCGGGTTCCTTATGCGTTCGTCTATTGTGCAAGGGGCGCGGCGCGCGAGCCCGCCGCGACCATGGACTATAGGCGCGGCGCGGCGCCGGCGCCCTTGACTGCGGTCAAGCGCGCCCGGAGCCTACCCCGGATCGTCCCTAGCCGGCGATCGCGGAGAGCGCGCGGCCTTTGCCGTAGCCCGGGTCGGCCGGTGGCGGTCCGCCCGGCAGGAGCTGCACCGCACAGTACTTGAACTCGGGGATCTTGCCGAACGGATCGAGCGCCGCGTTGGTGAGCAGGTTCGCCGCCGCCTCGTAGTAGGCGAACGGCACGAACACGGTGCCGCGCGGCGTGCCCTCGTCGGCGCGCGCATAGAGCGAAATCCGGCCGCGGCGCGAGGCAATGGTGATCACCTCGCCCGGCTTTGCGCCGGCGGCGGCGAGATCGAGCGGATGCACCAGCGCGGTCGGCTCGGGCTCGATCGCGTCGAGCACCCCCGAGCGGCGCGTGATCGCCCCGGTATGCCAGTGCTCGAGCTGCCGGCCCGTGATCAGCACCATCGGGTACTCGGCGTCCGGATGCTCGGCCGCCGGAATCAGGTCCGCCGGAACGAACCTGGCGCGCCCGGTGGCGGTCGGGAAATGCGCGCGAAACACTACCGGCTCGCCCGGATCGCCCTCGTTCTCGCAGGGATAGGTCACCGAGGAATCGCGCGCCAGGCGCTCCCAGGTGATGCCGGCGATCGAATCCATGCAGCGGCGCATCTCGTCGAACACGGTGCGCGGATGCAGGTAGTTCCAGTGCAGCCCCAGCCCGCGCGCGAGCTGGTTGATGATCCACAGATCCTCGCGCGCCTCGCCGGGCGGCTCGAGCGCCTTGCGGCCCAGCTGCACCATGCGGTCGGTGTTGGTCACCGTACCGTCCTTCTCCGGCCAGGCGGTCGCCGGCAAGACCACGTCGGCCAGCCCCGCGGTCTCGGTGAGAAAGATGTCCTGCACCACGAGATGCTCGAGCTTGGCGAGCGCGGCGCGCGCATGCGCGACGTCCGGATCGGACATCGCCGGGTTCTCGCCCATGATGTACATGCCGCGGATCGCGCCGTCGTAGGCGGCATTCATGATCTCGACCACGGTCAGCCCAGGCGTGCGGTCGAGCGCGACGCCCCAGAGCTTCTCGAAGCGCGCGTTGGCCTCCGGATTGTCGACGCGCTGGTAGTCGGGGAACACCATCGGGATGAGCCCCGAGTCGGAGGCCCCCTGGACGTTGTTCTGCCCGCGCAGCGGATGCAGCCCGGTGCCGGGGCGGCCGATCTGGCCGGTCATCAGCGCGAGCGCGATGAGACAGCGCGCGTTGTCGGTGCCGTGCACATGCTGGCTGATGCCCATGCCCCACAGGATCATCGAGCCCTTGGAGCTCGCGTACAGGCGTGCCACCGCGCGGATCGTCGGCGCCGCAATGCCGCAGATCGGCGCCATCTTCTCCGGGGAAAAGGCCTGCGCGTTGTCCTTCAGCGCAGCGTAGCCGCTGGTGCGGTCGCGCACGAAGGCCTCGTTCACCAGGCCCTCGTCGATGATCGTGTGGATCATCGCGTTCAGCAGCGCGACGTCGGTGTCGGCCTTGAACTGCAGGAAGTGCGTCGCGTGGCGCGCGAGATCGCTGCGCCGCGGGTCGGCGACGATCAGCTTCACGCCCCGCTTGACCGCGTTCTTCATCCAGGTCGCCGCGACCGGGTGGTTCGAGGTCGGGTTGGCGCCGATGACGAACACCACCTCGGCGTTCGCGACGTCGTTCACCTGGTTGGACACCGCGCCCGAGCCGATCCCCTCGAGCAGCGCGGCCACCGAAGAGGCGTGGCACAGCCGCGTGCAGTGATCGACGTTGTTCGAGCCGAAGCCGGTGCGCACCAGCTTCTGGAACAGATAGGCCTCCTCGTTCGAGCCCTTGGCCGAGCCGAAGCCGGCGAGCGCCTTCGGGCCGCCCCGGTCCCCGCCGGCGTCGCGGATCGCGACCAGGCCGCGCGCCGCCACCGCGAGCGCCTCGTCCCAGCTCGCCTCCATGAACACCGTCGACCAGTCGCCCGGATCGACCGCGCGTTCAGGATCCTTCGCCACGCCGGGCTTGCGGATCAGCGGCCTGGTCAGGCGGTGCGGGTGATTGACGTAGTCAAAGCCGTAGCGCCCCTTGACGCACAGCCGGCCGTGATTCGAGGGCCCGTCCTGGCCGGAGACGAAGGCGATGCGGTTGCCCTGGACGTGATAGGTCAGCAGGCAGCCGACGCCGCAGAACGGGCACACCGAGTCCACCGTCTTGTCGATCGCCGCCAGGCCCGCGTCGCGCGCCGGCATCAGCGCCCCGGTCGGGCAGGCCTGCACGCACTCGCCGCAGGCCACGCAGGTCGATTTGCCCATCGGGTCGTCGAAATCGAACACGATCTTCGAGTGCTCGCCGCGCAAGGCGTAGCCGATCACGTCGTTGACCTGCTCCTCGCGGCAGGCGCGCAGGCAGCGCGTGCACTGGATGCAGGCGTCCAGGCGTACCGCGATCGCCGGATGCGACAGGTCCGCGGCGGGTTGCATGGAGGGCGCGCGCGCGGCAAAGCGCGGCTTGCCGACGCCGAGCTTGGCTGCCCAGTGCTCGAGCTCCGAGTCGCGCGTGTACGCGGTCGCCGGCATGTCGGCGAGCAGCAGCTCGAGCACCATCTTCTGCGAAGCGCGCGCGCGCGGCGAGTCCGTCGTCACCTCCATGCCCTCGGCCGGCGTGCGGCAGCACGAGGCCGCGAGCACGCGCTCGCCCTTCACCTCGACCACGCAGGCGCGGCAGTTGCCGTCCGGCCGCAGGCCCGGCGCGTAGCACAGGCGCGGGATCTCGACGCCGTGGCGCTCGGCACACTCGATCAGCGTCTCGTCCGGACGTCCGACCACGGTGGCGCCGTTCAGCTTGAACTCGATCGGCATCGTTGATTGCTGCTGGTTCTTAATGCGGTCCATCGCAAATTCCTAGGCTGCTTTGTCTCCTGTTCTTGTGATGTTTCGCGAAAAGCACGCGAAACATCACAAGAACAGGAGATCGGTTAGACCCCGATGCGCGCGGCGCTCAATCAACCCTGCCGCGCCCGAATGCGAATTCCGATCTCCGTTTTTTGTGCTGTCTCGCATGCTTTTCGCGAGACAGCACAAAAAACGGAGACAAAGTGGCCTTCGCGTTCCTGGCGCCCTGCGCGAAAGCACGATGCCTCACCCCCCGACCTCCTTCGCAAAGTATTTCATCACGCTCAGCGCCGGATTCGGCGCCGCCTGGCCGAGCCCGCAGATCGAGGCATCCATCATGGCCTGCGACAGTTCCCGGAGCAACGGCTGGTTCCAGGTCTTCTCCTCCATCAGGGTCAGCGCCTTTGCCGTGCCGACGCGGCAGGGCGTGCACTGGCCGCAGGACTCGTCCTTGAAGAACTTCATCAGGTTCTTCGCCGCAGCCGCGGCGCTGTCGTGCTGCGAGAGCACCACGATCGCCGCCGAGCCGATGAAGCAGCCGTGCGGCTGGAGCGTGTCGAAATCGAGCGGCAGGTCGGCGAGCGTGGCCGGCAGGATGCCGCCGGAGGCGCCGCCGGGCAGGTAGCCGTACAGCCGATGCCCGGGCAGCATGCCGCCGCAGTATTCGTCGACGAGTTCCTGGAGCGTGATGCCCGCCGGCGCGAGATGCACGCCGGGCCTTTTTATCCGGCCCGACACCGAGAACGAGCGCAGCCCTTTTCGCCCATGGCGCCCCTGCGAGGCGAACCATGCGGCGCCCTTCTCGACGATCTCGCGCACCCAGTACACGGTTTCCATGTTGTGCTCGAGCGTCGGGTAACCGAACAGCCCCACTTCGGCGACGTACGGCGGGCGCAGGCGCGGCATGCCGCGCTTGCCCTCGATCGATTCGATCATCGCCGATTCTTCGCCGCAGATGTACGCGCCGGCGCCGCGCCGCAGGTGGATCGGCGGCAGCGCGCAGGGCGGGTTCTTCTTCAGGTTCGCCAGCTCGCGCTCGAGCAGCGCCCGGCAGCCGGCGTACTCGTCACGCAGGTAGATGTAGATCTCGCCCACGCCGGCGCACCAGGCCGCGAGCAGCATGCCTTCGACAAAGCGATGCGGATCGCGCTCGAGGTACCAGCGGTCCTTGAAGGTGCCGGGCTCGCCCTCGTCGATGTTCAACGCCATCAGCCGCGGCGCGGGCGCCGCGGCGAGGATGCGCCACTTGCGGCCCGCGGGAAACCCCGCGCCGCCGAGGCCGCGCAGTCCGGCGTCTTCCATGATCTTGGTGATCGCCTCGCGCCTGTGCCGTCCGGCGAGGCAGGCGGCGAGCAGCCGGTAGCCGCCGGCCTTGCGGTAGGCGGCGTAGCCGATCGCCTTCGGCGCCGGGCAGGCGAGCTTGTTCGCGCGCAGCGCATCGGCCACCGCCTCGACGCTCGCCTGGCCGATCGGATTCTGCCCCACGACCGCGACCGGCGCGGTCTCGCAGCGCCCGACGCAAGGCGCCGCCAGCACGCGCACCTCGCGTCCGAGAATCTTCGGCAATCGCTCGAGCAGCGCGTCGGCGCCGGCGAGCGCGCAAGCGATCGAATCGCAGACCCGCACCGTGACGCGCGCGGTCGCCGGCGCGCCCTCTTTGACCACGTCGAAGTGGTGATAGAAGCTCGCGACTTCATACACCTCGGTCTGCGAAAGCCGCATCGCCTCGGCGAGCGCCGCGAGGTGCGCGGCCGAGAGCTGGCCAAAGCGGTCCTGGATGCGGTGCAGGTTTTCGATCAGCAGGTCGCGCCGCCGCGGATCGACCCCGCTCTGCCTGCGGGCCGCCGCGAGCAGCGCCTGAACGTCGTTGCGCGCCTGAGGCTCGACGCTGCGGCCCTTGGGCGTTGCGCGGACGGCCTTGTTCTTCACCCTGCGGCTCTCCAGGTCAATCGACGCTTCAGTTTATCCGCAACCGCCTGCGCGTGGCCCTTGACGTCGGTCAAGCGCGGCGATTTATCCTGAGCGTCTGGGGACCGCAGGAAACATGCGCGCGCAACTTCCAATCGGCTGCATCGCCCTCGCGCTGCTCGCGGGCTGCGCGCCGCAACCCGCGCCGCCGCGCGCGGCGGCGGACGCCGCACAGCGCGCCTGCGCCGACTGGTACCGCACGCTGGACGCGCAGATCGATCGCGCCGGCGTGCGCGACGCGCAGGACGCACGGCTTCCCGGACATCCGTACCTGCGCCTCGACCGTTTCACCGCGTCGTACGCGCCGCAGGCGGCGCAGGATCCGGGCGCATGGGAGGCCTGGCTCGCGCACGCGCGCGCGCTCGATCGGCGCGCGCGCGCGGTCGAATTGCGCAACCTGCCGCCGGCGGCGCTGCGCGAAAGCGTCGACGCCGCGCTCGCACGCGACGCCGCCTGCGCACGGGTCCTCGCCACGCGCGATTTCGCCGACGCGGCGGCGCGGCGCCGGCTGCTCGAGCAGGCCACGGTGCCCGGCGACTACGACCGGACGGCGCGCGTCGTCGGCCTATACCCGCTCGCCGCGCTGCCGTTTTCGGATGGCGTCGCGCGCTGGCAGGCCGAGGTGGTCGCCGGCTTTCGCGCCACCTTCGACGGCGCGCCGCCCGCCGCCCCGCTCAGGCGCTACGCGCCGGACGCAGGCCGGGCGCTACCCGCGGCGCAGGTCGGCGCGCTCCTCGCGCGCGCGCCGCGCGACGCGCTCGGCGTGCCGCGCTTGTCTGCGCAGGAACGCGATCGACTGTTCGCGAGCTTCGCGCCGGCGTTCGAGATCGAGACGGGCGGCGCCTACGACCGGCCCGGTGCGCCGACCTGGGGCGGCGCAGCGGTCGTCGCGGTCGACACCGCGCGCCCGACGCTCTACCGCCGTCTCGCGCTCACGCGCTACGGCGGGGATGTCCTGGTGCAGCTCGTCTACACGATCTGGTTCACCGAGCGCCCGGGCGACGACATCCTCGCCGGCCGGCTCGACGGCCTGGTCTGGCGCGTCACGCTCGCGGGCGACGGCGCGCCACTCGTCTACGACAGCATCCATCCCTGCGGTTGCTTCCACCAGTTCTTCCCGACCGCGGGCGTCGAGGCGACGCCCGCGCCCGAGCCGCTCATCGAATGGGCCTTCGTGCCGCGCCCGGCGCCGCCGCTCCGGCCGGGCGAGCGCATCGTGCTGCGCGTCGCGACGCGCAGCCACTATCTGACGGGCCTCGCGACCGAGCCACGCGACCGCGCCGCCGCGGCCACGCCGCTCGCGCTCGAGGAAGAGGACGCGCTGCGCAGCCTGCCGCTGCCCGGCGGCGGCAGGCGCAGCCTCTACGGCCCCGACGGACTGGTCGCCGGCAGCGAGCGTCCCGAGCGCCAGTATTTCTGGCCGATGGGCATCGCGAGCGCGGGGCAGATGCGCCAGTGGGGCCGACAGGCGACCGCGTTCGTCGGTCGCCGGCACTTCGACGACGCCGACCTGATCGAGCGGCGCTTCGCGCGCGTGGCGCCGCGGCGTTGAGCCGGTGCCTGCCCGAGTGCGCCGCGACGCGCGTTGCCTTGCCATGGCCGACCCGGGATGGGATTCTTGCCGACGATGCGGTGATTGCGGCGTTTCACGACTGCATCGGCCCGCATCTCGCCGGCAGCGTCCGTGTTGGCCCGCGAGGCTGAGCCGAGGCGCCTGCGGCGAAGCGGGCAACGCGCGTGCCGCTCAGATGCTGACCCGCGTGCCGAGCTCGACCACGCGCTCGGGCAGCAGGTTGAAGTATTCGGCCGTCGCCGGGCTATTGCGCTGCATGAAGCGGAACAGGTCGCGCCGCCAGGTGAACGGCCCCCGCTTCTCGGGCCGCGCGAGCGTGGTCTTGCCCAGGAAAAAGGTCGTCACCTGGGGGTCGATCGACAACGCATGGCGGCGCAGCAGCTGCAGTCCCCAGCTCAGGTCCGGCTCTTCCATGAACCCGTAGTGCAGGCGCACGCTGTAGGCGGCGCCCGGCTCGAGCACGTCGACCTCGGTGCGCTCGAGGTCGCCCTTGCGCGGCACGTCGGCGTCGACCACGCTTACGAACACGATGCGTTCGTGGAGCACCTTGTTGAATTTGAGGTTGTGCATGAACGTGGCCGGGACGTAGCGGGGATCGGGCGAAAGGTACACGGCCGTGCCGGCTACGCGCGTAATTTCCGGTCCGACCAGCGCCCTGAACGACTCGATCGGAACACTCAAGCGCCGTTGCTGCGCGTGGAGAATGGCCTCGACGCGCTTCCACGTCGTCAGCATGACGAAGACCACGCCGCCGGCGACCAGCGGGAACCACCCGCCCTCGAGGATCTTGGCGCTGTTGGCGACAAAGAACAGCAGCTCGACCGCGCCGACGAGCGCGAGGCCCGCGAGCGCCGCCGTCTTGAATCGCCCCGGCAGCGACCAGAGCACGATCGCGACCAATGCCGTGGTCAGCAGCATGGTGCCGGACACCGCGACGCCATAGGCCGAGGCCACGGCGCTCGAGCGATGGAAGCCGATCACCACCAGCACGACGAGCACCATCATCGTCCAATTGACCTGCGGAACGTAGATCTGACCGCGCTCGGTCGCCGAGGTGTGCCGCGTCGGGATGCGCGGCAGGTAGCCGAGCCGGGTCGCCTGCTGGGTGATCGAGAACGCCCCCGAAATGGTCGCCTGCGAAGCGATGACCGTCGCCGCGGTCGCGAGCAGCACCAGCGGGACGAGCAGCGCCTGCGGCGCCAGCAGATAGAACGGGTTCGCGAGCGCAGCCGAATCGCGCAGCACCAGGGCGCCCTGGCCGAAGTAGTTGATCATCAGCGAAGGGAACGCGAGCCCGAACCAGGCAATGCGGATCGGGCGCGGACCGAAATGGCCCATGTCGGCGTAAAGCGCCTCTCCCCCGGTGATCGCGAGGAATACCGCGCCGAGCACGAAAAAGGTGGCGAGCGGCCGATGGACTGCAAACTCGAGTGCGTGGCGCGGATCGAGCGCCTGCAGCACCGCCGGCGTGTGCGCGATCGACGCCGCACCGGCCGCGGCGAGCACCGCGAACCAGACCAGCATCACGGGTCCGAACAGCCGGCCGACGCCGCCGGTGCCGCGCGACTGGATCGCGAACAGGCAGACCAGGATCACGATCGCGATCGGCACGACCCAGTGCCCGAGCGCGGGGGTGGCGACCGAAACGCCCTCGACCGCGGACAGCACCGAGATCGCCGGGGTGAGCACCGAATCCCCGTAGAACAGCGACGCCCCTAGGATGCCGAGCATCGCCGTGATCCAGGCAAGGCGTGGGCGCTCGCGCGTCAGGCGCGCGGCGAGCGCGAGCAGCGCGAGGATTCCGCCTTCGCCCGCGTTGCTGAAGCGCAGCACGACGGTGACGTACTTGAGCGAGACGATCAGCGTCACCGCCCAGAACATCATCGACAGCACGGCGAGTACGTTGGCCTCGGTCAACGCGAGCGAATGCGTGCCGCTGAAGGCTTCCTTGAAGGCGTACAGCGGGCTGGTGCCGATGTCGCCATAGACCACACCAAGCGCGCCGAGGGTCAGGGCCGGCAGGCCCGACCTGCGCAAGTCGGTGGGGGATGTCGTCATCGCGTGTGCCCGGCCTGGGGGGGGGCGGACCGCGCGCTACTATACGCCGGTGGCGGCTCGGCGCCGCCGAACCGCTAGCCGGGCTGCGGACGCGGCGCTTCGCGCCCCCCGTTCTCGGGGCGCGGCATCCGATGCGCGCCGCCCTCGGGGCCGCCGAGCCCCAGCTCGATGAGCCGCCCGGCATGCGCCTTGTCCATCGATTCGATGTGGTTGCGCAGCCAGAAATTCAGAAAGCGCATCGTCAGCGCCATGCTGCGGCTGTCGATCTTGAGCGTCTGGCTCTTGAGCTCATCGAGCAGGCGGCGGTACTCGGCCTTGTGGCGTGCGTTGCCGAGCCCCGCCTCGGCCAACAGCCGCTCCTCGTCGATGAAGTGCGCGCGTGCCGCATCGATCAGCTGTCCGAGCGACTCGCTCAGGCGCTCGGTCTCGTGTCCGGCCTTCAGCTCCTCGCCCAGGCGGTTGATCAGCGCCGCAAGCTGCTTGTGCTGCTCGTCCATCAGGGGCACGCCGAGGATATGGCTTTCGTTCCACTCGAAAAACGGCAGCCTGAGCGGCCCCGAGATATCCGGATCGCGCGCGCCGGCCACCTTGATGCAGCCGCCGCCGGCACGCTTGGCCGCGTACATGGCGCCGTCGGCGTTCGCCACGAGGGTATCCATGTCCTTTCCATTGGCCGGATACAGCGCGATGCCGATGCTGATGCCCACCTGGCAGGACTGCCCGGCCACGACCACCGGCGCATTGAACGCACGCACCATGCGCTTGGCCACGATCGCCGCATCCTCGGGGCTCGTCGCGCGCGCCAGGATGGCGGAAAACTCGTCGCCCCCGATGCGCGCCACGGTGTCGCCCTCGCGCGAAGCCGCGCGCAGACGCTTGGCCGCGACCTGGAGCAGCGCGTCGCCCGTTTCGTGGCCGTAGCGGTCGTTCACGTGCTTGAATCCGTCCAGATCGGCGACCAGGACGGCGAACGCGCCATTGTGCCGGCGCGCATCGACCAGCGCCTGGCGCAGGCGATCGAAGAACAGCGCCCGGTTGGGCAGCTCGGTGAGCGCGTCGCGAAATGCGAGGTAGGAAAGCTGGGCTTCGGCGCGGCGTTGCTCCGTGACGTCGCTGACCGTGATCACCGCGCCGCTGCCCCCCGGAAGGTCGAACGCCGAGCTGGTGAGCTCGCCGTCGAACTGGCCGCCATCGGCGCGCACCCCGCGAAACGCGGTGGGCGGCGCCTCGGCGCCGGGCGTCTCGTCGAGGACCCCCGCGAGCATCTCGCGATCCTCGGCCGCCACCAGCTCGAGAAAGCGCTTGCCGGCCGCAGCGTCGGACTCGAGCCCGAACATCGCGAGCAGCGCGGGACTCGCCCAGATCAGCTGCGCCTGGCGCAGCACCGCCACCGCCAGTACGCGGCGCTTGGCAAGTCCGGCAAGAGCCGCGACGGCGAGATCGGATTGCATGGGTAAAACGTAATCTAATCGACTCCGCAACGAGCGTGTTGCAAAACTGCGGCCGCAAACGCGACGCGCGCGAACGCCAAGCGATCTGCAGGCCTTCGATCGACGCTGCGTGCCGCTCGATGCAGCGAACGGCTCGGACCGCGATGCGCAATTCAGGCTGCGGATGATTTCCAGTCGCAGCAATGGGTTCGACGGCGCTTCTCAGGCAGCGAGTCAGGTTTGCGAGCCAGGGCCTGTGTGATTTGTACTAGACCGCGGAGCCGTGACGCGGCTGCAGCTGCCGCGCGCCGTCGGCGCGCCCGCCCGCCTGCGCGGTCAGGGCCGAGGCAAGCGCGTTCCAGCCTGCAGCGGCTGGACACTGCGCATGCGCTCCATGTAGGCTGCCCGATCAATACCGAGCTCACAAAGAAAGCGGAAATGCTCCAGGCGCAGGTCACGGCGCTGCCGAAAAAAGCGACCGACACCGTCATGGTGATCGACGATCAGTCGACCAGCCGCGCGATTCTCGAGCAGGTCGTGCGCAGCCTCGACGAGCGCGTCCAGGTGCGCAGCTTCGTGCGCCCGGTCGACGGGCTGATCTGGGCGACGCGTCACGTCGCCGACCTCGTGCTGCTCGATTACCTGATGCCCGACATGGACGGCATCGAGTTCGTCAAGCGGCTGCGCGGCCTGCCGGGCTATGAGAACGTTCCGATCCTGATGGTGACCGTCCACGATGCGCGCACCGTTCGCTATGCGGCGCTCGACGCCGGCATTTCCGACCTGCTATCCAAGCCGGTCGACGTGCGCGAGTGCATGGCACGCTGCCGCAACCTGCTGACGCTGCGCCGGCAACAATTCGCGCTCGAGGATCGGCAGCGCCTGCTCGAGGCGCTGGTGCAGCAATCTGCGCGCGAGGCGCACGCGCGGGCGCTCGAAAAAGAAACCCTGATGCAGCTTGCGCGCGGCGCCGACAGCCGGGGCGCGCCGGGGCGCGGTTACCTGCTCGCGCGCACGCCGCGCTACGCGCGTGCGTACGCCAGACGCATCGGCCGGTTCCGCCCGCGACGCAAGATCGCGGGGCGCGCGACGGGCTGAGCGTTCGCGCGCATCCCGCGCAGGCCGAACGCGCGCATCGGTGAATCCAGCGCTGCAGGTTCAGGACTGCGCGAGCGTCCGGTTCTCGTCCACGCAGAGCAGGCGCACGCGCCCCTGCGCTACCAGTTGCTCCTTTTCGTCGCGTATCCACACCTCCCAGACCTGGCTGGAGCGACCCCGCGTGACCGGCCTGGCCAGGCCGCGCAGTTTTCCGGAACGCACTGCACGGATGAAGGAAGTGTTGTTCTCCAGGCCGACGACACGCTGTCCGCGCGGATGCGCGACGGCCGCGGCGCCGATCGAGGCAAGCGTTTCGATCACCCCGCAATGCACGCCGCCGTGCACGATGCCGTAGCCCTGATGGTGCTTTTCGCTCACCTGCCACTCGCAACGCACCTCATCGGCGGACGCGGTGAGGATCGAAATGCCCATCTCCCTGACCCAGCCGGGCATCGCATTGACCTTCGCAACGAGATCGCCTGTCATGCTTGCGTCGCGATCCGCCTCAGGCGCGACGGCCGTAGATCCAGCTGAAGGCCTTCGGCGCCTGCTGCGCAACCTCTTCGCTGACCATCTCGGCGAGCGATTCGAGCCGCTCGGCCTGCTTGCAGACAAACGCCTGCGCCTCGGCGGCCTTCCCCGAGAGCGCGCGCGAGGGCACCTTCCAGGCCGCGACGAGGTCGCGAATGATGCCGGCGTAGTCGGTGACCGTGTAGATGTTCGTGCGCTGCGCGACGGCCGCGAACCGATCGAACAGGCCCGGGTTCTCGCCGTCGTCCATCAGCCGTCCGGGCATCGAGATCATCCGGCGAAGCACGTCGCGGAACACGAGCACGCCGCGCTCCGGGTCGCGCTCCATCACCTCGCCCATGACGCGCGTGTAGAACGTTTCGTGGCAGGCCTCGTCGCCGGCGATGCGCTTGCAGATCTTGTTCAGCTGCGCGGCGCCATTGCGTTTCGCGAGCTTGCCGACGTTCATGTGCGAGATCTTGGTCGCCGTTTCCTGGAACGAGGTGTAGATCAGGCCCGCGTAGGGGTTCGGATGCGTCCGCGGGTCGAAGCCGTTGGCGATGAGATTGTGCACCGTCACCTCGACCGCGCGCATGTCGACGCGGCCGGTGAGCCGCAGGAAAGCGTTCAGCAGATCGCCGTGCCGGTTCTCTTCGGCCGTCCAGCCGCGCAGCCACAGGGCCCAGGGGTCGGGCGAGGTGCCGATCGGGTCCTTCGCGATCAGGTTCAGCGAGACCGCGTAGTTGGGCAGCGCCTCCTCGGTAACCATGCCGCCGACCAGGACGACGAGCAGCTCGTCGCTGAGCTCGGCCGCCGGCGTGCGGAACGCTTCGAGTCGATCGCGCCAATCCTCCGCGGCCAGGTCGGGCAGGTAGTCCGACGGCTGCCAGGTATCGGACACCGCCGTCAGCAGGTGCAGCTGCTCCCCGACGAAGCCCGACAGGCTGCGGAGCAGTTCAAACTGGGGCGCCACGAATGTGACCGCCGATTCCGCTTCTCTAGAGATCCTTGTCCTCCTTGTGACGATTCGGCAAGCCTAGCGCAGCACGCGCTTCAGCGTCTTGCCCATCTCCGCCGGATTGCGCGTCACGGTAATGCCGCAGTCCTCCATCACCGCGAGCTTTTCCTGCGCGGTGCCCTTGCCGCCCGAGATGATCGCGCCGGCGTGCCCCATGCGCTTGCCCGGCGGCGCGGTGACGCCGGCAATGAAGCCGACCACCGGCTTTCGCATATGCGCCTTCACCCAGCGCGCGGCGTCCTCCTCGTCCGAGCCGCCGATCTCGCCGATCATCACCACCGCATCGGTGTCCGAATCGGCGTTGAACAGCTGCATCACGTCGACGTGCTTCAGGCCGTTCACCGGGTCGCCGCCGATGCCGACGGCGCTCGACTGGCCGATGCCGAGCTCGCTCAGCTGGCCCACCGCCTCGTAGGTGAGCGTGCCCGAGCGCGAGACCACGCCGACGCGGCCCTTCTTGTGGATGTGGCCCGGCATGATGCCGATCTTCAGCGCGTCCGGCGTGATCACGCCGGGGCAGTTCGGCCCCACCAGCCGCGTGCGCCGTTTCTCCTGCCGCATGCGCTCGCGCACGTGGATCATGTCGCGCACCGGGATGCCCTCGGTGATGCAGATCACCAGCTCGAGGTCGGCTTCCACCGCCTCCCAGATCGCCGCCGCGGCGCCCGCCGGCGGCACGTAGATCACCGACACCGTCGCGCCGCTGCGCGCCTTGGCATCGGCGACGCTACCGAAGATCGGGATGCCCTCGAAGTCCTCGCCGGCGCGGCTCGGGTGCACGCCGGCGACGAAGCAGGCCTGCCCGTTGGCGTAGGCGCGGCTGGTGCGCGTGTGGAACTGCCCGGTCTTGCCGGTGATCCCCTGCGTCATGACGCGGGTGTTGCGATCGATCAGGATGCTCATTTCTTCTTCGCCTTGTTTGCCTTCTTCGCCGCGCGTTTCCCGCTCGTCGCGGACTTATTCTTGGCTACGGTTCGTTTTTTCGGCCTGGTCGGTTTTGCGCGCTTTTTGCCAGGCGCCTCCCCCCTCTTTTTCGCCGGCGCCTTCGTTTTCTTTGCCGCAGCCTTTTTCTTGGGCGCTGATGCCTTTTTCGCAGGTGCCTTCCTGCCCGCGCCTTTCAGCGCGGCGACCACCTTCCTCGCGGCCTCGGCCATGTTGGCGGCCGAGATGATCGGCAGCCCCGAGTCCTTGAGGATCCGCTTGCCGATGTCTTCGTTGGTGCCCTTCATGCGCACCACCAGCGGCACCGCGAGATGCGTTTCGCGCGCCGCGGCCACCACACCTTCGGCGATCGTGTCGCATTTCATGATGCCGCCGAAGATGTTGACCAGGATCGCCTTCACCTTCGGGTTGGACAGCATGATCTTGAACGCCGCAGTCACCTTCTCGGTGGTCGCGCCGCCGCCGACATCCAGAAAGTTCGCCGGCGCGCCGCCGAACAGCTTGATGGTGTCCATCGTCGCCATGGCGAGGCCTGCGCCGTTCACCATGCAGCCGATCTCGCCGTCGAGCGAGATGTAGGACAGGTCGTACTTGGACGCCTCGATCTCGAGCGGGTCCTCCTCGTCTAGGTCGCGCATGGCGACGATCTCGGGATGGCGGAAAAGCGCGTTGTCGTCGAAGTTGAGCTTCGCATCGAGCGCCACCACGCGCCCGTCGCCGGTGAGGATCAGCGGATTGATCTCGACGAGCGAGGCGTCCGTTTCCTCGAAGCAGCGGTACAGCGCCTGGAAGAGCGTCCTCGCCTGCGGCAGCGCGGAGTCCGGCAGGCCGATCTTGCGCGCGATGGCATCGGCCGCCTCGTCGCCCAGCCCGCGCAGCGAATCGATGTACAGCGTATGGATCTTCTCAGGGTGCGAAGTGGCGACCGCCTCGATGTCCATGCCGCCCTCGCTCGATGCCATCAGCGCGACGCGCTGCGTGCCGCGGTCGACCACCATGCCGACGTAGAGCTCGGTGGCGATGTCGGCGCCCTCTTCGACCAGCAGGCGCCGGACGATCTGGCCTTCGGGACCGGTCTGGGGGGTAACCAGGCGCATGCCGAGAATCTCGTTTGCCCGCTTGCGCAGCTCGGCGAGCGACTTGGCAACCTTGACCCCGCCGCCCTTGCCGCGGCCGCCGGCGTGAATCTGCGCCTTCACCACCCACACCGCGCCGCCGAGCGTCTTCGCCGCGGCGAGCGCCTCGTCGACCGAGAAGCAGGCAATGCCGCGCGGGGTGGCGACGCCGTATTTGCGGAACAGCTCCTTGCCCTGGTACTCGTGGATTTTCACGCCACCTTCTCCAATGATTACGGCGCGCCCGGCCTGCCGGCGCCGTCGTCGCGCGGCTTGCGCAGGGGCCGCGACGAGCAGCGGCGGAGTTTATCACCGGCGCGTCCGGCGCAGCGGATCGGGGTTGAGCGAAAATAGGCGCGCTCAGAGCAACCGCCATCGTGCACCGTCTCGAATAACTTCAACGATCGACGTGCCGGATACGCATTCCGAATCCGCCCCGACACGCGCCGCGCTCGTGCGCTCGCTGGCGCGGTCGTCTGCCTGGGATCTGGTCGTCATCGGCGGCGGCGCGACCGGGCTCGGCGTGGCGCTCGACGCCGCGGCGCGCGGGCTGTCGGTGGCGCTCGTCGAGGCCGAGGACTTCGCCAAGGGCACTTCGTCGCGCGCCACCAAGCTGGTGCACGGCGGCGTGCGCTACCTCGCGCAGGGCGACCTCGGGCTGGTGCGCGAGGCGCTGCACGAGCGCGCCGTGCTGCTGCAGATCGCGCCGCATCTGGTACAGCCGATGCGCTTCATCCTGCCGCTGTACGGCGCGCGCGGACGCTGGCTCGACAGATGGATCTACCGCAGCGGCCTGCTGCTCTACGACCTGCTCGCGGGCAGGCACCGCCTCGGGCACACCGAGCTGCTCGCGGCCGAGGCCGCGCTCGGCCTCTGTCCCGCACTGCAGCCGCAGCGCCTCGCCGGCGCGATCCGCTACTGGGACGGCCAGTTCGACGACGCGCGCCTCGCCGTGGCGCTCGCGCGCACCGCGATCGCGCACCGCGCGGTGGTCCTCACGCACTGCGCCGCGATCGAGCTGCCCCACGAGGACGGGCGCATTGTCGGGGTCGTGGTCGAGGACCGCGAGACCGGCGAGCGCCATCGGCTCGCGACGCGCTGCGTGGTCAACGCGACCGGCGTGTGGGTCGACGCGATCCGGCGCATGGACCGCGCCGGGCGCGCCGATCTGATCGCACCGAGCCAGGGCGTGCACCTGGTCGTCGAGCGCGACTTCCTGCCCGGCGAGCACGCGATCCTCGTGCCGCGCACCGCCGACGGCCGCGTGCTGTTCGCGGTGCCCTGGCTCGGTCGCGTGATCCTCGGTACCACCGACACACCGCGCAAGGACCTCGCGACCGAGCCCGAGCCGTTCGCCGACGAGATCGCGTTCATCCTCGGCGAGGCGGCGCGCTATCTCGCGCGGCCGCCGACCCGCGCGGACGTGCGCTCGGTCTGGGTCGGCCTGCGTCCACTGGTGCGACCGCCCGAGACTGACAGCAGCGAGACCAAGACCCTGTCGCGCGAGCACACCGTCGTCGTCGAGCGCTCCGGGCTGGTCAGCGTAACCGGCGGCAAGTGGACGACCTATCGCGCGATGGCCGAGGACGTGCTCGAGCACTGCATGGCGGGCGGCCTGCTCGCGCGGCGCGCGGCCGGCGTCACCGCGACGCTGCCGCTCGCCGGCGCACCCGCGGGCGCCGCCGAAGCCGCGCGCCCGCTGAGCGACGCGCCGGGGCTGCACCTGTACGGCAGCGACGCGCCGCGCGTCGCGTCGCTGCCCGGCGCGGACCGGGAACTGACGCCCGGGCTAAGCGAGGCGATGGTGCGCTTCGCCGTGCGCGACGAGTACGCGCGCTCGGTCGAGGACGTGCTCGCGCGCCGCTCGCGGCTGCTGTTTCTCGATGCCGCGCTCGCCGCGTCGGTCGCGCCGCGCGTCGCCGCGCTGCTCGCCGAGGAGCTGGGCGACGCCTTCGATGCCGAGCGCTCGCTCGCCGCGTTCACCGCGCTCGCGCGCCGCTATGCGAGCGTCAGTGCATCGGCCGCGCAGCCGACACTAGAATAGGCTCATGCGCACCATCCTTGCGCTCGACCAGGGCACCACCAGCTCGCGCGCCATCCTGTTCGACGAGCGCGGCACACCGGTGGCCACGGCGCAGCGCGAGTTCGAGCAGATCTTCCCGCAGCCCGGCTGGGTCGAGCACGATCCGAAGGAGATCCTGCAGACCCAGCGCGCCACCGCGCGCGAGGCGCTGCGCATGAGCGACCTCGAGGCCAAGGACCTGCTCGCGATCGGGATCAGCAACCAGCGCGAGACCACCATCGTCTGGGATCGGCAGACCGGCGAGCCGATTCACAATGCGATCGTCTGGCAGGACCGGCGCACCGCACCGCTGTGCGAGCGGCTGCGCGCCGACGGCCTCGAAGGCATGGTGCGCGAGAAGACCGGCCTGGTGATCGACCCGTACTTCAGCGCGAGCAAGATCGTCTGGCTGCTCGACAACGTGCCCGGCGCGCGCGGCCGCGCCGAGCGCGGCGAGCTCGCCTTCGGCACCGTCGACACCTGGCTCTGCTGGCACCTGTCCGAGAACCGCACCCACGTCACCGACGTGACCAACGCCGCGCGCACCATGCTCTACAACATCCGCACGCAGGACTGGGACGACGAGCTGCTGCGCGCGCTCAACGTGCCGCGCGCGCTGCTGCCCGACGTGCATCCGTCGGCGCACTCGTTCGCCATGGCGCCGAAGGGCTTCCTCGGCGCGCCGCTGATCATCGGCGGGGTGGCCGGCGACCAGCAGGCGGCGATGTTCGGCCAGGCCTGCCACGCGCCGGGCATGGCGAAGAACACCTACGGCACCGGCTGCTTCATGCTGCTGCACACCGGCGGCGAGCCGGTCATGTCCGAGTACGGCCTGGTGTCGACGCCCTGCGCGCACCTGAAGGAGAAGGAATACGCACTCGAGGGCAGCGTGTTCGTCGCCGGCGCGGTGGTGCAGTGGCTGAGGGACGAGCTCGGCTTTTTCGAGTCCTCGGCCGAGGTCGAGGCGCTCGCCAACTCGGTGCTCGACGCGGGCGGGGTGTTCGTCGTGCCCGCGTTCACCGGATTGGGCGCGCCCTACTGGGATGCGCATGCGCGCGGCGCAATCCTCGGCCTGACGCGCGGCTCTTCGCGCGGGCACATCGCGCGCGCCGCGCTCGAGTCGATTGCCTACCAGAGCGCCGACGTGCTCGACGCGATGCAGAAGGATTCGGGCAAGACGCTCACCGAGCTGCGGGTCGACGGCGGCGCGACCGCGAACGATCTGTTGATGCAGTTCCAGGCCGACCTGCTCGGCGTGCCGGTGGTGCGCCCCAAGGTGCTCGAGACCACCGCGTTAGGGGCGGCCTACCTCGCCGGGCTCACCGTCAACCTGTGGAAGTCGCGCGAGGAGATCGCCGCGCAATGGCAGGTCGAGCGGCGCTTCGAGCCGAGGATGGAGCGCGGCGAAGCCGACGGGCGCCTCGCGCGCTGGCGCGAGGCCGTGAGCCGCACGCGCGACTGGGCGCGGAGAGACTAGCGGCGCCTCGCTTTCCTGCCGCGGGCAGGCGCCCGCGGCGGTACCTCGATCAGGCGGCACGCCACGTCGATCGACGTGCGGACCGAATCCAGGTCTCCGACGTAGCCGCCGAGTGCCGCCTCCGCGCGTCTGCGTAGCGCACCCGCGTCGATCAGTCCCTCGCGCGCGAGCAGGCGGATATCCTCGCGGTCCTGGTCGCTGAATCGCGCGAGCTTCGTGACCGCGAGATCGAGCGGCTTGAGCACCCGGACTTCGACCAGGCGCTTGTCTATCCCCGGGACCTCCACCGGCAGCGAATCCGCGTAGGCGTCCTCGTGGAGCAGGCCGAGCGTGTCGTTGTAGTTCCGATCGAGATAGACCATGCGCGCGCGGCCGTCGGAATCCCGATACGACGCCACGATGTCGTCGCTCAGCAGCACGCGCTTGGAAAACGTGGCGTCGACGTCCTCGGTGACGCGCGCGCCGGTCAGCAGGTTCAGGGCCGCACCGCCGGCGATGTAAATCCGGATGGGAAGAAGCTTTGCCTGCGTGCCTTTCAATGCCGCCTGCAGGTGCAGCATCAGCGCGTCGAATGCCTCGCGATAACCGTCCTGCGCGGTCATGCCGGGGCGCGGTCCCTGCGCCGTCGCGCCATCGGCAGAAAGCGCGACGGGCGCAGCGGCGTTCTTTCGAGCCATAGCGCGAAGACCTCCGGCGTGCTGACGCCCGGATGGAGCGCCTCGGCGAGTCTCAGGTAGCGTTCGCGCTCGAAGCCGCGCGCGCTCGCCAGCATCACCGCAAGGCCACCCATGAAGAAGCCCGGACCCTCGGCACGCCAGACCTCCGGGTCGACGTTGCCGGAGGCCGCGAGATCGAGCAGCCGGTCTTCGTCGTCGCGGCCGAAACGCGCCGGGAGATGGCCTTTGCTCGGCCCGCGTGCAGGCACCGCGGCGAGCCGGTAACCCGCGCTTGCGGCCAGCGCCGCGAGCGTGCGCCAATCGCAAGACGCCTTGCGCTTGAGCCTGGAGAGCGTTTCCTTGGGCAGGCCGGACGCCCGCGCCCAGTCGCCTTCGGCGGCGAACTTCACCCTGGCCGCCGGGGCCATCTGCGCGAGGATTTCGGCAGGTGCGGTCGTTGACATAAACGTCAACTGAGTCTACGCGTTGTTGACTTATACGTCAACCCACGCTCGACGGCGCCGCGCCGGTCGCCCTAGACCAGATATTTCTTGAGCCAGGCGACGGTGCGCGACCAGGCGAGCTTCGCCTGCTCGGCGTTGTAGCGCGGCGTCGAATTGTTGTGAAAGCCGTGGCGCGTGCCCGGATAGACGTACATCTCGAAGGTGACGCCCGCGGCCTTGAGCGCTTGCTCGTACGCCGGGCGCATGGCGTCGATGCGCGGGTCGTCCTCGGCGTAGTGGATCAATAGCGGCGCCTTGATCTTCGGCACCTCGTCGGTCGGCGCGGCCGCGCCGTAGAACGGCACGCCCGCCTGCAGCTCGCCGCCGAGCGCCACCGCGAGCCAGTTGGTCGTGCTCCCGCCCCAGCAAAAGCCGGTCGCGCCGAGCTTGCCGCTGGAGAGCTTCTGGCCCTTCAGGTATTTCGCGCTGTTCAGCATGTCGGTGCGCAGCTTGCCCTGGTCGAGGCTCGCCTGGAGCGACCGGCCGTCGTCGTCGTTGCCCGGGTAGCCGCCGGCCGGGTACAGGCCGTCCGGCGCGAGCGCGAGGAAGCCTTCCACCGCCGCGCGCCGCGCGACGTCTTCTATATAGGGGTTGAGGCCGCGGTTCTCGTGGATGACGAGCACCGCCGGGAACGGGCCGCTGCCCGTGGGCTGCACCAGGTAGCCGCGCATCTGCCCCGAATTGCCGCCCGGGGAGTCGTAGGTCACGTAGTTCGCCTTGATCCGCGGGTCGGTGAACGAGATCGTCTGCGCCTTTGCGTAGCGCGGCAGCAGGGCCAGGGCCGCAGTCAGGCCCGCGGCACCGAGGGCGCTCGCGCGCTTGAGGAATTCGCGCCGGTCGATCGCGCCGTGGCAGTACTCGTCGTACAGGTCGAAGACCTGGCTGTCGATGTCGAGCTGGGTGATGGCGTTCAAGGCGGTCTCCTCGTTCGGGTCCTCGGGCTAACGCTTGGTGCCGGGACAGTATTCCAGCTTATCGGTTCGTCCGGAGGCTGGACCGGGGGGGACGTGTGGCGTAGCGTTCTGCGGGTTCGGCTTATCGGGTTTTGCTAATGAATGACGACGTGCTGGATGCGCTGGCGATCCGCGACGTGGTGGACAAGTGGGTGCTGTATTCGGACGCGGGGGACTGGGCGCGGTTCGCGGCGCTGTGGCATCCCGAGGGCTTCATGTCGGCGACCTGGTTCCAGGCGCCGGCGGCTGATTTCGTGAAGGCGCGGCGCGAGGGCTGGGAGAAAGGCGTCAGCATCATGCATTCGTTGGGGGCGCATTCGGCGGACATCGTCGGCTCGCGGGCGATCGCGCAGACCAAGATGATCATTTCGCAGCGGGCGCCGGTGCACGGGGTGCTTTGTGACGTCGTTTGTACCGGAAGGTTTTTTGATTTTTTTGAGAAGGTCGATGGGCGGTGGTTGATGGTGCGGCGCCAGCCCATTTATGAAAAGGACCGGATGGATCCGGTCGATCCGGCGGCGTCAGTCAAGCTGGATCCTGCTTTGCTGGGAAAGTATCCGGAGGGTTATCGGCATCTGGCCTACTTGCAGGTGCAGGTCGGCTACAAGCCGAAGGAGAAAGGCATGCCCGGGTTGAAGGGGCCCGAGGTGGAGACGCTTTACGCAGAGGGGAAGGCTTGGCTGGCGGGGTCGGAGAAGCCGGGGATGCCGGGGTAGCGGTGGATAGGCAAACGCGAGTGCGGCACGATCTTCGAATCGCGAAACGACGATTTTGGCTATACCTGGCGTCATCCATGCCAACGACACCATAAGAGGATATGCGCTATGACAGCCGTCCCGTCGATCATGTCTCCCTCCGAAACAATCGATGCCTTTCACCGTCTTTACTACCATTCCTTGGGTTGGGACAAGAACCGCTATCTCGGCTTCCAGATCAAGCAATGCCCATTTGACATGCACGTCTATCACGAGCTCGTTTGCAGAATCCGGCCTCGATTCATAATCCAGACCGGAGTCGCTGGCGGCGGATCTGCACTGTTCTTGGCGACGCTGCTCGATTTGATCGGCATGGATCAGAGTTCCGTAGTAATAGGCATCGATGTCAGCTTGTCGACGGAAGCGCAAGCGCTCAGCCACCCCCGCATTCGCCTGGTTGAAGGTAGTTCCACGTCTGCCGACA
>Ga0210060_1000068_pt1 | contig 64477 bp, 58 predicted proteins | sample Joice_CattailNLB_FD_184871 | JGI IMG/M metagenome (GOLD analysis project Ga0210060, IMG submission 184871) | Wetland microbial communities from San Francisco Bay, California, USA, that impact long-term carbon sequestration - Joice_CattailNLB_D2... | ecosystem: Environmental > Aquatic > Marine >...
GCCGCCAGGGCCCGGCTCATTATATGCCTGGACCTGGCCAGTTATAATATTGTAGATCAGAATGTAGAGTTCTTTAAATCCATGATCTCACAGTATGTGGATATTCTATTTGCCAATGAAGAGGAAATCAGGTCCTTAACCGGAAGATCACCGGAAGAGGGAGCCATGGAGATCAAAGATATCTGCGACCTGGTTGTCATCAAACTGGGTGCTGAAGGTTCCTTCTGTATTTGTAATGAAGGGATGGTCAGGGTGGATGCCAGACCCTCCAAAGCCATAGATACAACAGGTGCAGGGGATCTTTTTGCAGCCGGTTTTATTTACGGGCATATGAAAGGGCATTCTGTAGAGACCTGTGGCCGGATTGGTGCTATCCTTGCCGGGAAAGTTATTGAGATTATTGGAGCTAAAATAGAAGAACCCCAGTGGGAACTGTTGCGAAGGGAGATAGCTGCCCTCGAGGATTAATCCATGGTCTGTAACCGGATCTGGTAACCACCGAAGTTCCGCATATTGATCACCCGGTCCTGATCCAGCATCAGGTACTGTCCCTTGATACCCGTCAGCGTCCCTTTAATCAAAGGTTCCATTTCAAAGTTTAAGCTCTTCACTTTTTCCGGGTACCGGATCACGGGGTATTCAAGCTCCATTTGACGGTTATCTGGAATCAAATACGGGACAAGCCCCGGGGGTACCAGGGTGGCCAGCCTTTCTTTCTCTTTAACCAGGTCCACATCGCCAGGGCCCGATCCCGATAACATCTTTCTCCAGTTGGTTTTATCTGCAATATGATCTTTCATGGCCACTTCCAGCAAGCCTGCCGTGTAACGGTTAGGTGTTCTGGCAAACTCAATGGCACGGATCGCTCCCTGATCGATCCAACGGGTAGGAACCTGGGTATGCCTCGTCACCCCCACCTTCATTCCACTGGTGAGTGAAAGGTAAACCACATGCTCGATCAGGCAGTGAGCAGTTGCATAATCCATATCACGTGCCACGCCCTCATGTGCCCTGCATAATTCAGGTCTCAAAACACAATCTTCTGTTTCAGGAGCAGTGGTAAAGCAGGGATAACAATATCCCTGTGCAAACGATTTCCTGGTCTCCCGGCCACATTTTATACAGTGTATATGCCCCAGGTATTCCATGGAGATCTCAGTGTTCAGCAGGATGTTCATCTCCACTTTCTGATCACCCAAAGGTAAATGATACTGGATCACCTCCCCTGTGATTGCCCCCATTTTCCTGATGTTTCCTATATATTCCATGCACTCTAAGATAATAATATTTCAATTATTTTTAATTATTTTACTACTATGTATTGCATGGTATTACATTTTTTATATATCTTTGTATTGGAATATTGCTTGCATAGGCATATAGTATGAAAAGCATAGTAGTAAATAGAATTATAATAGTAACCGGATTCCTGGTCATGACCGCTCTTCTTGAGGCGCAGAAACCAGGTATTGATCTGATATCTACCTACCAGCAGAACAGGCATCCCGAGGCAATCATCGATACAGGCATAGCTGTGAACGCAACCGCCCGTGAACCAGTAGAAGTTGTGGTTCCCCCGGTACAAAACCAGCATAATGATGGAAAATATGATAAAAAGAAGCGACGCCAGCTGGGGCCATCCCTGGATTCTATCTTTCAGAAGGAGGAAAACAGAAATGTTGGGAAAGATAAAAAACCAGTGAAAATCTCACTGTTTAAGAGAAAACATATTCCCTTGAAAATCTTAATTTACATCACCGCAATAAAATAGAGACCTATGAATATTGATAACGCAAAAGCACAGATGCGGAAGGGTATCCTGGAGTATTGCATCTTATCCATCCTGGCTAAGAAAGACCTTTATCCGTCAGATATCATTCGTGCGTTAAAAGAGAATGACCTGATTGTGGTTGAAGGTACACTCTATCCGCTTCTGACCCGACAGAAAAATGCCGGGCTGCTACACTACAGATGGGAGGAGAGTACCCAGGGTCCTCCTCGTAAATACTATGCCCTCACAGAAATAGGAAAGAGCTATTTAAAAGAACTGGATAAATCGTGGGCTGACCTGATCAACTCGGTAAAATCAATAAAGAACTACAAATAAAGCCATATACCATGAAGAAAGCGATCAAAATCAATTTAAGCGGAATCATCTTCCATATCGATGAAGATGCTTATGAAAAACTAAAAGCTTATCTGGATACCATCAGCAGGCATTTCTCCAATAAACAGGAGAGCAAAGAGATCATTGACGACATTGAAGCAAGAATTGCTGAACTGTTCCAGGAGAAAATTACTGAGGAGACCCAGGTCATTACGCTTAAACTTGTCAATGAAGTAATCGATATCATGGGTAACCCGGAGGACATTGCAGATACCGGGGAGGAGGCTGAACAGCAACACACGTTCCATGAATCCTACAGCCGCAGCCGCAGGCTCTATCGTGATCCCGAAAATTCGGTTATAGGTGGCGTTTGTGGAGGGCTTGCTGCATATTTCAACGTGGATCCGGTCATATTCAGATTGTTGTTTGTGATCTTCTTCTTCGCCGGAGGTGCTTCCATCCTGGTCTATGCCATATTGTGGATTGTCCTACCCAGGGCCGATACGGCTGCCCAGAAGCTGGAGATGCGCGGAGAGAAAGTGAATGTATCAAACCTGGAAAAAAAAATTCGTGAAGAATACGATAGTGTAAAAGAGAATGTTAAAGAGGGATACACAAAGGCCAGAAATTCTGATACTTATAAGAAAACAGAAAGGGCCGCCTCGGATTTTTTCGAAGTACTGGGAAAAATACTTCTGGTGTTTGTTAAGGTCATCTTAATTATCATCGGGACCAGCCTGGTTATTGCAGGTATTGGGCTTCTTATCGGATTAATCGCCCTTCCATTTGTTGGAATACACATGTTTCCGTTCGAATCGTACAATTTTTCCCTGGGTGATATATTGATACCATTTACCGATCCGGTCTCGGTGACCCTACTGGTTATTGCAGTCACTCTTCTACTCCTGATACCCGTTGCAGCCATGCTGTACGGTCTGGTGAAGCTGATATTCAATATAAAAACCAGGAACCGCGGACTTACCATCGGTGCAGTCACGCTCTGGTTCGTAAGCCTGTTCTGCATCATCGGCATTGTTGCTTTCGAAAGCAGTAACTACTCCGATTTTGGTCATGAGGATTATTCCCAGGAGCTGAATATCGGAAGCGACACGCTCTACATTACCATCAATGAGAGCCAGGATGAATACCTCGATGAGGAATCCATCATCGACCTGGGAAACAAATGGTTTCTGATGGAGGATGCGGATGCCTTTTATGGCAGGATCACACTGGATATTGAGCGAACTGAAGATGATGCATTCCTGCTGGAAGTTGAAAAAGAGTCCAAGGGCAGGTCATGGGATAATGCACAAGACAATGCTTCCAATATAGACTATCACTACCGCACATCCGGTAATACGCTTGAACTCGATCCCTATTTCTCAGTGGATCTCGACCACAAGTGGCGGTTCCCGAGGGTAGAAGCCGTTGTGCGCGTACCTGAAGGTAAAGTGGTTGTGCTCGATCGTGGTACCAGGGACATTCTGGAAGGTGTTCGCAATGTTGATCACCTCTCCGATTGGAATATGGCTGGAAAAACCTGGAGAATGACCGAGGATGGGCTGGAAAAAATTGCAAATTAATTTTATTAATTTGTATATTTGCAACCCGGTTTTCGCAACCACCTCTGACCCGTGGTGTAATTGGCAACACGTCTGATTTTGGTTCAGAAGAGTCCAGGTTCGAGCCCTGGCGGGTCAACAGAGAAAACAAAGGACGCCCTGTCTCACAAAGAGATAGGGCGTTTTTCTTTTGCTTTAATGTAAAATAGGTGGAACATTTCTCTATTTTTCTTCTAACTTAGATTAGCCATCAGCCCACATGCTCTTATGAGGCAATTCAACAATATGTTATTGAATTGAGTGTATCCTGTACAACGGGGTATTGGAGCTTGTGCAGCAGTTAAAAATATAAACCAATAAAGGATAGACTATGAAAAAGATTATCATCATCCTTCTTGCATTAATTTGGGTTTCAAGTCTGATCATTTTAATAATCGCATTGATTGGTTCGAACCCAAATAATCCCTTGATAGAGTATCGTTTTATAGTTGGAATTGGATTTATCGTTTTATCCAGCTTTATAGGTACAGCTTATCAACAACTATTTAAAAGAAAAACCTGATTGTCAAGATCTGCAGTTAGAGGGAGCTTAGAAAAAAACAAAAAAGTAACCCGAGTTAGGAAAATCTAAAGAGTAGAAAATTTCCATTAATTGGAATTTATTACATTTGGGGAAGGTCAATGAAGGCCTGTTAAAACCAACCTGCAATGAAAAATTTCTTATTTGTTATTACCGTGGCTTTGCTGTCCTCAACGGCCTTCGGACAGAAGGTGAATTTTTCCGGAGACTGGAAACTCAACGAGGGAAAAAGTGAACTTGGCGACCAGTTCAGCCTTGCACCGAAAACATTGAATGTAGTGCATAATAAGAAGACACTGGATCTGACCAGTATGAGTGAATTTAACGGAGAGCCGGTTGAGGGTAAACAACACCTGACACTTGACGGAGTAGAGTGCGAGAACGTTGGAATGATGGAATCTGTCACTAAATCAACAGCCCTTTATGATAAAAAAGCCAAGACTCTGACAGTTGTTACCAAAGGATCAGTCCAGGGGTACGATTATACCCTCACTCAAACCTTTTCCATGAAGGAAGGCAACCTGGTGGTTGAATCGGAAGCAGCCTCGGACATGGGTGAGATGGCTGAGACCTATGTTTTCGATAAACTGTAATTCCTGACCCTGTCCATAACCGTTAGATTCATTTGATAATTTCCTGAATTACCGAGTGAATAATGTATTAGTTTTGTGTAAATCGCCTGATGATGATGTTTAAGAGAGCTGTTTACCTGGTTGTATTATTACTCCTTACTGTCGTTTCCCGGGCACAGATCAATGTTTATCTGGGGGGTAATTTACAGGGCAACTATTCCTGGATTAGGGGTGAGGAGCCTTCAATGGAACCCGGATTCGGTGTAGGGATCAGTTTTATTTACTGGGAATATGAATACTGGTTTCTGAAAGCTGGTATCGATTATAACCATACAACCTCCTCTGTCCTGGATTATCCCGATGATTTTGGAATTGTACCAGAAAATCCCGATGAAAAAATCAACATTACTACCATAGAACAGACCGCCGGAGTTCCAATTACAATCTATTTCCGGCCTTTTGAAAGGGGGGCCAATACCATGTTGATCACAGGATCCCTGAAGCCGATGATAGTGGCTCATTTAAAAGAGCGATCTGAAGAGTATGGGGAAATTGTTCTTAGAGGGGAAGATGTAGAGAGGCGCGTGAAAACAAATGTGGGTGTTGGAGTGGGATATCAGCGTCAGCTGGAAAAACATACCTATTTGAATATTATTCCATCATTCAACGTGGATCTGAGGGGCGACCGGGCCTTCAACTCCATAACCCTTACAGCCGAGCTGATCTTTGGTGTCTACTGATCCCGGCGCTGTTCATGAAAGCACATGATCTGGTGTTTTCGAAGCTCTTTCCTGTATTGCCTGGATAGTCCCCCGGTCACACTATCCAGCTCCTGCCAGAAACGTTCTCCATGGTTGGGAATCCTGGTATGTACAAGTTCATGAAGGATCACATAATCGGAAAGATATTCAGGAATCATCATCAGCCAGCAGTTCAGGTTGATGCTGCCTCGCGCGGTACAGCTACCCCACCGTGTCTTCATCCTCCTGATCTTTAAGCCTGAAATGTTAAATCCGTGTTCTTCTGACAATTTTTTCACCCTGTCAGGCAGATAGTTCAATGCCACCCTTCGCAACACTCTCCAGATTGCTTCTTCCACATTCTCATCTCCCTGCAACATGCGTACCGGATGCTCCCTTCCCCTGATCTGAATAGTCCCTCCTTCTACGGGCATCGATTTACCGCAGTCCCTGATACTCAGCTCTTTCAAACGCGCCAGTACCCATTGCTGTTTCGAAAGAAAAAATCTCTCTGCCATGCTCTGGCTTACAAACCGTGGGATGGTCACCCTGATGTTACCCTGTTGATTTATGCGGATGGAGAGGTTCCTTGCCCTGTTGCTCCTGATATAAGAAACTTCACCAATCCCTTTATAATCCAATATATTTTTGATTTTTTGCACTCAGATTGATCTGTTATCTATAACTTTAAGATCTCTAAAAAAAAGTATATAATGATTTATAAATCAATCTTGCTTTCCATTGGAATGCTGACGACAGGATTTTTCCTGGCAGCCCAACAACCCTGGTCGCTGGAAAACTGCATCCAGTACGCCATGGAAAACAACATTCAAATAAAACAATCCGTTCTGAATACCGAATATAATGAAAACCTGCTGAAGCAGTCCAAACTGGGACAGATCCCCAGTCTGAGCGGTAGCGGGCGCTACACGTATTCCTGGGGTCGCGCCCTGGACCAGACCACATATCAGTTTACAAATAATCAGCAGATTAACTCTATCAGTATGGGATTAAGTTCTTCTGCCAATCTTTTCAGCGGTCTCAGAGTGAGGAACACCATCCTGCAGAATGAACTGAACCTTATGGCCAGTTATCAGGATGTTGAGAAGGTTAAAAATGATATATCCCTCAATATTGCAGCGGCTTATCTGACCATTATGTTCAACCAGGAACTTGTTACGGTCTCCCAAAGCCAGTTGGATATAACAGGACAGCAGGTTGATCGCACCAGGAAAATGGTTGATGCCGGCAGACTGGCCAGGGGAAACTTTCTTGAAATTCAGGCCCAGTATGCCTCTGAAGAGGTGACCCTGGTAAATGCAGATAATCAGCTCTCCATCTCCCTTCTGAATCTGCAGCAGATCCTGGATCTGCCCATAGATACTGCATTTTCTGTAGAAATACCGGTATTGGCTGATCCGGACGAGAACCCGCTGGTGATTGATGCCATGCAAGTATACCTTACAGCAGAACAGCTCATGCCAGAAATAAAAAGTGCCATGTTGAACCTGCAAAGTGCTGAAAAAGGGCTGGCCATCGCAAAGGGAGGCCGGTCTCCACAATTATCTGTTTCCGCCAATTATAATTCCGGATACTCGGATGTACGGGAACAGGTGGTCGACGTGGGTCCTCCCCAGCAAATTCCGATTGGGGAGACAGTGGGCGGGGAAGGTGTCGTCTCCTATCCGCAGGAAATGCCCATCTATGGAGCCTACCCGTTCTTTGAACAGATCAGGGACAACACATCTGCAGGGATCGGACTGGGAATTTCAATTCCCATATTCAGCGGCTGGAATGTAAATACAAATATTGCCAATGCCAGGATCATGTATGAAAATGCAAGACTGGATCTTCAGAGTCAAAAACTTGCATTGTATGCCACTATTCAGCAGTCCTATGCCGATGCCCTGGCTGCTCTGAAAAAGTTCAATGCAACCCAAAAAGCACTGACCTCCATGGAGGAATCATTTAAATATACTGAAACCAAGTTTGAGGTTGGACTGGTCAATACGGTTGATTACAACATGTCTAAAAACCAGCTGATTGCCACCCAGTCTGATCTTCTCCAGGCCAAATATGATTTTATATTCAAAACAAAAATTCTCAATTTCTACCAGGGAGAACCCATTACTTTCTAACATTCCAAATCAATGAAATCAAAAAGAACAATCATCATCATAGTTATATTAGCTGTAGTACTTTTAGTCGTGCTGGCAGTTGGGAAGAAACAGGGCTGGTTCGGTAATGAGGGATTCCTCAAGGTTGCTGTTGAACAAGGAATTGAAAGGGATATTGTAGAGGTCATTACAGCCAATGGAAAAATACAGCCGGAAACTGAAGTAGCCATCTCTCCCGATGTTTCAGGAGAAATAGTAGATCTTGTGGTCAAAGAAGGGGACGAGGTTAAAAAAGGGCAGTACCTGCTTAAAATCAAGCCGGAAGCCTACGAGATGGCCAGTAACCGGGCTGAAGCAGCGTTGAACAATGCCAGGGCCAGGCAGAAGCAGTCAGAAGCCCAGCTTGAAATGGCCAGCCTTGACTATAAAAGGAACAAACAGCTCTTCGATCAGGGGGCTATTTCAACAGCGGAATATGAACAATCCCAGACCAGCTATAATACAGCCCTTGCTGAGAAGGAAGCCTCTGAGTTTTCAGTGATGAGTGCTCAGGCAAGCCTGGATGAAGCGAATGAAAGCCTGACCAAAACGGCCATCTACGCCCCTATGTCAGGAACAATCTCAAGCCTGTCAGTTGAGCTGGGAGAACGCGTGGTTGGAACCTCAATGATGTCGGGAACAGAGATGCTCCGTATTGCGGACCTGAGCCGGATGGAAGTCGAAGTGGAGGTAAATGAGAATGATATTGTACGGGTATCCAGCCGCGATACAGCTCTTATCGAAGTGGATGCATATCCCGATACCAAGTTTAAAGGTGTGGTTTCCGAGATCCCGGTTTCTGCTAATACCACCGGAGTAACCACCGACCAGGTCACCAATTTTATGGTTAAGATCCTGCTTCTGGCTGAATCATATGAAGATAAGGTAACGGATGGCAATCCTTACCCTTTGCGTCCTGGCATGTCTGCAACAGCAGATATACAGACCGACCGCAGAACAGGGGTTTATTCGATCCCCATTCAGGCCGTTACAACCAGAATGGATACTACCGGAAGTGCCACGGTAAAAGAAGATCAGCAGATTGGCCAGGTTAGTTCCAACGGCAGTGTCAGCAATACCACCGTACCCGCCGAAAAAACATCCACCAGTGATGAACCCATGGTTGTTGTCTTTATTGTATCAGACGGGAAGGCATTGATGAAGGAGGTTAAGACCGGTATCCAGGACAACAATGATATTGAAATCACCGAGGGCCTTGATCACGACGCTCAGGTTATTGTAGCTCCTTACTCAGCCATTTCCCGGCAACTCAAAAATGATCTGTCTGTAGAGGTAGTGACTGAGGATGAACTATTCGATAGTGAAAAATAGAACAAGGATTATTGTAGGATGACAGGACCTCTAATCCTGCATATTGAGACAGCCACAGATATCTGTTCGGTTGCACTTTCAGAGGGAACCCGGCAACTTTCGCTGGTCGAAAGCGGCCAGGAGCGATCTCATGCCACCCTGTTAAATAGTTTTATCAGACAATCGGTAGAAAAAGCTGGTAAAAAGCTTAAAGATCTTGATGCTGTTGCCGTAAGCAAAGGCCCCGGATCTTATACGGGCCTGCGGATCGGTGTCTCTACAGCCAAGGGACTGGCTTATGCTCTTGAAGTACCGCTGTTGTCAACGAGTACCCTGAAGATCATGGCCAGCGGTGCATTATCAGTTCAGGCGATCAATGATCTGGTAATTTTGCATGGTGACCGGCTATTGCTCTGTCCCATGCTCGATGCAAGGAGAATGGAGGTTTATTCCGGATTTTTCACAAAAGATATCAGTACCTTCAGAGAGGTATCCGCCGATGTCATTGTTCAGGATAGTTTCCATCAGATCCTGGAATCTCATCCTGTCTGTTTCTTCGGAAATGGAGCTGAAAAATGCAAGTCGGTACTGGAACATCCAAACGCCCTGTTTTTTGAAGGAATTAATCCATCGGCAGCTGCAATGATTGCCCCGGTCCATCAAAAATATCTAAATGAGCAGTTCGAAGATGTTGCTTATTTCGAGCCCTACTACCTTAAAGATTTCATTGCCACCATACCAAAGAAAAAGGTGCTTTAGCCTGGGTACCAAACCAACATTATATTGATATATTTACATAATAAACAGATCACATGGCAACTACAGCAGATTTTAGAAATGGATTATGTCTTGAATTCAATAACGACCTGTATACAATTGTCCAATTCCAGCATGTAAAACCAGGAAAGGGACCTGCATTTGTGAGGACCAAAATGAAGAGCCTGACAACCGGTAAAGTTATTGAAAACACATTTTCTGCAGGTGTCAAGGTCAATACCGCAAGGGTTGAGAGAAGGCCTTATCAGTACCTCTATGCGGATGACATCGGGGTACATTTTATGCACCTGGAAACCTTCGAGCAGATCTCCCTGCAACCCCATATGATCGAGAATGCCGACCTTATGAAAGAGGGACAGGCGGTGGAGATTGTAGTACATGCTGATACCGAAACGCCACTTACAGTAGATCTGCCTCCATTTGTGGAGCTGCAAATTACCTATACCGAACCCGGAGAAAAGGGCAATACAGCCTCCACTTCGGCCCAGAAACCGGCAGATCTGGAGACCGGGGCTAAAATCATGGTTCCGCTCTTTATCGATACGGGTGAAGTGATCAGAGTAGATACAAGGGACCGTTCATATTCTGAAAGGGTGAAAAAATAGGTCAAAACAAGCAGCATGGCTAAGTTTTCCGAAAACAGGCTCAAATTGTCCACATTCAAGTTGAATGCATTGCTGGATATCACACTGGCAATCAACGATAATGTTTCGACAAGCGAATTAATCCGCCGGTATGAGAAAATGCTCACCGACGACCTGGACATCGGGAAAGTTATCGTCCTGAAATTCTCAGATAAGTGGGAGTGTTTGCTTAACTCGGGCTATGGGCATAAGTTTTTTGAAAAGGTGGATATCAAGAGGGACCTGGTGCCCTATGAAGAGATCTCCTTCATTACTACAGAACCACAGCATTTCCCCGAGCTGGTGGATATTGTCATTCCTGTATATCACAAGGACAAAGCAATTGCTTTTGTACTGATCGGGGACATAGAGGAGGAGGGTGAAGGAGTCAGTCCTATTATTAAACACCTGCGGTTCATCCAGACCCTCTCAAATATCATCACTGTTGCGATTGAGAACAAAAGGTTGTTCCAGGAGACGCTTCGCCAGGAAGCCATTAAACGTGAGATGGAACTGGCCAGTAAAATGCAGAACATGTTGATCCCGGACGACGAGAAACTGCCATGCAACCAGTATATCTGCATCAAAGCTTTTTACCATCCTCATTTTGATGTGGGCGGGGACTACTACGATGTTATTCAACTAAGCAAGGATGAGGTGGGTTTCTGTATTGCAGACGTATCAGGAAAAGGAATTTCAGCAGCCATCCTGATGTCCAATTTCCAGGCCAACCTGCGTGCTCTTTTCACAGCTGGTCAGGAACTGACTGATACCCTGCACCGGTTGAATCAGAGCGTTATGAACAGTGCCAAGGGAGAGAAATTCATTACACTCTTTATTGCCCGTTATCATTTTAAGAAGAGGGAGTTGAAATATGTGAACGCAGGTCACAATCCTCCCCTGCTCTATAAGCCCGGATCACAGGAGATGACGCAGCTCTCAAGCGGTTGTGTTGGAATGGGTATGCTGGATGACCTGCCTTTTATAAACGCGGCAGTCATTCAACTGGATGAACCTGCAAAATTATTCTGTTATACCGATGGCCTTGTTGAAGTAATCCAGGATTCCGGCGTTGAATTTGGAACAGAGAATCTGGAGAAAGAGTTAAGAAATAGCAATCCCCTGGAAGATAATATCCGGACCATCATTGAAAACCAGAAGATACTGGAAGGGTCTGCCGCCATATTTGATGATATCTCTATCATTGGAGCCCAGTTTCCCGGTGAAAAGGGATTCAGTTAGGCCCTGCATCCTCTTCAGGACGTTGTCTGTGATAGACATCCATGGCTACCAGCATGGCGGTATAACCCCAGAACAATACCGAAATCTTGTCTGTATCAAGGAAATTATTCAGTAATCCATGCAGATAGTAGGATACCAGTCCCACCAGTACAGCCATGGAGAAGATCCTGATGGAGCGCCTTCGCGATGTAAAATAGACCCTGATCCCGGTGTAGATTGTGGTTCCGATAATCAATAAGATACTCACTAACCCAAAAACTCCTGATTCTGCCAGCGGCCCCAGATACTCGCTGTGGGCAGTGCCCATCGTCCCAAAATCAGTGCTGATCCTGGTCTTTTCATAGGATCTCTGGTATCGGCCATATTCAAACTGGTAGGTTCCGGGTCCAAACCCGAATAATGGTTTATCCTTCCACATCCGGTAGGCGCAGCTCCAACGGTTAAGCCTTTCAAGATTGGACTGATCGGTGGAGATATTCGAGATGGATTGCATATGTTCAGAAAATTCACCTGAGGACTCCACACGGTTCTGTTCAAGTTTCATCATCAACTCGGTCCGGACAGAAAGAAACAGTCCCACCAGAACGGCCGTCGCTACCAACACTATCTCAAAACGGATCCTTAACTTCAATATGATCCAGAACCCGAACGATGCCAGTATACTGATCCATGTGGCCCTGGTATAGGAGACTACAGTGGCAAAAGCATACAGCAGGATCAGCAGGATCATCAGGAACCTGGTATTGATATCTTCACGTTTAATGAACAGAAAAAGCGCCACCAGGACTGGAAGGACCAGGCCCAGGGTTGCGCCATATGAAGTATGATCTTTGTAAAATGGTCTGGCTACACGGTGTGCCATCACCTGGTTTTCAAGACCGTACTGCATGTGGTTTATCAGAGTATAGACAATTATGCCGGTAAATGCAATAACAAAAAGCCAGGTATAGCTGTGCATTCGTTTCTCGTTTCTAAAGATCTGCGTTGCAATCAGGTAAAAACCAACAATAAACCAGAGTCGTGATACAAGCATTTTAAAAGAGACCAGCATATCCGTACTTGTAAAACAGGTAATGAACATCCATCCCAGATGAAAGTAGATAGCCAGGGTCACAGGATGCCGAAGAACTTTCAGGTCGATCCTGTCGCCCATCAGATATTTCAGCATGTAAAGCAGGAGTAACCCTGCCAGCAAGGGTTCGGTTGGAAGGTTCATATCGATGGAGAGGCCATCGATCAACCTGCTCAGGGGAATAGAAACGGGAACAAAAAATACAATAACAAGGAGGTATTTATCAATTGATACAATGGCAAGGGCCAGGAACAACAGTAATACCGGCAGAAGGGGGATATAGGAAATTTCCAGTGCCAGCATGATACTGTTCAAAGCCACGAAGGAGATCAGGACCCCCCACAATAAAGTCTTCGGATACCTTTCCCGGATAGCCTCGATCATTGCTCTTTTTGAATGGCCACCCTGGACCTGACATTATCAATGACAATCAGTACAATTAAAGCAAACAAGAGGGATGAGAAAGTGGACACTATTACAATCAATGATTTTTTAGGATAGGCTTTTTTCTCAGATGGCCATGCCTGTTCAACCACAAACTTATGGGGCAGGTTCTGTTCCGCTTCAAGCCTGGCCTCTTTATATTTAAGGCTCAGGTCAGTAACAAGGGCGGTTTCGTACCGGACCGAGTTCATCATGGAAATATAGAGCGCTCCATTTTCAGAAATGGCCCTGACCAGATTGTTGGAGGGACCCCCGGTGGTCCTCATATGTTCAGAGACCTGTTCGCTTAACTGGTTCATGGAATCCCGCAAGGTCTCCAGGTTTCGAGCCGCTTCCAGGTACTCCCTTTCTACCAGCAGGAAAGCTTCCACGGCGCGTTCTTTCATCATACTGTTATATGCGGTATCCACCAGGTTTGATATATCATTGGCCATATTAGCAGCGTACTCCGGATCCTTGTCCATTACCGAGATCTCTACCGACATAAATTCTGTTAACCGAAAATTGATATTGGATTTATACTCATCATAAAGCCGGGTCAATGGGTATTTCTCATCGGGTTGGATCTCATAATGTTCCATTAAATTATATTTCTGGATGATCCGCGAACGGATTGGTTCTGAATTCAGGATCTGCAGCAACTGCTCTGCCTGTTCCTCCTCCCCAAATCCATGTACATTCTGGCTTCCTGAATAATTCTGTGAAAGCAGGTCCCTGGAGATTGAAGCGTTGGATACAGGGAACATGATGACCGTAGACTGGAACATGGGAGTGATCAGCAGTGAAATGATGATGGATAGAATACCTGCAATCAAGCCAACCCCAATCAAAATGACTCTTTTCTTCCATATGTAGATCAAAAGATCCACGGAACTAAAATTGTAACCTGGTTGTTTCGAATTTTCCATTTCGATGCCTGTTATTTATCTTTTACCCGTATGAGACAGTAATTCTTTTTTCCTTTCTGGACCAATAGGTACCTGTTATTAATAAAATCCGCTCCTGTTATTCGCTGGTCCGGGCCCGATAATTTCTGCTTATTGATACTGACGCCTCCCCCCATAACCATGCGCCTCGCCTCTCCCTTGGAGCTGAATACAGCAGTATCAACAGCCAGAAGTTCCAGTACATCCTGATCAATATTGGCAGTAGGCACTTCGAATTGGGGCACACCTTCAAAAACTGATAGAAACACATCCTCCCTGATCTTTTTCAGAGACTCGGTGGTCCCCTGTCCAAAAAGAATGGATGATGCCTCAACTGCCATTTCATATTCTTCACGGGAATGAACCATGACTGTAAGCTCTTCGGCAAGCTTCCTCTGCAGCACACGTTGATGTGGAGCCTCATTATGAATTACGACCAGCGCCTCTATCTCCTTTCGGCTCAACATGGTAAATATTTTCAGATATTTCTCCGCATCTTCGTCAGAGACATTCAACCAGAACTGGTAAAACTTGTACGGAGTGGTCCTTACAGGATCCAACCAGACATTGCCTTCCTCAGTCTTGCCAAACTTGCCACCATCCGATTTGGTGATCAGTGGCCAGGTAAGGGCAAATGCCTCCCCGCTTTCAATACGCCTGATCAATTCGGTCCCGGTCACAATATTTCCCCACTGGTCGGACCCTCCCATCTGAAGCTTACACCCGTGATCCCGGTAGAGCACCTGGAAATCATATCCCTGTACCAGCTGGTAGGTGAATTCCGTAAAGGACATCCCCGATTGACTATCGGCTCCCAGTCTCTTCTTAACAGAATCCTTTGCCATCATGTAATTGACTGTGATGTGCTTGCCAATATCCCTGATGAATCCCAGGAAAGAGTATCCCTTCATCCAGTCGTAGTTGTTCACCATCAGGGCCCTGTTTGAGGCGTCTGTTTCAAAATCAAGGAACTTGGAAATCTGTCTCTTCAGAGCTTCCTGGTTCTTTCTGAGGGTTGTTTCATCAAGGAGGTTACGCTCCTGGGACTTCCCGCTGGGGTCCCCAATCATTCCGGTTGCTCCCCCTACAAGTGCAATGGGCCTGTGGCCCGCATGCTGTAGACGCTTGAGCATCATTACACCCACCAGGTGGCCTATATGAAGTGAATCTGCCGTGGGATCGATCCCCACATAGACCGTTACCTGTTCCTTACCCAGCACCTCCTCCGTTCCAGGCATCATATCATGGATCATCTCCCTCCACCTCAGTTCATCAACCAAATGCTTATCTATCCTGATCTTCTCCATTTGCTAACCTATTAACACATTAACAACCATTATATTGCAGTAGTCACCACATTTCCCTCACTCTTCTTCTTCCTGGGAATAAATTCTTTCCAGTCTTCTCTTTTCAGGTAGGGAAAAACGGCTGGTGCAATAGCTGACAAAGGCTTATAAAGTAATGATCCTTCGATGCGCTCAGGCTTAATGATCTGTTTCTCCTCATTTACCTTGTTTATTGGCCAGAGTATCATACTGATCACAAAAGCCGTTACCAACAGTCCAAAACCCATCCCCAGTAAACGGTTCACAAAATTAAGTGCCACCGCTTTAATAAGTTTCTCTGCAGCATAAGCCAGCAGGTGCACCACAATGACGACGGTAACAAACGCGACGGCAAATGCGATCACATTCATATTGTCGGGTGAAATAGTAAAAACTGAATTCAGAAGAGCGGCAAACAGGGGACGCAGTTTAATGGCCAGGAGAATCCCCAGCACAAGTGCTGCCAGGGAGGCGGCCATATGTATGATTCCGGTCTTAAATCCCCTGTAGAGAGCGAATAACAGGGGTATAAGAAAGATAATATCCAGGATATTCATAGAGGAGTGTTAAATGGCACAAATAAACGGATTTCTTCGGAGAATTGATAATATTTTTGTTTGCGTTGGATCAAAAAATAACAGATATTGAGTATATAAAAAGTCCTTATGGAGATCCGTAAATTTAGATCTGAATATAACCTGGAACTGATCCCGGCTTCACATGAAGGTATTTTTCTTGGTGATTTAGTGTGGGATCCCATCCTTGGTCAGCCTGACTTTTCAAGAAAAGGGATGCCCAATACAATTTATACCGCCTTCCTCGATGCCGGACTTATTAACAGTGCCGATTGGGAACAGTTTAAGGAAGAGAACCGGAACACTCCCCTTGTGGATGCGCAGTTTGCAACACGTACCGTAGATGTAAATGTTGAGAATATAACTGAACTTCAACATCCAAAGATCGGTAAGATCAGCAGTGATCTGGGTACAGGCGGTGTGAGGAAATTTACTTTCGCTAACCTGCAGATGCGTGAGATGGATGATCTCATTCGTATCAGGATTGACAGGTTACTGGAACAGATGAAGGCTTCTCACTGGAGTGATTATGACGGAAGCATCAGAAGGGTCTTTCTGATTACGGAGCTCTATTACGGTACGATCCGGATAGTGATTGAAAAACGATTCACAACCGAACTGGAGGCAATACTGGAGAAAGCTGACCTTCAAGCCTCTGAAGTTTTAGAAGGAAGCCATGCTGTAGAGTATGAGTTTTCACATGACAATGTTCCCTTTGCAATGCGGATCGAAAGGGTACGTAACTTCAATGGTTAAGATCCGCTTCTTCATCTGCCCAGTGCCAAACGTGCACTGAGGGCCAGGTTGAATGAGACGTCGCTCCCCGAATGGTTGATCACAAACCATTCAGGCCTCCAGTCGAGGCCCACCTGCACCGGTCCCAGCATCACGTAACAGCCGAGATCAACAGCCAGGGTACCGTATACCTCATCATATACATGGGAATTGTAGTATCCGATCCCGCCGCCTAACCCGGCATAGAGCCCCGCTCCCCTGCCTCCAAGAAAACTGAATAGTTTCAATCCAGTGAAATTCCACGAATCATTGGCCCAGCCCAGATCAAATTCACTTCGCGCAATATGCTGAACCGAGAGTTCAGCTCCTCCATATGCGTTTCCTTCCACTCCGAGGAGACCCCGGGCCCCTATGGCCCATTGGGCCGAGGCTGCACTGAGAACAAAAAAGAGTGGCGCTGCCACAATAATGTACCTGAGCTTTTTCATATATTTCCAGTGTTTGGTGATGACTGATATAAATTATGATTGCAAGGGTATAAGATCCAGAACCTGGTGCAGATGCTTAACCTGGAAGAACCTGCCTGAAACCGGTTCCTTATCTACCTCTTCGTGGGCCCATGTGGTATGATACGGCACATGGATACACCATGACCCCAGTTCCAGCGGGGGTATAATATCAGATTTAAGTGAGTTCCCGATCATCAGGAAAGCTTCAGGAACAATGTCCAGATGTTTAAACAACTGCTCATACTGTTTCCTTTTTTTATCGCTCATCACCTCAATATGATGAAAATAGTCTGAAATACCCGATCTGTGCATTTTTCCCTCCTGATCAAGCAGATCACCTTTAGTGGCGACGATCAATTTATAACGGGGAGCCAGTTTCCCGAGCACAAGTTTCACATCGTCGAGCAATTCGATGGGCCGTTCCAGCATCGACTTTCCAAATCCAATGATCCTGTGAATATCCCTGGAGGAGACACCCCCCTCGGTCAGCTCAATCGCACACTCAACCAGAGAAAGCATAAATGCTTTAATACCATAACCATAGAGCCTGAGATTTGAAACTTCAGTTTCAAACAATGCGCCTGCGATATTACCGTTCACACCATAGGAGGTTACCAGTTGAACGAACTGCTCTTCTACCTCCCTGTAGTAAGGTTCGTTGACCCACAGCGTATCATCGGCATCAAAACCGATTACTTTTATCCCCTTTACCATAACCCGAATGCAAATTCAAGATCCAAATATAATGATTATGGACCGACCCAACCCAGGTCCCGTGGAATGATATCCTCCCGTGTTACAGTCAGGCTCCTCATGTGAACGGTCTGAACTGCACCACCGTCATTGTCGGTAAAAAAAGCCAGACCAGTAAGCCTTCCGGTCAGGGTTGAGCCGGAATCGATACCTACCGAGACCACCTCTCCTTCATCCCCGTTCCTCCTGATTGCAAGGTCATTGTCCACAAAGCTGAACTGTGGATAATCCCCCGTCCGGGCATACTCTTTTATTTTCATGGTTGGCGTATGACCGTGCACAACCAGGTAATTATTCCACAGGCCGGAAGGACTATTAAAGAAAGCTTCCCGTGTCCACAGGAAGGAGTCCCCTGGATCCAAATGCCGGTTAATCAAATATTGCTGCAGATCCTTGTAATCATTCAGCAGCAACTGATCCGCCACCGGTATGTCAGGTGATACACCTGCATGCGAAGCCAGAATCTTAAATCCTTTTACAGGCTCTGATACATGGCTCATCAGGAGGTTCCTGAAGAACTGCAGATAGTGATCCTCCATCTGCGACTGAAAGCTGAAAAATCCGGCAAAACCAAAAGATTGCAGTGTTGCCTCGGCCCCGTTGTAGTACCAGAGCTCCATGGGATTGATCCCAAAAACCGAATTTTCGAAGGCATTTAACATCATCAGTTCATGGTTTCCCATCAAGCAGGCCACCGGCACCTCTATACCCATTATTCGGTCCAATACCTCACGCGAATGGGGACCTCTGTCGATATAATCCCCAATAAAGGTAATCTGCTCCGGATCATACTTTAAAATAGAATCGAGCAAACTGTTCAGGAGCCCTATCTCTCCGTGAATATCACCAATGTACCAGTAATTCTTCATGGCAGTAATCAATTAAAGTACTAAAAACTTTAAATTAGGCGCATGGCTATAACCAAAAAACAGCGATTCGGGATCGTTACACTGATCATTCTGATCATTGCATCATACCTTGTAACAACAGAGCCATGGAAGAGATCTTCCCGTGAGATGAGCGCCACCATTGATCCTGAAACGCCCCCTGCGAACATAACCATTGACTGGAATAATCTGGCCCTGGGTTATCCCATGACCACTACAGCCGATACAATACTCTCCTATACAGGATTCGATCTGGGTTATAATGAACATTACGAACAGGCTGCCTGGGTGGCTTATGTGCTCACCAGAGAGGAGGCCGAAAACGAAACTTCAGACCGCACCGATAACTTCAGACCGGATACTCTTATCCTGACAGGATCAGCCAGTCTGGCTGACTACCGGGGCTCCGGTTTTGACCGCGGACACCTTGCTCCTGCAGGTGATATGAGATGGAGCGTGGAAGCCATGAGTCAGTCCTTCCTGTTTTCCAATATGAGTCCTCAACGACCGGCATTTAACCGCGGGGTGTGGCTCAGGCTTGAAAATCAGGTCAGAGAATGGGCTATCGAAAAAGACAGCCTTTATGTGATCAGCGGCCCGGTATTGAACAGGATCGATACCCTTATCGGGGAAAATGAAGTGGGCGTGCCCTCCTATTTTTTTAAGGTGCTCGTTGATCTCTCTCCACCAGATCATGACATGATCGCATTCCTGTTGCCAAATACAGGCTCATCCAGTGAGTTGCTGCAATTCGCCATATCTGTGGATTCACTTGAGCAGGTTACGGGATATGATTTCTTTTCAAACGCCCCCGATCAGGAGGTCATATCCTGGCTGGAAAGACATTTCGATCCGGCCAACTGGAATTAATATGCGAACCAGAAGGATTCATATCGCACTCTCAGCGCCGGTCTTGCTGTTTCTCTACACCTATACTGCTGTTGTGGTATTATTTATCCTTGCATTGGCATACCTTCGATATAAAAAGGGAATCAGGGCCCTGATGGGCTTCTGGGCCAGGTCGATTTTCCCTCTTATGGGTAAACGGATCCATATTGCCGGAAGAGAAAACATCAAGGAGGGTGAGCGTTATATCCTGCTGGCGAATCATGCCAGCATGTTTGACATTATGGCAATTATGGCTTTTTATCCTGATGTTTCCTGGTTTGGGCATGAAAGGTTACTGCGAATTCCATTATTTAAACGAATGCTTTTAATGACCGATTATATTCCAATGCGAATCACGAATATAAAGAATACCAGAATTATGTTGGAAAACCTGGAAGAGATGGCAAAGCACCGGACTGTGGCTATTTTCCCTGAAGGGACCCGTACCCTGGATGGGAAACTGAACTCTTTCTACAGGGGATTTATACACTTACTGAGAGCTACAGGGAATGACATCCTTCCGGTTACCCTGAATGGATTTTATAAATTGAAACCAAAGAACAGGTTCAGTATCCATTTTGGAGCCAGCCTGAATGTAGTGATCCACCTCCCGCTGCAAGGCAGAGAAATGTCCCTGTTAACCGACAGCGCAATTATTACCAGGGTTATTGAAGTGATTGAATCTGCAAATACAGATCTGGAGACATATGGAAAATAAACAAAAATGGTGTTTTATCGTGAACCCCACAGCAGGTGGTGGTTCAGGGAAGTTGGTCATGTCGGACCTTATAAAACAAATTAACAAACGTTTTCTGGATGCTACTATTTTAATGACAGAGTACCATGGTCATGCCACCGAGCTTTCAAAGAGAAGTCTGGAGAATGGATGTACCCATATCATTGCAGTAGGTGGTGACGGTACCATGAACGAGGTTGCCGGTCCCCTGATCGGCCAGAAAAATGTCCTTACCGGACTGATCCCCGCAGGTACCGGAAATGATTTTATCCAGATTCTTGGATTCCCTGACCGATTCAGTGAAGCACACTGGGATATCTTTTTCGATCAGTCTTCCATTCACATGGATGTTGGCCAGGTTAACGGGATCTTCTTTCTCAATGGAATGGGCCTCGGATTCGATGCGCAGGTAGCTGCTGCAAACTATGTAGAGCCTGGTCAGGTGGCCAAATCAGGCGGTAAGGGAAAATATATCTGGCACATTGTAAAGACCCTGCTTTTCTACAGGGAGAGGCTGGTTACCATTACCTCCCGTGGTCAACAGCAGAAGACCGATTGTTTCATCAACACGATCTCCATTGGAAGACGTTTCGCAGGTAGTTTCTTCCTTACACCCGAAGCCATTGCTAACGACGGATTGCTGGACGTCTGCATGATAAGGAAATTGAACCTAATACAACGTTTTAAGATACTCGCAATGGTTCCCAAAGGAACACATATTCAAGATAAAAAGGTGGATTATTATCAGACAGAAAGCCTCGGAATCAATTTTGGGGAAAAAGTACCATTTCATGTGGATGGTGAACTCTATTTTGACACTAACTTTGAGGTGAGTTTATTACCCGCAGCACTCCGTATCATCTATAACAGTAAGGGGAGACACTTTTTTAATGCATAGTTTCAGCTATACCGCCTTTTACGATCTGGATCATACCATCCTGGATGGAAACAGCGCCACGCACCTTGTAACGGAAGCTCATAAACGAGGTGTGATGAGTGATAATCAGTTCCGCCATGCTGTCTGGCTTTCCATCCTTTATAAGCTTAATTTCGGTGACCCTACCAGGATGATCAACCGTATGTTATCATGGTTGAATGGATTGAAGGAGGATGACATATATGAACTGGCCCGGGAGATTTTCCATAGTACTATTAAGAATACCATCCGTCCCGAGGTACTGGAGACCATTCAACAACACAGGGCCAGCAACGGCGCCATTGTTCTGCTCTCCTCGGCTTCCGCTCCCATCTGTCAGCCGGTATCCCAATACATGAAATTGGACGAGATCATTTGTACCCGGCTGGAATCAAGGGAAGGTGTGCTGACCGGAAACGCCAGCGGGCTACTTGTCTATGGCCCTGAGAAAAAGGTCAGGATGCTCGACTACTGCCATGAAAAAGGAACCGATCCCAAAAATGCCTGGTACTATGGGGATTCTCACACTGACAGGTATGTAATGGAGGGAGTAGGTCATCCCGTAGCAGTTTTTCCGGATAAGCGGCTCACGAGAATCGCCAGAAGAAATAACTGGCCCATTCTTATATAATTTATTTTGGAGCCAAACATTTGTAATTCAGACAACAAGTTGTTATGTTTAACAATTCTAAATAAATAGCAAGGAGATGCCAAACGATCAGAATTCAGGGAACTCCCTCTTTCACCCGGCTAAGGAGGTAGTAAAAAAAGCACGCGTTAAAGATTATGAAAAACTTTACCAGGAATCCATTACAAACCGGGAGGGATTCTGGGCCAGGGAAGCAAATGAGCTCACCTGGTACCAGAAATGGGATAAAGTCCTGGATGACAGTAAAAAGCCTTTCTTTCAATGGTTTACAGGAGGCAAGACCAATGTCGTTGCCAACGCCATTGACCGTCACCTTGGATCGGAGACAAGAAATAAGCTGGCACTGATCTGGGAAGGAGAGCCAGGTGACGTAAGGACCTATTCATATTTTGCCCTGAACAGGGAAGTATCAAAATTCGCCAATGTACTGAAGGCTATGGGAGCGAATAAGGGAGATATCCTGACGATCTATATGCCCCAGATACCGGAGATCATCATCGCCATGCTGGCCTGTGCCAAAATTGGGGCTATTCACAGCGTGGTATATGGTGGATTCAGCGTTGAGGCACTGGCAGAAAGGATCTCCGATGCAAACAGCCGGATCCTTATCACCGCAGATGGAGGATACCGGAGAGGTAAACCCACTAAATTGAAGGAGATCGCTGATGAGGCAATGCGGCGTTCTCCAACAATCGATGTATGTATTACGGTGAAAAGAACTGGTGAAGAGTGCTACATGGAGAGTGACCGTGACTTCTGGTGGCATGACCTGATGGGCATGCCCATCGCTTCTACCAAGTGTGAAACCGAGCAAACTGATGCCGAAGACCCTCTTTTTATCCTCTATACAAGCGGAACAACAGGAAAACCAAAGGGCCTGGTGCATACCCATGGTGGTTATTCAGTCTATGCTTCAAGTACCTTTAAGTATGTATTTGACATACAGCCTGATGATCGTTGGTGGTGCGCTGCTGATCCAGGTTGGATCACCGGCCATTCTTATATCGTATACGGACCTTTGATCAACGGTGCGACCATTCTGCTTTATGAAGGGGCTCCCAACCACCCTTATCCTAACCGATGGTGGCAAATGATCGAAAAATACGGGGTCAACGTGTTTTACACCAGTCCGACTGCAATCAGGGGACTGATGCGTTACGGTGCTTCCTGGGCCAGTAAACATGACCTGAGCTCATTAAGACTTCTTGGTTCGGTAGGTGAACCCATCAACCCGGAAGCATGGAAATGGTATTACGAGGTGATCGGTCAAAACCGTTGTCCCATTATGGATACCTGGTGGCAAACTGAAACAGGCGGATTTATGATCACTCCGCTTCCCATCACTCCGCTGAAACCGGGTTCTGCAACCAAACCCTTCTTTGGAAATGAAATAGCGGTGGTGGATGAATCAGGTAAAAAAGTGCCGGAGGATACCGAAGGAAACCTTGTTATATTGAATCCCTGGCCCGGAATGGCCCGAACCATACTCGGGGATCCCGAAAGATTCATAGAGAAGTATTGGAAACTGTATCAGAAGCAAGGGTGGTACCTGACAGGTGACTCGGCAAAAATTGATAAGGATGGTTATGTATGGATCATCGGGCGGAACGATGATGTGATGAAAGTGAGTGGATACAGGCTGGGATCAGCCGAGATCGAGAGTGCTCTTGTCAGTCATCCGGCTGTCACGGAAGCAGCCGCCATAGGACTGCCCGACCAGCTGAAGGGTAATATCATTCATGCAACCGTAATCCTGAAACAAGGATTTACTGCATCCGATGAGCTTGCCAATGAACTGAAAAAGCATGTGGATAGCGAAATAGGTCCCATTGCCAGGCCGGCCTTTATCGTCTTTGCAGAATCTTTGCCTAAAACCAGGAGCGGTAAGATCATGAGACGGGTACTGAAGGCCAGGGCACTCGGTAAGGAGGAGGGCGATCTGACCACGCTGGAAGAGTGACCAGGTTTAGAAATCTGAATAAAATCAGACAGATTATTCACTGTTTTATATAACTTGGGGGTTCTTTCAAGTTATGATTCAATATGAATATCATCGAACTATCAGGAATAACCAAAACATTCGGATCCGTTAAAGCTGTAAATAATCTCTCCCTGGAGGTACCCAGTGGAAGTATCTACGGCTTCATCGGTCCAAACGGATCAGGTAAAACCACCACCATTCGAATGATCATGAAGATCATGTATCCAGACAGTGGCAAACTTCTGGTTAATGGCCGGGAAACCAATTTAGAACGTTTGAATGATGTGGGTTACCTGCCAGAGGACCGTGGACTCTATAAGAAAATGAAGATAGGTGAACTACTCCAGTTTCATGGGGAATTGAACGATGGGACCGATCTGCCTAACCGTATCAATTACTGGCTGGAAAGACTGGAGCTGAAAGCATACAAGGAGAAAAAAGTAGAAACCCTGAGCAAGGGTATGAGGCAGAAGCTGCAGTTTATTGCCACCATCCTGCATCAGCCCAAGCTGATCATCCTGGATGAACCCTTCACCGGTCTCGATCCCGTCAATGCTGACATGATGAAGGACATCATCCTCGAGCTCCAGCAACAGGGAGCCACGATCATCTTCAGCACCCACGATATGGCCATGGCTGAACGGATGTGCGATTATATCTTTATGATTTACAAAGGGAAAAAGGTGCTGGACGGTACCCTTGAAAATATCCAGGATCAGTACGGGAACGATACGCTGCGCATCCAGTCCGACCTTGGTGCTGAAGCACTCAAAGATCTGAAAGGAATTGAAAACGTGAATAACTTTGGAAAGCTGCAGGAGATCAGGTTGGAAGAGGGAGTTGATCCCCAGAAGATCCTTGTAGAATTATTAAAGAAAACCCGTATCAGCAAATTCGAGCTAACTAAACCATCACTCAACGATATATTTATCCGGATTGCAGCCCCGGAAAGAAAGGAGGTTACCCATGCATAAGATCTGGACCCTTTTTAAACGGGAATACCGCGCTGCGGTCAGGACCAAGAGTTTTATCATCAGCCTTCTGCTTGTGCCCATTATGATGGGAGGCGGATTTGTAGCCATGGTCATCATGGATAAGAATAAGGATACGGACGATAAGAAATTTGTGGTGATTGACCATTCCGGACTGATGATCGATCCGATGAAAAAAGCACTGGAGAAAAGAAACAACGAGGAGATCTTTAACTCCAAAACCGGGGAGAAGATAGATGCTCCGTATGTAGTAGAGTTTATGGATCCGGATATACAAGACCCAGAAACCCAGAGGCTGGCGCTTTCAAATAGAGTTGAATCCCAGGAACTTTATGCCTTTATTGAAATCGGCCCAGATATCCTGCACCCTGCCGGTGAAAACAAGCAAGCCTATTTAAAATACTATTCTCAGCACTCCTTTAATGACCAGGCCCGGTACTGGTTCCAGAATGTTGTGAACAACAGCGTCCAAAAGATCCGGGCTGCTGAACTGAATCTCGATGAGACACAGGCCAAGGACTTACTCTGGTACATTAACGTAGAGGGGATGGGACTGGTCACAGTAGATAAAAAAACAGGTGAGCAGGTGGATGCTGAAAAGACCAATGAACTTCAGACTTTTCTTGTGCCATACGCCTTATTGATCATGATGTTCATGCTGGTGATGATGAGCGCCATTCCCCAGTTGAGCAGTGTAATGGAAGAGAAAAATGAAAAGATTGCCGAAGTGCTCCTGGGAACCATTACGCCATTTCAGTTCATGATGGGCAAGGTAATGGGGGGAATTGGAGTTTCCCTTACCATTGCGGCTATATATATTGGTGCAGGTGTTTTTACACTGAATTATATCGGTATGAATTCATTGATCCCGGTTGATGTATTGCCGTGGTTCTTCATCTATACAATTCTGTTTGTCCTGATGGTCGGTTCAGGAATGGCAGCTTTAGGTGCCACCTGCAATGACAATAAAGACGCCCAATCGTTGACTTTCCCGGCTATGCTGCCAACCATTATACCCATGTTCCTGATCGCCCCGGTTATTGCAGATCCCACAGGTCCGATGGCCACCACTCTGGCATTGATCCCACCCTTTACTCCCACCATAATGGTAATGAGGATGGCCTCAACGGTAACGATACCCATGTGGCAGCCCTTTGCCGGGCTGCTTGGAGTAATTATATTTACCCTATTCTCCGTCTGGATCGGGGCAAGGATTTTCAGAACAGCCATACTGATCCAGGGACAGAAACCCAACCTTGCTACACTCTACAAGTATGCATTTAAAGGATAATGTTATTTTGAGCTGAGCCTTGGGAACAGCATTCCTGTCTTCTTCTTATACTCCAGGTAACTCTGTCCAAATTCTTCATTAAGAATGCGTTCTTCATATTTGCCAATGAAAATATAAAAGCCAATTATTACTATCAGAAAGAGGGCTGAAGCAATGGACATTGTGATGAGCGACGCACCGAGATAAAAGAGAATCGCTCCCAGGTAGATGGGGTGCCGTACCATCCGGAAAACGCCCGTATCGATAACCCCGGGTTTATCCCTTTCAGTCCCAAATACCGCCTTCATTCCACCCCGTGCCATATACCATCCGGCTATCAGGACCAATCCGGCAACTGCCATGCGCAAATAGTCGGGTATTATATTTATCAGAAAGGTTGAGTATTGAAATACGAAAGAATCAGTAATCCAAATACCAAGAAAAATTACTAAAAGCAGCAGCTGTCCACGGTCTCCCCACTGGTGTTCCCCGGTTAAATGGGGATGGTCGCTATGTTTTTTGGTGTTCATTTTTGTTTTTGAAAGTATCAATAAAATCCCTAAAAAAGTTAAAAATGAACACTTTATCGGTGTAATTTCGACAAATGACATAAATTTGAATTGAATTAAAATCACTCCGAATGAAAAAAGTCATCATCATCGCAATAGTCACACTCATATTCGTTCCCCTGCTTTCTCAGCAAAGAACACAGGAAGATATTGACAAAAAGGTAGAGACATTCTTTAAAAATCATGGCAGATGGTACAATATGAATGTACCTGCCTCGGATGGTCAGCTGCTGTATGATCTGATTCTGAAAAACAATTATAAGCAGGTTCTGGAGATCGGAACCTCCACGGGACACTCCACTATATGGATGGCATGGGCATTGAGTAAAACAGGTGGTAAACTGATTACTGTTGAAATCGACCGGGGTAGGCGCGAGCAAGCCCTGGAGAACTTCAAAGAGGCGGGTGTTGATCAAATCATAGATTCCCGGCTGGCCGATGCTCATATACTGGTTCCCCAGCTGGACGGACCCTTTGATTTTGTTTTCAGCGATGCTGATAAAGACTGGTACAGGCGGTATTTTGAATTGGTTGATCCCAAATTAAAGGTGGGCGGGTGTTATGCTACACACAATGTCTCCGACAGGCCTGGTGTTCAATGGAACCGTGATTATCTCATTTACCTGCAGGGTCTCAGCAACTATGAAACTACTGTGGATAACAATGGAGGCGGGATGGCCATCAGCTTCAAGAAAGCTAATAAATAATCGGACTGAACTGTCAGTAAGCTAGCTTTATATCGATCAGCTGAAAAATATCCTGAAGCGGCGAACTATCCGGTACCGGGATCCATATTCCCCTGCCTTCAGCATATACTTTTGCCTGTTGCAGTTCTGATTTCACCGGACCTGATACATCACTGTCCAGAATGGCTTCATAGGCCCTCTTGCCAAAAACAAAAGCCACAATGAAGCCCCGCAGCCTGGGCAGCAGGTAGATGATGGCCCTCTTTTTATCCTTGATCCTGAAACTCCAGCCATACTTTTTACCGGGAAAATTCCACTCTTCGATTCCGTCGGGATATGCCTGGATCACCCGGTCCCTGACCGCTTTCCAGAGTTCATACTGATCCCCGAGCGCCTCCTTCAGTGCGGATTCTGTCGGCTTTGCCGATTTATCCATAAAAATACTTTGATCCATTTCATAAATTTATAAATTTCACCGCGCAAGTGATGCGATGACCGGAATATTATGCACAAACGCCTGTTTCTGTATCTGCTGACTCTTATTTTCCTGATACCATTAAAGGCACAGGATCACCAGCAGAGTTACGAATCCATAGATGTGCTCAGTTACCACTTTCTTATCAACCTGTTTGACACCACCGATGAGATCATTGGCATTGCAGATATTGATATTGCATTCAAAAAGGATGTGGAACAGTTCCAGCTGGATTTAACCGGTGAACGCGGCGATTCCTTAGGAATGAATGTGGAGTCGGTCACTGAGGATGATCATAATGTTTCCTATCTTCTTCAGGATGACCATATCATCCTGAATATCCCGAAGGCTCAGAAAGGAACACACCGGAGGTACAGAATTTCTTACAGAGGAATCCCCGCAGATGGATTGATCATTTCGAAAAACAAATTTGGCGACCGCACCTTCTTTGGGGACAATTGGCCCAACAGGGGACATAACTGGCTGCCGATGGTCGATCACCCTTCCGATAAGGCCCTGGTTGAATTTGATGTAGCAGCGCCGGATCATTATAGGGTGGTTTCAGTCGGACAAAAACTTGATGAGACGAAAATGGGCGACAGGATCGTGACCCGGTGGAAAACATCTGTCCCGATCTCCACCCGGTTGATGGTCATCGGGGTAAGTCCTTTTGCAGTCGATTATTTGAAGAGTCAGTCAGGGGTCCCCGTCTCATCCTGGGTGTATCCCCAGAACCGGCACGAGGGCTTCAGTGATTACAGCATTGTAACCAGGCCCTTAGATTTTTTTGAATCTTATATAGCCCCCTATCCCTACCAGAAACTTGCTAATGTGCAGTCCAAAACAGTTTATGGCGGTATGGAGAACGCCAGCTGTATCTTTTATAATGAACGCACCGTGAACGGAAGACAAAACAATGAGAACCTGTTTGCCCATGAAATTGCGCACCAGTGGTATGGTGACGGAGTTACTGAACTGGACTGGCACCATATCTGGTTGAGCGAAGGGTTTGCCACCTACCTGACCGATATCTATATAGAGCATGCACACGGGCATGATGCAATGGTGGCCTCCATGCAGAATGAGCGGAACAGGGTAATAAGATTTGCCCACCAGAGGCTCGCTCCCATAGTGGACACCACACTCCCCGTTTCCATCCGCCTGCTTAACAGAAATTCATATCAGAAAGCAGGCTGGGTATTGCATATGCTGCGGCATGAAATGGGAGACGACCTGTTCCGGCAATGTGTACGGGCATTCTATGAGAAGTTCAAATTCAGCAATGCACTGACCTGTGATTTTCAGCAGGTGGTGGATTCAATAACGGAAAAAAATCACGATGCTTTTTTCCAACAATGGTTTTTTCAGAAGGGGCACCCGGTGCTTTCCAGCGCCTGGAAACAAGAGGACCAAAAATTGGAACTCACCATCAGGCAGCACCAGGAACAGTTTATATTTGAGTTTCCACTGGAAGTCAAAGTTTCGGGAAGTGAGGGAAAAAGCATAATGTATTCCCTGGATATTCTTTCCGCTGAACAGACTTTCTTCCTGGATCTCCCCTTTGAAGCGAAAGAGATCCGTCTTGACCCAGGTACATGGTTGCTTTACGAGCCTTACGAATCCGGTAACTCTTCCCGTCCTCCCGGATGAAGTGCAAATCTTCCCTTACCTTCGGGATGCACCATATCGGGCCTTGGCCATGGCCATCCGCCAAACTGGGATTCCCTGTAGTCACTGAAAGTCTGACGGATCTCCTCCTCCGTATTCATAACAAAAGGTCCGTAATTCACCACAGGTTCCTCAATGGGCCTTCCCTGGAGCAGGAGATACCTTCCCTCCCTGTTACCGTTGTCCAGCTGAACGGGCTGATGAGCCGCTATCTCTATATAATTACCTTGATCTACATATGAACCATTGATCTTAACCCGGTCCCCTTCAAAAAAATAGAGGGTACGCCGAACACCATTTGAGGCGGCCGGAAGGATCAGGGTGGCATGAGCCTCCATCTGGATATACCATATGGCCACTTCGTTGTCAGCAATGGTTGCCCAGGAATCCGGAGCCGGATCGGGAGCAGGTTCTCCATTATATTGACCTGCAATTATTTCCAGCCTACTCTCCAGGCCATTCTCATCCTTTTCGATGATAACCGGGACCTGTCCCTTCCAAAGCATGGCATAGTAGGGCTCCACAAACTTGCTCTTCGCAGGGAGGTTGAGCCATATTTGAAAAAGTTCCAGCGGATTGGGACGCTCCGAATTCAGCAACGGAAACATTTCTGAATGCTGGATCCCTCGCCCGGCGGTCAACCATTGAACATCGCCATTACCATAACGTCCGGCCCCTCCCAGCGAATCGGAGTGGTCCACCACACCACTTCTGACAACCGTTACCGTCTCAAAACCACGGTGTGGATGCACCGGAAACCCGGGAACGCGTTTCCCGTGATACATTCTCCATCCATCCTTTTTTACAAAATCGTTACCCAGGTTCCTTCCTTCCAGCGAAACAGCAGGCCCGAAAGCCCCATCCCCTTTCGGATAATTATCGGCATGATATACGCAAAAAAGAAAGGGATCGCTGGTTGCCCATGGAAATCCCAGCGGCTGGATATTCAGAATGACATCGCTACTCAATTTCATATCTCTTCCACTTTAGAAAATAACACCGGGCAGCTTCTTTTGTTAATCACCTCGGCCCAAAGCCATAAAATCAATAATAATTCTATATTTATAGATATAAAATGAACAGTATCCTTCATAAGATTCTTGAACAGATCCGTTCGGGATCGGGGATCGTTATTGCTACCGTCATCCAGACTGCCGGATCGACCCCTCAGAAACCGGGAAGCAGTGCAGTTTTCGGTGAGGAGGGACTCCTGGCCGGAACTGTAGGAGGTGGCCTGCTCGAGAATGAAGTAGGTCACATTGCCGAGAGTGTATTGATTTCAGGAGTCTCGGATCATTACTACTTTGATCTTGATTCTGATCAGGACCCGGAAGGTGCCATCTGTGGAGGCGAAGCCATGGTACTGGTAGATGCGGAGCCATACCGGCACCTTATTGTATTCGAGGAGATGGAGAATGCATTAAAGAGCCAGGGTGAAGGCTTCCTGCTTACAACAATCAGTTTAAAGAACGACACAAGCAGAACGATCAAACGTTACTGGATCAAAGGTGCCAGTGAGGCAGATATGCCCGTTGGAATGGAAACGGCATTGAAAAAACTGATCCTTGGGCATCTGAATCAGGCATTAAAATATGGTTTTACCGGAATAAACCTGAAAACAGATCCCTCACACCAGCTGGAAATGGCTTTACTGGAACACATCCATCCGAAGCCTCACCTTATAATTGCAGGTGCGGGACACATCGGAAATGCACTGGCCCATTTAGGATCTCTTCTTGAATTTCAAGTGACCATGGTGGATGACAGACCCGAATTTGCGAATGATACACTCATTCCCGATGCAGATCATATTGTTGTTGAACCGATCGGACCCGCAATGAAAAAGTTAGTGAAGGGAAAAAATACTTACGTTGTGATCGTTACCCACGGACATCATCAGGATGGTGAGGCCCTGAAGGCCTGTATTGGTTCAGAAGCTGCCTATATAGGCATGATCGGAAGCAAACATAAAGTGGGAGTATTAAAAAAACAGTTTCTGGTAGAGCAGTGGGCCACCCAGGAACAGTGGTCAGCCATTCATGCACCCATTGGCCTGGATATAGGTTCCGTAACGGTCCAGGAGATTGCTACCAGCATTGCTGCCCAGCTGGTGCAGGCCAGAAACACCAAAAAAGATCCACATGCAACATAATTGGGCTATCATACTGGCTGCCGGCTCTTCCCGCCGGATGGGTACTCAGAAAATGATCATGCCCTATGGTAAGAGTACGATCCTTGAAACAGTTATTGATAATGTCCTGAATTCAAAGGTGGACCATATCGTGGTGGTACTGGGCGCGGATCAGGATAAGATCCGCAGTACCATTGAGGGAAAACCGGTTCAGATCTCATATAACCGGGACCATGAAAATGGGATGCTCTCCTCGGTGATCTGCGGGATCAGGAGCCTGCCTGCCGATGCAGATACAGCGCTGATCTTCCTGGGGGACCAGCCCGGAATTCCACCGGAAATTATCAATGCTGTAATTGACGCTTATAATGATGAATTAAAAGGGATTGTCATACCGGTCCACAATTACAGGAGGGGGCATCCGCTTCTCGTTGATATGAAATACAGGAAAAAGCTGGAGAGTCTCGACCTGGAAGAAGGGCTCCGGAAGTTGAGACATCACTTCCCTGAAGATGTGCTTGAGCTGGAAGTGGATGAGGCCGGGATCCTGGTTGATATTGATACCAGGGAGGATTACAATAAAGCAACAAACAGTAAAAATGATGGAAACACTCATTCAATTTAATCTGAACGGTAAGAAAACCGAGATTACCATTGATCCCAACCTCACTTTACTGTGGGTACTCAGGGACCAGTTTGGTTTAACAGGTACCAAGTATGGCTGTGGAATAGGTCTCTGTGGCGCCTGTACCATATTACTTGATAATGAACCCATCCGATCCTGTTCCTACCAGGTAAGTGATGTAGCGGATAAGAATGTGGTTACCATTGAAGGACTATCCTCCAATGGTGAACTGCACCTGGTTCAGAAAGCCTTCATGGAAAAAGATGCCATGCAGTGCGGATACTGTACGCCGGGTGTGATCATGAATGCTACCGGTCTTTTACTGGCTAATCCTGAACCTACCCGCCAGGAGATCATTGAGGGTATGGAGGACAACCTTTGCAGGTGTGGAGCTCATGTCAGAATTATAGAAGCAATTCAATTGGCCGGACAGGCGATGAAAAAAGTGAATCTGCCCTAATAAAGAATTACCTGAGAGCTGTCAGTATCCCGAAAATAAGTGAAGCACACAGCAATATAAATACGGCTACCCAGACCCAGAGGTAACTTTTCCTTGAGCGGTCCATCTGTTCACTTTGATCCAGAACCCCCTGCCGGAGATCGGCCAGGTAGGCCTTCAGACTGCTTTATCCCAGAAGGCTTACTGCCTTATATATCTCAACAAAATATGCTTTGTCAGGTACCTGTTTGATCAATTCATCGAGCTTATATAACCCATTAGTTACAGATTGGACAAAAAAACTACAGAAACATGAGACTTTATTGTGCCAGGGCCGAAATCAGCTCCCCGACATCCTCTTCATTGTTGAACACATTGATAGAAATCCTGAGGTTATTTCCCCTCAATGAAACAAATACATTTCGAGATTGCAATTCATTCATTAGGACTTCACCTTTTGTACCCTCTGGCAACTGGAGCCCCATCAGGTGGTGCGCACGGTGAGCCTGATCATCCACAGGCGATCCCCTTTCCAGGAAAAAATCTATCAGGGGAGCATCCAGCGTTTTTGCATAGTCCTGTATTTCGTCCACGCCCCAATTCAGAAGCTGCCCCAGCGCCTCATCCAGCATCGGCAGAGAAATAAAATTGCTGCTCTGTCCGACATCGAACCGGACGGCCCCCGGTTTATAGTCCTCCACGTAGTTAGTCAGCCTGTCAAAGTGCTCGGCATTGGGCCTGGTCATCCAGGATTCCTCCAGTGGAATCCCATCGTTAAAATCTTTGTGAATATATGAAAGTGCTGTGGAGTAAGGTCCCATCAGCCATTTGTAGCCTGCGCAGATAAGCGCATCAATGTTGGCCTTCTTCACATCAACTGGCAGAGCTCCCACGGATTGTGATCCATCCACAATCAGTTTTGCCCCCACCTCCCTGCACCTTGCCCCAATTCTTTCCAGGTCAAATCTGGTTCCGTTCATCCAGTGAACTGATGCCATAACGATAAATGCAGTATCCCTGGTAATGGATTCGATGATCCTTTCATTCCACTCCTTCCCTCTCTGGGGTATATCATCCTTTCTGGCAACAACCCTAAGCGTGGTTTCATGTTCAATGCACCAGCGTTTTGCCGTATAATAACAGCTGGGAAATTCTTCAGAGAGGGTCAATGCATGCTGTCCCTTCTGGCAGGGTATGTTTCGGATAACACTGTTCATTCCATAAGACACGGAGGGCATGATCGCCACCTGAGCCGGTTCACATTGAACCATTTCTGCAAATTTCTGCCGAACACCCACTGCGCCGGTAAAAAAATCAACTGGCTTAATGGCAACCGGATTTCTCTTGAGCTGTATCCCTTCGATCCCCCTCTCCTCTACCGATTTCAATATCGGTGACATATAGGCACAATTCAGATAGTGCATTCCCTCCGGCAAACGGAAAAGATGTTTCTGACAGTTCATACAATCATTCTTTAATATAAATATCCTTAAACCTTATCTTCAATTCATCATTCATATGTAACTGAAATGCAATGCATCCAATCTGTCCGGATTTTCTTAACTGATGCACATCATCATTCAGAATTCCTTCCCCATCAAACTCAGCGACTCTGTTTCCATTTACCTGTATTTCCACCATCATTCCATGGCAGATAATTTCCATATCATTCCAGGCTTCAGGACTATCCTCAAAATAAACCAGCCTGGTCTCAAGGGCTGAACGGGGTGCCTGCTCCGGTGAAATATTCCAGTCGGGCAGGGAGGGATAGATCCATCTCCTGACTCCATCTGTCTCATCATAAATCAATCCGGTCCGGTATGGATCCGGACCATGAATGTCTGCCTGCGGACCATTTAACCAGCCTCCGTTAGTGGCATTATCTGAATCATCATACCTGCTTCGAAACTGCACCCCGCTGTTTCCCCCTGACTCCCGGAATACCTGGAACTTGAGCCTCAAATGAAAATTGGTAAACTCTCTGTCTGTTGTCAGCCATACGTAATTATGATCTATATCGCCCATGGAATTACACTGGATAGTACCATCTGCTACGGTCCAGTATTCCTTGCCCTGATCGGCGGGCAGACACTTCACAATCCAACCCTCCAGGTCCTTACCGTTAAAAAGCGATTCCCATCCTGGTCTTTTACAGCCGGAGCTTATGAAGATCAACAACAGGGTAATCATGAGCAATCGGATACGGGTCATTTGCATGATAAAAGGTGCTTCATATATCAATGAAAAGGGAAATTACTATTTTCCGCGCTTCATCCAGCAAATCAGAATGATATTTGGCGATATAAGCTAATTAACCTAAATTTGACCCCGCAAATTCTGGCTCCATAGTTCAAGGGATAGAATAGCGGTTTCCTAAACCGTAGATACAGGTTCGAGTCCTGTTGGAGCTACAAGCACAAACCCTTCTGCCTCTGGCAGAAGGGTTTTTTATGAAGGCTGCCAGGCTTGCCTGGGCGATTGAAAGAAAAAGCCCTGGAGTCCGCGAAGCGGAAAGGGTTTGTATATGAGGTTTAAATAACGTGGATTTTCTTTGGATAATTCTTTACCTAGTTAAGGTAACTAACCTTACCATCTTATTGGTTCACCCACCTTATAAAGATATTAAGTATATCATGAGTCCTGGGACTTTGGGATTGATTGGTGTATTATGTTTATATTATCAGTAATGGGGAATATAAACAACAAGTTATGTTTATCCCCTTATGGCGCATTATGAAATATGCAATGAAGAATAGATATTTTGCTATAACATTGGTTGCTCTTCTTACTAGTAATCTATACGGACAAAATACAACAGCAAGTAGATTATCGCAGATTGACTCGTTAATATCCTTAATCCCTTCAGATGTTAGAAATAATGACTACTTCTCAGATATACAGTCAAGTAGACTGATTCACAAAAGGATTCTTGGGATGTTCAGGAAACAGATAGGTAGTGTATCATCTGAGACAATATATTCCGACACTTTGGTTTATTCTTCTTCAAATTATTATCGATACAAAAAGGATAGTAAAATCATCATTGAAGACTTTTATTATCAAAATAACCACCTGATTCGGTACAATAAAGAACTATCAGTTAAAAGGAAAACAGATGAAAATAGAACTATCCTCCATAAAATTGTTGCTTATTTCGACAATCAAAATCCAATCGGTCTATCAGACTTCAAATGGGAGACAATGAAACTGATAATAGTGCAGCATCACTGCATAAAGTAAAATTATCAAAAGATTTCTGGATAGGAAAAACAGAAGTAACACAAGATCAATGGTCCAAAATAATGGGAAATGAAGAAATTCACCCCAATAAACCTTCTCCCTTTCGTGGAGTAAATCCAAATTATCCCGTTGTTAGTGTTTCATACCTCGATATAGAAATATTTCTTGAGAGATTGAATGAACTTTCTGATGGATATAAATTTCGTATCCCTACAGAGGCTGAATGGGAATATGCGTGCAGGGCTGGGACCAAAACGCCATTTTCTTACGGATCATATTTGGTTGATACAATAGCAAACTACAATGCAGAAATACCTTCCCAGTATTCAGTTCTGGGAATGTACCCTGGTCACCCGTAACCCGTTGGAAGTTATCCAGCTTATCAATGGGGCTTATACGATATGCATGGAAATGTTTGGGAATGGGTAAGTGATTGGTATGCTCCTTATTCAAAGAAAAAAGTAATCGATCCTTCGGGACCTACAAATGGAAAAGAAAAAGTAATACGGGGCGGTAGTTGGTATTATGGTGCTGACAATGCGAAGTCTTCTTACAGAAGGATACATGCTCCAGAATTGTGGGGATTTTCAATTGGATTTAGACTTATCTGTGAAAAAGAGAATTAGTTTTAGAGATTGAACACCAACACCCAACATTGTGTAAACTCCATATTGGCTTTTCACACTGAAGCCCATACTCTTAAACAGTGCATTACTGAAGCAATTTACAACTAACTATAAAAAACTATTGCATATGTAAAGCAAACACAAAGTTCCGCTCCTACCTCATTGGGCAGCCAGGTAAAAGGATTTAAATTTACGCCTGATATAAAGGGAAGCAGGAATGAGGACCGGAGCGCCAACACAACGTTTGCTCGAACCGTTATCGTTAAGATTGTAAGGAAGAGAACCATGATCAACAGTGGTTATACTAACCAGGTTAACAAAGACTTAAGATAGCCTGCAGAAGTTCAAGTTGGTGAAGTTGCCTAAAACAAAGTCGGTGCAAAAATGTTATGGTAAGTAAGTGAAAAACTTACAGCCGTAGTGTAAGAGGATTCTGGTATCTAAGCCCAGATCTACATATTGTGAGTTCATAAGCATCATGCTGCAGGGAGAGACAATTTCTGACCAGTAGATTTGCCGCGATTTGAACGTTCCTTGTTCAGAGAATCAGATTCTCAAAGGTAAGTCCTTCTTTTATATTAACACTGAGTTAAAAAAATAGAACAGAATATGAGGAACCAACCAAGAATTATCGAGCCTTTTCTATTTAGCATCTTTTTTGCTGCTTGCACATCAAATCAAAACAATTCCACTATAGAGCGAAACAAAGAGCTTGTTCTCACCATGAATAAAGAAGTGTGGAACAAAGGAAATTTGGCGGCTATCGATGAGCTGTTTTCACCCAGCTTTGTCCAGTACTTCCTGCCTGATAGTTCTGAGCTTAAAGGCCTCAATGCCTTGCGTGAGGGAGTAAGAGAACACAGGGAAGCATTTCCGGATTGGAAAGAAAATATAAAATACATAGTTGCAGAGGATGATCTTGTTGTTATACAGTTTGAATCATCCGGGACCAATCTCGGGAGTTGGCTCGGTAATCCTCCAACTGGTAGAAAAGTACACATAAACGAATTTTCCATACTGAGGGTCGAAGACGGAAAAATTGTAGAACAGTGGCTTCTGCCCGACATATTCAATTTAAATAGACAACTCGGATTTGATAATAGATGAAGATGGCTAAATGCCATTTAATCGGCTCCTGGACTTATCGTTAGATCTTGTTAAGAAATAATGAATACGGTGACGACTTTGATATTTACACATGCAATAAATAAGTGCGGATAGGATGTAAAGAGTTTGGCAGATCTTTAGATCTGGTTGCTGGTATGATCAATAATTGCTACATTCAGAGAGTATTCGACGCTGTGTATTAAAAGGCGATCCGCAATATAGGGAGAATGGAAGTGTCTGGTATTCAGAAATCTATTTGTAGCAAAACCTTGCTTATGTTCATTTGCGCGTGCATGTTGCTCGCTTTGCAGGTATGTACTTCCCCCGGACAGGATTTTGAACAAGGCCGGGAATTGGATGGAGAAGACTGGCCGCAATGGCGCGGGCTTTTGAGTAATGGTGTCTCCTCCGAAACCGACCTGCCTACCAGTTGGGGTGTGGATAGCAATATCGTCTGGAAAGTCGCGCTGGCCGGGCTGGGGGGCTCGTCTCCCATCGTTATGGGCGATCGGGTCTTTGTGACATCGCAGATTGGGAGTGCCGCTGTTCGCGGGGGGGCGCATCCTCAGCTTGCACGAGATGATCCATCTCTGGTCGTACAAGAAAATCCAATGGGTGGCCGTCGCAGTGAACCTCAGGCAGACACAAGTAATGTATTTCTAGCAATCGAAGCGTTCAATCGATCCAACGGCAACAAGCTTTGGGAATATCGCGTGCCGGCGGCTGGTCCGTTTCCTGAACTTCACGAAAAACACAACCTGGCTACGCCAACGCCGATCACGGATGGTAAACACCTCTATGCCTGGTTCGGAAATGGGCTCATCGTATGTCTGGATATGAAAGGCAACCTGGTATGGTCGCGCCATATAGGCCAGGAGTATTCTCCGTTTCAGATTCAGTGGGGGCACGCCAGTTCCCCCGTCCTTTACAAGGATCTGATCATTCTGCTATGTGATCACGATCAGGCTTCGTATCTGCTCGCGCTCGACAAAAGGACCGGCAAAGAACAATGGAAAAAGGATCGGGGTACAGGCCGGGTTTCCTACAGCACTCCGCTGGTCTTTTCAGGTCCGGTAAGCGATGAACTCATTGTCAACTCCAGCGAACGCATTGACGCTTACAACCCTGTGAACGGCGAGCTGTTATGGCATGTTGGCAGTCCGCGCCAGTCGCCGATTCCTTCACCTGTGTACCATGATAGCGTGATATACATGAGTCGCGGATATCGCAACAGCGACTTCCTGGCCATCCGGCCAGGAGGGCGTGGGGAAGTTACGGAAAGCCACATTTTGTGGAGGACACCAACCGGCGCATCGTACGTTCCATCCATCCTTTATTACGATGGGCTGCTTTACATGAGCAGTGATGTCGGAATAGTAACCTGTGCCGATGCCAGCACAGGTGAACAGGTTTGGAGGCAACGGTTGCGTGGTATCTTTTTTGCTTCTCCGACAGCGGCAGACGGTAAAGTCTATTTTGTCAGTGAAACTGGTGATACATTCGTGGTTCGTGCAGGACGGGAACCCCACATTCTGGCGCTCAACAGCCTGGGGGAACGGTTCATCGCATCCCCTGCAATATCCAGAGGACACCTCTTTCTACGCAGCGATGAGAATTTGTTCTGTATCGGCAAATCAACAAATTGAGATACTACTCTGCCTGAACAAAAACAATGGAACTTACTGATGTTCAGCCTCCTGGACTTAAGCAGACGAATCATAATAAGTTCCATTGATTTGCTCCTGAACACGGAAAAGAACAACTTTTACCGTGGCTACCTTGATCCGGGTGTATACCTATCTGATTCTGAAAGAGGCCATTAATCAACTTTACAGGGCCAAAATATAATGAAATGTTGCCTGTTTTGTATCCCGGGATATACTGAAAAGCGTAATTTGGGAAAGGCCTCTTCTTAAATCAGAACTCAAACTAAATACTATTAAACTGCAGAATGTTAATCGTTTGTTAATATATAATCACAAATGAAAGGCCTTTTGTAAATTAATGAAAGGCCTTTCATAAAATTAATCTTCCAAAAGGTACCCTTCCAGAGCCTCGAGTGCACGATTAAAATCGAATCTATCATATACAGATGCTCTTGCAGATGCTCCAAATTTTTCCCTTAGTTCACTGTTTGCAATCAATTCCATAACCCTGTCAGAAAAGAGGCCTGTATCAAATGGTGGAATCAGAAAGCCGTTTCTGCCTTCTTCAATAATTTCTGGATTACTACTCACATTGAAAGCTACCACAGGCTTCGCGTTGGCCATTGCCTCTACAATAACATATCCATAGCCTTCCCAACGAGAACTAACGACAAAAATATCAATAGAGTCCATAAAGCTTTTCATATCTTCTATGAAGCCCAGGAATACAATTCGGTCCTCAACTCCACAGGACCGTGCATATTCTCTGAGCTGGTTCTCCAGGCTTCCATCACCTGCTATGAGGATCCGGAAATTTTGTTTGGCTTTTGTAAGTTCTACTGCTAGATCCACAAGGTATTCCTGCGCTTTTTGCTTCTCCATCCTTCCGGCATTTCCAATAATTACCTCCCCTTCCTTCCTTTGATAACAAGGGTTACTGGGTTTCGACTCAAATTGCTTAAAGTCCATTCCATTGTAGATCACTTTGATTTTTAATGGATCGATCAACTTTGGATTGTTCTTCAGTATAGCCCTTTTGGCTTCAAAGGAATTTGCAAGAATTTCATCCACTACCTTCCGAAACAGGATACTGTTGATCCTGTTGTTTCTTATGGGAATAGCATTCCCCCGGTTATAAATGACTCTTTGAACACCTGCAATCTTTGCAGCCAGCCCTGCAACCTTCACATCAGCCAATAAATTCACGATAATCAGCCTTACGTGTTCCTGTTTCAATGTCCGGGCAATCCTCAGAATCTTGAATGGGTTCAGAAAACTTAGATTATGTATCCTAACGTTATAGGAAGGAATCCCGGTTTTTACAATTTTCCTTTTTAACTCCCCCGTTCTGTTTGTATATACGATGATGTGATGTCCTTTCTGAAACAGGCTTCTGGAAAAATCGTAATGCCACTTCTCACCACCACCCCAGGTGGGCATACTATTGAAAAAGCATATGGTTTGATTCTGGTTTTGTTTGAACTCAAGGAGATGTTGCCTGAGCTTGGTATACTTCAGGTAAGCGGTTTGGGTGGAGTTAACGCTTATTAGAATTCCAAAATAACCATCAAGGAACCCGAACTTCAGAATATATTCCTTCAAAAACTGCCACATGGAGCTGCAGATAATGATTATCAGGTTTGATCTCCTGTTTTCTTGAAAATAGGACCTGGCAGCAACCGTAGAGTCTATATCCACCCTGCTAACGTGTTCTGCAATATTGTTATAGGAAAAGTGTAGCAAATCACCTTTCAGGAATTTTTTTGATGCTCCCTTCTCCAGTTTAACACGACTCTCAGGATTCAGGCCTTCCCATGAACCCTTTCTTGCATCCCATAACCTTAATTGTCTGCATGGATACCAGCTTGTATGGTAAATCCACTTACCTAAATAATTGGTCAGTCGGTTGAAATAATAGCCATCATACCTCCATTCTTTTTTAACCTCCGCTATAGATTCGATCAATGATGGAGATAAATATTCATCAGCTTCCAGGGAAAGAACAAAGGGGAATGTTGCCTGATTGATCGCCCAGTTCTTCTGTTCCCTTTGACCATGGAAAGTGTGCCTAATAAACACAGCTCCATGGCTGCGGCAAACCTCTTCGGTCCGGTCGGATGAATAGCTGTCAACAACAATGATTTCATCCGCTACTCCACCGACAGACTCCAGGCAGCGTCCGATATGCTCCTCCTTGTTATAGGTAACGATTACAGCTGATAGTTTAATCTCCATTGTAAGTGGTATAAATATATCTTTTTAAAGGTTGGTCATCAACTCTTCCAAAGAATATTCTGCTTAAACAGCCACTTGGCACCGGCTCCAATAAGCATCAGTTTTTAAAGCGTTTTGTAGCTTTTCTTGTGAATTCCCAATATTTTCAAATTTTATCTAAAACTATAACCAATCGCTTTTATATGACTGTATATCAAATATATAAGATCACCTTATAATTGAATATTTTCATATATAAAAGGCATTTCATATATTTGTGAAAGGACTTTCATAAAAAACGATATGTCAAGTACTGCTGCAAAACTCAGTTATCTGGCCGGGGCAACGCATTTCAGGCGCATCAGTGAAAAACTCTACACCGATGGAGATAAGGTTTACAGTGAGGCTGGGATCAAGTTCAAAGCAAGCTGGTTCCCTGTATATTATGTCCTCGCCATTAATGATTTCCCATTAACGATCATGCAAATCTCTGAAAAGATAGACTTTACTCATATCACTGTTAAGAATGTCATTCGGGAGCTGGAGCTGGATGAACTGGTCACGGTTACCCCTAATCCGTCCGATAAGAGGTCCAAACTGGTATCGCTTTCCGCCAAAGGCCAAAAACAGATCTATCGCCTGAAACCGCTCTGGATATCATATTCCACTGCATTGAAAAATATATTTCAATCCGGTCACCCGGATTTTATAAATATCCTTCAACGAATTGATATCCAGATTGGAAAAAACTCAATACAACAGATTATTGAACATCCGGATCCAGAATCAGTAACTGTAGTTGACTACCGGCCAGAGCTGGATAAACATTTCCATGAGTTGGCCGGACCCTGGTTAACAGGAGAAGCCAATGGCGAGTTGGAAGAGGAGGGGGGAGTCAACCTTCATAAGCCCGAGGAGGCACATTTTATGGAAGGGGGTTTCATTTTCTATGCCAGGTATAAAGATCAGATTGTTGGGTTTGCATCCTTAAAAAGGCTGACCGATTACAGCTTTGAATGTTCAAGTCTCTTTATCAATCCCAATTACAAAAACAATGGTATTGATACCCGGCTGATCGAGCGATGCATTTGTCGCAGCCTGGAAAACCAGTCGAGTGAACTATGGATTCAAACTCCGGTAAACACTCCCGAACTCCTTGATTTTTATCAGAGGCTTGGATTCGAGGAAAAAGAAGCCCCCTGGGAAATGCAGGTCCTGGAGCAAACCGAGAAAGTGATGTGCCTGGATCTATAATCAATTGAACAGATGTTACAGCACACTTAAAAAAACAGCCATTCGTTCAGCGATTTCATCACGTACCCTTCTGAACACCGCGTAAATCTCCTCCTCACTTCCGGTTGCCTCTGCCGGATCATCAAACCCGATGTGCAGCCTGTTCTTTACGTCTCCCAGAAATACAGGACAACTCTCCTTCGCCTGATCGCAGACGGTAATTACATAGTCGAAAGACTTATCCAGAAACTCGTCTACCTTTTTTGTGCGATGGCCTGAAAGATCAATACCTTTCTCATTCATTACAGCGACTGCCTTGGGATGTACCCGGTCAGACGGAGCAGTTCCCGCACTGTATACCTCCAGCCCCGGATCGAACGACCGTAAGAATCCTTCAGCCATCTGGCTCCGGCAACTGTTCCCGGTACATAATATCAGTATTTTCATAGCTTCTTCGTTTTAAAATGTAAATATAGATAATCCTCTTACTGTGGCCATTCGGGGTTTTCAATAACTTTCACCTGTAACATTAAGAGATTTACTGCGTCTTGTAATCATACAAACAGTCCTGTAGTTATGCTCCTGAAGTACATCCTGGCCTTCTTCAGGCAGGTTTTCCGAAATAAAGTATTTACGCTTCTGAACCTTGTTGGACTCTCTGTCGGTTTGGCTGCATTTATGCTGTTGTTGCAGTTTGTGATCTATGAGAACAGCTTTGATGAATTTCACCAGAATAGTGATAACATCTACCGCGTCCGTTATGACGGCTACAGGAACGGCCAGCGGATGTTTGCAAGCGCAGCGGCTGTACCGGCAGTTGGACCGGCCATGAAGAATAACTTTCCTGAAGTACTGGAGTATTCCTGGGCCTTCCCCATATCAGGAGTGTTCACCAACGATAAAAATATCTCATACCGCGAAAGGAAAATCCAGGTTGCCACACCTTCATTTCTCACCATGTTCAGCTGGGAGGTGATTGCCGGAGATACTTCCGCACTTTCAAAACCTTACACTGCTGTACTAACAGAAACTGCAGCCAAAAAATACTACGGTGATGAAGATCCCATCGGAAAAACACTTCGATACGGCGATGATTGGGAGCTGGAGATAATGGGTGTGATCAGGGATGTGCCTGAGAACTCACATCTTAAATTTACGGTGTTAATTTCAGCCGAAACACTGCATCAACAGACCGACGGAGCCTCCAGAACTGCCTGGGGCTGGTATGACTTCAACACCTATATTGTTCTGGAGGAGGGAACAGATCCGCAGGCTTTTCAGGAAAAATTTGCCAAGTGGCTTGCCATAGAGCGACAGGAGGATTGGGGAGATGAAGGCTTTGAGGAATTTATTCTGCAACCCCTGGAGGATATCCACCTTCATTCCGACCTGCTGCAGGAATCGGAGCCCGGGGAACAGGGGGATGCCGATTCAGTAATGATCCTTGCCATTATTGCCATGGCGGTACTTGCCATCGCCTGGATCAACTATATTAACCTCTCAAGCAGTCGCGCACTTGAGCGTGCCCGGGAGGTGGGGATCCGAAAAGTGGTCGGGGGACAGAAAAGGCAGCTCATTGTACAGTTCCTGACTGAATCACTCATGATGAATATCCTGGCAGCAGGGATCTCCCTGATCATTGTGGGATTCTTCCTGCCTTACTTTAACCAGCTCACAGGCCGAACATTGTCCCTTTCCCTTCTGGGGGATCCACTTTTCCTGAGCGGGCTGGTGGTATTGTTCCTGTTCGGTGCATTGATGGCGGGTTTATACCCGGCATTTGTTCTATCATCCTTTAAGCCGATGCTGGTACTAAAAGGTAAATTCAGTGAGAATGGAAGGGGTTTCCTGATGAGAAAGGTCCTTGTGGTATTTCAATTTACTGCATCTGTTGCGCTTATTGCAGGAACCTTCCTGGTCCATTCACAGGTAAAATATATGCGGGAAATGGACCTGGGGGTCAGCATTGACCAGAAGCTGGTGATGCGTGGACCGGGTAACGTAAACGATACCATCTTCCAGGAGATTTACCAGACCTTCAAAACGGAAGTGAACCGCATCGGGGGCATCGATCAACTTACCTCCTCCTCCAATATCCCCGGAGATGAGATTTTCTGGGCAAGCGGGATCAAACGGATTGATGAGGATGAATACCGGGGAGTGATCTATGTCATAGGTATGGACGAGGATTATATACCAGCCTTTGATATAGAGTTACTGGCAGGAAGGAATTTTTCCCCGGAATACGGGACCGAGGACCTGGCCGTAATCATCAATCAGCGGGCGGTTGAATTCCTGGGCTTTCCAACTCCCGGGGAAGCCATTGGACAGAAGGTCAATTTCCACGGAGAAGAGCGTCATATGGTGGGTGTTATCGCCGATTACCATCAGATGTCCTTGAAGCAGGAACCCATTCCGCTCATCTACCGGTATTTTCCCGCTTCGAACGACTTCTTTTGCATGAAGATTGATCCCCGGCAACTGGATGCAGCTATGACCAGCCTGGAGAAGGTATGGAATCAGTTCTTCGAAGGGAATCCTTTTGAAACATTTTTCCTGGATGAGTTTTTTGACAGGCAATACAGGATAGAAAAACAGCTTAATACATCGGTCGGATTTTTTGCCCTGATTGCCATCCTTATTGCTGCACTTGGCCTCTTCGGGCTCTCCTCCTACACCACCCTTCAACGAACCAAAGAGATCGGGATCAGGAAAGTGAACGGAGCCAGTTCAGGAAGGATATTGACGCTTATCTCTAAAGACTACCTCCTGCTGATCCTCCTCTCGGTGATCATTGCCACCCCGGTCACCTGGATATTGATCCGCAGGTGGCTGGAGAACTTCCCTTACCAGGTCACACTGCACTGGTATTTATTTCTATACACAGGCATACTGGCCCTTGTGATAGCCCTTGCAGCAGTGAGCATCCAGACACTCAGGGCAGCTAACAAAAATCCTACTGAATCGTTGAAATACGAGTAATCCAGGGGGAACGGGTAGCATGATTGAACATTTCTTTCTAATTTCAACTCATCATATTAACCACAATCCATGCCGTTTATGAAACTGCCATCTTTACGCTACATTCTATTGTTTTCACTCTTACTTCAAATCTCGGGGCTTACCGCACAGGAATCCCTTAAATTGAATGAGAAGGAGTACTTTCACACCCGTGGCCTGGATGTTACCGTATTCAGCGATTATTACCCCGATGGCCATCAGTCGGGGGTGACCATTATCCAGCATGGTGTCCGCGTCGCAGCAAACGGGGACCTGCGGCTGGAGCCTTCACCGGGCCAGTGGTCACCGGTGCCCAAAGGTGGATCCAGGGATGTGGATTTTGAAAACCAGACCATAACCCAGACACTCTGGTACCCCGACTCTGCTAAAGACAAACGGGGATTCAATCCCATCGATTACCCTGACCTCAGATTCAGGTACCAGGTGCATGTTAGCGCCCTTCCGGGTAACAGTGTGAGGGTAGTAGTGGACCTTGAAAGGGAACTGCCGGAGGAGTGGATTGGAAAAGTTGGATTCAACCTGGAGTTGTTCCCCGGAGATCTGTTTGGTAAATCATATGTGATGGACGGAGATTTTGGCCTGTTCCCGGACCAGCCGTCGGGTGACCTGACTGAGAAGTTCGGAGAGGCCCTGACGGAGCCCATGGGGACCGGTTCCCGGCTGGTGGTTGCACCGGAAGCGGACCTCCAGAGAATGGTGATCCGGTCCATGCGGAACAAGCTTGAACTCTGGGATGGCAGGTCCAATCACAACAATGGCTGGTTCATTGTAAGAAGCAGCATCCCGGCCCATGCCACCAAAGGTGCCATTGACTGGATCATTACCCCCTCAACAGTGTATGGGTGGGAATATGAACCGGTGATACAGGTTTCGCAACTGGGTTATCACCCCGCCCAAAAAAAGGTGGCTCTTGTTGAAATGGACATGAACGGGACTCCTGAAACGAGTTTCACCATCTATAAAGTGGAAGAACAGGGCAGGGAAAAGGTACTCACCGGAAAACCGTCAGAATGGGGATCTTTCCTGCGCTATAATTATCTCACGCTGGATTTTTCAGAGATCTCGGAAGCGGGCATCTACCAGGTCTCCTACGGGGATCAGATCTCTCATCCCTTCCAGATCGATCCGGAGGTATTCGGGAACAGCGCCTGGCAGCCTACGCTGGATTATTTTCTTCCTGTGCAGATGTGCCATATGCGCGTCAATGAGAAATACAGGGTCTGGCACGACCTGTGCCATATGGATGATGCCCTGATGGCTCCGGCAGTCCCCTATCACTTTGACGGCTACCGGCAGGATATTGATAATCACACCCGTTTCAAGGCAGGCCAGAAGGTCCCGGGACTGAACCAGGGGGGCTGGCATGATGCCGGGGACTATGACCTGAGGGTCGAATCCCAGGCCGGAACTGTCTGGATGCTGGCCATGATGATCGAAGAGTTTGGGCTGGATCATGATGCGACCCTGATCGACGAGGAAAAACACCTGGTTGAGATTCATCAGCCTGATGGGGCGAATGACGCCCTCCAGCAGATTGAACACGGGCTTGCTGCCATACTTGGAGGTTACAGGTCCCTGGGCAGATTGTACAGGGGTATCATCTGTTCTGACCTGCGCCAGTATGTGATGCTGGGGGACGCAGCATCGATGACCGATAACATTCCCGGTAATTCTGATGATCGATGGGTTTTCACGGAGGTTAATCCGGGAAGGGAACTTGGAGTGATACCCGGACTTGCAGCTGCGTCCAGGGTGCTGAAAAGTTATAATCCTGAGCTCAGTAAGGAATCGCTCGAAACAGCCCTCGCACTGTGGAAACACTCCTCGCCAACCACCGGACACCAGTCACAAAAGGTGATTGCGCTGTCAGAGTTGATCCTGACAACAGGAAATCCTGAATTTAAAGACTCCCTGGTGAGGATGGAAAAAGAGATCATCCGGGATATTGATCGTTGCGGATGGGCTGTGGGCCACATCATTGATTCCATTGACAATGCCGGCTTCAAAAAGAATATTGCCACTGCGGTAAAGGATTACCAGGATCAGCTGAAGGCAGAACAGGAGCAGGATTCTCCCTATGGAGTTCCGTATAAGCCCGATATCTGGGGAGCCGGATGGAACATACAGCGTTTCGGGGTTGAACAGTATTTCTACAACAAGGGGTGGCCCCAACTGACCTCTTCCGAATTTTATGAAAATGCTCTGAATTTTATCCTGGGGGTACATCCGGGATCAAACACTTCTTCTTTTGTATCGGGGGTTGGATCAGAATCTATTAAGGTGGCTTATGGCGCGAACCGGGCAGACTGGAGCTTTATCCCCGGGGGAGTGGTATCGGGTACTGCACTGATCCGGCCCGATCTGCCGGAGCTGAAAACCTGGCCATATTTCTGGCAGCAAACCGAGTATGTGATGGGAGGCGGGGCCACCAATTACATGTTTCTTGTATTGGCGGTCAATGCCCTTTATAATTGATAAAAATGATAAATGACCATGGAAAGAGTCCACACAGTTGATGAATATATCGCTTCTTCAGGGAGCTGGGAAAAGTCTCTTCAGCTTTTAAGGGAGTTGATCTCTTCCACTGACCTTCTTGAAACAATAAAATGGGGTATGCCGGTCTATACCCTGAACAATAAGAATATTGTAGGGTTCAGCGCTTTTAAATCCTGGACAGGGCTCTGGTTCTACCAGGGAGTTTTCCTGAAAGATCCGGAAAGACGATTGATCAATGCACAGGAGGGGACCACAAAGGGGCTCAGACAGATGAGGTTCTCCACACTGAATGAGATTGAGGAGTCCAGGGATATCATCATGGCCTATCTTGAAGAGGCCATTCAAAACCAGAAGAAAGGGAAAGCGCTCAAGCCTGAAAGAAATAGGAAACTTGAGATCCCGGAGGAGCTGCAAGCTGCCTTCCACAGGGACCCGGCATTAAAGGATGCATTTGATGCCCTCTCACTCACCATTAAAAGGGATTTTGCCGAATACGTGGATTCGGCAAAACGTGAGGAGACCCGGAAACAACGTCTCGAAAAGGTCATCCCCATGATCCTGGAAGGGATCGGGTTGAATGACAAATACAAATAACAGGACCTCCCCCGCCTTACATTGCCGGCTCAGAAATACGGCTACCCCGGCCCCTGGTATCGAAAGATTTTAGTAAAACCTTCCCTGATACCTCTGTTGGACCGGTAAATTCCGTGGAGGTGGTATCCGGATCCGATCCGTCTGTGGTGTACCTGATGATCAATCCCGGAAAGTCAATATTCGCCGAAAGGATCCCATCTTTCACAACGGCACCTGGAGGCGGAAGCCTGTAGTTGTAACCCCCGAACAGGTAGTCGAGCCTGGGCATTTCCCGCTGTCCAACTATATTGGCAAACCGGTTCCAGTCCTTATTCATGGCATCCACCCGCTTATCCTGGTCAGCAATCACACCCCAGTCCGCCTGTCCGACCCAGGCACGTTCAGCAAATCCAATCAACTTGGGCAGGTAGTAGTACTCGGCCATCGTTCCTCCCTTCAAAGTCTCGCTCCAAAGTTCGGCCTGCAATCCGATCACTTTGCTGTAAGACTCAGGGTTCAGTCTTTCCATACCCTTAAAATCAGTTTCCGGATCATATGGTTCACCATACCTGCCGTAAAGGGTCGATTTAAAAACATCAAAGGGAATAAATTCAAAGGCACTGCGTGTTTTCACAAATCCGCCCCAGTACTGGCCCCGTTCTGCGGGATGGTGTGTATAGGCGAGGTCAAAATAGAAGTTATTTACATTACATAGTACTACCGGGAAACCTGCGCTGACCAGCCTGTTGCCCAGATCGAGGTTCCTGCCCAGGCTGTTCCATACATAGGGCAGCACATCCGCACCAACCAGCGTTGGGTTGGGGATCCAGCGGCCCCTTTCATTTCTTTTCATGGCTACCTCTTCCCAACCAGCCATGACCAGCCCTTTGCGCTTCATAATCTCAAACAACCGTTCACCGAAATAAGCCTGCAGGTTGCCTGCTCCTCCAATCTCCGGGTGTTGCTCCAGGAATGCCTGGCAGATGGGTGAGCCTCTCCAGACACCGCGGGGAACTTCATCTCCTCCCGTATGTACCGTTGTCAGGGTCAATCCTGCCTCGCTATACATTTTTGAGATATCATCCACCACCTGTTCATAGAACCGGTATGGCCCTTCGGTACAAACACAGACCACATTGTCGTTGAATATCTGTGCCGAACTATATACAGAAGTATCTGCCGGGTCGATCAGCCTGAAGTATTCGGCCTCCTCCTGTTTTCCCTCTTTCATCAGCCTGTCATACCTGGCTTCCATGGACTTGATAGCGGCTCTGGCATGTCCCGGAAAATTGATTTCGGGAATCACCTGAATATGTCTGGCCCCGGCATATTTCAAAAGCTCTATGAATAACTCCCTTGAAATGTAACCACTGCCATGGTTCCCTTCCGCAAGTGGATCGGGACCTGATCCATACGACGGCATCAGATGGTCCCGTTCATCTACTGTAAATCCGCGATATGCCCCCACCTGTGTAAGATCCGGCAGGGAAGGGATCTCCAGTCTCCAACCCTCATCATCGGTAAGATGGAGATGGAGCTTGTTCAGTTTATAAAAAGCCATCACATCGATGAGCCTTTTAATGTGTTCCGGCTCAATGAAGTTCCTTGCAACATCCAGGTGAAATCCCCTGTATTGAAATGCGGGCTGGTCCTTGATCACCCCGGTATTAATTTCTACCGGACCTGTGTAATTCCCCCAGGCTTCGGGTGGGATCATGGATAGCAGCGACTGGATCCCATAAAATACCCCGGCTTTACCACCTCCGGTAATCACGATCCCTTTATCCGGTTCAATATTGAGCTGATAGGCCTCGGGGTCATTGACCCTGGAATCATCTAAAAGCAGAAGAATAGTCCCGGCACCCCCATCTTTCCCTTCGCTTAAAACCGGAACCGATCCGGTTAACTGCTCCAGCAACCCAGACAGGTACCCTGCCTCATTCTCCAGTCCCTCCTGATGGATGATCTTTACACCCTTTCCCAGGGTAATGGTCTCTCCTGAATAGGCCTCCCTGGCCGGAGTAGGCAGCACTATACCTGTAGTTCCAGGTTCAAGAAGAGATACCGTTCTGTTTTGATCATAGATCCACTCCGCATTCGGAAGTGGGATCCCCGATGAAGGCGGAAATATTTTTTCCAGTGCCGGGAAAGGCAGCACCCTGTAATCTTTAACCAGTACCGCGGTCTGCTCTTTATCTCCGTAAACCACGTAAGGTGCCAGAGGTGCCTCCGATTCTTTGATCATCGAGCCAGGATTACGGTATGTAATTTCCACCGATTGTCCTGGATCCAGTTGAAAGCCAACCTTTGGGCTTATCTTTAACAGATCGCCATTCACATGGTCAATAGAAACATTCCCCGTAACAGATTCCTGGATGACACCTGACCCCTGCTGGTTCACATAGAGTGCCCAACCCTCTTCTCCAAGGGTTGTTTTTCCCCTGTTTTCCAGAATCCATTTTGCATCATAGTATCGCTCTGATGCACTGTTCCCGAGGAACTCCCAGGAGAGGGCGATCTCCTCGCCGGTCGGGGATCCGGTCCGGCTGGACTGATTGCACGAAAGCATAAAAAAAGGTACAACGAATAACAGGAGTGATCTTTTCATGGCAAAGCAAATTTTAATTCTTCAATTCTTTGTAGTTTAGCTAACTTACAAATCTACTAATTCATTCAAAATAACCTGCCATGAGTGAACTGTCCACTGCAATTAAACAGAATCGCCTGGTTTCGCTGGATGCGCTGAGAGGATTCACCATCGCCGCCATGGTGATTGTCAACGATCCCGGCAGCTGGAGCCATGTATACAGACCTCTCGAACATGCAGCATGGAATGGATGCACATTGACCGACCTGGTATTTCCATTCTTTCTTTTTATCGTTGGTGTTTCCATAACCCTGGCCTATTCAAAAAGACTCGATGCAGGTACTCCAAAGAAAGGTCTTTACAGGAAGATCCTGATACGGTCATTGAATATCTACCTGCTGGGTATCTTTCTATGGCTCTTTCCACAGTTTGACTTCAGCGCCATTCGCTGGGTGGGCGTCCTGCCCAGGATCGCCTTTGTATTCCTGGCCTGTGCCCTGCTTTTTCTGAATACCAACTGGAAACAACAAATCAGGATCGGGGCTATCATCCTTCTGGTTTACTGGATCTGGGTAGCCTATATCCCTGTCCCCGGATTTGGGAAACCGGACCTGTCGGGCCCTGAAATGAACTGGGCCAACTACCTGGATACGCTGATCCTTCCGGGGGTCATGTGGCAGAAGACCTGGGACCCCGAGGGGATCCTCAGCACATTTCCGGCTATCGTTTCAGGGATAATCGGTATGTTGATCGGAAAACTCTACCTGAGTGTAAAAGATGAAAACAAACGACTAGTTTGGCTCTATTTCACAGGCTTCTCCCTTTTCCTGGCAGGCAGCCTGTGGAACTGGTTCTTCCCCATCAACAAGAATATCTGGACCAGTTCCTATGTACTTTATACCTCCGGACTGGGTACCCTGGGACTGGCAACCTGTATCCTGATAGTTGATATGTGGGGATATAAAAAATGGACCTTCCTCGGCAGGGTTTACGGTGCGAACGCCATCACCTCCTATGTGCTGTCCGGTATGCTGACCCTGGTGTTTTATGGGCTTAAAGTTGGCGGGGCTTCCCTCAACCAACAGTTCATGAGTGGGTTGACCTCAATTGGATTTGCTCCGAAGCTGGCCTCCGTGCTCTATGCCATCATCTATATGCTGATCATTTTTATACCTGCACTTATCCTCTACAGAAGAAAAATATTTATTAAAGTATAGAACACATTTGCAGACACTTACAGCGTTTATTGAATCTTTTGATCTAAGCAGCCTGCAATGGATCCTTCTTCTATTATGCGGTTTGCTTACAGGAATGGCAAAAACGGGCATATCCGGGGTGGGACTCATGGTCGTTCCCATTATGGCCAATGCATTTGGAGGCCGGCCCTCAGTGGGATTGCTTTTACCCCTGTTGATCTTTGCTGATATATTTGCCGTCACCTGGTACAACCGGCATGCCCAATGGAAGCATATTTTTCGTTTGATCCCATGGGCATTTGCCGGCATCATTACAGCCGCCATTGTCGGTAAATCTATCTCAGATCAAACATTCAACAGATTACTTGCCGCCCTGGTTATAGGGGGAATCGCCATCCTGTTGTGGCGTGATATCAGGTCAGAAAAAATCAAGATTCCGCAATCCAGATGGTTTGCAGCCGGACTGGGACTCCTGGGCGGTTTTTCAACGATGATCGGAAATGCTGCCGGACCGGTCATGGCCCTTTACCTGCTTTCCATGCGTTTACCCAAGAACAGTTATATAGGGACAGGGGCCTGGTTCTTTTTCATTGTAAACCTGTCCAAGATGCCGCTGCATATCTGGTCCTGGAAAACAATTACCCGGAGCTCCTTCTCACTGGATCTACTGATGATACCTGCCATTGCAGCAGGCGCCTTTCTGGGCATATGGCTGGTACGCCTGTTGCCTGAAAAGTTCTACCGTTATCTGATTATAGGCACCACACTGTTATCAGCCATGCTCCTATTCTAACCAATTGTCAGTGCTGTCTTTCCAGGCTAAGTATTATTGTCGGAGGCCTATCCAAGAACATCCTGAACGGCAGTGACCAACTGTTTCTTGGTAAATGGTTTCTCCAGGATCTTTGAAGCTCCGAATATCCTCGCTGTCTCCAGATAATTATCGGCCGATATTTTCCCTCCCCCTGACATGGCAATAATTTTAAATTCGGAATGAATCCTTTTCATCTCACGAATGGTTTCGAGTCCCTCCTTTTCCGGCATAATAATGTCTGTAATTACAAGGTCAAATGGTACCTTACTTATAAGGTCTAACCCTTCTTTCCCGTTTGATGCCAGATCAATCTCAAATCCCACACGCTCGAGCATTTTCTTCATCATCAATAAGATATGGTGATCGTCGTCAATGATCAGAATTCTTTTCATCATGATGCTTTTTTAACATTCTGAGTGAGAACCTTGCCTATCAGTACACTAAACTCGCTTAGAATCAGAGGTTTTGAAATAATATCTTCGATGCCGTAGAGATCCATGGCATTGGAAGGTAATGAATCCTGGTAGCCGGTAATAATGATGCTCTTTATATCTGGCCTTATTTTTTTTATCTCACTAATCAACTCTGTTCCCAACATCTTTGGCATGGCTTGATCTGTTACCAGCAGATCATACTTATAAGGATCTTGCCTGAAAACCTTCAGGGCGTCCTGACTATCGGTTCTAATATCAACAGTATATCCAAGGCTCTCCAGCATCCTCTTGCCCATAAACGTAATTTCTTTTTCATCATCTACAAAAAGAATGCTGCCTTTGCCCTTTTTCAGTTCCTGAACAATTTCCTTTATCTCGTCATAATGGTCTGAATGCTGGGGAAGATATATGATAAACCTGGAACCTTTCCCGGGTTCGCTCTCTACCCTAATGGTTCCATTATAGTTGCTCACAATTCCGTGTACTACAGATAACCCCAGTCCTGATCCAGATCCAACCTCCTTCTGTGTGAAGAAAGGTTCAAAGATTCGTTCTATCGTTCGCTTGTCCATGCCATGTCCGGTATCGGAAATGCTCAATCGTACATAGTTTCCTTTCTGAATCTTGACATCACCCTTAAGATGTTTGGCCCCCACTTTCTGTAGGTCAAGGCGAACTGTAAGTACGCCACCTTTACCCATCATGGCGTGATAAGCATTGGTACAGAGATTCATGATTACCTGGTGCATCTGCGTTAAATCGGCCAGTACGGTACCGCATTTTTTATCAAGCTCCTGCCGTATTTCTATGTTGGATGGAAAGGAGGCTCTCATCAGCTTCAACACTTCAGTCACGACCAGATCCATTCTCAAAGGTTTCTTATCGAAATCGACCTGTCGGCTAAATGTGAGTATCTGCTGCACGAGGTCTTTACCCCTGAGGGCCGCAATGTTGATCTGTTCAATATCATATCTGAGAGTGCTCTCTTCAGATAACTCCTCCAGCGCCATTTCGGTATACCCCAGAATAGGTGTGAGGATGTTATTAAAATCATGGGCAATCCCTCCTGCAAGTGTCCCAATGGTCTCCATTTTTTGTAGCTGTATCAGCTGGCTTTCCAATCGAGTTTTCTCTTTCTCATGACGCATCCTGATTTCAATCTCTTTCTTAAGATCTTTGTTCGCCAGGGTAAGCTGCCGAGTCCTTTCCTGTACTCGTTTCTCCAATGCATTATTGGCACCCTGCACCTTTTCCTGCTCCTTTTCCAACAGAATTCTCATATAGAAGTCTCTTCGGACAGACTGCTCCATGAAGTAGCTAATAAACATTCCAATGACGTTGGCACTAATGAAAAAGAAGTTGTTATTAATCAGAATCTCCACCGGGGTATTTGAGATCCAGATGGCACCAACCTCATAGGAGGCAACGATGGACCAGCCCACAATTGTCGCATAAATAAAACGCGCCTTGATAAAGGTATAACCAATGATAAAAATCAGGAACAAACCTGCATAATAGGTATAATTCCCTGCCTGGTTTGCTGCGAATATGGTCATGACAATGATGGAAAGCCCTGTAATGTACATGATGGCTGCCAGGACCGGTTGCATATACTTCTTAAAAGAAGGAGAATAGGAAAATAGAATCACTACTATCAGAAGAGGAGAGATAATTCCGAATCTTATTATCCAGAACATTGTCTTAAGATCAGGAAGCAAGACTGCATCTAAAAAAGCAAAGATCCCGAAGAAAAAGATAGAGAGTACCAGCGAGAATCGCATGGGGTTGAGAGAGTGGGAATAGTAATCGTCCCTGAATGCCTTTTCATATTGCCTAATCTCTCCTGCAAACGCCAGGGTCAGTCGATTCAATTTCCAGTCGTCCCGCCCTGTGGTCGGCATACCAAAATAGTTGCCCGGAATCATGGATTTTAGGTTCAACATCTTACGCTGATTTAATTCTTAAAAAGAGGTTTACTCCCAACTCTTCCATATCTACTTCCACCTGATCTTCCCTGGCTTCTGCTTCAAGAGCCATACGTACCAGGTCATGCTTAGACCTGTGAACAAGGTACCAGTCGGATAATACCTCCATTAATCTCTTTGTAGGATTACTGTTAGAAAAATTCCCAATGATAAATTCACCCCCTTCGGCAATGTACTTATAGTATTTACTGATCATATATACAAAGTGTTTATCCTTGAAATAATCGAATAATCCGGCACTCCAGATCAGGTCATACCAATGAAAAGGTTTAAATCTTAATACATTGATTTTGAAATATTCGATGGAAGAGTTGAAATCATTGTTCTGCATTTTTGCAAAATCGATTGCATGTTGATCAAAGTCGACCAGGTCAAATTTGATCCTGCTGTCAGGCTTCAGTTTCAGGTATTCATTCACATCGGTTGCCGGTCCGGAACCGAGAATCAGAACCCGTTTTTCCTTTCCTTTCTGTTTTTCAACTTCGGCACACCTTCGGAGAAAATAGTCCTTCCTGTTACGAACCGCATGGGCTCCTGCCTGGTCCTGGAAGAACCTATCCCAATTAGAATATTTTTTTTCAGGATTCACATATCGCCTGTATATGTTATGGATGATAGTGAAATCACCTGGATATCCGAATGGCTTTAAATATCCGTGTCCAATCAATGTGTTTGCATTGAGAGACTCTTTAATTATTTCTCTGAAATACTCCACCTCAGAATTCTCCAGGTTGTTAATTATAGCTGTAAGTTCTTTGTATTCATGGGGTTCCGGACCACCTTTTTTTACCAGGGTAACAAGGAATTTCTGATCTTCTGCAGAGAGTTGATTAAGCGGTACTGTTGGAGGCGCAAATTTCATACATTGAATGATAACGTTATAGTCCAGTATTTTAGATCAGCATTTGCCAATACTAGATGTTGGAAACAGTAAAAATCTAATCATTGTACGTAACAATTCATTCCAGTGTTTCATCTTAGGATTCGTTAGCCCCATAGTAGAATCTGTTTAAATAAGTGTTCCAGATACATCTTGCTTGAATGTGACTGCAAAAATTAGTTTCTTTAACCTCACTGATTATGAGACCAAAAAGAAAAAGAGCCGGCAGAATCATTTTCCTGTCTGGAATGCTTGTATTAGCGCTGATCATCTTCCTGGGAAACAAAGTTGTGGTTAAAACCTCAACAGATGAATATTGCGCCTCCTGTCATATACACCCCCATTCCACGCAGAGCTGGAAACGCTCCACACATGTCGACAACAAAATGGGGATCCACGTTCATTGTGTCGACTGTCACCTACCGCCCCATGGCGAAGGATACCTGGTGCAAAAGGCCAAAACCGGTATTCGCGATGTATGGGCCAAGACTTTCAGGGATTCCGCAAGCTTCAACTGGGAAGCAAAATCACAAATAGAATATGCCAGTCACCATACCTTTGAAACATCCTGTATTCACTGTCACCAGAACAACTACCCACTGGGCCTGACCAAGGAGGGACGTGAGGCGCACCTCTATTATGAACGGCAGGCAGGTGAATTGCACTGCATCAACTGTCATATTACAGTTGGCCATTACGATCCCGACAGATTGCATGCACAAAACACCGGTTTTGGCATTGTCAAAACAGCATCTACAGAACTATATACCGAACCCGGAGTGATCAATGGTTTCAATAACTTTACAGAGTATATCCCGGGATCGGCTGTAAGCTTTGATATGATAGCCATTCCAGGCGGAACTTACATGATGGGCAGCCCGGTGGATGAGCCTTTCAGGGACCAGGACGAAGGGCCTGTGAGAGAGGTGGAGATTAGTCCCTTCTTCATGGCCAAAATTGAGGCTTCATGGGATGAATACATGGCATTCTTTAAGCAGACCGGGGCTCAGGGAAAATCCTCAGATACCTACCTGAATGTAGCTCGGGAAGATGTTGATGGGATATCAGGGCCAACCCCACCATATGGAGCGCCGGACCAGGGTTGGGGAATAGGAAAAATGCCGGCTATGTCAATGACCCATCATGCCGCTGAAGTCTATTGTGAGTGGCTCACGGAGATCACCGGAAAAACCTACCGGCTTCCCACCGAAGCTGAATGGGAATATGCGGCACGGGGCGGGACCACCTCACCCTACTTCTTCGAAGGCGATCCCAGGCGTTATGTGGACAAAGGGATCAGAAACAGAATATTTGGAGTCGATACCGCCGTGATCAACTGCTATATCATCTATGCCGAAAACAGTGGAGCCAGATCAAGACCTCCCAGTGCTACCCGGGAGAATCCATTCGGGCTGGTCAACATGCTTGGGAACGTGCTGGAGTTTTGTTCTGACTGGTACGCTGATGAGGCTTACTCACAGTATGCGGAAGGTACCCTGAAAGATCCCTCCGGACCGGATTCAGGAGAAGAATATGTGGTCCGGGGCGGATCCTACAGGGATGGAGCCGAGTCGGTACGCTGTGCATCCAGGGACTATACCAAAACTGATGCCTGGCTGAAGACCGATCCCCAGATCCCAAAAAGCGTCTGGTGGTACTCGGACTGTTTTTATGTTGGATTCAGAGTGGTTTGTGAATACGAAGAGATGCCGGGAGATTAATAGGAATACATCATCAACATAACTATAACCTCGTTAAACAATTTTATTACAGATGAAACCAACCAAACCAACCAGCAGACGCAGATTTTTAGAAAATACTGCGTTAGGTGCCATCGGTGTGATCGGCGCCAGCAAATTGATTCAATCATGTGCTCCCGGAGAAACTACAGCTGAGGTAGTCGAACCCGTCTTTCTAAAAACTGCAGTGGATGGACAGCCCATCAGGGCAGGTGTTGTAGGCTGTGGCGGACGCGGTTCAGGCGCAGCTGTCAATTTTCTGGATGCGGGACCGAACCTGAGCATTGTAGCCCTGGCGGATGTTTTTCAAGACAGAATTGACGATCTGAGGAAAAAGCTGAAAGATGAAAAAGATGTTGAATTGGAAGATGCCAATTGCTTTGTGGGATTTGATGCCTACAAGAAGTTGCTGGAATTAGACCTGGATTACGTCATATTAGCAACTCCCCCTTATTTTCGTCCCGAACACTTCCAGGCCTGTGTAGAGGCAAGAAAACATGTTTTTATGGAAAAGCCGGTTGCAGTTGACCCGGTAGGTGCACGTGCCGTTATGGCTGCCTCCAAACAGGCAGAAGCAGCTGGCCTCTGCGTGGTCACCGGCACACAACGGCGTCACCAATGGTCGTACAATAATGTGAAAGCCCGTATCGATGCCGGTATGATAGGTGACATTGTTGCCACCAACGTGTACTGGAACCAGAACCAGCTATGGTACAGGGAAAATCAATCCGCATGGACCGAAATGGAGTGGATGATCCGCGACTGGGTCAACTGGACCTGGCTCTCCGGGGACCATATCGTTGAGCAGCATGTTCACAATATCGATGTAAGCAACTGGTTTGTGGGAACACATCCCGTGGAAGCCGTCGGAATGGGTTCCAGGTTGAGAAGGAAAACGGGCGACTGCTACGACAACTTCAGTGTGGACTTTATCTACGACAAGACCATCCATATGAATTCCATGTGCCGGCAGATCAATGATTGCGCCACCAGTGTCAGTGAGTATCTCAGAGGCAATAAGGGTTACACAAATCCCGGTGGCACCATTTGGGATGCTGAGGGGAATGTACTGTATGAATGGAAATCCCCGGTTGATGAGGCTGGTGAACCTGTTGAAAATGATCCTTATGTACAGGAGCACATCGACCTGATTTCAGCCATACGTGAAGGAAAACAGATTGTGGAAGCTGAGGAAACCGCCAGATCGGTCCTGACTGCCATCATGGGCAGGATATCCGCCTATACAGGGAAGAAGGTGACCTGGGAGGAGATGATGAGTTCGGATATTACAATTGGTCCCAAAAGTGAAATAAAACTGGGCCCGGTTGACATAGACAGGACCATCCCTATCGCAGGTTCCGATTAATTTATCGTCTCCGCTACAATTAAGGGAGTACCAATAAAAGACCGGGCCGCTCAAGATACTTGAGCGACCCGGTTCTATTTATTTCGAAGAATGTCAGTGACTTGAATGATAATATCTCATTAATTACTTAAAACTGATCCACCTTAGCATAAGCTTCAATAACAGCCATCTCTCCCTCTTTGCCCGTTTTCGAATTCCCGTGCTCCATCCCGATGACCCCTGTATATCCTTTTTCATGGATATGCTTAAACACATTGTTATAGTTAATCTCCCCGGTGGTGGGCTCATTTCTTCCAGGATTATCGCCGACCTGGATATATGCAATTTCGTTCCAGGTAAAATCCATGTTCGTGATCAGGTTCCCTTCATTTTTCTGCATGTGGTAAATGTCATACAATATTTTGCACGACGGGCTGTTCACGGCTTTGCAGATCATGTAGGCTTGATTCGAAGTGCGCAGATAGAGGTCGGGCGAATCGGAAAGCGGTTCGAGCACCATCACCAGGCCATGCGGTTCCAATATTTCTGCTCCCCTTCTCAGGGTATCAATCACATTTCCGTCCTGAATTCCAATGGGCAAATTCCGCTGAAAACCGCCAGGGACTACAGTCATCCATTTGGCGTTCACCCGTTTTGCCACGTCAACCGCCCTGTGGCAACCATCTAAAAATATGTCAGTATACTCCTGTTTCCCGGCAGCGAAGGTATTTTGCATGTTGCCGCCTTTTTCCACTACAAAAACTCCCATGGTCATGTTGAGTTTCGCGAGCTTTTCGCCAATTTTTTCCTGCATGGCAACATCGCGCCCCATCATACCATTGTCTTCAAAGGCTGTAAATCCTGCATCCGCCATAAACTGGATCTGGTCCAGGAGGTCATCCCCTGCGGAATTTCGAAACATTCCCAAATGGGGAGCATATTTCAGGTTGAATTGATGTTTGTCAGCAGCAGGCACAGTTGCCGATGCTGCAGAACCGTGTGCCAGTCCACCTGTTACAAGGGCTCCGGTGGCCACTGCACTGCTTTTAAGAAAAGATCTGCGTTGCATATGATAGGCTTTTATAAGTTGAAAATTGATTCGATCTACCTAAAAGTAACAATTAATATCACTTGATAAACTCTATATGGAGAACCAGAAATTCAGTTTGAACATAAAAATGTTGTTCCCCTTGATCCCAAAAAGATCTCCGGCAATATCCGAAATAAGATTATAATTGCCATCCCATCCTGAACGATCATGCGACCATACCAGGTAAAGGGTAGAGCCGAGCTTATACTCCCAACGGAACACCAGGTTGGAACGAAACTGCGAAAAGCTGAAGTCCGGATTACCAAAGCTCCAGGAGCTTGCATTATAATCAAAGTCGTAGCTGTTGCTCCCGGCATCATAGTTGACCTGCAATTCCTCAAGCCGGGCATCCATATCTCTCTCGCTTCCCTGGTCCACCCGCTTAAATTCGCCGTACTGACCCACTGAAAAGTAGGGACTGCCGTAATACTGGATGGACATCTCGGGGGTGATATAAAGTTCAGCCCTGAAGGTAACCGATGGGGTTTGCTGATCGATATGGCCCATCAGGTAAAGCTCCTCATTCCCGTTGGTAAGGGTCCCCACATACTGCTGGTGGTACTTGCGCCAGGTCATGGAGGTGAGTGCACTCAGTTTGATCTTCCGTACAGGTAACCAGGTTACGCTTAAATAAGCCACCTCCTGGCGTGAATCTTCTACATTATAGGAATTGAAATGTGCTCCCAGAGATGCACTGAGGTTTTTGGATCGGTTACTGGAGATCATGACAAAGGTCTGGTGCTCTCCATCCAACCTGAGTGCAGGGCCGCCTCTCAGTTCCCGGATATCGAGGTGCGAAAAATCATAGTAGTAGCCAAAAGAATAACTCCAAAGTTTATTGCTATTCACGACAAAGTGGGTACCCAGTTGGTTGAGTATGTTCTCTCCACCGAAACTCCATCGTGCCTCCTGTTCGAGGGTCAGGGTATAATTTCGCACCCACTTCCCGGGCTCATCTCTCCTGTAGTTGACCTCTCCCCCTTCTCCGATAAAATCATTCAGACGGATATAACCTATATCATTCAGATTCAATCCGGGTGAGCGGAACTGGCCCATCAGGTTATAATTGATCTTACCCCCCTTTTTTCCTGCCCGGATCAATCCTCCAAGTCCTCCCAGATTTTCCCTGGTACTGTCAATTTCCAGGTAATCTGCATCGGGACGCTGGAATCGGTGAATGGGGCCCACCTGCTTTTGCATAATGGCGTCGGTCGATCCCTGCAGCTGGCTGGCTATGGTCTTCACTTCGAAAAAATAGTTCTTATTCTTCCAGTAATGCAGCAGGTCCAATCCGCCCGTTACTGCAGCTGTTGGCAAAAGTGCCTGGACAGCATCATCAGCAGATATCCTGTTGACCAGGCTGAACATCCCACCGGCAATGGTATTTCCTTCATTAAACTCCTTCTTTATCCTTGAGGAGAGATAATTGCTCATGGCAGCTACCTGTATCTGTTCCTCTCCTCCTCCGTTGATCGCCACACCATGCTCTTCTGCCGTCAAACCGTTCACCAGGCCTATTGACAGGCCCTTGCTGCTTTTGCCGGTCAACTTGGCCGCACCCAGAATGGTGGTCCAGTTGGGTATTTCAGAGATCTCCTGGCCATTCCAGTTGTCCGGGAAGTCTGGTGCACTTCCAATCCGCCTGGAATAATATGGAATATCCCCATCCAGTTCGAAATCAAATATCTCGTTGCCCTCCAGGAAAAAAGGCCTTTTTTCTTCGTAGAAGGTTTCAAAAGAAGTAAGGTTCAGAACCGACGGATCGGCTTCCACCTGACCAAAATCAGGATTGATGGATAGATCAAGCGTATAATCACTGCTGATCCCCACTTTGGCATCCAGCCCCCCATTGAACTTAAAAGGTTCCAGTCCATCACCTCCTGGTAGTTTTTCTACCGAGCTTAATACATAGGGCAGAAACTCTACCTGGCGTGATTCCCTGATGTTTTGTACACCCTTCAGCTCACCAAACAGATAGACCATTGCAGGAGCATTGATGGGGATCCATTGCCACTGGTCCTCCTCGTGCAGGCGGTCGGTCCATCTCCAGACGTGCATCCCCCATACATGATCCGCCTGGTTGGCATACCGGATCTGGCTGAAAGGGATCTTCATCTCCGCTACCCAGCCTGTATCCGTTTGTGAGGTAGCTCCGTCCCAGACTGCATTCCAGTTAAAATCCCACAGATAATCGCCCAGGTGTTTCAGATCCATCTTCTGTCCGGCTGCACTCAGGTTGAATTCAAATGCGGTCAGCTTATCATGATAACTGTCGATGGCAATCCCGGTCATATCACCACTGAGCGCATCTCGCCGATCGAAAATATCCCGGATCTTATCAGGGTCATCATCCTGGCAGATCATGGAGACAAAAAGACTGGAATGGTCATACAGTACCTTCACATAGGTATTAAAAGTCGGAGCCGTACCACCCGCCGGCTGTTGCTGGGTAAAATCACCCTGCCATTCACCAAGGCTCCAGATCTCATCATCCAGCAGACCATCAATCCTGGGCTGGGGCAGATCACCAATATTTACTGCGTTATATACCCCTTTGTTATTCAGGAGGGAATCGAGATCCTGGCCCTGGATCAATGAAACGGGAAATATTAAAAGAGCCAGATAGAGTGCATGGGTCCAGTTTAGTTTCATCCGTCAGCTTCAATAAAAATGAAAAGTAATTTGAGTCACAATGATAAGGATATTTGCCCTGATTTCCCAGGGTGAAGATCACGAGACCAGCAGATAGTTCTTCCCTTCAACATATCCCCTTTCCTCCACGAAGGCCTGGATTTTCTCCCGGTTGTCCATCTGCCTGATATAGGTAAGAATAAACATAGAGCCCACTTCCGGAAGATCATTATAGTAGGTTAACTCTTTCTCGATCTGTCTCCCCTTCCTGGTGTCAATATAGGTTTGAATTCCGATGCCGTACTGCTCCAGCATCCTCGCCCTGCGGCGGGAAATTCTGCTGGCACCCCAGATCGTTACCAGGGGATGAAAGGGATTGTTTGCCGATAGCCATTTAGCCAGGTACCTGCTTTTTATCTCATAAAAGGCCTGCTCACTGTATATGGGATGTGTACGCGTAAGTCTCTCTTCCGAATCATACCAGTCCAGTACCACTTCCGGTACTTTTTCAATCTTTACACCCTGGTCGAGCCACCTCAGCCACATTTCATAATCTTCGGGAAATTCGCCCGACAGGTAGAGCCCGTACTGCTCCATGGTCTCTCTTCTCCACATGGCTGATGGATTCACAATGGGGGCTTCTATAAAGCGCCTGTTAAAAATCTCCCTGTAGGTAATGATTGAATTGCTCCAGTCGAC
>Ga0210060_1000069_pt1 | contig 63357 bp, 61 predicted proteins | sample Joice_CattailNLB_FD_184871 | JGI IMG/M metagenome (GOLD analysis project Ga0210060, IMG submission 184871) | Wetland microbial communities from San Francisco Bay, California, USA, that impact long-term carbon sequestration - Joice_CattailNLB_D2... | ecosystem: Environmental > Aquatic > Marine >...
GGGCTCGGGTACAGCCCCGCCGCGACGAGGCCGGCATAGTGCGCAATGTCGGCGACGAGCACGGCATCCACTTCGTCCGCGATGTGGCGCAGCCGCGCCCAGTCGATCGCGAGCGAATAGGCGGAGGCGCCGGCGATGATGAGGCGCGGATTGTTTTCGCGCGCGAGGCGCTCGACCTCGACGTAATCGAGCACTTCGTTGGCGTCGAGCCCGTAGGACAGCGCGCGGTACAGCTTGCCGCTCGAGCTCACCGCGGCGCCGTGCGTCAGATGCCCGCCATGCGCGAGCGACATGCCGAGCAGCGTATCGCCCGGCTTGAGGAAGGCGAGATAGGCCGCCTGATTGGCCTGCGAGCCCGAGTGCGGCTGGACGTTGGCGTACTCCGCGCCGAACAGCGTCTTGGCGCGCTCGATCGCGAGGTGCTCGGCGATGTCGACGAAGGCACAACCGCCGTAATAGCGCTTGCCCGGGTAGCCCTCGGCGTACTTGTTGGTCAGCTGCGAGCCCTGCGCCTCGAGCACCGCGGGGCTGCAATAATTTTCGGACGCGATCAGCTCGATGTGGTCTTCCTGGCGCTGATGCTCGAGGCCGATGGCATTCCAGAGCTCGGGGTCTGACTGCGCGAGGGGAGCGTTGGCGAACATGACGGGCTGACGAGGGAAAGGCGGATTTTACAGGACCCCCCTCGGGCGGCCGTGCCGCGCCTCAGAGGCGCGGCGGCGGCGCGACGTCGGCCGGCGTGTCGATGTCGCGGATCGCGCCCGGGTCGCCGACCGGGATCTTGACGAGCTCGGCGGCGTGCGCGGTCAGCAGGCGGCGCGCGCCTTCGTCGCCCGACATGGACTCGAGCGCGGCGCGAAAGCGCCCGGCGATGCCCACCGGATGGCCTTGGCGGGTGCGGAAGTACGGCGCCGCAAGTGCGACGCCGCCGGCGAGCGCATCGCGCACCGCAGCGATCGTGCTCGGACGCACGAAGGGCATGTCGGCCAGCGCCACCAGGTAGCCGTCGACCTCGCCCGCCGCGCGCGCGCCGCAGGCGAGGCTCGCGCCCATGCCGTCCTCGGCCCGCGGACAGACGACGACCTCGCAACCCTCGGCCTCGAGTGCCCGCGCGGTCGCCTCCGCGCCCGGTCGCACGATCGCGACGACGCGGTCGATCTCCGCTTTCAGGTGGCGCGCCGCCTGCACCGCGACCGAAACGCCGTGCGGCAGCGCATGCGCCAGCTTGTCCGTGCCGAAGCGCCGGCTGGCGCCCGCCGCGAGCAGCAGGCCGACGATCGCGCGCCGCGGCGCCGGGGTCGCGGCGCTCAACAGGTCGCTCTCAGGCGCGCGCGGGGGCCGTTTCGCAGGCCGACGGCGCGAAGCGGCTCTTTTCCTTTGCCGACCAGTCGGGCATCTCGACGCCGTGGCGCGCGGCGGTCATCTCGGCCATGATCGCCACCGCGATCTCGGGCGGCGTCTTCGAGCCGATGTACAGGCCCACGGGGCCATGCAGGCGCGCGATTTCCGCCTCCGACAGGTCGAAATCGGCCAGCCGCTTGCGTCGCGCGTCGTTGTTCTTCTTCGAGCCGATCGCGCCGACGTAGAACGCGGGCGATTTCAGGGCTTCGAGCAGCGCCAGATCGTCGATCTTGGGGTCGTGGGTGAGCGCCACGACCGCGGTATGCGCATCGACATTCATCGCGCCGAGGATGTCGTCCGGCATGCCGCGATCCAGCGGAACCCCTTCCATCGTCCAGCCGGCGGCGTACTCTTCGCGCGGATCGATGACCACGACGTGGTAATCGAGCATCTTCGCCATCGCCGCAAGGTAGTGCGTCAGCTGTCCGGCACCGATTAGGAACAGGCGCCAGCGCGGGCCATGCACCGTGAACAGGACCTTGCCGTCGAACTCGACCAGGTCCTGCCAGGCGCCCGGCTCGAGCGTCGCCTTGCCGCTTGCCATGTCGAGGCGACGGCGGACCAGCTGTTGTTTGCCGATGGTCTCGAGCAGCGCGCCCAGGCGGCTGCGCTCGGACACCGGCTCGAGCACGACCTGCAGCGTCCCGCCGCAGGGCAGTCCCCAGCGGGTCGCCTCCTCGTTGGTCACGCCATAGGTGACGAGTTGCGGCCGGTCGGCGGCGATCGCCTTGGCGCGCACCTTTTCGATCAGATCGTCCTCGACGCAGCCGCCCGAGACCGAGCCGATCACCTGTCCGTCGTCGCGGATCACCACCATCGCCCCGACCGGCCGGGGCGCAGAGCCCCAGGTCTTGACGATCGTGCCGAGCGTTGCACGGCGGCCTTCCTTGCGCCACGCTTCCGCGGTGCGCAGTACCTCGATGTCCACGCTATCCATGGCTTGCCTCGCCTGCTGCGTTCCAGAGAGTGTTCAAGTTTACGCCACTGCGAAAGCTTGGGTCGGAGACGCGGGAAATCAACCCGCCGGGCGCTCGCGCGCCGATGCCGGCCCGGGTCCGGAAGACGCGATTTGCGCGGCGCAGCATCGAGCATTGCGTTGCTCCGCCCAAGGCGCTTCGCTTAGGATAGCCGCCCGGGCGTTCACACGCTCGCCCTGTTCACAAAAGCAATTCGTCGCACGGCATCCCGTGGACAGCGGCGCGTCACGTTCGAGAACTCGCGTACCGAGCGTTCGCCGCAGGGCGAGCGAGAACCTGCATTCTGTGGAACAAGGAGGAGAAATGTCAGTCAAGGTTTCCATGAAGGTGAACGGCAAGCCCGTTTCGGCGGAGGTCGAGGAACGCACCTTGCTGGTCACGTTCATCCGCGAACAGCTGCGTCTGACCGGCACGCACGTCGGCTGCGACACGGCCCAATGCGGCGCGTGCACGGTGCAGATGAACGGCAACGTCGTGAAGTCCTGCTCGATGCTCGCCATGCAGGCCGAAGGGGCCGAGGTGCTCACGATCGAGAGCGTCGCGGCGCCCGACGGCACGCTGCATCCGATGCAGGCGGCGTTCAAGGAGTACCACGGCCTGCAGTGCGGGTTCTGCACCCCGGGCATGGTGATGAACGCGATCGATTTCGCCAAGAAGCACCCGGGCGCGAGCGAACACGAGGTGCGCGAAGCGCTCGAAGGCAACCTGTGCCGTTGCACGGGCTATCACAACATCGTCAAGGCGATCATGGCCGGTTCCAAGGCCATGGCCGGCGCAAAGTGAGGAGACCGTCATGAGTGCATCGCTGATTGGCGCACGCGTCCAGCGCAAAGAGGACTACCGCTTTCTCACCGGCGCGGGCCAGTACACGGACGACGTGACGCTGCCGAATCAGAGCTACGCCGCGTTCGTGCGTTCGCCGCACGCGCACGCGACGATCAAGTCGATCAAGACCGACAAGGCAAAGAAGGCGCCCGGCGTGCTCGCCGTGTACACCGGCGAGGACGTCGCCGGGGCCAAGCTCGGCGGCCTGCCCTGCGGCTGGCTGATCACCGACGTCAACGGCCAGCCGATGAAGGAGCCGCCGCACCCGGTGCTCGCGCACGGCAAGGTGCGCTATGTCGGCGACCATGTCGCCGTGGTCGTCGCCGAGACGCAGGAGCAGGCACGCGACGCGGCCGAGCTGGTCGAGGTGAGCTACGACGTGCTGCCCGCGGTGGTCGACGCCTCGCAGGCGACCAAGAAGGGCGCGCCGGTGCTGCACGACATCGCGCCGGACAACACTTGCTATGTCTGGGCGCTCGGCGACAAGGCGGCGGTCGACGCGGCCTTCGCCAAGGCCGCGCATGTCACCAAGCTCGAATTCATCAACAACCGGCTGATCCCGAACGCGATCGAGCCGCGTTCGGCGAACGGTTCGTACAGCCGCGCCGACGACAATTACACGCTGTACGTCGCCAGCCAGAACCCGCACGTCGAGCGCCTGCTGATGACCGCCTTCGTCATGGGGCTGCCGGAGCACAAGGTGCGCGTCGTGGCGCCGGACGTCGGTGGCGGCTTCGGCTCGAAGATCTACCTCTACGCCGAGGACGTGGTCGTCACCTGGGCGTCGCGCCAGATCGGCCGCCCGGTGAAGTGGACCGCCGACCGCAGCGAATCCTTCGTTTCGGATGCGCACGGCCGCGACCACCATACCGTGGCCGAGATCGCGATGGACAAGGACGGCAAGTTCGTCGGCATGCGCGTGCACACGACGGCGAACATCGGCGCCTACCTGTCGACCTTCGCCTCCTGCGTCCCGACGATCCTCTACGCGACGCTGCTCGCAGGCCAGTACACGACGCCGCTCATCTTCTGCCAGGTGACGGCGGTGTTCACCAACACGGCGCCGGTCGATGCCTACCGCGGCGCCGGGCGTCCCGAGGCGACGTACGTCGTCGAGCGCCTGGTGGAAACCGCGGCGCGTGAGATGAAGATCGACCCGGCCGAGATCCGCCGGCGCAACTTCATCCGCGAGTTCCCCTACCAGACGCCGGTTGCGCTGCAGTACGACACCGGAAACTACGAGGCGACGCTCGATGCCGCGATGAAAATGGCCGACGTTTCCGGCTTCGCCAAGCGCAAGGAAGAGGCCGCCAAGCGCGGCAAGCTGCGCGGACTGGGCTATGCCGCCTACATCGAAGCCTGCGGCATTGCACCCTCGGCGGTCGCCGGCTCGCTCGGCGCGCGCGCCGGCCTGTTCGAGGCAGGCGAGATCCGCGTGCATCCGACCGGCTCGGTCACGGTGTTCACCGGCTCGCACTCGCACGGCCAGGGCCACGAGACGACCTTCGCGCAGGTGGTCGCCGACCGCCTCGGCATGGCCGTCGAGAATGTCGACATCGTGCACGGCGACACTTCGAAGATCCTGTTCGGCATGGGAACCTACGGCTCGCGCTCGATCGCCGTGGGCGGCACCGCGATCGTGAAGGCGCTCGACAAGATCATCGACAAGGGCAAGAAGATCGCCGCGCACCTGATGGAGGCCTCGGAGGGCGACGTCGAGTACGACAAGGGCGTGTTCAAGGTCGCCGGCACCGACAAGCAGAAGGCGTTCGGCGAGATCGCCTTCGCCGCCTACGTGCCGCACAACTACCCGCACGACAAGCTCGAGCCCGGGCTGAACGAGAATGCGTTCTACGATCCGACGAACTTCACCTTCCCGGCGGGCAGCTACGTCTGCGAGGTCGAGATCGATCCGGACACCGGGGTCACCAAGGTCGTCAATTTCACTGCGGTCGATGACTTCGGCAAGATCATCAACCCGATGATCGTCGAGGGCCAGGTGCACGGTGGCCTCACCCAGGGCATCGGCCAGGCCCTGACCGAGAACTGCCACTACGACCCCGAGACCGGCCAGCTCGTCACCGGCTCGTTCACCGATTACTGCATCCCGCGCGCCGACGACGTGCCCTCGTACCAGATCGATACGCGCGAGACGCCCTGCACCCACAACCCGCTCGGCGTGAAGGGCTGCGGCGAAGCCGGCGCGATCGGCGCGCCGGCGGCGGTGATGAACGCGATCACCGACGCGCTGTGGTCGATGGGGATCAAGGACATCTCCATGCCGGCGACCGCGCAAACGGTGTGGAAAGCCATCCAGTCGGCCTCGAAAAAAGCCGCCTAACCGGAATCAGGACGGAGAACGAACATGCATGCATTCAAATACCACCGCCCCGGCAGCGTGAAGGATGCGGCTGCGCTCGTGGGCAAGAACGCCGATGCCAAGTTTCTCGGCGGCGGCCAGACGCTGGTGCAGACCATGAAGCTGCGCCTCGCCTCGCCCACCGACATCGTCGACCTCGGCACGATCAAGGAGCTCGCCGGCATCAAGGTCTCGGGCGGCACGGTCGAGGTCGGCGCAATGACTCGCCACGCCGCGGTCGCAGGATCGAGCGAGGTGCAGAAGACGATCCCGGCGCTCGCCGCGCTCGCCGGGATGATCGGCGATCGCCAGGTCCGCGAGATGGGCACCATCGGCGGCTCGATCGCCAACAGCGACCCGGCGGCGGACTATCCGGCGGCCGTGCTCGGGCTGGGCGCGACGATCGTCACCGACAAGCGCAAGATCGAGGCCGACAAGTTCTTCACCGGAATGTTCGAGACCGCGCTGCAGCCCGGCGAAATCATCACCGCGGTGTCCTTTCCGGTGCCCAAGCGCGCCGCCTACATGAAGTTCAAGAATCCGGCCTCGCGCTTCGCGATCGTCGGCGTATTCGTCGCCGAGACCGCGAACGGCATTCGGGTCGCGGTCACCGGCGCCGGCGCCAACGCCTTTCGCGTGCCCGAGATGGAAAAGGCGCTCGGCGCGAAGTTCGCGCCCGAGTCGGTGGCGAACGTCAAGGTCAAGGCCGACGGCCTGAATTCCGATCTGCACGCGAGCGCCGAATACCGCGCGCACCTGGTCAGCGTGATGGCCAAGCGTGCGGTCGAAGCGGCGATGAAGTAGCCGCCCGCCTTTGTTCCGACGAACGGCCCGCCTCGGCGGGCCGTTTTTTTTGCCCGGCGCGACCTAGGGCGCCGGGTTGTAGGCGAAGTTGTCGGTTTCGATCACCTCACCCGCCCCGTTTACGACTTCGACGGTCCAGGCGCCGGTCCACTCCGGCTGCATCATGCTTTTCGACCACACCGCCTGGCGCTGGCGCTGCACGGGGATCGGCACCTCCTGCATCACCTTGTCGTCGAGCTTCCAGCGATGAACGATGGTCTGGCCATGCAGATCGAGGACCTCCGTGAAGTAGTAGACCACCCCGGTGCTGGCGTCGAAGCTCTCGCGGAAATCGACCGGTGCACCGTCGGCGACCTGGGAGGTAAAGGTGGCGTTGACCACCGACCCGGTGTTGCGCGCGGCATTCTGTGCCACCGCCGGCGTCGCCTGGAGCGTCGCGCTGAGAAGAGCACCCGCCAGGGCTGCACGGCCAAGGGAGAACGCCCAGTTTCGTCGGCTCGTCATTTCACCTCGCATCCATCGTGTTATGCATTCTTGGAGATCGCAGGCGGGGCGCGCTAGCGCCTTCCTCTTCCCTCGCGCACCGTCGTGCGGCTGACGTAGAAGCTGACGGGGCCCGACTTGATCATCACCTTGCCGTTCGAATCGACAATCGCCACGGAAAGGCTGTGCTCGTGCGTAGCGGCCGCGGCGGACGCGTAGTCCTGCGCGCTGAGCGCGATCGTTGCGGAGGTGTACCGGTTCGGCAGGGCATTGCCATCGAGCGTCAGAACGAATGCGTCTTGCGCCCGGAGCGCCGGATCCACCGAAACCTTCACGTCGAACGCGCCGGTGTTGCTGTGAATCGTGCCCTGCTGCGCGGGCGCGACAATCGCAAGCTGCCCATAGCTGAACGGCGGCGGCGCAGGCGGCGGCGGGACCGGAGCTTGTTGTTGTGGACTGACGACATTCGGCGGCGGCATATCCACCGGCTTGGCGCCCCGCGAAGGCGTGTCGGAGTACACCGGTGCGCCACTCTTGTCCTTCGACTGGTAGACCTGCGCGGCCGCCGCGACCGACCACAGCGACAGGATCGCGACCGTGAGCCAGATTGTGCGTTTCATGACGGTACGCTCCAGGGCAACGCGCCCCTCGTCCGAGGGCGTGAAATGCTAGCACGAACATCCTGGCCGCACGCAGCGACCCGGGCTCGTGCATCGATCGCAAAAGGATCACGTACGATAGACGCGTTAACCGCCAACCGCGCCGTGTGAGGCAAGGCCGCATGGAGCAGCCCCGGATCGCCCTGTTCTTGCTGCTGGCTGCGATCGTCATCGTCGTGGTCGTCGCGGGCCTGATCATTTTCATCCTGCGGCGCATCCCCGGATACCGAAAGCACGCCGCCGCGCAGAAAAGCGCGACCGCCGATTCGGATCGCATCAAGGCCGAGTACGCGCAGGCCGGACTGCAGGTGAAGTCGTCGTTGTTTTCCTCGCCGCGCGTGAGCGGCACGCTCTCCGGCGTCGCCTTTACCCACAAGATTGTCCCGGGCGGCCGCAACAGCCCGCCGCGCGTGGCGCTCTCGGCGCAATGCGCGCTGCGCGGCGAATTTTCCGTGCGCCGCGAAGGCGGCAGCGAAACGTTCTTCAAGTCCATCGGCTTGGCCGGCGAGGCGCAAACCGGCGACGCGGCGTTCGACCGCGAGTTCTACCTCGCGGGGCGCTCGCGCGGGTACCTGCAGGCGCTGTTCAGCGACGCGCAGAACCGCGACGCGGTGCGCGCGCTCTTTGCGCTCGGTCTGGACAGCCTGGAACTGAACGACGGCGAGCTGACCGCGATCCGCGGCCGTCCTCCGCAGTTCCTCGAGCTGAGCACGCTGCGCAGCGCGCTCGAGCAGTTCAGCGCGCTGCGCACCACGCCGGCCGCGATGCAGGTCGCGATGCACGGCATCGGCGGCGTCAGGACGCGCAGCATCGACAAGGCCTGTCTCGCCGCCCTCGGGGCCGGCGCCGGGGCGTTCATGGCGACGACCTATCTGCTCGAGCCGATGGTCGACGGGCAGTTCGCCATGTTCGCCGGCAGCTGGCGGTCGGCGCTGATCCTGTACGGGGCGCTGGTCGGCGCGACGCTGCTGTTGCTGCGCGGCCGCGCGAACGCGCCGCGCGAGCTCCTCATGATCGCGCTGCTCGGCCTGCCTTCGATCTGGTTCGGCGGCGTGAGCGGCGCGATGCTCGCCAACCAATATCTCGATGCGAGCCCGCCGCAGATCGTCCAGGTTCCCCTGCTGCGCCATTACGTCTCCAGAGGCAAGCACACCTCGTATCACTTGGTGTTTTCCAGCTGGCGAAAATCCGACGGCGCAGTGCACGTCGTCGTGCCGTTCGAGATCTACCGCAAGGCGCGCGACAACCAGCTCTGGCGCCTCGAGACGCGCGCGGGCCGCTTCGGCTACGCGTGGATCGATTCGCTCGATCCGCTATCGAAAACCTAGCGCCGAGGTCACGGGTCGCCGCTTTTGTGCGATCCTCCGCCCGACCGCGCCACATGACGAAGCTCACCAGCACCCTGCCTGCGCGCGCGCTTGCCGACGCGCTCGACGCCGCCCGCGCGAGACTCGACGCCCTCGCCGACAGCCTGCCGGCCGACGGTTGGATCGGCCCCTATGGGCAAACGCTCAACCCGCCGCTCTGGGAGTACGGCCACGTCGTCTGGTTCCAGGAGCACTGGTGCCTGCGCCAGAAGCCGGGTCGCGCGCCGGACGAATCGCCGCTCACCGCGCCGCTCGCCGCCTCGCGCATGGACTGGGCCGACTGGCGCTACAACTCCTCGCGCATCCCGCACGGCGCGCGCTGGCAGCTGCCGCTGCCGAGCCCGGCCGAAACGCGGGCCTGGGGACGCGAAGTCCTCGCGACGGTCAAAGCGAAGCTGGCGCAGGGCGACGACGATGCGGCGCTGCGCTATTTTTGCGAGCTCTCGCTGCACCACGAGAACATGCATGTCGAGGCCTGGTGGATGATGTGGCAGAGTCGCGGGCTGCGCCCCCCGCAAGCGCCCACGCTGCCCCGGCTGGCAGACGCGCGGCCGCTGCGCTTCGACGCGGATCGGGTGGTGCTCGGCAGCCCGCGGGACGCGGGCTTCGTGTTCGACAACGAGAAATGGGCGCACGAAGTCGACCTCGGCGCCTTCGAGATCGACGCCCGGCCGGTGACGAATGCCGAGTACCAGGACTTCGTCGCTGCGGGCGGCGCGCCGCCCGAGCACTGGCGGCGCGCGGGCGACGGCTGGGCGATCAAACGCTTCGACCAGTGGATCCCGCTGCCGCCCGACGAGCCCGCGATCCACGTCAGCCGGCCCGAGGCGGAAGCCTATGCCGCCGCGGCGGGACGGCGCCTGCCGAGCGCGGCCGAGTGGCTGCGCGCGAGCGCACGCGAAGCGTTTATGCTCGGTCGCTGCTGGGAATGGACCGCGACCGTGTTCGCGCCCTACCCGGGCTTTTCTGCGGATCCCTACGCGGATTACTCGCTGCCCTGGTTCGATGGACAGCACGTCGAAGTGCGCGGCGCCGGCAGCTGGGTCAGCGATGCGCGCCTCGCGCGGCCCAGCTTCCGCAATTTCTACACCCCCGAGCGGCACGACCCGTTCATCGGGTTTCGCACCGCGCGCAGCCTGTGAACGCATCGCAGACCCGGAGGTCGCGGTGAGGGGTCCCGGCGGCACGCCGCAACCGTCCGCAGGAGGCGTGTGCAGCGCGCTGTTTGCCTACGACGTCAGCCTCGCCATTGATCTTGACCGTGCAGCGCGGCGCATCCACGCGGCGACCGAGCGCAGCGGCATTCGCACCCGGCGCCGTGCACCGCAGTACTTCGAGTTCCGTCCCGCGCCCCTGCGGGTGACCCAGGATGCTGTGCCGCTCAGCTTCGACGGATTTCAAAGCGAACCCCGGGTGGAGGTCACGCTGTTCGACTTCGGCGCGGTGTCGGTGTGCTATCGAATCCCGGTGTCCGGCCGGTTCGAGGACATGCTTGCGCTCGCCGAAGCGTTGTTCGAGAACGAGACCTTGCTGCGCGATTCGCGCGCGCGCGTCGAGGCGCTGGTACGAGCGATCGGCGAGGCCTTCGACCGCCCCGAGGTCTCGACGGAGGTCGAGGATTACATGATCTTTCAGCTCGACGCGCCGCTGCCAGAGATCCACGCCGGCGCCAACGATCTCGGGCTCGCGCAGATCCTGCGCTGCGAGCGCGCTGCGCTGTCGCTGGACGAGGTGCGTGACGCCACCGCGCAGCGCATTTCCTTCACGCCGGACGACTTCGCGATGGTCGACTGGAACGCGGCGCTGCTCGTCGGACCCGAGATGGACGACGTGCACGCCGTGCTCGAGTTCGTCAATGTCGCGCTGCTCGAGATGCGGCTGCTCGACCGGCAACTCGACCGGGCGCTCGATCATGCCTATGAATCGCTTTCGCGCAGGCCGTGGGCCCGTCTGCGCTTTCCGGGTTACGGTGACGCGCAGGCCGTACGCATTGGGCAGATGCAGGTCGACAGCGCGATCGCGTTCGAGCGCCTGACGAACACCGTCAAACTTCTCGGTGACCAGTACCTGGCGCGCGTCTACCGGCTCGGCGCCCAGCGCTTTCACCTCGAGTCCTGGGACCGCGGCATTCAGCGCAAGCTGCAGACGCTGGAGAGCATCTACGGCAAGATCACCGATCGCGTCGCGGCCCAGCGCCTGGAGGCGCTGGAGTGGATCATCATCATCCTGATCGCCATCTCCATCGTTTTGCCGTTCGTTCCCGGGGTTTACCCGCATTGACGAGGCAACCCCGGCTGTAACAAAACGGTCACGCCAAGCGGCGATCATTTCAGTCCCGCCGCGTGCTCGGAGACCCCATGGCTGATCGAATCTACAACGTGCTGTTTCTGTGCACCGGAAATTCGGCGCGCAGCGTCATCGCCGAAGCATTGATCGGGCGCTGGGGCCTGGGCAAGTTCCGCGGCTTCAGCGCCGGCAGCCAGCCCAAGGGGGCGGTGCACCCGCTCGCGCTGCGCCTGCTCGAATCCCTCAACTTTCCGACCGCTGCGCTGCGCAGCAAGAGCTGGAACGAATTCGCGCAGCCGGGTGCGCCGCAGATGGATTTCGTGTTCACGGTCTGCGACAACGCGGCCGCCGAGGTCTGCCCGCTCTGGCCGGGACAGCCGATGACCGCGCACTGGGGCGTCGCCGATCCGGCTGCGGTCGAAGGCGACGACGTCACGCGCATCCAGGCCTTCCGTACCGCCCTGCGCGAGCTCGAGAGCCGCATCAAGATCTTCACCTCCCTGCCCATCGGCTCGCTCGATTCCCTGCGCCTGAAGCAAGAGCTGGACGCGATCGGACGCCCGACGGCGACCGAGAGCCTGCGCTAGCGCTTGTAGCGCTTCGCCACGAACGGCAGCTGCGCGCGCGCCACGGCGTGGCGCTTGCCGCGCACCACCGCGAACAGCGGCACTTCGGGCGCGAGCGCGGACTCGAGGCGCGCGAGCATCACGGGCTTTCCCAACGACGGCGACACCGTGCCGCTGGTGACCGTGCCGCGCTCGGCGCCGGCGGCGTCGACGATCGCCGCGCCGCTGCGCACCGGCACCGGATCGACGCCAACCAGGCCGACGAGCCGGCGCGCACAGCCGTCGCGCATCTCGCGCAGCGTGGTCTCTGCGCCGGGGAATCCGCCCGCCTTCGCGCCACCCGCGCGGCGCGCGCGTGCGATCGCCCAGCCGAGCGCGACGCTGCAGACCGAGGTCTCGGCATCCATGTCCTGTCCGTACAGGTGCAGGCCGGCCTCGAGCCGCAGCGTGTCGCGCGCGGCGAGCCCGACCGGCTTCACCGCGGCATCGTCGAGCAGCGCGCGCGCGAGGCGCTCGGCGGCATCCGCCGGCACCGAGATCTCGTAGCCGTCCTCGCCGGTGTAGCCCGAGCGCGTGACCAGGCACTGCGTGCCCGCGAGCTCCATCCACGCCGCCTGCATGAACCTGAGCTGCGCCGCCGCGGGCGCCTGCGCGACCAGCACCCGCTCGGCCTGCGGGCCCTGCAGCGCGACCAGCGCCGCGTCACGCCAGGCGAACATGAGCGTGGCGCAGCGCGCGCGCAGCTGCGCCAGGTCCTTGTCGCGGCAGGCGGCGTTGACCACGATCACCGCCTCATCCTCGAGGCGCGTGACCATCAGGTCGTCCTCGATGCCGCCGGCGTCGTTCAACAGCAGCGAGTAGCGCTGCTGGCCGCTCGTCCAGCCGTCGAAGTCGAGCGGCAGGGCGGCTTCGAGCGCGGCGTGCAGTCCGGGACCAGCGACGCGCAGCTGGCCCATGTGCGAGACGTCGAACAGGCCGGCCTGCTGTCGCGTCCACAGGTGCTCGGCCTTGAGGCCCTCGGCGTACTGCAGCGGCATCTCGTAGCCGGCGAAGGGCGTGAAGCGCGCGCCGAGCGCGCGGTGCAGCGCGAAGAGCGGCGTTCGCGCCAGCGCGCTCAAGCCCAGCTCTCCATCGGCGGGCAAGTGCATACCAGGTGACGGTCGCCGCCGACGTTGTCGACGCGCTTCACCGGCGGCCAGTACTTTGCCGCCCGCAGCCAGGGCAGCGGGTAGACCGCGGTCTCGCGCGAGTAGGCATGCGCCCAGTCGCCGGCGATCTCCTCGGCGGTGTGCGGGGCGTTCTTCAGCGGGTTGTCGTTCCGGTCCCAGGCGCCGCTGCGGACCTTCTCGAGCTCGGCGTGAATCGAGATCATCGCCTCGCAGAAGCGATCGAGCTCCGCCTTCGATTCGCTCTCGGTCGGCTCGACCATCAGCGTATCGGGCACCGGAAACGACAGCGTCGGGGCATGAAAGCCGTAGTCCATGAGGCGCTTGGCGACGTCCTCGGCGGTCACGCCGATCTCGCCCTTCAGCGCGCGCAGATCGAGGATGCACTCGTGCGCGACGCGGCCGTTGGCGCCCGTATAGAGCACGCCGAAGTACGGCGCCAGGCGCGTCGCGACGTAATTCGCGTTCAGGATCGCGAGCTCGCTCGCCCGGCGCACGCCGCTCGCGCCGAGCATGCGGATGTACATCCAGGAGATCGCCAGAATCAGCGCGCTGCCGTAGGGCGCCGAAGACACCGCGCCGTTGCTGTCCGGCGAAGCGCCGTCGTGCAGCGCGCGATGGCCGGGAAGGCAGGGCGCGAGGTGCGCCGCCACCGCGATCGGCCCCATGCCGGGCCCGCCGCCGCCGTGCGGGATCGCGAAGGTCTTGTGCAGGTTGATGTGGCAGACGTCGGCGCCGAGATCGGCCGGCCGTGCGATGCCGGCAAGCGCATTCAGGTTTGCGCCATCCATGTACACCTGCCCGCCCGCCTCGTGGACGATCGCGCACAGCGCCTTGATCGCGGTCTCGAACACGCCGTGCGTAGACGGGTAGGTGATCATCAGCGCCGCCAGCCGGTCGCGATGCGCCGCGCATTTCGCACGCAGGTCGTCGAGCTCGACGTTGCCCTGCGCATCGCAGGCGACCACCACGACGCGCAGCCCGATCGAGGCGGCCGAGGCCGGGTTGGTGCCGTGCGCCGAAGCGGGAATGAGGCACACGTCGCGCTCGCCCTCGCCGCGTGCCGCGTGGTAATTGCGAATCGTGAGCAGCCCGGCGTACTCGCCCTGCGCGCCCGAGTTCGGCTGGAAGGACACCCGTGCAAATCCGGTGATCGCGAGCAGCATGTGCTCGAGCTGGGCGATCATTTCCAGCATGCCCGCGGCCTGCGCGGGCGGGGCATAGGGATGCAGCGCCGCGAGCCGCGGCCAGGAGATCGGCGCGAGCGCGGAGGCCGCGTTCAGCTTCATGGTGCAGGAGCCGAGCGGAATCATGCTGTGGGTGAGCGACAGGTCGCGATTCTCGAGGCGCTTGAGGTAGCGCATCATCTCGGTCTCGGTGTGGCTGCGATTGAAGACCGGGTGGCTGAGGACCGGGTCGGCCCGGCGCAGCGCCTGCGGGATGGACTCCGGCGCCGCGGAGAGCGTGGCGGCGAACGCCGGCAGGTCCGCGCGCGCGCCGCCCAGCGCCTCGATGCAATCGCCCACGTCGTCGAGCGTGGTGGTCTCGTCGAAGCTCAGCGCAACGCAGCCGTCGTCGAGGTAGCGCAGGTTGATGCGCAGGTCCTCTGCCGCGCGGCGCAGCTCCGCGAGCGGACGCTGCGGCTGCAGGTGCACGGTGTCGAAAAACGCGCCATGCGTCGGCCGCGCCGCGCTGCGCACGCAGGACACGAGCAGCCGCGCCATGAAATTGGCGCGCAGCGCGATGCGCGCGAGCCCGCGCGGCCCGTGGTACATGGCATAGAACGCGGCGATGTTGGCAAGCAGCGCCTGCGCCGTGCAGATGTTGCTCGTCGCCTTTTCGCGCCGGATGTGCTGCTCGCGGGTCTGCAGCGCCATGCGGTAGGCCGTTCGTCCCGCGGCGTCGGTCGACACGCCGATGATGCGTCCTGGCATGGCGCGCTTGAACGCGTCGCGCGTCGCGATATAGCCGGCGTGCGGGCCGCCGAAGCCCATCGGCACGCCGAAGCGTTGCGCCGAGCCGATCGCGACATCGGCCCCGAGGGCTCCCGGCGAGCGCAGCAGCATCAGCGCGAGCGGGTCGGTGCCGAGCACGGCGAGCGCCCCGGCCGCGTGCAGGCGCTCGATCAGGGGGGCGAAATCGCGGATCCGGCCGACGCTGTCCGGGTACTGCAGATGCGCGCCGAACACGCGCGCGGGATCGAGCGCCGCTTCCGCCTCGCCGACCACGACCTCGATGCCGATCCACTGCGCATGGCTGCGAATCACGTCGATCACCTGAGGATGGCTGGCGGCATCGACGAAGTAGCGATTCGACGCGCTCTTCGTCGAGCGCCGCGCGAGCCGCATGGCCTCGGCGGCCGCGGTCGCCTCGTCGAGCAGCGACGCGTTCGCCACGGGCAGTCCGGTGAGGTCGATCACCATCTGCTGGAAGGCGAGCAGCGCCTCGAGTCGGCCCTGCGAGATCTCGGCCTGGTAAGGCGTGTACGCGGTGTACCAGCCCGGATTCTCGAGCACGTTGCGCTGGATGACCGAGGGCGTGAGCGTGCCGTAGTAGCCCATGCCGATGAAGCTGCGCCAGGGTGCATCGCGCTCGGCCAGCGCGGCGAGCTCGGCGAGCGCCGCGGATTCGCTGCGTGCCTCGCCGAGCGCCTGCGCCGCATCGGGCGCGACGATGTCCGCGGGCACGGTCTGCGCGAGGAACGATGCCATCGAATCGGCACCGACTGTGGCGAGCAGCGCCTGCACGGCCTCGGCATCGCTGCCCAGATGGCGCGCCGCGTAGGCGTCGGAATCGAGAAGTTGCTCGAGCGCTGCGTGCATGCCGCGTCTCCCGCCCTACGCCCTACACGCCCGCCGAGGCGCGATAGGCCTGCGCATCGAGCAGCCCGTCGAGCGCCCCGGGCTCGGCCGGCTTGAGGCGAAACAACCAGCCTTTTTCGTAGGGTCCCTCGTTTACCGTGCCGGGTTGCTCGACGAGCGCCGCGTTGACCTCGAGCACTTCGCCCGCCACCGGCGCGTACACGTCGGAGGCCGCCTTGGTCGACTCGACCACCGCGCAGGCCTCGCCGGCCTCGAGCCGCCTGCCGACCTCGGGCAGCTCCACGTAGACCAGCTCACCCAGCTGGTCGGCTGCGACCGCGGTGATGCCGATCGTGAGCGCGCCGTCCGGCGCGGCAGCGACCCATTCATGCGATGCGGTGTATTTCAGCGGCTGCGGAATTTCCATGACGCGCTCCCTCGCTTCACGTCGATGATGCCATTGCCATGCGCGCGGCGCGCACGCCCGCGGCGGGCGCACGCGGGACGCACCGGTCCTTCGTGCCCCCTCTGTCCGTTTGCCTGAGAAATTGGCGCGCCGCGGCTCGGCACCGCATGCGCGCTTGTACCTTCGGCGAGGCGTCGCGTCGCTCGCGCGCCTACTCTCCAGAGTGCCTTGCCGCGCGGGTCCTTTTGCCTGAGAGTTTGCGGGGCGCTTACTCCTTCGGCGCCGGCATGGCCGGTCTCTCCCTCGCGCGGCCCAGCGGCCTGGTCAGGCTAATCGCCTGCTCGAGGGCTGTCAAACCCGCGGGGGTTTTCTGCGAAAATCGGGTTTCCCGCAACGGTCCGTCAGGGCCAACAGATCCCACAGGCTCGATCACCCGCCTCATGTCCAAACCCGCGCCCACTTCCATCGACGCAACCCAGACGCTGCTCGCGAAGGCCGATTACGTCGCCGAGCGCAGCCTCGCGACCGCGCTCTATCTCTCGCTCGCCATGAAGCGGCCTCTTTTCCTGGAGGGCGAGGCCGGCGTCGGCAAGACCGAGATTGCGAAGGTCATCGCCAAGGTGCTCGAGCGCGACCTGCTGCGCCTGCAGTGCTACGAAGGCCTCGACATCGCCCAGGCCGCCTACGAATGGAACTATTCACGCCAGATGATCGAGATCCGCATGGCCGAGGCGGAGGGCGTGAAATCGCGCGAGGGCCTGTCGCAGGACATCTTCTCGGAGCGCTTTCTGGTGCGCCGGCCGCTGTTGCGCGCGCTCGAAGGCGTTGGCGCGCCGCCGGTGCTGCTCATCGACGAGCTCGACCGCACCGACGAGCCCTTCGAAGCCTACCTGCTCGAGGTGCTGTCGGACTGGCAGATCACGATCCCGGAGCTCGGCACGATCCACGCCGCAGAGCCGCCGATCGTGGTCATCACCTCGAATCGCACCCGGGAGATTCACGACGCGGTAAAGCGCCGCTGTTTCTACCACTGGGTCGATTACCCGGACGCGGCACGCGAGCTGGAGATCCTGAGGCGCAAGGCCCCCAAGGCCGCCGACGGCCTGTCGAAGGAGGTCGTGGCCTTCGTGCAGCGTCTGCGCGGGCTCGACCTGTTCAAGCTGCCGGGGGTCGCCGAGACGATCGACTGGGCGAACTGCCTGGTTGCGCTCGACCGCCTTGCGCTCGACCCGGAGACGGTGAACAACACGCTCGGCGTGCTGCTCAAGTACCAGGACGACATCGAGAAAGTGGCCGGCGAAGAGGCTGCACGCCTCGTGAGCGAGGCAAAGAGCGCCGCGGCCGCGGCCTGAGCCGACGGTGGAAACCCCCGCCTTTTTGCGGCGGCTGTTCGGACGCGACCCGCAGGGCAGCGCGAACGCCGCGCTCGCGCTGTGCCGGGCGCTGCTCTCGGAGCGTGGCGAAGCCTCCGGGGCGACCCTGGCGCGCGAAGCCGTGCGCGCCATCGAGGCGCTGGACGACGCAGAGCGCGAGCGGTTCTTCGATTCGCTCGCGGGCGAGTTCTCGCCCTCGCCGACCGCCGTGGCGCGCGCCGCCCAGGCCTACCAGTCCGAACCGGGACCGCGCACGCTCGCGCGTCTGCAGCGCACGGTCGAGCCTGCGCGCCAGGAACTGTACCGCCGCCTGAACATGGCGCCCGGCGGCATCGCCGCGCTGGTCGCGATGCGCACCCGGCTGCTCGCGGGCATCGGCGCGCACCCGCAGTGGCGCACCGCGGACGACGATCTGCTGCACCTGTTCCGCAGCTGGTTCAATCGCGGCTTCCTGAGACTCGAGCGCATCGACTGGCGCACGCCGGCGAACATTCTCGAGAAGCTGATCGCCTACGAGGCGGTGCACGAGATCCGGGGCTGGGACGACCTGCGGCGCCGGCTGCAGGCCGACCGGCGCTGCTTCGCGTTCTTCCACCCGGCGCTGCCTGAGGAGCCGCTGATCTTCATCGAAGTCGCGCTGACCCGCTCGCTCGCCGCACAAATCGACCCCCTGCTCGAACTCGGTGCCCCGGTGGAGGACCCCGCGCTCGCCACGCACGCGATTTTTTATTCGATCACCAATTGCCAGGACGGGCTGCGCGGCATCTCCTTCGGCAACTTCCTCATCAAGCAGGTGGCCGAGGATCTGCAGGCGCGTCTGCCGAAGCTGAAAACCTTCGCCACGCTCTCGCCGGTGCCCGGCTTCGCCGGCTGGCTGGCGGGCCTGCGCAAGCGCGGCGAACTGACGCTGCCGGCGCTGGAGCAGCCGGACTGGCGTCAGGCCGGCGATCTCGATGGCCTGCAAAAGCCGCTGCAGGCACTGTGCGCGCACTACCTGCTGCACGCGCGGCGCGCCGACGAGCCGCTCGATCCCGTCGCCCGCTTTCACCTGGGCAATGGCGCCCTGCTCGAGCGCGTCAACTGGCTCGGCGACGGCTCGAAGGCCGGCCTCACGCGCAGCCTCGGGATGATGGTGAACTACGTGTATCGCCTCGAAGACGTCGAAAAGAATCACGAAGCCTACGTCAACGCGCACCGCGTGATCGCTTCGCGCGCGGTCGAAAAGCTGGCGCGCGAGTGCCCGCTTGCGCAGCGCGAGGCAGCCGCCGGCTGATGTTCCCGTCGATCGATCCTGCCGGCCCGGGCGGCCGGCTCGCCGAAAACGTCATGCACTTCGCGCGCCTGCTGCGCGCTGCGGGCATGCGCGTCGGGCCGGATCGCGTCATCGACTGCGTACGCGCGCTCGAGATCGCCGGGACCGAGCGGCGCGAAGACTGGTACTGGACGATGTCGTCGGTGCTGCTCTCGCGCGAGGAGCAGCGGCCGATCTTCGACCAGGCCTTTCGCCTGTTCTGGCGCGACCCCAAGCTGGTCGAGAAGATGATGCAGCTGCTGCTGCCCAAGGTCTACGGGCGCAGCGCGAAGCCCGAGGACCAGCAGAGCCAGCGGCTTACCGATGCGCTGTTCGGGCAGAAGCAGCAGGAGGCGCGCGAGCGGGAAGAGCGCCAGATCGAGCTCGACGCACGGCTGACGTTCTCGACCCGCGAGGTGCTGCAGCGCATGGACTTCGACACCATGTCGGCGGCCGAGCTCGCCGAGGCGAAAAAGATGATCGCCGAGCTGCGTCTGCCGCTGCCGATGATCCGCACGCGGCGCTTCAGCCCGCACCCGCGCGGCCGGCGCGTCGACCTGCGCGCGACGCTGCGTGCGACGCTGCGAGGGGGCGGTGACGTGATTCCGCTGGTGCGCAGCGCGCCGCGCACGCTGCATCCGCCGCTCGTCGTGCTGTGCGACATTTCCGGCTCGATGAATCCCTACGCGCGCATGTTCCTGCACTTCCTGCACGCGCTCACCAACGACCGCGACCGCGTGAGCGTGTTCGTCTTCGGCACGCGGCTCACCAATATCACGCGTCAGCTGCGCCATCGCGACGTCGACGTGGCCATGGCGCGCGTGGCCGAGGCGATCAAGGACTGGTCCGGCGGCACGCGCATCGGCGCCTGCCTGCGCGAATTCAACTGGCGCTGGGCGCGCCGCGTGCTGGGGCAGAACGCCTGCGTGCTGCTCGTCTCGGACGGCCTCGATCGCGAGGCCGGCGAGGGCCTCGGCGACGAAATGGACCGGCTGGCGAAGTCCTGCCGCTACCTCGTATGGCTCAACCCCTTGCTGCGCTACGAGAAGTTCGAGGCACGACCGGCCGGCGTGCGGGCGATCCTGCCGCACGTCGACCTTTTCCTGCCAGTGCATAATCTGAAGAGCTTGATCGACCTCGCCCACAGCCTGTCGGGTCCGATGGTCAGAAAGCAGGAGCAACGCGCATGGAAATGAACGGTGAGCAGCGCATCCCCGCGACCCAGCAGCAGACCTGGGAGGGGCTGAACGATCCCGAGGTGCTCAAGGCCTGCGTGCCGGGCTGCGAGTCGATCGAGAAGCTCTCGGACAGCGACTATCAGGTGCTGATGACGGCGCGCATCGGGCCGGTCAGCGCGAAATTCAAAGGCAAGCTCACGCTGTCCGACCTCGAGCCGCCGCGCGCCTATTCGATCGCCTTCGAGGGCCAGGGCGGCGTGGCCGGCTTCGGCAAGGGCAGCGCCAAGGTGCGGCTCGAGCCCGACGGCGACGAGACCACGCTGCGCTACGACGTCAAAGCGAATGTCGGCGGCAAGCTGGCGCAGATCGGCTCGCGCCTGGTGGACGCCGCGGCGCGGAAGATCGCGAACGACTTTTTTGCCGCCTTCAACGCGAAGATGGCGAGCCAGCACGCCTCCGGCGGCCCCGGGGGCGACGCGGGCGGTCATGGGGCGCATGCGGACGAGGCGCACGAAGCGCACCAAGACCACCAGCCGGAGCCCGTGCCGCGCGATCCGGATCTGCCGAACATGAACAACGCGACGATCGCGTTCTTCGCGGCGGGCAGCCTCGTGGTGTTTTTTGTCGCCCTGGTGACGCTGCTGGCTTGATCGTCTGCCGCCGGGTCGGGGCAAGCACCGCGTGACGCTTGCCTGCGACATAGTTCACACCCTGCCCCGCACGCCAGTCGTCGGGCCGACCCAACCGTTCGTCCACGCGCCCGGCGTTGCGGGCGTTTTTCCTCTTTGACGATATTTAACGGCGCCTACCATGCGTTATCCTGTGACGAGAGAGTTCTTGCGATGGGAGCCTTACCGATGGCGGAGGCCGTGATGCAGCAAGGCGTGCGAGCCGAGCGTCAACTCGCGGTCATCCTGTTTGCGCAGTTGCGCAACTTCGAGCAGATCGCGGACATGCTCGATCCGGAAATCGTGATGAGCCTCGTCAACGAGTATCTCGCGCTGCTAAGCGAAACCGCGGGGCAGGTCGGCGGCGAGACGCTGGGTGTGCAGAACGACACCGTGATGATCGCGTTTCGCGGGGCACCGCCGCTGCAGACCGCGCAGAAAGCGGCGCAGACCGCGCTGTCGCTCCAGGTCGAGTTGACGGGGCTCGGCGAGCGCTGGAAGAACGACTACGGCGTACAGACCGCCACGGCCATGGGCCTGCACCTGGGCGAGGCGGTGTTCGGCGTGAGCGGCGCGGACCGCAGCCAGCGCCTGCTCGGCGCCTTCGGCGACACGGTGAGCATTGCCGAGCGCCTCGCGCGGCGCTCGCGCGCCGGCGAATTCGTGCTCTCGGACGCGGTGATGGCGGCGCTGTCGGTATCGAACCTGCCGCTCAACGCAACCCCGCTGCCGCCGATCGAGATGCCGCGCCGGCCACCGGTGCGGATCTTCGGCGTGTTGCTCGACAACCGGCTCGACTTTACCTAGGCGCCGGCGATCGTCATCCGTTCGACCAGAATCGAGCCCGAGCGCCGCGCACCGCGCACCACGGTGTCGCCGCCGATCGCAACGATGCCGCGGAAGATCTCGCGCAGATTGCCGGCGATGGTGATCTCCTCGACCGGGAAGCGAATCTTGCCGCCCTCGACCCAGTAGCCCGCGGCGCCGCGCGAATAGTCGCCCGTCAACAGGTTCACCCCATGGCCGAGCAGCTCGGTCACGAGCAGTCCACGATCCAGCGCCTTCAGCATGCCGACGAAATCGGGCGCGCGTCGCGCATCCCCCATGCGGATCTCGAGATTGTGATTTCCGCCGGCGCTGCCGGTACTCTGCAGGCCGAGCTTGCGCGCCGAGTAGCAGCCCAGGAAATAGCCCTCCAGCACGCCGTCGCGCACCAGCCGGCGCCTGCGCGTGGCGACGCCTTCGTCGTCGAAGGGCGTGCTCGCGAGGCCCTGCCGCTCCAGGGGGCGCTCCTCGATCGTCACGCCGGGCGCGAAGATCTTCTGTCCCAGGCTGTCGACCAGAAACGACGCCTTGCGGTAGAGGTTTCCCCCGCTCGCGGCCGACACGAAGCTGCCGAGCAGCTGCGTCGCCACCGGCGCCTCGAACAGCACCGGCGCCTGGCAGGTCGGAATCTTGCGCGCTCCGAGTCGCGACAGGGCACGCTCCCCGGCATAGCGGCCGAGCGCCGCTGCGTCGGCCAGCCGCTCCGGGACGCGGTGGGTGCTCATCCAGTCGTCGCGCTGCATGAGCCCGCGATGCTCCGCGATCACCGAGCACCACAGCGCGTGGCGCGAGCTCGGAAAACCGGCCGCAAAGCCGAGACTGTTGGCGAATACGAAGTGCGCATCCTGCGTCGACACGGTGGCACCTTCGGACTTCTTCAGCATGCGCGACAGCGCGAACGCCGCCTGCTCGCAGCGCCGCGCGGTCTCGATCGCCTGCGCCGCCTCGAGCCGCCAGGGATGATAGAGATCGAGGTCGGGACATTCGCGCGCGAGCAGCGCCGGCTCGGGCAGCCCGGCGCAATCGTCCTCGGCGGTGCGCTGCGCGATCGCCACGGCCGCCTCGACCGCGCGCGCAATCGCCGCCGGCGAAAAATCCGACGTGCTGGCGTGCCCGCGACGCACGTGAGGCCGCTCGCCGAAATACACGCTCACGCCGAGGCCTTTGTCGCGCGTGTGCTCGATCGTGTCGACCTCGCCCATGCGCACCGTGACCGATAGTCCGTGGGCCTCGGATATGTCGCATTCGCAGGCCGATGCACCGAGGCGTTTTGCCTGCGCAAGAACCTCCGCGGCATGCGCGTGCAGCTGCTGCTGGGTATAGCTGAACTGGGGCGATTTCGACATGGCGCGCTATGATAACAGCGCGATGCAGGACGAAATCGTCAGCAAGACGCAGCAAAAGCGCGCAATGCTCGAGCTGCAGGCGCTCGGCGTCGCGCTCGTCGAGTTGCCGCAAGCCCGGCTCTCCACCATGCAGCTGCCTGCAGCGCTCGCCGCGGCGATCGCCGAGGCGCGACGCATGACGCGGCACGAGGCGAAGCGGCGCCAGCTGCAGTACATCGGCAAGCTGATGCGCTCGATCGATGCGCAGCCGATCCGCGAGCAGCTCGCGGCGCTGCGCGGCGAGTCGGCGCAGGCAGCGGCGCAGCATCGTCGCCTGGAAGCCTGGCGCAGCCGGCTGCTCGCCGACGACGGCGCGCTTACCGCGTTCGCCGAGGAATTTCCGCGGGCGGACCTGCAGGCGCTGCGCGCCGCGATCCGCAACGCGCGCAAGGAGCAGGCCGCAGCGAAGCCGCCGCGCGCCTACCGCGAGCTGTTCCGCCTCCTGCGCGAGGCGGCGGCTAGCTGACGGCGCGCACGCGGGCCGCCCAGGCCACGGCCGCGAGCGTGAATACGAACCCGATGCCGCCGATCCAGCCGTAGCGCGTCAGCTCGCCGCTGGGACCATGCCCGATGATCACGCCGGCAGTCAGCGCGGCACAACCCGACGACAGTTGCTGCACGGCGCCGGACAAACTGAGAAAGCTGCCCCGCAGGCCCGGCGCGGCGGCGGCGTTCATCATCGCCATCGTCGGCACCAGACGCCCCGAGACCAGGCTCATGAACAGGGTGCCCACCAGCACCGCGACCCACAGCGGCACCGGCGGCAGGTGGGTCAGCGCGACGATGGGCAGCAGCGAGCCGAGCGCGACCCAGCGGAACAGGCGTTGCTTGCCGCGCAGATCGACCTGGCGGCCGATCCAGCGCGAGGTGAAGAACGTCGTCATTCCGCCAACCAGGTACATGAGCGGAATCTGCGATTCCGATATCCCCACGTTGCGCACCATGTAGGGCGCGATGTAGGGCACGATAGAGAAGCTCGCGAACGTCGTCAGCCCCACGAGCAGGAACGCGCGTCGGTGGTTCGGCTCCGCGAGCACCCGCGCGTAGGTCGCGAACACGCGCTCGCCGCGACGCGCGGCGACATGTGCGCGAATCGGCGGCAGCACGCGCGCAGCGAAAACGCATAGCAGCAGTGCCGCAAGTGCCAGCATCGCGAACGGCACGCGCCAGCTCGCGGCGCTGGCAAGCAGCAGCCCGGTGGGCACGCCGACGACCGACGCCACGGCAAACCCCGACATGATCAGCCCGGTCGCTTTGCCGCGGCGCGCGTCCGGGATCGTGTCGCCAAGCGTGGCGTGCACCTGCATGCTCAGCACGCCGCCGAAAGCGCCTGCGCCGGCATGCGCCGCGAGCAGTGTCGGAAAACTGGGCGCGGCCGCGGTGGCGCCCAGCGCCACGACGAAACCGGACAGCAGCGCAAGGAGCAAGCTGCGGCGGTCGAATCGGTCCGCAAACGCGCTCGCCGCGACGCCTGACACTGCCGCGGCGAACATATACACTGAAACGAGCAGCCCGAACTCGCGCGGCGTCAGCGTGAACAGGCGCATCAGCTGGGGCCCGAGTGGCATCATCAGCACGAAATCGAGGATCTGCATGAACTGGATCCCCGCGAGCACCCAGACGACGCGTCGCTCGCGTTCGGGCGTGAGCGTGTCGGTCATAGGAGCACCATGGGGGAAGAAGAAATGCTGCGTCTCGAGCCGTTGTTTCGCGCCACGATCACCCTCGCGCCGCCGCAGGAGCTCGGCGACGCGCCGCTCGGGCGACGGCGCATCATACCGATCACCGGCGGGCGCATCGAGGGCGCGCGCCTCAAGGGGACCGTGCTGCCGGGCGGCGCCGACTGGCAGATCGTGCGCACGGACGGCGTGGCCGATCTGGATGCGCGCTATACCATCCAGACCGACGACGGGGCGTTGATCTACGTGAGCAACCGCGGGCTGCGGCATGGCTCGCCCGAAGTCCTTGCACGCCTCGCGCGCGGCGAGGACGTCGCCCCGACCGAGTACTACATGCGCACGCAGCCCTGGTTCGAAACCGGCGATCCGCGCTATGCCTGGCTCAACCGGACGATTTGCGTCGGCAGCGGTGCGCGGCGCCGCGACCGCGTCGAGCTGGAATTCTTCGAGGTGCTGTGATGGGCCAGGGAGAGGAGATTCTGGTCGTGGGTCTGGTTTCGGTGAGCGACCGCGCCTCGAAGGGCGAATACAGGGACGAAGGCGTTCCGGCGCTCAAGGCCTGGCTCGAAGGCGCGATCGCCGCGCCGGCCTGGCGCGACGAGACCCGGCTGATCGCCGACGAGCAGCCGGTGATCGAGGCGACGCTGAAAGAGCTGGTCGACGTCTGCGGCTGCCAGCTCGTGCTCACCACCGGCGGTACGGGTCCGGCGCCGCGCGACGTCACGCCCGACGCGACGCTCGCGGTCGGCGACAAGCCGATGCCGGGATTCGGCGAGCAGATGCGCCAGATCAGCCTGCGGTTCGTGCCGACCGCGATCCTGTCGCGCCAGGTGGCGGTGATCCGCGGGCAGGCGCTGATCATCAACCTTCCGGGTCAGCCGAAATCGATCCGCGAGACGCTCGAAGGACTGAAGGATGCCGACGGCAAGCCGGTGGTGCACGGCATCTTCGCGGCGGTGCCCTATTGCGTCGATCTCATCGGCGGCCCTTATATCGAGACGCACGACGCCGTGGTGAAGAGCTTCCGGCCGAAATCCGCGCTGCGCCCGAAACCCGCGGCCTGAGGCCGGCGCCGCGGCGGTCCTGCAGGATCTGCTTTACCATTGCAGGCACGCCGGCAGACGCCGTCGATTGTGGCGCGGTCGTGGGGCGGGAGCGTCGATGATCCTGAATCCTGGCGAACAACAATACCTCGATCTGCTCGATCACGTGCTCGAGCACGGCGCGCAAAAGAGCGATCGCACCGGCACCGGCACGCGCTCGGTGTTCGGCTGGCAGATGCGCTTTCCGCTCGCCGAGACCTTCCCCCTGCTGACCACCAAGAAGCTGCACCTCAAGTCGATCGTCCTCGAGCTGCTCTGGTTCCTGCGCGGCGACACCAACGTGCGCTGGCTGCAGGAGCGCGGCGTGACGATCTGGGACGAATGGGCCGACGCATCCGGCGAGCTCGGTCCCGTATACGGCTACCAGTGGCGCCACTGGCGCACGCCCGACGGGCGCGAAATCGACCAGGTCGCGCAGGTCGTCGAATCGATCCGGCGCAGCCCGGATTCGCGCCGCCACATCGTCAGCGCCTGGAACCCGGCCGACGTCGATCGCATGGCGCTGCCGCCGTGCCACGCGCTGTTCCAGTTCTACGTCGCGAACGGCGCGCTGTCCTGCCAGCTGTATCAGCGCAGCGCGGACCTCTTTCTCGGCGTGCCGTTCAACATCGCGTCCTATGCGCTGCTCACGCTGATGGTCGCGCAGGTCACCGGCCTCGCCCCGGGCACGTTCGTGCACACCCTCGGCGACGCGCACCTGTATCGCAATCACTTCGATCAGGCGCGCACGCAGCTCGCACGCGCGCCGCGCGCCTTCCCGCAGATGCGGCTCAACCCGGAGGTGAAGGACCTGTTCGCGTTCCGCTACGAGGACTTCACCCTCGAGGGCTACGACCCGCACCCTGCGATCAAGGCACCGATCGCGGTCTAGCGCCGGTCCAGCCGGTGGATCACCCGCTGGCGCGTGGCGAAGATCGCGTCGCTGCCGTGGGTGGTCAGCACGAGGACGTCGCTGTAGTCGATCCCGATGTCGCGCAGCATGCGCGGATCGAGTGCCTCCAGCGCGGCGCGCGTGCGGTGTGCACGCCACCGCGCACGCAGACCGTCCACCACCGTGCCGAGCGTGCGTCCGAGGGCCGAGAGGGCCGGGCTGCCCGGGATTGAGATTGCTGCCTCATGCGTCGTCATCGTCATCTCCTTGCATCTCTAGGGGGACGGGGCGCTCGGGCCCCGTCCCGGTTGCCTCAGTTCACGATCGGCGCGAGCGCCGCGCCAATGCGTTCGAATTGCGCCTCGGTGATCATGCCGCCGAGGATGTCCTGGAAGCGCTTGTCCGACACGCCGCTCACGATGTACTGGTAGCGGTAGGCGGCGAGGAAGGTCGCGCCGATCCTCTCCACCTGCGCGCGGTCGAACGCGCGCCCGCACACGGTGAGGAAGTAGTCGGTATCCGCCTTGGCCTGCATCTGCAGGATGCCGTCCACCGCCGCGACCAGCTCGATCAGCGCGTCGACCGCCTGGTCACGGGCTTCGGCCGAGATCTTCTCGTTCTCGCGCTTCCACTCGAGCTCGTCGAGAATCGCGTGCTGCGACTCCTCGCGGGCGTGATAGGTGAACACGTCCTTCCACAGCTCGGACAGGTTCTCGTCCTTGTCGATCGATTCGCGGTAGTGCTGCAGCACGAACAGCTCGATATGGCAGATCAGCGCAAGCACCGACCAGCTCGGCTTGCCGAGCACGACCGACGCGACGTCGTTCGGCTGCGGCTCAAAGCGGTAGCCCTCGGCCATGCCTTCGGCGCACAGCGCTTCGATGCGGCGGAACATCTCCTGGTGCTTGAGTTCCTCGTCGGTGAAGCGCACCAGCGCCTCGTAGGCGGTCTGGTCGCCGAGCCAGTGATCGCGGCTGATATCCGTGATCTTGGGCCCGATGAAGCGCTCGACCAGGCCGAACATGTTGGCGTAGCTGCGGCCCTGGATCTGGCTCACCAGGCGCTTTTCGGCGTCGCCGAGAAAGTCGAGCTGACCGATTTTCGACAGACCGTCGGGCAGGAACTTCTTGCCGAAGTCGAATTTGCGCCCGCGGATCACGTCGCGCTCGATGTCGAAGCGCACCCGCTTCGAGACCTGGACGCACTTGGCGTAGCGTTGCGAATCGATGTTGGCTTGCATGGTTTGCATGATGTCTCTCCTTGTCGTCGTCTAAGAAATGAGCTGCGGCTGTCTGCCGGTGTTCTCCAGTCCTAAATCGCTGCTGCGCTCCGCTCGCGCGCGGGCAGGCGCAGGCCCTCGCGGACCTTGCGCAGCACGGCTCGCGCCTGCTGAAGCAAGGTTGCCGCGGCGCTCGGCGCGCGCTGGTAGAGGGTGCGCGGGCTGCGCCCGCCGGCCTCGAGCAGCTGGAGCGCGGCGGCGTAGCGCTCCTGGTAGGGTGAGGTCAGCGTGAGCGCGCAGCGCCCGAGCGCGTAGACCACCGCTACGCCCCTGCGGTCCAGACGGAACCAGCCGCCCGCGCCGAGCATCACGTCGCGCCCGTCGCCGTCCTGGGTGAGCCAGACGCTGCCTTCCCAGACGTAGATCAGCAGGTCGCGGCCGTCTTCGATGCGCAGCATTCCGCCGCGCTCGAGTTCGAGCATGTCTTGGACGATCCATTCGTTGCTTTGCATGGTCTGTACGCCTCGTTGTTTTCGTCGTCGTTTTCGTTCCGTCCGTTCGCCGCTACACGCCGAGCAGCCGCCCGACGTGCCCCTGTGCATGCACGCAGCGCAGGATGCCGACCGGACTGATCGCGCGCGGATCGAAATCCACGATCACCAACGCACGTTCTCCGGCGTGGATCTGCACACGCGAGACGCCGGGTTGCGCCGCGAGCACGCGCTCGAGCTGCTCGCGCTCGTCGTGTTCCGGCGAGGGCTGCACCTGAAGCACCAGGTCCGAATGCGTCGTTTCCCACATCGCTTGCATCGTCGGTTCTCCGTCTTTGCGCGGCCCGAACGCGGGCCTTGCATGGGAGACGATGCTAGGGGGCGTGCGTATCGGCCGGATGTCCGGTGACGCACCGACTGTTGCCGATTTGTTTCTGCCGGGCGCCGCGCCCGGTCGTCACGCGCTAGCCGCGAGCGCGGCGAGGGCTCGTGCGCGCTGCGGCAGCGCGCGTCCCCGTCTTGCGTACCGCCGCCTTGCGCGGCGGGGCCTTTGCGGATCGCGGCTTGCGCGCGCTTGCCTTGGGCGCTGCGGCGCGGGCGCCGCGGTCAGCGGCGCACCGCCGAGAAGTTCCGTAAGCTTGGCGCGCAGTTCAGCGGGCTCGATCGGCTTTCGCATCAGCATGCGCACGCCGCTCGCCGCCAGCTGCGCCTCGCTGATGCCTTCGGCGTAGCCGGTATACAGAATCACCGGCAGATCACGGCGGCGCGTTCGCAGCCGTCGCGCCAGCTCGAGCCCGGTCAGCTTCGGCATGGTCTGGTCCGTGACCACCACCTGGACGCGCTCGGCGTTGCGCGAAAACCATTCCTCCGCCTCGAGCGGGTTGCGCTTGACCTTTACCTTGAGGCCCCAGCTCTCCAGCAGCTCGGCCATGAAGTCGGTCACCATGCGCTCGTCGTCGACCAGCAGCACGCGGCCGCGCAGCTGTCCGGCGGCCGGTCGCCGGTCCGACCCGGTCACGTCGACGGCCTGGCCGGCCGTCGCCTCGAGCGCGGGCAGCTCGATGCGAAACGTCGTTCCACGGCCCGGAATCGTGTCAACGACGATATGTCCGCCGTGCTCGTGAACGATGCCATGCACGCTCGCCAGTCCCATGCCGCTGCCGCGACCGACCTCCTTGGTGCTGAAGAACGGCTCGAACATCCGTTCGAGCACCTCCGGCGGGATGCCATGACCGTTGTCCTCGACCGCGATTTCGACGAAACGGCCGTCGAGCTTCTGCTTGCACGAGGCACACCGCTGACCGCTTGCGTCGGCGAGCCGCGCGTGCACCCGCACCGAGCCCACGCCTTCCATCGCGTCGCGCGCGTTGATGCACAGGTTTAGCAGCACCTGCTCGAACTGCACGGGATCGATGCGCACCTCGGGCAGTCCCTTGTCCAGCTCGGTGCGCAGCTCCAGGGTCGCCGGCAGCGAGGAGCGCAGCAGCGTGGTCGCCTCGGCGACCAGCGGCCCGAGCGCGACCGGCAGCCCGCTCGTGCGCCGGCCGCGGCTGAACGTCAGCATCTGCTGGATCAGGTCGCGCGCGCGCTGCGCGCCGAGGCGGGCCTGCTCGAGATGGCGTGCGAGCCGCGGGTCGTCGAACGCGGCCGGGCGCTCGCCCGCCAGCACCAGGTAGCCCATGATGCCGGTGAGAATGTTGTTGAAGTCGTGCGCGATGCCGCCGGTCAGCTGGCCGATCGCCTCCATCTTCTGCGCCTGGCGCAGCTGCGCCTCGAGCGCGGCGCGCTCGATCTCGGCACGCTTGCGCGCGGTGATGTCGCGGCCCACGTACAGCACGTGCGGCTGCCCGTCGTACTGGATCGGCACGCCGCGCGTCTCGATGAAGAACGATTCTCCGTTCCTGCGTGTCGCGTCGGCCTCCCACTGCACCGGCGTGCCCGCGAGCGCCTGTGCGTGCGAGCGACGGATTCGCTCGTGCATCTCTGGGCTGGTCATGGTGATCTCCTGCCGTCCGATCGCCTCGGCCCGCGGACGTCCGCTCATCGCCTCGTAGGCCGGATTGACGTCGACGATGCGGAACTCGGCGTCGCGCAGCACCATCGAGTCGGCGGCGGCGTTGAAGATCGCCCGGTACTGCTCTTCGCTCGCCTGCAGGGCGCCGACTGCCCGCTTGCGTTCGGTCACGTCGCGTCCCGAATACAGCACGTGCGGCCTGCCCTGATAGAGCGTGCGCACCCCTGAGAGCTCGATGTCCAGCCAGGACCCGTCGCGCCGCACCATCTGTGTTTCCAGGCGTATCGTTTCGCCCTCGAGCGCGCGCTGGTGCAGCGCCTTCACCCGTGCATTGACCGCCGCGGGATTGGCAACGACATGATCGGCGCCGCGCACCTCGTCGCGCCGGTAGCCGCTCATGCGCTCGTAGGACGGATTGACGTCGACGATGCGGAAATCTGCGTCGCGCAGGACCAGTGCGTCGAGCGAGGCGTTGAACACGGCACGGTACTGCTCTTCGCTCGTCGCCAGCGCCGCCTCGGCACGCTTTCGCTCCGTCACGTCGCGCACGATGGCGAGCACGTGCGGCTCGCCGCGGTAGCGGATCGGGATATTGCGCAAATCCGCATGAAAGCGCTCGCCGCTCTTGCGCACCGACTCGATCTCGACGTTGGTCGCCTCGCCAGCGAGCGCACGTCTCACCAATTCGAGCCGCCGCTCGGTGTACTCCGTCGGAAGTGCGCGCTGCCGGAACGCGTGCCCGATGACCTCGTCGCGCGTCCAGCCGAAGATCCGCTCGTAGGCCGGATTGACGTCGACGCGCCGCAGCGATGAATCCCAAAGCACCAGCGCGTCCTCCGAAGCGTTGAAGATCGCGCGGTACTGCTCTTCGCTGCGCAGCAGGTCCTCGTTGGCGCGCTTGCGCTCGGTGATGTCGCGCACGATCGCCAGCCGGTGCGGCCGACCCTGGTAGGTCATCGCGACGCCGCGCAGCTCCATGTCGAAGACCGTGCCGTCGCGGCGCCGCCCGTGGCACTCGCCCTGCGACACCGTGTCGGCATTGGCAGTCGCCAGCACCTGCAGGCAGATCGCCCTGCTCTCCTTCGGCACCAGTGTCTTCGAATCGAGTACCAGGATCTCCTCGCGCGGATAGCCGAACAGCGCGCTGAACGCCGGGTTCGCATCGACGATCCAGCCCAGCTCATCGAGCAGCGCCATGCCGTCGACCGAGGCGTCGAAGATCGCCCGGTACTGCGCCTCGCCCGTACGGGTTGCTGCCTCCGCGCGCTGGCGCTCAAGCTCGGCCATGGCACGCGCGGCGAAGATCCTGAGCACCGCTTCGACACGCGCGGCATTCGTAATCGGCCTGCGCGAGGCAACCGACATCAGGCCGATCGACGCACCCGTCGAATCGCTCAGCGGCGTGCCGGCGTAACTCTTGACGCCCTTCAGCTGGAAATCCGGGTCGCCCGGGTAGCGTCGCCCGACGCCGGAGGCGATCAGCTGGAACGTCTTGCCGACGACGTCGTTGCAGGGCGTACCCGCCAGGCCGTATTCGACCTGCGCATGCATCGCGCCGTCCTCATAGAGCGCGAGCGTGCGCAGGCGCTCGGCGTCGTCCGGCAGGCGCAACGCGATGAAGGCGAACTCCATGTCGAGGATCGAGGCGATCGACTGCACCAACGCGTCGAATACGCCCTCGCCGCCCGCGCTCGAGACCGCCAATGCCGCCCGGCGCAGCGCCTCTTCGGTGTACTTGCGCTCGGAAATGTCGGCCGCAATGCCGCACATGCCGTAGGGCTTGCCCTGCGTGTCGAGCAACGGAAACTTGTTGGTGAGCAGCGTCCGCGTTTCATCGCCCAGGCGCAGCTGCTCTTCGACGAGGATCGTCTCGCGGGTGGCAATGACGTGGTCGTCGTTGCGCTTCAGTGCGTCGGCGACCGCCGCCGGCAGCAGCTCGTGCGTGGTCTTTCCGACCACCGCCTGGGCCGATACGCCGGCAATGCGTTCGAAAGCGCGATTGACGAACAAGTAGCGGTTGCCGAGGTCCTTGGCGAACACGATTGCCGTCGAGGTATTGTCGAGGATCTGCTGGAGCAGCCCTTCGGTGCGCGCGAGCGCGTCCTCGGCGCGCTGCAGACGCGAGACGTCGCGGATGCGGATCAGCACGCGCCGCGCGCCGTCGACGCGCACCGCCTCGACGTGAACCAGGCCATCGATCGGCGAGCCGTCTCGGCGCCGGTACTGCCAGCTGAACCACTGCGGCAGGCCGGCGAGCGCGCTGGCGAGGCGCTGGCGCGCCGAGGCCTCGGAATCCGAGCCGTCGGGCTGCTGCGGCGGTGCGAACTCGAGCGGCGAACGTCCGATGAACTCCGCGCGTGCGGCGCCGAACAGCTGGCAGGCCGTGTCGTTGCAATCCTCGATGAATTCGGACAGCAGCAGCACCGCGGCATCGCGCTCGCCGAGCATGAAACGATAGGCTTCACCGTCGCGGCTCAGCGAACGCAGGGCGTTGGGCGGCTTCGGCGCGCTCATGTCGGGCAGTCTAGCGGCCGCGCCAGGCGGCCAGCCGCGCTGTTACCCGGCCGGAACAATAGAAACACGCCGGTTACAAAGGCGCCCGACGCGGGCGCGGCTTGCGCTCAGTCCGCGCTGGGCACGAAGAGGTACCCCGAGCCGCGTATGGTCTTGATCGTACGCGGCTTTTCAGGGTCCGGCTCGATCTTCTTGCGCAGCCGGGCGATGCGGATGTCGATCGAGCGATCGAACGGCTCCCACTCGCGGTTGCGCGTGTGCGTCAGCAACTGGTCGCGGCTGAGCACCTGGTTGGGATGCTCGGTGAACACGCGCAGCAGATCGAACTCCATGCTGGTGAGCGCGATCTCCTCGCCCTTCGCATCGAGCAGGCGGTGCGCCGACAGATCGAGCAGGCATTGTCCGACGCGCACCGTGCTGGCGCTTGCGCGCGCACCGCGGGTGGACTTGCCCTTGGCGTTCGCGGTACGCCCTTCGATGCGGCGCAGCAGGCTCTTCAATCGCGCGAGGAGCTCGCGCGGATCGAACGGCTTCGCGAGGTAATCGTCGGCACCCACCTCGAGACCGACGACGCGGTCCACCACGTCGCCCGCGGCGGTCACCATGATGATGCCCAGATCGTGGTGCTCACGCAGATACCGCGCAAGGCTGAGCCCGTCCTCGCCACCCAGGTTCACGTCGAGCAGCACCACATCGGGCACGCGCGCAGCGAGCGCCTGGCGCATCGCATCGCCGCTTTCGGCCTGCGCAATGGCATAGCCGTGGCCTTCGAGATACTCGGCGATCATCTCGCGGACCGCCGCATCATCCTCCACGACCAAAATGCTCGCTGCTGACATTCGACGCACCCAACGCTCGAGTCCGTCGGATTATAGCGGCGCAATATTTGGCAGTCGGGCGGCGGCGGCAACCAGGGCCGGCAAACGAAAAACGGGCCCGCTGCCAAGGGGCGGCGCGGGCCCGAGGGGGAGACCTGCAGGCGCTACAGCTCAGATCATGTTGCCCAGCATCGCTTGCAGAAGGTACAGCGCACCAGCACCGGCAAAGCCCATCACGATCATCTCGGCCACCCTGCTGCGCTTGGCGAACACGGTATTGCCGCGCTTCAGCCAGAGCAGCGCGGCCATCAGGCCGAGGGCGGAGAGCGTGAGCAGGCCGCTCACGAAGCCGCGGCTGAAGGCGTCCGCAAGCCAGCCGTCGGGCGCGATCACGCGGTAAACCGTCCCGGCAATCCCGATCATGATGAGCATCACCACGAAGAAGGCGACCAGCGCTTGCGTGAGCGCCTGAGACTCTTCTCGCAAGCTGAACCGATAAATGGACATAGCGTTCTCCTGGGTACGATGTTCGGCAGTTGTTGCCTGAAACAATGGAGCAAGCGGCATGCCAGGGCCCGGAAAGGCATGCACCGCCAATGCCTTGGACAGCAATCGTGAAATACGTCCATGCCATGAAACGCGGTGTGAACGTCGGCTCTGCCCGACCAACTCCGTCACACTCTGTAAACTGCCATTGATTGCAAAGGCGTTTTTTCGTCTCGGCGCGACGACAGCCCGTATGGGCGATACACTCGCGGCGCCATGAAACTGTCGATCCTCGATCAATCGCCCGTCATCAGCGGGCTGGACGCGCGGCGTGCGATCGAGGAAACGCTCGCCCTCGCGCGCCATGCAGAGGCACTCGGCTATACGCGCTACTGGCTCGCCGAACACCACGCCATCGCCGCCCTCGCCGATCCCTGCCCGGAAATTCTGCTCGCCCGGCTCGGCGCGGAAACCAAGCGCATCCGCGTCGGCACGGGCGGCGTGCTGCTGCCCTACTACAGCGCGTTCAAGGTCGCCGAGGTGTTCCGCATGCTCGAGGCGCTTTATCCGGGGCGCATCGACCTCGGAATCGGGCGCGCGCCCGGCGGGGACACGCGCACCGCACATGCCGTGGGCGGCGGACGATTTCCGGATGCGCGCGATTTCCCCGAACAGGTCTGGCAGCTGGTTGCCCATCTGGACGGCACACTGCCCGAGACACATCCGTTCGCGCGTGTCCGGCTGCAGCCCGAGGGCGAGGGCGCGCCCCAGGTCTGGCTGCTCGGTTCCTCGGACTACAGCGCAGCGCTCGCATCGCAACTGGGCTTGCGCTTTGCGTTCGCGCATTTCATCAACCCGCAGGGCGGCGACGCGGTGACGCGCGCCTACCGTGAGACCTACCAGCCTTCGGCACGCGAGCCGCAGCCCAGCGCTATCGTCTGCACCTTCGCGATCTGCGCCGAAACGGACGCGGCAGCCGAGCGGCTCGCCGCATCGATCGACTTGCGGCGCCTGCACATGGCTCTGAACCTCGACACGCCGGTGCCGACGCTCGACGAGGCGCTCGCGCACCGCTACAGCGCGGAAGAACAGCGCTATGTCGCCGGACAGCGCCCGCGCGCGATTCTCGGCAGCCCGCAGACCTGCCGCCGCGAGATCGAGGCGATGGCCGCGCGCTACGCAGTCGACGAGGTCATGGTGCTGACGATTACCGGCGACTACGCCTCGCGCCTGCGCTCATACGAGCTGCTCGCCGAGGCGTTCAACGCCGCCTAGGCGAGACCGGCGCGGGCTTTTCGTCGTCGTCGTACAGCGTACGAAATCCCGGGCCGCCCGAGCCCGGTGGCGCGCCAGGAATCGCGTCGTCGACGATCCTGGCAATCGTCTTGTAGCCGCGCGCACGCGCAATGTCGCCCGGCGTCTGACCCGCGCGATTCTTGCCCTGCGGCGCAGCCGCGTACTTGACCAGGTAGCGCACCGTGTCCTCGTGTCCGCCGTCCGCGGCGCCGTGCAGCGGGCTGTTGCCCTCGAGATCGGTCACGTCGGGATCGGCACCGCGCACGACGAGCACCCGCACGGTGTCGGTATTCCCGGTGAGCGCTGCCCAGTACAGTACCGACTCGCCGGCGTTGTTGCGCGCATTGGGATCGGCGCCGGCGGCAAGCAGCATCTCGACGAGGATCGGGTCCGAATGCAAGGCCGCAAGGTGCAGCGGCGTCTCGCCGTGCTTGGAACGCGCGCGCACCTTGGCGCCCGAATCGATCAGCAGCTTGGTCAGCCGCGGCATGCCGCGCTCGACCGCCCGATGCAGCGGCGTCTCGCCGTCCGCGTTGCGCGCATTGACGTTGGCGCGCTTTTCGACGACAAGCCCTTCGGCGAAAACGCCCTTGCCTTCCCGGATCGCGCGAAACAGCTGCTGTTCGGGGGTTTCGGCCGCCGACGGCGGCACCGCCTGTGGCGGCGGTGCCGCCCGCGGCGTCTGGGCTTGGGCAGGAAGCGCCGCGCACAGAGCGAGGGCGAGCGCGAGAACGACCGCGGGCATCGGGGCCGATTCTAGTCGCGTTCGCGACCCGTCGCGCCTGCGAGCAGCTCGGCGAGGTGCAGCGTCGGACGCGCCGCGAGCCCCTCGATCTGCTCGCGGCAGGAGAAGCCATCGGCGACGACCGGCGTCTCGGCGGCCTCGGCCCCGAGCGCCGGCAGCAGCGCACGCGCCGCAATGCGCCGCGAGGCTTCCAGATGCTGGGGCTTGACGCCGAACGCGCCCGCCATGCCGCAGCAGCCGCTCTCGGGCGTGATGACCGTATAGCCGGCGGCGCGCAACAGCGTCTCCTCGGCCTGCAGGCCGTAGAGCGCCTTCTGATGGCAGTGCCCGTGCAGCAGCACCCGCCCCGACGCCGCGGGCGGCGTCCAGCCGCGCGCCTCGAGCAATGCGGCCAGCGGCGTGACCTGCGCGGCGAGACGCGCCGCGCGCGGATCGTCCGGAAAGAGCTGGCCGAGCTCGTCCCGAAACACCGACAGGCAGCCGGGCTCGAGCACCACGATCGGCGTGCCGGCCTCGAGCGCAGGCTGGAGCACCTGCAGCACGCGCGCGAGCGCGGCGCGCGCCGGGCCGAGCAGGCCCACGTCGTAGTAGGGTCGCCCGCAGCAGATGCGCTCGCGCGGCAGCTGCACGCGGCAGCCGGCCGCTTCGAGGACCTCGACCGCCGCGAGGCCGGCCGCGGGGCGGAAAAAGTCGTTGAAGGTGTCGGCGAACAGGACCACCGGATCGCCGACGCTGCGGAATCCACGTCGCGCAAGCGCCGCGCGGAGGCTGCGCGCGGCAAAGCGCGGCAGCGTCCGTTGCGGCGCGACGCCGGCGAACGCCTTTGCCAGCGTGCGCAGTCCCGGCGTCTGGGTGATCGCGTTCGCGAGCCAGGGTGCGCGCGCGGCGAGCGGCGCCCATTCGCCGATCCGTCCCATGACGGCCGCCGCGCGCGGCCGCGGCCGCGGCCGCGTCTCGTAGTGATGCGACAGAAATTCGGCCTTGTAGGCGGCGATGTCGGTATGCGTGGGGCAGTCGCTCTTGCAGCCCTTGCAGCCGAGGCACCACTCGAGCGCCTCGGCGATTTCGGTGCTCGCCCAGCCCTCGGTGATCACTTCGCCGCGCAGCATCTCGTTCAGCAGCCGCGCGCGGCCACGCGTCGAGTAGCGCTCCTCGAGCGTCGCGCGGTAGCTCGGACACATCGTGCCACCCTCGGCCGCGCGGCACTTGCCCATGCCGATGCAGTGCTCTGTCGCGCGCGCGAAGCCGTCCCCGACGGGGGAACGGAACGCGAGCCGGGTGGCGAGCGTGACGGGGCGGTAGTCCGGGCCGAGCCGCAGATTCTCGTCCACGCGCTGCACCGGACCCTCGGCGCGCACCAGCTTGCCCGGGTTCATCCGGTCTTCGGGATCCCAGATGCGCTTGAACTCGCGCAGCGCCTGCATCAGCGCTTCGCCGTACATGACCGGCAGGAATTCGGCCTTCGCCTGGCCATCGCCGTGCTCGCCGGAGAGCGAGCCGCCGTACTTCACCACCAGCACCGCGGCCGCCTCGAGAAAGCGGCGCCAGTGCGCCACGCCTTCGGGCGTGCGCAGCTCGAAGGTAATGCGCGCGTGGATGCAGCCGTCGCCGAAATGGCCGTAGAGCGAGGTGTGGTAGCCGAAGCGGTCGATCAGCCCCTGAAACTCGCGCAGGTAGTCGCCGAGGCGCAGCGGGTCGACCGCGGCATCCTCCCAGCCGACCACCGGATCGGGCCCCCGGGGGCCCGTCCCTGCGCCGAGCGCGAGCGCGGTCGCCGAGGCGCCGGTTTCGCGCAGCCCCCACATCCTTGCGATCACCCCGCCGTCTTCGATCAGCCAGGACCTGACTTCGCTGCGTCCGGCGAAACGCGCTTCGAGCGCACGCGCCTGCGCGACCGCCGCGGCGCGCGTCGCGGCGCCGAACTCGCACATCAGCCAGCCCTTGCCTTCGGGCAGCAGGCGGATGTCGTCGAGCTTGAGACGGCGCTCGCGCAGCCCGCCGATGATCTTCTCGTCGATCCCCTCGCAGGCGATCGGCGCTGCGGCAAGGATCTCGGGGACCGCGTCGCCCGCCTGGTAGATGTCGGGAAACGCGAGCACCAGCAGCACGCGCTCGGGCGGGCTGGTCACCAGCATGGCCTCGGCGCCGAGCGTGAGCGCGCAGGTCCCCTCCGAACCGACCAGCGCGCGCGCCAGGTTGAAGCCGTTCTCGGGCAGCAGCTGGTCGAGGTTGTAGCCGGAGACGCGGCGCTTGATCTTCGGAAACCGAGCCCGGATGAGATCGGCGTACTGCGCCGCGAGCGCCTTGAGTCGCGTGGTGATCTCCGCCTGGCGGCCGCCCGCGGCCACGATCCGCGCGTAGGCGTCGTCGTCCGTCGGCCCGCACCAGAAGCGCGCGCCGTCGTAGGTCAGGACCTCGAGCCGTGCGATGTTCTCGACCGTCTTGCCGGCCATGACCGAGTGCGGGCCGCAGGAATTGTTGCCGATCATCCCGCCGAGCGTGCAGCGCGAATGCGTCGCCGGATCGGGCGCGAACGTCAGCCCGTGCTGCTCGGCTGCATCGCGCAGCGCATCGCAGACGACGCCCGGCTCGACCTGCGCAAGGCGCGCCTGCGGATCGACCGACAGGACCCGGTTGAGGTATTTCGAGCAGTCGATGACCACCGCGACATTGACGCTCTGCCCGTTCTGCGCGGTGCCGCCGCCGCGCGCGAGGATCGGCACGCCATGACCGCGGCACAGCGACACGGCCGCGACGATGTCTTCGATGCTGCGCGGCAGCACCACGCCGATCGGCAGCTGGCGGTAGTTCGACGCATCGGCCGAATACACCGCGCGCGATCCCGCATCGAAGCGGACCTCGCCCGCAACGGCGCGTTTCAGATCGTGCTCGAGTGCTACAAGCTGCGGGCTTCGGGTGATTGTCATCGTTGGCCGGCGGCTTGCGCCGGCGCACAGCGCGTCCGCGGTTCGGGATTGTGTCGGCTGCAGCCGCCTCAGCCCGCGAGTGTAGCGGGATCGAGCGTCTCGAGCACCGGCGGCACCGGGCAGTCGAGCGTTGCGGCAATCGCGCGCAGCAGCTCGGCCTGCGCGAGCGTGAAGCCCCCGTCGGCTCCGGCATCGACACAGGCGCGCAGCACGCGCGGCTTGACGAGCGGCGCGAGCACGCGCAAGCGCTCGAGCGCCGCGCTGACGCGCGCGAGCGAGAGCGCCGAAACCGGGACCAGCGCATCGGGCGCGGCGTCGATCCACTTCGCGCCCAGCGCAAACGCGCCCTCGGTTGCGCCGCGCGCGGCATGCGCCACCAGCGATACGACCAGCGTCGCTTCCTCGAGCACCTCGCGCAGCGTGCGCACCCGGGTCGCGATCGGCCGACCGGCGCCTTCGCGCAGATGCTGGCGCAGAAAGGTGAGCAGCACGAATTCCCCGAGCGTCACGCGACGGTCGGCCTCCACCAGGGCGCCGAAATCGGCGACGAAGGCGTCGCGCGCCGCCTGCGGCTGGCCTTTCAGCACCGGCAGGGCGAGCCCGACCAGCGGAAAGGTGAAGGCGCGCGACAGCCCGCCAATCTCGCCGAATGCGGCCTCGACCTCGGCGCGCTCGAGCGACCCGAGGCGTGCCTCGAGCGCCGCGAGCTCGTTCGCGCGCGGCGCGGCGTCGCGCTCGAGCGCCAGCGAGAACATCACCTGCGCCGCACCCGCGGCGGTGGTCATGCGCTGGCGGGTCGTCGCCGGCAGCGCGGCCAGCACCCGGGTCGCGACGTCGAGGTGCGCGCGCGTCGGCCGGCCGACCTGCCCGGCGACCGCCGCCGCCGCAGCGAGCGCCGCCATCGGGCGCGCGGCGCGCTCTGCGCCGATCACCTTGACGACGTTGCCCAGCCCGTCGAGCACGGCGACCTCACGCTGCTCGTGCACGCCCGGGCGCGTGCGCCGGTACTCGCGCGCGTCGAAGCGCGGATGCACGCGCTGGATGCGCGCGTCGATGGGCGGATGCGTCGCGAACGCCAGGCCGAGCATGGTGGAGACGGCCTGTGCGAAGAACATGTGGCTCAGCTCCTCGGCATGCACGCTCATCACCTGGCTGCCGAGTCGCAGCGAGCGGATCGAATCGAGCGCGCCGGCGATGCCGTCCGGATTGCGCGTGAATTGCACGCTCGCCGCATCGGCGAGGTATTCGCGCTGATGCGCAATGGTGGCCTTGATGAAGCGTGCGGCCATCAGTCCGGCATAGCCGACGCCCGCCAGCAGGGCGCCGGCGAACAGCTGCGGCACGTGGATCATCTGCTTCTCGCGCTCGACGCCGATCGCCCCGGCCGTCGCCATGCGCAGCAGGAACTGGCCGCTCTGACCGATGCACACGATGCCGTAGAGCAGACCCAACAGGCGCTGGTTGAGCTGCATGTCGCCGTTCAGGATGTGACTGAACTCGTGCGCGGCCACCCCTTGCAGCTCGTCGCGGGTGAGCTTCTCGAGCGCACTCTGCGTGACGATCATCACCGCCTCGTTCGGCGTCGTGCCGGCGACCAGGGCATTGATCGCGCGTTCGCCCGGCAGTACGTACACCGGCGGCACCGCGACGCCCGAGGCGATCGCCATCTCCTCGACGACGTTCAGCAGTCGGGTCTGCAGGGGCGTTGCCCGCGAGCGCTCGAGCGGCATCGCACCGAGCAGCTCGGCCACCGCCTCGCCGCCGTTGCGCAGCTGCCAGCTGCGCCAGAGCGTCGCGCCGACCATGACCGCGAGCGTGATCCCGGCGGTCCATGCGTAGAACGCGCGCGGCACGGCGGTTGTCCAGACCGCGAAAAAGCTGCGCAGCAGATGGCCGTAGTCGATCGTCACGCCCTCGGGCAGCGGGCCACCCCAGTACAAGAGCAGTAGCGCGTACGGCATCCCCGCCACCGCGCTCACCGCAAACGCCACCGCGATCACCGCGGCGACGTAGACCAGCAGCAGGCGGCGCGTTCTGCGGCGCGCCGCCTCCTGCAACTCGAAGAAATCGGCCGTGTCTTTGCGCACGCTGACTCAGGCCTTCAGCGTGGCGGGATCGATCTCCGCGATCAGCGGCGGCAGCGGGCAATCGAGCACGGCGCCCGTCAGGCGCAGCAGCTCGACCTCCGCGACGCGCAGCGTGCCGTCGAAGCTCGCCGCCGCGAACAATCCCTTCACCAAGCGCGCCTTGGCGAGCGGCGCGAGCGCGCGCAGCTGCTCGAGCCCCTTTTGCGCCGCCTCGAGGCTCGGCTTCGAATCGCGCGGCGGCGGCGTCTCCGTGAGTCCCATCGCCCTCAGCCCGGCGCGAAACGCGCCGTCGACCTTGTCCTCGGCGTCGGACCCCGCCGGCCGACCCGCAAGGCAGAGCAGCCAGAGCAGCATCGTCACCTGCGCACGCACGCCCTCGAGCGCGCGGCTGCGGATCTTGGTCGCCTGCCCCGCATTCTCGAGCTGGTGTCGCATCAGCGTGAGCACGACGAACTCGTGCAGCGTCACGCGCCGATCGGCGTGGACCACGGCCTCGAGCGCGGCGATCAGCTGCCCGCGCGCCTGCGCGTCGCCCGCCTTGAGCGCGGGCAGCGCAAGATCTAGCACCGGCAGACGGAACGCCGCTGCGATCGGATCGCGCTCTGCGGCGAGGCGTTGCTCGGTGGCGAGCGCAGCGTCGGCGAGCCGGTCCTCGCCGAGCGCGCGCAGCGCGGCAAGCTGGCGCTCGCGCACCTCCGCCTGCGCTGCGAGCATCAGCGCAATCAGCACCGCCGCGGCGCCGGCCCGCTCGCGAACCTGCTCGCGCAGCCAGTCCGGCAGCGCCGCGATCAGGCGCGCGGCGAAATCGACCTTGTCGGCATCCAGCGTACCGACGAGCGCGGCGCTCTCGCCCGCCGAGCGCGCCCAGCCCGCGCTCAAGTCGACGAGCCGCCGTCCGGTCGGCAGGCCGGTGAGCACCGCGTGGGTCAGCGCCCAGCGCGCAGCCTGCTTGCGGCGGTCCGCGTCGCCCTCCGGCGCCGCCGCGGCGTCCGCTCCGACAAGCTGCGCGGCGCCTCGTGTGCGGCGGTAGTCCTCAACGTCGAAGCGCGGGTTCACGCGCCGGATGCGCGCGGCGAGCGGCGGGTGGGTCGCGAACACCCCCGAGAGCCAGACCTTCACCGAAGGCCCGAAGAACATGTGCGACAGCTCCTCGGCGCGGCGGCTGTCGATGTGCGCGCCGTTGGCCGCGACGCGGATCTGGTCGAGCGCGCCGGCGATGCCGTCCGGATTGCGTGTGAACTGCACGCTCGAGGCGTCGGCGAGAAATTCGCGCTGCCGCGCGACGGCGGCCTTGATGAGGCGCGCGAAGACCAGCCCGATCGCACCGATGGCGAACAGGCCGATGCCCGCGGCGAACAACGGTGCCGCGCCGTCCTTGCGCCCGCCGCCGCGGCCGACGCTGCGCAGGATGAACTGGCCGATCGCGCCGATGAACACGATGCCCTGCAGGATGCCGAGCATGCGCACGTTCAGGCGCATGTCGCCGTTCAGAATGTGGCTGAACTCGTGACCAATCACGCCCTGCAGCTCATCGCGGGTGAGCGTCTCGAGCGTGCCGCGCGTGACCGCGACGACCGCGTTCGACACCTCGTAGCCGGCGGCGAACGCATTGATGCCCGCCTCGTGGTCCATCACGTAAGCCTGGGGCACGCGCATGCCGGCGGCGATCGCCATTTCCTCGATCACGTTCAGGTAGCGCCGCTCCAGGGGATCCTGGGTCTCGGAGGCGACCGGGCGCGCCCCGACCATCTCGGCGACCGCCGCGCCGCCGCCGCCAAGCCGCAGGGTATGCACCAGGCTGACCAGGAAAATGACGCCGGCCGTGCCGAGCGCACCCCAGAGGAGCAGCGACGGCGGCACCGCGGCGAGCGTGAGCGGCGCGCGCCGCGCCTCGAGCGCGGGCCCGGATTGCACCCACAGGTAGACCCCGGCGATCACCGCGTCCACGGCGACGATGACGCCCAGCACCGCGAGCAGGTAAAGCACGACCATCACGCGCGTGTTGCGGCGCGCGAGCTGCTGATGATCGAAAAAGTCCACGCGCCTGCGCTCGCCTGCGCGCCAGCGGTCCCGTGGCCCGCCGGCTTACTGGAACGACACCTTCGGCGCCTGGCGCTCCTCCGGCGATTCGGTGGCCTCGAGCAGCTCCGCGGGGCGAAAGCCGAGCGGCCCCGCGACCACGACCTGCGGGAAGGATTCGCGGTCGGTGTTGTACTCCATGACCGAATCGTTGTACGCCTGGCGCGAAAACGCGACCTTGTTCTCCGTGCTGACCAGCTCTTCCTGGACCTGCATGATGTTCTGGTTCGCCTTCAGGTCGGGGTAGGCCTCGAATACCGCGAGCAGCCGGCCGAGCGCGCCACCGAGGGCGCCTTCGGCCTGCGATAGCGCACGCATCGCCTCGGGGTCGCCGGGCGCCGCCGCCGCGCGGCTTTCCGCGCTCACCGCCGCGGCGCGCGCCTGGACCACCGCCTCGAGCGTCTGGCGCTCGTGCTGCAGGTAGCCCTTGGCCGCCTCGACCAGGTTGGGGATCAGGTCGTAGCGGCGCTTGAGCTGCACGTCGATCTGCGCGAACGCGTTCTTGAAGCGATTGCGCAATGCGACGAGCCGGTTGTACATCGCGATCACCCAGATCACGAGCGCGACAACGATGGCCAGCATGATCCAGCTTCCGATTTCCATGGCATCCTCCCTGTTTCGCGTCGTGTGGTGATACGCGCGATTCGCGCGGTTACTATACACCGCGCGCCGTTTTAGAATGATTGCGTGTCGAACGCCGATGACATTTCCTCGCGACGCCGCGTGCTGCGTCTGCTCGCGGCAACGCCTGCACTGCTGACCATGAACGCCGCTGCCGCGACAACGCCCGTCACACGCCCGATCCCGCGCAGCGGCGAAGCGCTGCCGGTCGTCGGCCTCGGCACCTGGCAGGTATTCGACGTCGGCAACGACCGCGCGGCGCGCGCGCGGTTGCGCGAGGTGCTATCGCTGTTCGCCGCCGGCGGCGCCAAGCTGATCGACAGCTCGCCGATGTACGGCTCGGCGGAAAGCGTGGTCGGCGACCTGAGTCATGCGCTCGGCCTGCGCAAGCAGCTCTTTCTCGCGACCAAGGTGTGGACGCAGGGCCGCGACGACGGCATCGCCCAGATGGAGCGCTCGATCGCGCGCCTGCAGGCCGGCGCGACGCTCGATCTCATGCAGGTGCACAACCTGGTCGACGTCGCGACGCACACCAAAACCCTGCTCGACTGGAAGGCCAAGGGACGCGTGCGCTACCTCGGCATCACCCACTACACCGCCTCGGGCCACGCCGCGCTCGCGCGCTGGCTGAAGAGCGGCGACTACGATTTCGTGCAGGTCAACTACTCTCTGGAGGAGCCCGAGGCGGCCGAAAGCCTGTTGCCGCTGGCGCAGGACAAGCGCGCCGCCGTGCTCGTCAACCGCCCGTTCGGTTCGGGCAGCCTGTTTGGGCGCGTGCGCGGCAAGCCGCTGCCGCCCTGGGCCGCCGAGCTCGGCATCGCGAGCTGGGCGCAGTATTTCCTCAAGTGGATCCTCGGCCATCCTGCAGTCAGCTGCGTGATCCCCGCCACCGGCAACCCGAAGCACGTCGTCGACAACATCGCCGGCGGATCCGGGTCGCTGCCGGACGAGGCGACGCGCGCGCGGATGGCGAAGCACTTCGCTTCGCTTTGACCGCGCAGTCGTTCGACGTCGCGATCGTCGGCGCCGGGATCGCCGGCGCCTCGGCGGCCTACTTCCTCGCATCGAAGGCGCGCGTCGTCGTCGTCGAGCGCGAGGACCAGCCCGGCTACCACAGCACCGGCCGCTCGGCGGCGCTCTTTTCCGAGACTTACGGCAACGCCAGCGTGCGCAGCCTGACGCGCGCGAGCCGCGCGTTCTACGACGCGCCGCCGGCCGGCTTCGCCGCGCAGCCGCTGCTCACGCCGCGCGGCGTCGTGTTCTTCGGGCAGAAGGAGCACGGCCCCTTGCTCGAGGCGCAGGCGGGCGAGCTGCGCGCCACTGGCGGCCGCGTCGAGTGGCTCAAGCCCGACGAGACCCTGGCGCGCGTGCCTGCGCTGCGCCGCGAATGGGCTGCGGTGGGCCTGCTCGAGCCCGACGCCGAGGACATCGACGTGCACGCGCTGCTCTCTGGCTTCCTGCGCGGCGCGCGCGCCGCGGGCGCAACGCTCGTCACCGATGCCGCGCTCGAAGCCGCCGCGCACGACGGCCGGTGCTGGCGGCTGCGCACGCGCGCGGGCGAATTCCGCGCCGACATCCTCGTCGACGCCGCCGGCGCCTGGGCCGATGAGGTAGCAACGCTGGCGGGCGCGGCGCCGCTCGGCATCGCGCCGCTCAGGCGGACCGCCATCGTCTTCGAGTGCCCGCGCTACACGCCCAACGCGGCATGGCCGGCGGCGGTCGACGCCACCGAAGACCTCTACTTCCGCCCCGAAGCCGGGCGCTTCCTCGCCTCGCCGGCCGACGAGACGCCCTCGCCGCCCTGCGACGCGCAGCCCGAGGAGCTCGACGTCGCGCTGCTCATCGACCGCCTGCAGGCTGCGACCACCTTCGACATCGCGCGCGTCACCGCGCGCTGGGCGGGGCTGCGCAGCTTCGCCGCCGACCGCTCGCTGGTCGCCGGCTTCGATCGCGCGCGCCCGGGCTTCTTCTGGCTCGCCGGCCAGGGCGGCTACGGCATCCAGACCGCGCCGGCGATGGGCGCGCTCGTCGCCGCCCTCGTCAAAGGCGATCCGCTGCCTTCGCCGCTGCGCGATGCCGGCGTCGACACCGCGGATCTCTCGCCGACGCGCTTCAGCCCGGCGACGCGCTGAAGCGATCGAGCGGGCTCGCCACCCCGCGCCCGCCCCTGTTCAGCACGTGCGTGTAGATCATCGTCGTCGACACGTCGGCGTGGCCGAGCAGCTCCTGCACCGTGCGGATGTCGTAGCCGGATTCGAGCAAGTGCGTGGCGAACGAGTGGCGCAGCGTGTGGCAGCTCACCGGTTTAACGATGCGCGCGGCCGCAGCTGCCGATTTCACCGCCCGGTGCAGCGTGTCCGGATAGACATGGTGACGAAGGATGACACCGGTCTCTGGTTCCGCGGAGAGCTTGCCGGAGGGAAACACGAACCGCCAGCCCCACTGGCGAGCCGCGCCACGATACTTCCGCGCAAGCGCGTCGGGCAGCCACAGCTCGCCGCAACCGGCGCTCAAATCGCGCTGATGCAGCGCGCGCACCCGCCCGAGGTGCGCCTGCAACGGCGAGGCAACCGGTTCCGGCAGCATGGTCACGCGATCCTTGCCGCCCTTGCCGTCGCGCACCAGGATCTGCCGGTAGGCGAAATCCACGTCCTTCACCCGCAGCATCAGCGCCTCAATCTGCCGCAGCCCGGACCCGTAGAGCAGGCTCGCCATCAACCACTTTGTCCCCGTGAGCTGCGCGAGCAGCCGCGCAACCTCCGCGCATGTCAGCACCGTCGGTCTGCGAAGCGGTCGCTTCGCGCGCGTGACCCCATCGAGCCACGGCAGCGCCTGCCCGAGCACATGCCTGTACAGAAACAGCAGCGCCGACAGCGCCTGGTTCTGCGTCGAAGCGGCGACGCCGCGCTGCGTCGCGAGGAAACTCAGGAACGCGGAAACCTCGTGCCCTCCCATGTCCGCGGGATGGCGCATGCCGTGATGGCGGATGAACCAGCGGATCCAGTACCAGTACGCCTGCTCCGTTCGGCGGCTGTAATGCCGCGAGCGGATTGCTTCGCGAAAACGCACGATCAGGCGGCGATTTGCCCGGGTGTCCGGCGACGAACCGGAATCGGCAGCGGAATCAGGGCGTTCAGGCATTTTGCGTCGGATATCGCGGACCCGTCTGGGCCATCTCTCATCCAACGCATTGATCTGAAGGTCGTTGACAGCCCACGGCACCGCCCGCGGACTATGATATTCAGCAGCTAAATCGACTATTCAACGTTAGCGGTCAGGAAGACAGCGCCATGATGACCATTGCCAATGTTGCAGTTACCTTGGTGGCCCTGTTGCATTTGTACTTCCTCATCCTCGAGATGTTCTTCTGGGAAAAGCCGTTGGGTCTGCGCACGTTCGGGCTGACACCGGACTTCGCAAAAGCCTCGAAGGTTCTAGCCGCGAATCAAGGTTTGTACAACGGCTTCCTAGTTGCGGGGCTCGTCTGGGGGCTTATCCTTGGTGAGGCGGGGAATCCGATCAAAATGTTCTTCTTGAGCTGCGTGGTCGTTGCCGGGGTCTTCGGCGCATTGACCGCGAACCGAAAGATACTCTGGGTTCAGGCGCTTCCCGGCGCGATAGCGTTCGTGTTGGTATTTTCGTCCTGAGGTCAATCGAAGTGCGTCTGACCGCTAACCCTGTGTTGGTGCCGACGGGCCGGACGCGTCGTGTCTCAGCAACTGCCGTGCTGGCCCGCGGCACAACACCACGTTAGATGCGTGAAGGCAGTTGAGTATCTCCCACTGACACCTATGACTTGCGTTAAGCCAGAGACTGAGCATGATCCAAAGTCAGGTTCCCGCTCGAAGGGGACCGGTTTGCTCGCGGTGGCAAAAATCATATTCTTCGGATTGCTAATGATCGGAAAAAGGGCCACTTGGGAGAAGAACGGTATCGGTGCACAAGTAAGCCTCGGCCAAATTGTCGCGGGTGCGATCATAGGAGGCATTGTTCTAGTGGCGTTGCTCGTCTTGCTGGCGCGAATCGCGGTTGGCTTCGCGGTAGGTCAGTAACCCTGCAAGATGGCGCCAAGCATCTAACATGGCGGTCGTGCGGACGCGCCGCAAGCCGCCGTGCTTATTCGAAGGCCGCACTGCGGCGCGCCGTACACCTCTACGTTAGGTAGCGCTGAATGGCGAGGCTCATCAATCGCAAAATTCGATATCGGCTGATCGTGCTTGCGACCATGGGCGGGATAACACCGCTCGTGTTTCTCGTGGGCAATTGTTTGAGCATTCGAGTCCTCAGTGACTTTCCCTCGTGGATTGTCTACTTGTGGCCGACAGCGCTGATGCTCCTAGGGTTCTCGGGAGCCTCGTGCCCGGATACCAACTTCTTCTATGGCTGGACGTTCTCGTTTCTCAGCAATATTGTTGTTTGGGTGGTCGTTGGATTCGTCTTATGCTGGCTCCTATTCGACTTACCCTGGAAACGGCTGCTCACAAATGAACGCGCTACCTAACAGCACGCCCCACACGGACGCTTGCGATGCCGGCGTCGTCAATCAAAGCTCATCGCCGCTCGCGCCCGGTGGGCGTGAATGTTGGGCGTCACATGAGCCGAGTCTGCGCATACGGCGTTCATCCGCGCCCCGCATCTCGAGGAATTTCAATGCCCAGGCACCTCATTAGCTCAGGATCCACCTTTGAGCAAGAGATAGGGTACTCGCGCGCAGTAGTCGTTGGAGATTGGGTCTTCGTTTCGGGCACTACCGGCTTCGACTACTCCAAGATGAGCATCGCCGAAGGGCTGGTGGAGCAAACCGAACAGTGCTTGAAGAACATTGCCGCCGCACTGCAGCAGGCCGGTTCCAGCCTTGCGGATGTTGTGCGTGTCACCTACGTTCTTCCCAAGGGGGCGGAGTTTCCTGAATGCTGGCCGGTGCTGCGCAAGTACTTCGGCGACGTGCGACCCGCCGCCATGATGATCTCCGCCGGTCTTGCAGATCCTCGAATGCGAATCGAAATCGAAGTCACAGCCTTGAAGCAATCAAAGGCCTAACCTGTGCATTGGCCGATGACGCCCAACCGTGCCATGCAGCGGACAGTCACCAGCGGCCTTCGTCCGCTGGCTCCTGCCGCGGATGGCAATCGTTAGGCGGCTCGTTCTTTGGCAGAGCCGATGTATCTGCTGCGTGATGCTCTTCTGATGATTCGCGATATTGGTATCAATAGTCGCGTTGTGTACGTCTGGGGCGCGTTGTTGAACGTAACTCAGCTGATTGGCGGGGTGGTGTTCATCACCACAGTTGAAGGTCAGGTTGTCCTCGCCACATTGATTCTTACCCTGGTTGTCGCGGGGCAAATTCATAAGAAGGCGCCTTTTTCACGTCTAATTGGGTTGTGCCACGTACCCTGGGCGGCGCTATTGCCTTGGCTCGTCTACCGCCTTCAGACCATGGAACACCCGGTTGCGCTACAGATCTGGGGCTACTACGTGGCTGTGACGATCTCGATCAGTCTGATATTCGACGCGTTGGACGTTTACCGTTATGCAAGAGGGCAAAGGACTTTTTCGTGGGCGTCTAAAGGGGGACCCGCCTAACATGGCGGTGTTGGCGGACGCGGCAACGATGGCACCGCTAACTCATCAGCCCGCGTTGCCGCGCCGCAAACCTCCACGTTAGATCTCACCAAGGAATCGAAGCATCGCGATGACACAGCCGCTGGAGGATCTGGCGCTCATTACCGCGAAGACGCTCGAGCACTACAACGAGCGCGCCGCCGAGTTCCGGAACGGCACGCTCGACCACGATGTGAAGCAGAACATCGAGGCGCTGCTGCGGCACATTCGCGGTGCGCCGCCCTTGTCCATACTCGATTTCGGCTGCGGCCCTGGGCGTGACTTAGCGGCGTTTCGCGCTCTCGGTCACGAGCCCATCGGCCTTGAGGGTTCCCCACCGCTCGCCGCCATGGCACGAGAGCACAGCGGCTGCGAAGTCTGGGAACAGGATTTTCTCGCGCTGAAACTTCCTTCTTGCCGCTTCGACGGCATCTTCGCCAACGCCTCACTGTTCCACGTGCCACGCCAAGAGCTGCCGCGCGTGTTGGGCGAACTGCGCGCGGCCCTCAAGTCCGACGGCGTACTCTTCGCTTCTAACCCCCGGGGGAATAACGAGGAGGGCTGGAATCGCGGGCGGTATGGGGCGTATCACGACCTCGAATCATGGCGCGCCTTTCTGAAAACAGCGGCGTTCGCGGAGCTGGGGCACTACTATCGTCCAACGGGGCTGCCGCTCGAGCGACAACCTTGGCTCGCAAGCGTGTGGCGGAAGAGCAGTGTGGCCTGTGAGATCTAACAACGCGTTGGAGCGGACCGTGAAAGGGAGTGGCTTCGTTTGCCGCGACTGGGTGGCCGCTCAACGCGAACCTTAGCAGTCTGAGTGCCGCACCGCGTAGCAACATCAAGGTCCAACCGAGAGGAGGACTTGCGTGGCCGAACAGCAAACCTCATTCGACGCAGCGAAGTACAAGGACGCACAGCGAGAGCAGTGGAACAAGGACGGCGCAGCATGGCGACGCTGGAATCCCACTCTGGATCGTTGGTATGGCGAAGTTACCCGCCAGATGCTCGACGTCGCCCAGATTCAGCCAGGTCAGCGCATCCTGGACATCGCCGCCGGCGCAGGTGAACCGGCGGTCAGCGCCGCCGAACGAGTTGGCCCTAGCGGTTACGTGCTGGCGACCGACATCTCGGAAGGGATCGTTGAGCTTGCGCTCCAGGTCGCCCGTGAACGTGGACTCAAACATATTGAGACCCGCGCCATGGACGGCGAGAAATTGGATCTCCCTGACGCGTCCTTTGATGCGGTGCTGTGTCGGCTCGGTCTGATGTATATGCCGCACCCCGTGACAGCATTACGCGAGTGGCGCCGCGCTCTGCGAGCGGGCGGTCGGGTCGCCGTCGTCGTCTTTTCCACGCCCGATCGAAACAGCTGGGGTGCTGTGCCCGCTTCCATCATCCGCCGGCGCGCGCAACTCCCGCCTCCCGTTCCGGGGCAACCCGGCCCGTTCAGCCTCGGCGATCCTGGGGCGCTCGAAGACGTCTTCCGTCAAGCCGGATTTGCCGACCCCGAGGTTCGCGTCGTGCCGGTGCCCCATAGAATGGCCAGTTCTGCCGAGTACGTGCGGATCGCCCGGGAAGCCTTCGGCGCATTCAATGCCATGATGGCTCACCAGCTCCCTCAAGAACGCGAGTCCGTTTGGAACGAAGTAGAAGATGCAATGCGCAGTTTCGAATCGCCCATTGGGTTCGAGGTGCCGGGTGAGTGCCTTGTCGGCGCGGCAACGAAGTGATCGAACGCAGACTGCTAACCATCAGTTGCAGCCGACCCGTTGGGGCGGGGCTTCGCCCGCCTACGCGCGGCTGAACTGAGACGTTAGGTGCCCCAAGAGCACACTATGCGCGGCACGTGTCTTTGCGGTGCCGTGGAGTTCGAGGTACGCGACCCACCTCGCAAGCTCTACCAATGCCATTGTTCCCTTTGCCGAAAGCAAAGCGGAGCAGCCTCAAATGCTGCGTTCATTGTTCGCAGGGAGCAGCTTGTGTGGCTCGCAGGGCAGGAGTTGGTTTCGTCGTTCATCAAGCCCTCCGGGTTTCGGTCGGACTTCTGCAGGAAGTGCGGTTCGCCAGTCCCGAACCCTCTGCGCAGCACGTCGTATGTCTGGGTTCCTGTCGGGTTGCTTGACGAGCCGACGACTCTATCAATAGGAACGCACCTGTTCATTGGCTCTAAGGCTTCGTGGGAACCAAGCCCAGTGTCTGGTACGTTGCACGAAGAAATGCCAGAGTTTGGCGAACTACTAAAGCAATTGCGCTCGTGAGTGAACGGGCACCTAACTTCTCGGTCAACGCGAACGCGCGCGGACGTGCCGCAATCAGCCCGTGCCGCAGGGCGCGCGCCGGCTACCGGGAGCGTTAGGTCTCTTCGGCTGCTCCATGCCTTCGCCCTCCGCTGACAAACTGGCCGTGCTGATCGACGCGGATAACGCACAGGCCTCTATTGCGAGTGAGCTACTTGCCGAGATCTCCAGCTATGGGACGGCGACGGTAGGGCGAGCGTATGGTGATTGGACAACGCCGAACCTTTCCGGGTGGAAGGAAGCGCTACACAACCTCGCCATACAGCCCATTCAGCAATTCCGGTTCACCGTGGGGTCTCTTCTAGTAAAGGCGAGTCCTTCGTTTGATCCACGAAACTACGGATTCCAGAAACTTGGCGAGCTCGTTCGAAGGCAGCCGTTCTTGGAGGTGAAATCCGTCCCTGCAGGTGATGGTTCGCCAAACATGCACCTCTATGTACGCCTCAAAGAGCCCTAATGGGAACGTTCTGCGGCGTCGATTGATCCCTCGCCAACTCGCTCCGCGCTTGCCCTTAGACCAACCTCGCGCCGAAAATGCGCCTGCCGCACCATCGCGGGCCGCTATTGGCGGTCGAATCGTAGCCGCGGATGAGGGAAACCCGATATGAGAGATGCTCAGTACCAGAACCGACAGAACCTTGAAATCTTCTGCTGGCCGGAGTTGATGAAAGGCTTCCAGGGCCTGGTCGAGCTCGTAATGCTCTCTCCAGGCAAGCTCTCAAGGCAGCTTCGCAGCGAGCTTTTTACGATGGCAAGTATTGCCGGCGGGTGTCAGCACTGCCAGGCGCACGGGGCGTACACGCTGCACATGATGGGCGTCGATCCCGAGCGCATTCGCGACATCTGGACATTCGAACAGTCGACAGAATTCTCCGAGGGCGAGAAAGCCGCGCTGCGGCTAGCGCGAGACGGAGCGCTTGTACCGAACATGGTCGAACCCGGGCACTTCTCCGATTTGCGTAGACACTATTCCGATCGCCACATAGTGGAGATGCTTGCGGTCATTAGTCTGGCTGGCTGGTACAACCGCTGGAACAATTCCATTGCTACGGTAACGGACCGAGAATCGCTGGAGTGGGCAGAAGCAAACCTCAAGGCGGTGGGTTGGGAGCTGGGAAAGCACGCGGGGGTCGTTCATGAGCAACGGAGAAAGCATCCACGGTCTACCGATCCGGATCGGATCGAGTACTAGCGTCCAATCCTTAACGCGAGCGCCGCTTGCTATCGGGCGCCGCATCACATCCTCATGCACCTGACCGGCTACAGCGGGCTTCGCCCGCTTCCGCCGGCAGTTGATGCGGGACGTTGGGCTTAGGTGTTTTCGCGGCACTACGGTACCGCTCCTCAATGGAGGCACACATGAATCGCGCCGCGCTGCTCCTTGCTGTGGTCCTTTTCTCGTCCGGATCCGCGATCGCGGAAGATCGGCCCAAGGCCGAGTACCTGAAAGCGGAACCACCAAAGGGCTCGGTTCCGTACGGCAAAATTGTCTATGTCGATGACGGTGCCTGCCCTAAGGGCGAGATCAAGGAAATTACCGGCGGTAGTCAGTCCCGGTCCATTCCTCGCAAAGTCCGGTGCGTCAAGCGGCCCGAGTGAGCCACCGTGAAGCTTTGCACGCGCCACCGCCTGGACTTCACCGGGCTTACCCTTTCGCTGCAGCTGACGTGCCACAGCGGGCTGCGCTCGCTTGCGCACGCGGGCGTGCTCAATCGCTAGGCGTCGCACCCCCAATGGGTAACAAGGTCCTCGCATCGATCGAAAACCCATCCGGTGACCGTTGCGTCGATGTATTTTCCCGCGCGGACGGTACATTCGGATTTGAGGAGTGCCGCCGAGACCCGGAAGACGGCGGACGCTGGTACTCCTTGCACCGATTTTCCCGTCAGGTCTTCGATTCCGAAGAGGATGCGCTTGGACGAGCGAAAGCATGCGTCGAGTGGCTGAAACCGGATGAGCCATGACAAGTGGCATTCATTCGATGCGTAACCACGCAATCGAGAGGGGCGCGTGCAAGATCGGCACGCGCGCCTCATTGTGAACGTTAGGCGCCACCCCTCCATCGCCAAGATCGTCATCGTTCTCTATGGCTGATCAAGCTGTGCACAACCGAAACTTGCAGGGTGCAGCACGAGACTTCTTTGATGCCTTCAATGCAGTCTTCTCGACCTTCAGCGGCCCCAAGATCTCCGAACGCTATGTAGCGCCTTACCTAGCGATCCGCTCAGACGGCTCCTCCCAGGTCTTCGATTCCGCCGAGGCCATCGGGACGTACTTCCAGCGCATTGTTGATGGCTACTATGCTCGCGGCTGCCGCATCTGCAAGTACAAAGACCTGACCGTCACGCCTATGGGCGAAGCCGCAGCGCTTGGAACGGTCACTTGGGAGCTCTGCCGAGCGGATGGTACGGTTGTCACGAGCTGGCGAGAGTCGTACAACCTGGTCCTCGTTGACGGCCGGATGAAGGCCGCCGCTTCGGTGGATCACGTGGCCCAGAGGTAAGCGTGCACGAACAACCATGACGCCCAACTCCGCGCTCCAGCCGACGTGCCACGGCATGCGCCCTACGCATGGGGCTGCAGTCAAACGGTAGGCGGCAAGGTGCATACTCACCATTTCCTGCTGGAGGCTCCATGAGCGTCCAACACTTTGTCTTGCGGCCCGATCAGCATGAGCCCGCGTTGAACGTGGTCGGCACACAGGTGACCGTTTTGGCATCCAACGCGGCAACACGAAGCTACGGGATGACCTTGCAGGAGGGCGAGGAAGGAACGGGCCCTCCGCCGCATCGCCACGACTGGGACGAAGCCTTCTATGTCCTGAAAGGCGAGATCAACTTCCTGTGCAATGGAAACGCCTACGTCTGCAGCGCCGGTACGCTCGTTCATGTTCCCCGAGGAACCGTGCATGCCTTCAGCTATGGAAGTGGCGGTGGTCAGATGCTCGAGGTTACGGGGGCCGGCGCGCTAGCGGCGCAGATGTTCACGGCCGTCGACAACGAGATTCCCCCTGGGCCTCCGGATGTTCCAAAGCTACTCGATGTACTCAAGCGCAACGGGGTCACTGTTGCGGTCTGACGTCGAGAGGCGCAGTGCGGTTCGGCCAGAGGATGCCGCCGAACACGGCGCGGCGGCTGAGCGCGGTCGTTGACTGCCGCGACGACGGACGTCGCACGCATGTTGATCAATGGCAAATGCCACTGCGGAAACATCTCCTTTTCCCTGATCTGGGAGCCTGATCCCGCTGAAATTCCGGCTCGCGCATGCAGCTGCTCGTTCTGCACCAAGCACGGTGGCGTGTGGACGTCCAATCCACGGGGGGCTCTGGAGGTCGTGGTCAAAGATCGCTCGCTCGTATCTAAATACGCTTTCGGCACCCGGACGGCAGAGTTCCACATCTGTACCCGGTGCGGCGTCGTACCCGTTGTCACCAGCCGAGTTGACGATCACCTTTATGCGGTTGTTAGCGTCAACGCGTTCGAAGGAATTGATCAATCGCTGCTTCGCCGTGCGCCGACAAGCTTCGATGGTGAAGGAGTCGAGACTCGCCTCGCGCGAAGGAGGCGCAACTGGATAGCCAATGTCAAATACGTTGAAGGCGGCAGCTAACGCCTTGGTGCAGCCGACGGGCATGAAGCCGCGGGCGGCCGACCAAGCACGTAGGCGCCTCAACATCGAGCGCCCAAACCCGGTTCGGCGATCGGAGATGCTCTCATGCGTCAGTTGAAACTGAGCAAGGCGTTTACTCTGATGGAATCAGGGCCTGTGGTCCTCGTGACGACCCATGATGGGAACAAGGACAACATCATGACTGTCTCGTGGACCATGGTGATGGATTTCACGCCGATGTTTGCCATTACTACGGGTGAATGGAACTACTCCTTCGCGGCGTTGCGAAGAAACAGGGAATGCGTCATTGCCGTTCCTACAGTCGACATGCTGGATACGGTCGTTGGCATAGGGACGTGCTCCGGGGCAGACACAGACAAGTTCTCCAAATTCAAGCTCACACCGGTGCAGGGCAAAGTCGTCAGGCCACCCTTGATCAGGGAGTGCCTTGCGAATATGGAGTGCAGGGTCACCGACATTGTCAATAAGCACAACATCGTCGTGTTGGAAGCGGTTGCCGCGTACATTGCAACCGCACGCAAAGAGAAGCGCACGGTTCACGCAGTTGGCGACGGGACGTTCATTGTCGACGGACGCAGAATTGACCGGAGGAAGATGATGGCCTCCAAGATCCCATACGGCGTTTAGCGCCCAAGCGCAACGGCCAGGAATCGGATCTCCGGTAACGGTCAAGGAGGACGCCCATGGCAAGCATCAACGGCATCGCGCACATTCAACTCACCGTATCCGACATGCAGCGTTCCGTGCCGTTCTACAGGTCGCTGCTGCAATCCCTGGAGATGGTCACGCTGATCGACAAGCCCGAGTACTTTTACTGCGTCGGCGGCCGTACCGGGCTCGCCATTGCGCCGGCGCCACCGCAATTCAGGAATCAACCGTTCGACCAAGGGCGGCTCGGCCTGCACCACCTGTGCTTTCGGGCACGAAGCCGTGCGGACGTCGAGGCCATCCATCAGACCGCGCTCGGGCTCGGGGCTAGGATCATTCGCCCGCCCAGAGATGACAACTGGGCGCCGGGCTACTACTCGGTCCTGTTCGAGGACCCGGACGGCATGCGCATCGAGGCCAACTTCGTTCCCGGCAAAGGGCAGCTTGAAGGACGGGGGGCCTGAGTTGGCGCTGACGGAAGTCCGGCCTCCGGGCGCAACCAACGGTTTTCTCTTGCAACGGAGACATTGTCATGCAAGCGCATTTTGCCAAGATGGCGAGATACAACGCCTGGGCGAACGCTCGCCTCTATGCGGCGGCGCGAAGCCTTCCCGATGCGTCGTACCGGAGGAATGTCGGCGCGTTCTTCGGCAGTCTCCACGGCACGCTCAACCATCTCCTGGTCACGGATCGCATCTGGATGCGTCGGCTCACAGGCGCAGGCGATCATCCGGAAAAGCTCAACGCCATCATCCATGACGACCTCCAGTCGCTGGCGCTAGCGCGACAGGCGGAGGACGAGCGCATCATCGGCTATGTCGCCGGCCTGCGCGACCAAGACATCGACAAAGAACTGCGCTACGCGACGACCAAGGGCGCGCCACATCGCAATCGATTGGGCGACATTCTCGCGCACCTGTTCAACCACCAGACACATCACCGCGGCCAGGCACACGCCATTCTTACGCTGTTGGGAATCCGGGAGCCGCAGCCCCTGGACCTGTTGGCGATGTTTCGTGAGAATGCCTAGCCCTACTCCAGATCAGCTGTCGAACGAGCGTCAGGTACCGCACTTCAGGAGAATGACATCCGCACAGTCTTTTTGCTCGTCGCATCATTGCTCGCCAGTCTCCTCTTCGGCGCGGTGGCGGCCTACCTTGCCGTTGAAACTCTACCCTGCCGTTGGTTCGGCACTGGATTTGAAGGCGCATGTGCCTATGGCGCACTGTGGGCATCGATCGGCATCGGCCTCGCGGCCGCGGTACTGTCGTTTGCCTATTTCTGCAATCGCCTGCGTCGCAGCCGAGCATCCAGCCTACCGGTCGATTCGCGGACGCCCTAACATTGCGGTCGCGGCGCCTGCCACCGACGCGTCGACCGCGCGTCCTGGCGCGTACATCAGGCGAGGACTCTCGCGTCACAAGGATCGGAATTCAATATGAGCGAACGGCCGACGATCGAGTGCAAGGCGAACGGTCCCTATCTCGTCAGGAACCTGGACGATGTCAGAGACTGGCGCGGGGGCCGCATTGAGACGAAGCCCGTCATGGCACTCTGCCGCTGCGGCGGCTCGGCCAGCAAACCGTTCTGCGATGGCACGCATCAGAAAAACGGCTTCTCCAGCGCCCGGCTCGCTGATCCGAGCGCCGACAAGCGCGAGCGTTACCGTGGCGCGCGAATCACCATCCACGACAATCGCTCGATCTGCGCCCACGCGGGATACTGTACCGATGGCCTTGGTTCGGTGTTCAAGTACAAGAGCGAGCCGTGGATCGATCCAGCGGGCGGCTCGGTCGAGGCGATCGTCGAGACCATCCGAAAATGTCCTTCCGGGGCGCTCAGTTACAGCCTTGACGCCCATGAAGGCGTGGATCAACAGCGCGCGCCGGCGATCACGGTAACCAAGGGTGGTCCGTACGCGGTCGTGGGCGGCGTCCGATTGCTCGGACAATCCCACGCGCAGGGCGCATCGACAGAGCACTACACGCTTTGCCGTTGCGGTGGGTCCAGGAACAAGCCGTTCTGCGACGGCACGCACTGGAGCATCGGATTCAAGGATTAGGCGTATGCGCAGGCCGCCGTCTCATCATGGCGTGAAGGAACGCGGCGAGCTGAATCGTCGATGCGCGCAGGCATGAAAACGGTGTACCTCTTCCTTGGGCTTTCCGCGGCGAGCCTCATTGTCATGATCGTTGTCGATAGCCTCCTTGGCCCAAAAGCGGAGTTCCTGAACGCATACAGCGTGATCGAGCGCATGCTCGGGCGAACGCCCTCGGCCGGAGAATCTCTCGTCGCAAGGAAGCTGGGTCCTGTTGCGGAGTTTGGACTTGTGATGATCGCCAACCTGGTCATCGGCGGCATTCTCACGGCCGCTGTCCGGTTGTTCCCGACGCGGTGATGGCGCTACGGACCAGTGCGTCGCGCGACCGGTGGCTGTTGCTCGGATTGATCGCGACGCTGATGCTGCTCGCGCTTTCCGGCGCAAAGCCCTATGACCGCGCCACCTGGCTCATGGAGGTGCTGCCGGTGATCGTCGCGCTCCCGGTACTGTGGCTCAGCTACCGCAGCTTTCCTCTCACCACGCTGCTCTACGTCTGCATTTTCATCCACGCAGCGGTGCTCATACTCGGTGGCGCCTATACCTACGCGAGGGTTCCACTGGGCTTTCAGCTCGCCGACCTCCTCGGCCTGAGCCGCAACCCCTACGACAAGATCGGTCATTTCTTCCAGGGTTTCGTTCCGGCGCTCATCGCGCGAGAAATCCTGATTCGCGGCAGCACTGTGCGCGGCCGCCGGATGCTTGCTTTCGTGGTCGTCTGTGTCGTCCTTGCGATCAGCGCGACATATGAGCTCATCGAATGGGCTGCCGCGCTGGTGCTCGGTCAGGGTGCCGAAGAGTTCCTCGGCACCCAGGGCGATCCCTGGGACACGCAGTCGGACATGTTCCTTGCCCTCATCGGTGCGGTGACCGCGTTGGCTATCTTCTCAGGCCTTCATGACCGCCAGCTCCGACGCATGGGTCCGCCATGAAGGCGCTGCCGAATCCTTGCGGCGGACGCGCCGCGATCGACGGGCCGCAGCTGCCTCGAGCGGGCTGTCTGCGACCGCCGCCGAACGCCGACCTTGAATGCCGATCGTGAAGGAAGGACGCATGCGATTACTGCTGTCGTTGCTGTGGCTCGCTGTCGTTCCTGGCGCCGCGCAGGCGCAAGCCGGCTCGCTGTTCATCGAGGACCTCACCTGGCCCGAGGTACGGGCGGCGATCGCCCAGGGCAAAACCACGGCGCTCTACTACGCCGGCAGCACCGAGCAGAACGGTCCTCATATGGCACTGGGCAAGCACACGGTGATCGCGCACTACGCCGCTGGACGCATCGCGGAGGCGCTGGGAAACGCGCTGGTCTACCCGGTGCTGCCCTTCGCACCGACCGGCGATGCCGCCAAAAAAACCGGGCACATGAAGTTTCCCGGGACGGTGACCCTGTCGGAAGCCACCTTTGCTGCGGTTGCGCGCGATGTCGCGCGGAGCGCCATTGCGGCGGGCTTCCGCAACGTCGTGCTGATGGCCGACCACGGCGACGGCCAGAGCGCGCTCAAGCGTGTGGCAAGCGCGCTCGAGCGCGCCCGCGGCGCGAAGGGCGCGCATGTCTACTATGTGCCGGCGCCGTACTACGCGGCGCAGGCGCGGGTGCGCGCCTACCTGGCCGAGCGCGGGCTCACGGCCGGCCGGCACGCCGGGATTTCCGACACCTCGGAGCTCATGTTTCTCGACCGGGAACAGAAGTGGATCCGCAGGGACAAGCTCGCCGCGGGCGACGCAAGGACGGGCGTCGACGGCGACCCGCGGCAGGCTTCGGCCGAACTGGGCCAAATCTTCCTCGAGATGAAAATCGACAGTGCGGTCGCGCAGATCCGGCGCCTGGTGAATGCAGGCAGGTAGAATCTGAACGCGCCGCCGGAACTGGTATCTTCGACAGACTGCTCGCACACGGAGGTCGTCATGGCCGAAATTCCCAGCTGGCGCATCACCGGAGACTGGTTCGACAACTGCAGCTGTGCGGTGCCCTGTCCCTGCACCTTCGCGCAGCCCCCGGACAACGGGTTCTGCGACTCGGTTCTTTTCTGGCACATCCAGCAGGGTCACTACGGCGAGGTCAAACTCGACGGGCTCAGCTTCGTGCGCGTCGGTCGATGGGAGGGCGACCTCTGGGCCGGCAAGGTCAAGGGGGCGGCCGGCCTGTTCATCGACGAGCGCGCCGACGCGCGCCAGGCGGAAGCGCTGCCGCTCATTTTCGGCGGCCGCGTCGGAGGCTTTCCCGCAAAGGTCGCGGCGCTGTTCACCGAAGGCCGCCAGCTGCGCGGCGTGGAGCGCGCCCGGATCAGCTTCGAGATCGCACCCGATCGCGCACGCTGGGGCGTCGAGATCGCCGGCAAGGTGAAGGCCTGGGCAGATGCGTTGACCGGCCCGACGAGCAACCCCGGCAAGTACCCCGAGCTCATGAACGCGCCCGGCTCCGAGACCGGGCCCGGCCAGATCGTCACCTGGGGCAAATCGACGATCTGTACGGTCGATGCGTTCGACTACAAATTCCAGTGGACGACGAATTCGAGCAAGCACATTCCCTTCGACTGGAACGGCCCCTGAGCCCGCATCCCGGCACGACGATCCGGGTCCGCACGCAGCCGCCTGCGCGCGGTCGCCGTCGGGCGACGCGCAGCGCGGCCGTAGATTGACGAAGTCCGGCGCGCCCCTCATAGTGCGCGCGCCTTCAGAGAGAGCCGAGACGAGAATGACTCCACGAACTATCGCTGCGCTCGCAGCCTGCGCGACGCTCCTCGCTTCGTGCAAGGTCGCCGAGCCCGAGGCGAAACCCGCCCCGCCGCCGACGCCCGCGGCTTCGCGGCCTGCGGCGGCGGTCGTCGCTCCGCCGAACGTGTACAGCGAAACCGGCCCGACGAAGCTGCGGCCCGACGTCGCCGCCGCCCCGCGGCGTGTCTACGTGCCGAATCGCCGCTCGAACGACGTCAGCGTGATCGACCCGGATACGATGCAGGTCGTCGACCGGTTCAAGGTCGGCTGGAATCCGCAGCACGTCGTGCCGTCATGGGACCTGAAGACGCTTTGGGTCACCAACAACGCCGAGGGCACCACCGCCGGCAGCCTGACGCCGATCGACCCGATGACGGGCAAGCCGGGCAAGTCGATTGCGGTCGACGACCCTTACAACATGTACTTCACCGTGGACGGCCGCTCGGCGATCGTCGTGGCCGAGGCGCACCGGCGCCTGGATTTCCGCGACCCGCAGACCATGCGGCTGCAGTCGTCGCTCCGGGTCCCGCAATGCAAGGGCATAAACCACGCAGACTTCTCGGCGGACGGCCGCACCGCGATCTTCACCTGCGAATTCAACGGGCGGCTGGCGAAGATCGACATTGCCGGGCGCAAGGTGCTCGGCTATCTCAAGCTCTCGAAAGGCGGCATGCCGCAGGACATCCGCATCTCGCCGGACGGAAAAGTCTTCTACGTCGCCGACATGCGCGCCGACGGGGTGTTCGTCGTCGACGGCGAGCGCTTCGTCGAGATCGGCTTCATCAAGACCGGGATCGGGACGCACGGGCTTTACCCGAGCCGCGACGGCAGCAAGCTCTACGTCGCGAACCGCGGCAGCAACCAGGTTTTCTGCGGGCGCGGAGAGGCCAAGGGCAGCGTGTCGGTGATCGACTTCGCGACGCGCAAGGTGGTGGCGAACTGGCCGATGCCGGGCGGCGGCAGTCCGGACATGGGCAACGTCAGCGTGGACGGCAGGACCCTGTGGCTTTCGGGCCGCTTCGACGACGTGGTCTACGCGATCGATACGACGAGCGGCGCAGTGAAGACGATTGCCGTCGGGACCGAGCCGCACGGCCTCACCGTCTGGCCGCAGCCGGGCCGCTATTCGCTCGGGCACACCGGCAACCTGCGGTAAGAGCCGGGACGTCGGGCGCTACTTTTCGGGCGGCGCGGTCGGCACCGTGATGCCATCGTAGAGCCAGGCCACGCCGGAAAAGCTCGGCCTGGCCTTGGCATCCTGATCCGGCGGCGCGTCCGGCCGCAGGAACCAGTTGCGCACCTCGCGCACCACGCCCGCGGCGTGGTAGATGTCGCCGTAGTAGCGCGCGGTGACCTGCACGCGCGCGGTACGTAGATATCTCGCCTGCTCGTACCAGGCGAAGGCCTTCGCAAAGTCCCAGCCGGCGAGCTCGAGGGTGGCCGCCAGCACCACCGCGTCCTCGATCGCCATGTTGGCGCCCTGCGCGAGGTATTGCAGCATCGGATGCGCCGCGTCGCCGAGCAGGGCAACGCGGCCCTTCGACCAGCCGCGCACCGGCTCGCGGTCGCACAGCACCCACATCTTCCAGACGTTGATCTTCTCCAGCAGGCGCTGGACCTCGGGGCGCTCGCCGGCGAACTTGCGATTGAGCTCTTCGGTATCGCCGAAGACGTCCCAGCCTTCCTCGTAGCGGTCGCTGTGAAAAACCGCAACGAGGTTGTAGAGCTCGCCGCGGCGCAGCGGGTAGTGCACGAGATGGGTCTTCGGCCCGGCCCAGAGCACCACGTTGTCCTGCCACAGGTCGGCCGGCACCTCGGCGCGCGGCAGCACCGCCCGGTAGGCGATGTGGCCCGAGACGCGCGGTTTGCCGTCCTTCAGCAGCTGCGCGCGCACCATCGACCACAGGCCGTCGGCGCCGATCAGCGCCGCGCCGCCGACCGCCTCGCCCCCTTCGAGGTGCAGCGTCACCTTGTGGCCATGGTCCTCGTAGCGCAGGCCTTTCGCGTTCACCGTGAGCGTGATGTTCGGCTCCTTGCGGCAGGCCTCGAGCATCACCGTGTGCAGGTCGCCGCGGTGGATCACGCCGTAGGGATGCGTGAAGCGTTCGCGGAAGACCGATCCGCCCACCGGCAGGCGGATCACCTCTTCGCCGCTCACCGCATCCATCATGACGAGGTTGTCGGGATGGAACGCGACCTGCTCGATGGCGTCGGTCAGCCCGAGCAGCTCGAACATGCGGAACACGTTCGGCCCGAGCTGAATGCCGGCACCGATCTCCTTGAATTCGGCGCCCTGCTCGAATATGCGCACCGCGAGACCCTTGCGCGCGAGCGTCAGCGCTGCGGCGAGACCGCCGATGCCGCCACCGACGACGAGGACTGGCAGATCCGGCATGTGACTAGGCTCCTTTATCGCGCGTGATGCAGCAACGACGGGCCGACCTCGGCAAGCGAGGGCACGCCGCACAGGCGCATCGTGCGCTCGAGCTCGTCGGTGAGGATCGTCAGTGCGCGCCGCGCGCCGGCCTCGCCCGCTGCAGCCGTGCCGTAGAACATCGCCCGACCGACCGCGACCGCCTGCGCGCCGAGCGCGCGCGC
>Ga0210060_1000071_pt1 | contig 61446 bp, 56 predicted proteins | sample Joice_CattailNLB_FD_184871 | JGI IMG/M metagenome (GOLD analysis project Ga0210060, IMG submission 184871) | Wetland microbial communities from San Francisco Bay, California, USA, that impact long-term carbon sequestration - Joice_CattailNLB_D2... | ecosystem: Environmental > Aquatic > Marine >...
ATCGTGACCTGCTCGCTCGAGGCCGCGAGCAGCCACTCGCGGAACTCGCCCACGCTGAGCGAAGCCACCGGCGCGAACGCGCCCGCGTCGTGCGCATCGAGGATCAGCCGCGTGACGTCGTCGGCCTCGTAGGGAACGACGGAGTCTTTCGCGAACACCGATAGCGGCAGCTCGGCGAGCGCCATCTTCGCCGCCATCCGCTCCTCGGCGCTTTGCGCCGCCACCCCGGCGAGCGCATCGCCCGAGCGATGCGGCGTCGCGCGCGCGAGCAGCGTCTTCAGGTCGGCGAACCGGTGGGTGACGCCGTCTACCGTGTGCGCGTAGGACATGGCGTGCGAGTATGCCCGCATGCCCGGCGCGACGCCCGTGGAACGGCTCGTCTCCGGCGCCCAGACCGGCGCCGACCGCGCCGCGCTGGACGTCGCGCTCAGCCACGGCCTCCCCCACGGCGGCTGGTGCCCGAAGGGCCGCCGCGCCGAGGACGGCCGCATCCCGCCGCGCTACGCGCTGATCGAGACGCCCTCGCAGGACTACGCGCAGCGCACGCGCTGGAATGTGCGCGACAGCGACGCAACCCTGATCATCTCCAGATCCCCAACCCTCACCGGCGGCTCGGCCTACACCCGGCGCTGCGCCGAAGAGCTCGCCAAGCCCTGGCTCCACGTCCACCCCGGCAACGACGACCCGCAGACGATCCGAGCCTTCCTCGAGCGCCACCGGGTGAAGACCCTCAACATCGCCGGCCCGCGCGAATCGACCGAGCCCGGCATCACCGCATACGCCGCTGCAGTCCTCGAGCGCCTGTTCGCCGCATAATCAGCGCTCGGAAAGGAGCCCTCCCAATGACCGACTCCCTCGCAGACAAAACCGCCCTCGTCACCGGCGCCTCGCGCGGCATCGGAAGATCGATCGCGATCGCGCTCGCCGAAGCCGGCGCCAACGTCGCGGTCAACTACCGCGAACGAAAACGGGAAGCCGAGGAAACCGCCGCCGCGATCAGGAAGCTCGGCAGGAAATCAGCCGCCTTCCAGGCCGACGTCTCGCAGGGAAAGGACGTCGCGAAGCTGATCGCGGCGGTGGAGCAGCAGCTCGGCCCGATCGACATCCTGGTCAACAACGCCGGCCACGCCCTGCGCCGCAGCCTGGACGAGCTCACCGAAGAGGACTTCGACCGCACGATTGCGACCAACCTCAAATCCGCGTTCCTCTGCTCGCACGCGGTCTACAAGGGCATGCAGGATCGCCGCTGGGGACGGATCATCAACATCTCCTCGGGCGCGGCGCGCGGCGCGGGCGTGGTCGGCGCGCACTACAACGCGTCGAAAGCCGGCATGGAAGGCCTCACCCGCGGCTACGCGGCGAGACTCGCCAAGGACAACGTGCTGGTGAACGCGGTCGCCCCGTCGCTGATCGCCACCGAGATGATCGCCCCGCACCGCACCGAGAACATGGCCAAGATCCCGGTCGGGCGCCTCGGCACCGGCGAGGAAATCGCCGCGGTGGTGGTGACCGTCGTGCAGAACGCCTACATGACCGGCCAGACGGTCGCGGTCAACGGCGGGCTGCACTTCAACTGAAGTCGATCCAGCCCTCGGCCTCGGGCGCATCCAGCTCGCGGCAGCGCCGGTCGAGCTGCCGGGCGATGCGCTCGATCTGCGCCTCGCCCAGGCGCGCCTGCGGCGCGAGCGCGGAAAAAAACGCGCCGATCTCGCCGCCGCCGAGCACCGGCATGCCCTCGCCGGGCACGCGCTTGACGGTCCACCCGGGGAGCACGAGCACCGGCTGCACGCGCACCGTCTCGCCGAGCGAAAACGACAGCCAGCCCTGCACCCGCGCGGCGTAGGACGCCGCCTGCAGCAGGGGCTTGCGCTCGTCCCAGCCGGGAAACTCGAGCGCCTCGCCGTTGTAGCGCAGCGTGCGGCCGCCGGTTTTGTCGCCGCGGTCGCGGCCCTTGGTCTCGAGCACGAACACGCCGCCCGGGCCGACCAGCACATGGTCGATGTTGAAGCGCCCGTCGTCGAGCGACAGGTCGTGGAACACGCGGTAGCCGAGGCGCGCGAGGTCGTTCAGCTCCTGGCCGGCGGCGAGCTCGGCCTCGTGGCCAAGGCGCAGGCGCCGCAGCCGGCCGAGCGCGCCGAAGAGCTTCGCCACCGCCCAGGCCTGCAGTGCGAGAAACAGCAGCGCGCAGACCCCCGCGAGCAGCCATCCGGGGCGCGCGCCGAGCGAGGCCCAGGCTTCGAGATACACCGCGAGCATCACCGGCGCGGGCAGCATGCCGATGCCCATGGTCGCGGCGACGTCCCAGCGCAGCTCGTCGATTCTCTCCAGGCGCGACTGCCCGGGGCTGCGCAGCAGGTTGCGCGCGAGCGGATTGCGCCGCCCGCTGCGCTGCGCCTTGTAGCCCCAGTACCAGGCGATGCCGCCGATGCTGATCGGGCCCATGAACATGCCGGCGACCGCGGCATCGCTCCACAGAAGACTCAGCGTGACGGACATGGCGAGGTTCCTCGTGTCGTGCGGGCAGTGGCGTAAGCGGATTTAACCCGATCGGCGCGCGCAGCGGAAGTGCGGCGACGATGCTTCAGCCGAGCACCCGCGCGAGCCATCGGCCGATCGCTTCGATCTCCTCGGGGCACACCGCGTGGCCCATCGGGTAGGCCTGCCATTCGACCGAATAGCCCATCGCCTGCAGCCCGTCGCGCGAGGCTTCGGCCCAGGCGAGCGGGATCAGCTCGTCCTGCGAGCCGTGCGCCATGAAGATCGGCGCATCGAAGTTCGCCCGATGGCGCTCGTCGGCGAGCGTCTTCGCCAGCGGCAGGTAGGTCGACAGCGCGAGGATCCCGGCGAGGCGCTTCGGATGGCGCAATCCCGTCTGCAGCACGATCGCGCCGCCCTGCGAAAACCCGGCGAGCACGATCTTCGCGCAATCGATGCCGCGCGCCTGCTCGCGCGCGATCAGCCCTTCGAGCAGCAATTGCGAGGCGCGAATGCCGTGTTCGTCCTCTTGGCCGCCGCCGCCGAGCTGCAGGATGTCGTACCAGGCGCGCATCGCCATGCCCATGTTGATGGTCACCGGGCGCACCGGGGCGTGGGGAAACACGAAGCGCAGCGCGAGGCCCGGGGGCAGGCCGAGCATCGGCACCACCGGCTCGAAATCGTGGCCGTCGGCGCCGAGGCCGTGCAGCCAGATCACCGCGGCCTTCGGGCCGGCGCCGGTTTCGAGCTCGAGAGTTTCGGGCAGTTCGGTCACCGGCGCATTGTAAGTGCGCCGCAGGCTCAGCGCTTCTCGAGCGCCTTCGCCAGCATCGCCTCCATCTTGTCGAGCCGCGCGTTCAGGCCGCGGATCTCGCCGCGCAGCGCGCCGACGTTTACGAACACCTCGTTGTTCGCCGGCGCATCGAGCCGCGCGGCATAGCCGAGCCACGAGGCATCGTAGACCTTGACTTTGGAAAAGCCGAGCGAGCCGAGCACGGTCGCGGTCTCGGCGGCGCGTACGCCGCTCTGGCAGTACACGATGGTCTCCTTGTCCGGGTCGAGCTTCGCGTAGAGCGCCTTCAGCGCGCCGGCCTGCTTCAGCGCGGCGCCCGAATTGTCCTTCACCAGCTTTTTCTTCACCTTGGCCGCGGTCTCCGGGTCGACCCAGTTCTCCTCGTAGGGGATGGCGAGCGCGCCCGGGATGTGCCCGCCGCGGATCGCGCGGATGTCGTTGCCCGTGTGCTCGGCGAGCGTGCGCGCATCGACGAGCTGCACCTCGCCGCCCTTGGCCGCCGCGACCACCTCCTCGGTGCTCGCCACCAGCTCTGGGCGCGGCGCGAGCTTGAGCGCGACCGGCGCGAGCTTGGTCGCTTCGGTGGCGAGCGCCTTGCCCGTGGCGCGCCAGCCGTCGATGCCCTCGTGGTACACGCGCGCCTTGTCGGCGCCGAAATAGCGCAGCGTGAAGTGCGCGAAGTACGCGCCCGGGTTGCCGCGCGTGGAGTAGACGACGATCTCCTTCGCCGGGTCGATGCCGGCGCCGCCGAGGATGGCCTCGATCTTCTCGAGCGGCAGGTAGTCCTCGGTGTTCGGGTTGCGCAGCACCTGCGCCGCGTTGCCGGCGTTCACCGCGCCCGGAATGTGTCCCTTGCGGTAGGCGCCGCCGCCGCGCACGTCCCAGACGATCGCGCCGCGCGCGATCGCCGCCTCCATTTCCGCGGTGTCGATGATCTGCCCGGGTGCCGCCGCGGCGGCCGCGCTCCAGGCAAGGAACCACGTGCAAACGAGGCCAAGCAGGAATTTCCGCATATCCCCTCCTCTCGATAAGGGCTGCGCCGCCCGCATGGCGGCGAAACACGTTACGCCCCTGGCGGGGAGAACACCATGCCCAACGATGGGTAGGCGAAGGCGAACCTGGGGTTGCGCCCGCGCGCGGCGGATCAGGCCTGGCTGAAGCTGCGGCGCACCAGCACCAGGCCGGCCGCGCCGATCGCGGCGAACACCATCGCGCCGTACAGGCCGACCTCGGTCGAGATCGTGGTCATGCGAAACAGGGTCGCGGTGCCGATCCCGCCGGCGAGCGCAAAGGCGAGGTCGCCGACCAGGCCGTAGCCCGAGCCGGCGAAGTAGCGGTTGCCGAGCAGGCCGACCGCCAGGGAAACGAGGGCGATTCCGATATAGAGCATGCACTCACGCTATACCCTTTTCGAACCAGGCGTATGTTTCTTTTCCCGGGTGCCGCGCAGCGCGCTAAAGTCGCTTTCTGGACCGGAGGAACAGGGGATCTGCCATGCTGCCGGAACGACAAAGCGCCGCCGACATCAGCTACCGCGAGTCCGGCGCCAAGGATGCGCCCGCGCTGGTGCTGCTGCACGGCATCGGCTCGACCTCCGCCGGCTGGCGGCTGCAGTACGGCCCGCTGGGCGAGCACTTCCGCGTCATCGCCTGGGACGCGCCCGGCTACGGCGGCTCGAAGCCGCTGCCGGCCGAAGCGCCCTCGGCGGAAGCCTACGCGCACGCGCTCGCGCGGCTGCTCGAGGCGCTCGGCATCCAGAAGGCCTTCGTCGGCACCAACTCCTGGGGCACGCCGACCGGGGTGGTGTTCGCGCGGCTGTTTCCCGAGCGGGCGCGCGCGCTGATCCTCGGCGGGCCGACCGCCGGCTGGGGCATGGCGCTCAAGGACGAGCGCGAAAAGCGCCTGCACGAGCGCATCGAGCGCGTGCAAAAGCTCGGCGTGGCGAAGATGCGCGAAGAGGATGCCGCGACGCTCGTGCCGCCGGGCACGCGCGCCGAGGTCCTCGCGTGGATCAAGGGCGCCGAAGGCGTGAACGCGGAGGGCTACGCGCAGGCCGCACGGATGATGTCCCTGGTCGACGTGCCGAGCGAGGCGGCCGCGGTCGGCTGCCCGATCAGGATCATCGTCGGCGAAAAGGACACCCGCACCCCGCCCGATACGAACGCGCGGCGCATCGCCGCGGCCGCGCCGCAGGCGACGCTCACCGTGCTGCCGAACTGCGGCCACCTGCCGCACCTCGAATTCCCCGAGATCTGGAACGCCGCCGTGCTGCAGATGCTGAAAGCGTCGAAAGAGCTGCACGCGCCGGCCTGAAAATGGCGTCTGACCCCGAACGGGGTCAGACCCCTCCGCCTAGGCGTGGCGCAGCACCTGGCGGACCGTGTCCGCGAGCACTTCCTTGCTGTAGGGCTTGGTGATGTAGGCGTCGGCGCCCAGGCTGAGGCCGCGCTGGATGTCTTCGGCCTCGGTTTTCGCGGTCAGCATGATCACCGGGATGAGGGTGAACGTCGGGTGGCGGCGCATGCCCGCGAGAATCTCGAAGCCGTCGCCGTCGGGCAGCATCACGTCGAGCAGAATCACGTCCGGCACCGACTTGGTGATCAGGTCGATGAACATCTCGCGGCGGGTGCGCGCCAGGCGCACGTTGTAGCCCGCCATGCTGACGCGCAGGTCGGCGAGCGCGGCCTGGTCGGGATCGTCCTCGACGACCAGCGCGGTGCACTGCGCCGCGGTCTTCGGCAGCCGCTCGCGGTTGCGCAGCCGCGCGGTCGACAGGTAGGCGCGCTTGCGCCGCAGGCTCTGGGTGATTTCCTTCGCCGCGTCCATGGCGCGGCGCTGCTCGTCGGCGAGCTCGCCGAGGATGCGGAACGCGACGCCGTCGTTGACCAGCGCTTCGAGGCTCAGCACCCGGGTGGTGTCGGCGTCGACCGGCTCGATGAAGCCGAGCTCGAGCAGCTCCGAGAGCCAGTCGTCGATCAGCGCGTCGGAGAAGTGGCGCAGCGAGCCGCGGATGACATCGACATGCGCGCCGCCTTCGAGGTGGGCGAGGATGCGCCGGTAATCGGCGGGGATCGCGGCGTCCTCGCCGCGCAGCGCGTCCTCGCCGCTTTCCGTGCGCTGGTAGATGGCGTCGTCGAGAATCAAGCCTCGCCGTCTCCGGGATTTCTCGTCATGGCGTATGTTAGTGCGCTGGAGAGGGACGCGCCATAGAGCGATGATCGACCGCGAATTCCTGCGTCGGGGCGGAATGACCGAGGCGCTGCGCGAGGCCGCGCGCGAGGGGCTGCTCCGGCTGACCACGCCCGCCGAGCGGCGTGCGACGCGCAAGGCGCTGCTCGCCGACGCGGCGCGCCGCAGGGCGCCGCTCTGGGTGTTCGCCTACGGCTCGCTGATGTGGAACCCGGCGTTCGAGCATGTCGCCTCGCGCACCGCGACCGTGCACGGCTATCACCGGCGGTTCTGCCTGCGCGTGGCCGTCGCGCGCGGCACGCCGCGCAACCCCGGGCTGCTGCTCGGCCTCGAGCCCGGCGGCAGCTGCCGCGGCGTGGCGTACCGCATTGCGCCGCAGCACGCAGAACAGGAGCTCGACATCGTGCTCGCGCGGGAGATGGTCGCCGAGGGTTACCGGCCGCTGTGGGTGCGGGCGCGCAGCGGCAGCAAGGCGGTCTGGGCGGTCAGCTTCGCGATCGACCGCTCGGCGCCGACCTATGCCGGGCGCCTGACGCCCGCGCAGACCGCGCGGCGCATCGCCCGGGCGCAGGGCGCGCTCGGGCACTGCGCGGACTACCTCGAGGAGACCGTCGCGCATCTCGAGGCGCGCGGCATCCACGACCGCGGGCTCGAGGCCATCCGCCGGCGCGTGCGCGCGCTGCGCCGCTGAACTTATCCACAGGGGTCTGACCCGGGTCTGACCCGGGTCTGATCCCAGTGGATCGTGCCTCAGCTGATCTTGCCGATCACCGCGTTCATTTCGTTCCTGTCGAACGCGCGCATCGTCTGGCCCTTCACGTTTCCGGCCATCGCGACCGCCAGCCCGAATGCGGACATGGTGGCATCGTCGGGCGCCTCGAACTCGGCAACGATGTCGTACTGCCCCATCGTCCAGTGAATGTCGGTCATCGTGACGCCGTACTTCTTGGCCGCCCCCTGCACGGCGTCGGCCCGCTTCATCGAATCCTTGATCGTGCGGATACCCTGATCGGTGAAGTTTCCAACCCAGATGTAGGTCGCCATTTCGCTCTCCTCCCTAAAGCGAGGCCATGTTGCAATCCGACGCCGCCGGCCCCGCAACGCGCGTCGCCATCCGTTGGGCGCTAGGCGTCCGAGAATGCCTGTTCCTCGACCTCGATCCAGGTGGCGCGCGCGAGCGCGAGCGTGCGGCCGGCCGCCGAAACCACCGCCGACCCGGCGATGCGCTTGCGCCCGTCGATCGCGAGCGGCCAGCCGATGACCACGCAGGGCTCGTCCGGCGCGAGCGCGCCGTCGATGCGCGCGCAGAGCTCGCCGAGCAAGATCGTGCGCCCGGGCTGCTGCGGGTGCACCGCCCAGCCGCCGGAGCAATCGAGCGCCGCCCAGAGGTAGCGGTTGCGCACCGCGCCATCGCCGCCGGCGAACGACGCGTGCGGAACCCACGGCGCAGCGACCCGACCTTCGGCGTTCGGCGGCCCGGGAAAGATGCACAGCCCGTCGCCCGGCCTGCGCTGCGGGCCGCAGGCGAAACAGCGTGGAAAGGGATGGCGCGCGAAACCGGGGTAGGCCCTGGCCGATGCTTCGGCCTCGGCAAAGGACGGCAGCGCGGGCGGCACGAGCTCGAGCGCCGCGCGGCGCCCTTCGGCGATCGGCGTATCGCCGGCATAGAGCCGCACCGCACCGTCGCTTCGCTCGACGCGCAGGTCGGCTTCGAGCGGCGGCGGCGCCTTGAGGCGCACCGCGACGGCGCCCTCGAGATAATCGGCGACGCGGCCGCAAACGTAGCCGCCGTTGCCCGAGCGCGGCGGGCCGCAGTAGCGGCCGGCGATGCGCAGGACCTCCGAGCTCATGCACCCTCCCCCTCGGCACGAGACCTCGAAGCACTTTACTCCGCTCGCGCGCAAGCAAAGCGCGGGACTTATCCACAGGGGTCTGACCCGGGTCTGACCCGGGTCTGAGCCCTTTGGATGGTTTTGACGCCGCGGCAGCGGCGCAATAGCATGGCCCGCGCATGGACCTGAAGGGAAAGAGCGCGCTCGAGCAGCCGGCGCACGTCAACATGCCGCGCATCATGCTGCTGCCGCGCGACCCGGTGATCTGAGGTCCGGGCACAGGGCGATGCGCACGCACCCGGACGACAAGGTCGGCCACGCGCTCGACGCCTGGCTCGGCAGGTTCAACGCGGCGCTCGCCGCGCCGGACGCGGAGAACGTCGGCGCGCTGTTCGCCCCCGACGGCCACTGGCGCGACCTGCTCGCACTGACCTGGCGCTTCGGCACGCTGAGCGGGCGCGACGCGCTCGCACCCGCCCTCGCGCGCGCGCTCGCCGAGAGCGGCGTCCGCGAATTCGCCATCGACACCCGGCGCTGTGCCCCGCGCCTGGTCGAGCGCGCCGGCACGCCCTGCGTCGAGGCCTTCCTGCGCTTCGAGACCAGGGTCGGCCACGGCGAAGGGCTGCTGCGCATGCGGCGTGACGACAAGGCCAAGGCGCGCGCCGCGCCCGTGGCCTGGACGCTGCTGACCGCGCTCGACGAGCTGCGCGGCTGCGAGGAGGCCGCGCTGCGCCTGCAGCGCGAGGAGCCGGTGATCGCGCGCGACTTTCACGGCCCGAACTGGCTCGACCGGCGCCGCGCCGCGCTCGATTACAGCGAGCGCGATCCGACGGTCCTGATTGTCGGCGGCGGCCATGCCGGCCTCACGCTCGCCGCGCGCCTCGGCCAGCTGGATGTCGACGCGCTGGTGGTTGATCGCATGCAGAGGATCGGCGACAACTGGCGGCGCCGCTACCGCGGCCTCAAGCTGCACAACCAGGTGCACAGCAACCACCTGCCCTACCTGCCGTTTCCGCCGACCTTTCCGGCCTACCTCGCGAAGGACCAGATCGCGAACTGGCTGGAGACCTACGCCGAGTGCATGGACATCGCATTCTGGACGCAGACCGCGTTCGAGGCTGCGACGTTCGACGCCGGCGAAGGCCGCTGGAGCGCACGCGTCACGCGCGCCGACGGCAGCTCGCGCACGTTGCGCCCGAAGCACATCGTCATGGCGACCAGCGTGAGCGGCACGCCGCACATCCCGCAGATTCCCACCCTCGAGCGCTTCGCCGGCACCGTGGTGCACTCGAGCAAGTTCACCGACGGCGCCGCCTGGCGCGGCCGGCCGGTGCTGGTGCTGGGCACCGGCACCAGCGCGCACGACATCGCCCAGGACCTGCACGGCTACGGCGCGCGCGTGACCATGGTGCAACGAAGCCCGACGCTGGTGGTGAACGTCGAGCCGAGCGCGCAGGTCTACGACGGCGTCTACCTCGGCGAGGGCCCGGCGCTCGAGGACCGCGACCTGATCAACGTGTCGATGCCGCTGCCGGTGACCAAGGTCGCGCACCGCATCCTCACCGACCGCGCGAAAGAATACGACCGCCCGCTGCTCGACGGGCTGGAGAAGGCAGGCTTTCGCCTGTCCTTCGGCGACGAGGGCACCGGCTGGCCGCTGCTGTACCGCACGCGCGGCGGCGGCTACTACTTCAACGTCGGCTGCTCGGAGCTGATCGCGAGCGGCGAGATCGGCATCGTCCAGTACCACGACATCGAATCGTTCATCCACGACGGCGCGCGCATGGAAGACGGCCGCAAGCTGAAGGCCGAGCTGATCGTGCTCGCCACCGGCTACAAGGGCCAGGACCACCTCGTCGCCACGCTGTTCGGCGAGGCGGTCGCGGCGCGCGTCGGACCGATCTGGGGCTTCGACGAACGCACGCAGGAGCTGCGCAACATGTGGTGCCGCACCGGCCAGCCCGGCCTGTGGTTCACCGCCGGCGCGTTCTCGCAGTGCCGGATCTACTCGAAGTACCTCGCACGGCAGATCAAGGCGAGCGAGCTCGGCCTGCTCCGGGACGAGTTATCCACAGGGGTCTGACCCCTATTCGACTATTCGAGGATTTCGATCGTGCCGTTGGCGTTGACGGTGATCGTGGTCGTTCCCGCTTCGAGCGCCGGCGGCGCGACTTCGCGTGCGGCCGGGGCGGCCTGCGCCATGGCCATCCGCGGCACCGGGCCGTTGCGTCCGCTCGATACGTCGAGATTGCGCAGCTTGTAGCCGCGCCCGCCGAGCGCCGCCTGGATGATCGCGGCGCGCGCCTTGAACGCCGCGATCGCCTCGCTGATCAGCGCATTCTCCGCCTCGCGCTGCGCCTGCGGCGACACCGAAAAGCGCATCCCGCGCAACTGCAGGCTTGCCTGCAGCTTGCCGATCAGCGCCGAAGCCGCCGCGAAGTCCTGGCTCTCGATCCGGAGCTCGCCGCGCCCGCGCCAGCCCTGCAGCTGGTTGTCGCGCGTATAGATCGGAAACGTCTGGTTGTTGCCCGAGTGCGTCCGGACGGACGCGTAGCCGCGCGCCAGGCGCAGCGCCTCGTTGACGCGGACGTTGACCGCGTTGGCCGCCGCGGCCGGCGTGGCATCGTTCACTTCGACGGTCAGCGTGGCGTCGAGCTGGTCGTTCGGCAGCTCGCGCTGCGCGCCCGCCTGCAGCGACACCGTGTTGTAGCGCGGCGGCGCCGGCTCGGCGGCGGGCGCCACGGCCGAGGCGAGGGCGGCGATCAAAAATGCGGTTCGAAAGCGGGACATGGCGAGCCTCGGTCGCGAAGGGTTGGGCCGATGGGCGAATGCCGATTCTCGCCGATCAGGCGAACAACGCACAACACCAGTACACGGCGATCGCCATCTGCACCGTGAATGCCATGAAGCGCAGGTACGAAGCGGCGATGTTGGTCGACACGACATGGACCGAGGACTGGATCAGCCGGGCGGCCAGCAGCCAGTACGCCAGGGAGTCGGTGAGCCCTGCGCGATCGGTGAGCAGCGCGACGATCAGCAGGCCGCCGACGACGGGGAAGCTTTCGATGCAGTTGGCATGCGCGCGCGCCAGGCGCTGCATGAAAGGCGGAAGGTTCGAATTGTCCGGCCTGAATTCGTTGGCGGCCACGGTATTGCCGAACAGGAAACGCACCCGCAGCCCTTCCATCAGGATCAGCAGGAAGAGCGTCCAGGCGATGAATGCGGTCAGTACGAATGCGGAGGCGGTTTGCATGTCGGATGTCCTCTGTCTTGGCTGCGGCGGGAAGATTGCGGTCCTGTCGCGGGAAGATCGACGCCTCAGGGCTTCAGGCGGTCCAGCCCGAAGGCCTTCACCAGCATCGCATCGAACGCCGCCTGCGGCAGGAAGCGCTGCAGCAGCGGCAGCCTGAAGCTGTTCTTGCCGCCGCGGATGACGCGCGGCGGCCGGCGGCGCAGCAGCGCCTCGGCGACCGGGCCGGCGAAATCCTCGGCCGGCGTCGCGCCGCGCTGGCCCGCCTGCGCGCGTGCGCGGATGCCGTGCTCGACGCTCCGATAGACCGAGTCCTCCGGCAGCCGAAGCGCAGCCGCCGCGTGGTCGCCGAAGGCCGAGCGCACGCCGCCGGGCTGGATGCAGACGACGCGGATGCCGAAGGGCGCGAGCTCCATGCGCAGCGCATCGGTCAGCGCGTGCAGCGCCGCCTTGCTCGCGCAGTACGCGCCGGCCAGGGGCGTGGTGAAGAACCCGACGATGCTGCCGACGTTGGCGAGCACGGCGCTGCCGTTGCGCGCCACGGCGGCGCGCAGCAGCGGCAGCGCGGCGCGCGTCACCGCGACCGGCGCGACGACATTGGTCTCGAACTGGCGGCGCAGGTCTTCGCGGCCGAGGTCGAGCACCGCGCCGACCTGCGAATAGCCGGCGTTGTTGACGAGCATGTCGAGCTGCCCGGCCTCGCCCGCGACGGCATCGAAGGCACTCGCGATCGACGCGTCGTCGTTGACCTCGAGCGCCAGGCAGCGGATGCCCTCTGCCTCGAGGGCCGCAAGCGCTTCGGGACGCCGCGCGGTGGCGTACACGCGCTGGCCGCGCCGGGCGAGCGCGCGCGCGAGCGCAGCGCCGATGCCGCTCGAACAGCCGGTGATGAGAACGGTTTTCTGCATGCAGGCACCCCGGGGCTTCTTATCCACAGGGGTCAGACCCCTGTGGATAACTTGGTCGACCGGCACCAAGCGCAGTTGACCGTGCCGAGCGATCAGCCCTCGGTCAGCTTGGAGAGCTTCTTGAATACCGGCAGCAGCTCCTCGAGCTGGGCGTCGATCGAATCCGGCAACGACTGCGCAAACACGTCGAGCAGCACCAGCGCATTGACGCTGCTGTCGCTTTGCTGGTCTTCGATCGCGGCAAGCCGCTTGGCCACCCCCGCGTTGACCTGCTGTAGCCCGTGGTAGTGCGCCTTCAGGCCGTCGAGCCCCGGGTCGGCCGGCTCGCCCCGCTGGCGCAGGAAGTACTGCGCGAGCAGGTAGGTCGAGACCACGCGGTAGATGGTTTCCTCGGTCGTCGAGAACGGCAGATGGAAATGCGCCATCGGCTTGAGGAAATCGACGTGCGGGCAATCGCTGCTCGCCGAGAGCAGGCCCATCAGGGAGCGCAGCACGCGCTGCACGCTGGTGCGCTTGGTGACGGTGCGCTCGTCGGAGTCGACCTTCGCGGTCACCTCGTCGTAGGAGCGCACCTTGCCGAACAGCTCGATGAGCGGCACCAGCCGTACGGCCATCGGGCAATACTCGGCATCGGCGCTCGACAGCGGGCAGTTGGCGCATTGCTCGAATTCGAGCTTGGTCCAGGACGGCAGGTCCGGTCCCGCCTCGGCCGTGACCAGGTCCCCGATCGGCAGCGATTCCTCGTGACCGTCGGGAAATTGAAAGTGGTAGGTCAGGTTCGCCAAAATCGCGCGCTCATGTCGAGGGGCGCGTTTATCGTACCCGCTTTTCGGGACAACGCCCCCGGGGGATTGTCAAAGACGGTCTTGTCCGCAGGGGTCGGACCTCGGGGCTCAGGCCTGCCACACCGCGTAGCCCTCTTCGCGCAGCCCGATCGCGAGCTCGACTTCCATGTCGCGCGCGGCGGCGTAAGGCATCGGGTTGGCGTAGGCATACAGCTCGGGCAGCAGCCGCAGGCCATAGCGAAAAACGTAGCGATTCGCCTTTTCGCCTGCGAGGTGCTTGGCGAGGCGCTTCTTGGGCGAAAGCCCGGTCATGCCGACGTAGACGCAGGGTCTGGTGCCGGCGTAGCCGGGGTTGGCCTTGCGAAAGCGCGCTTCCTTGGGCCACACCTCGGCTGCGAGCTCGACGACGTAGACGTTGTGGTGTGCTGCCCTGGACATGGCGGTGCGAAACGCTCGCGCATCGTAACGCCGCGGCGCCGCGCAACCGCTACACTCGCGTCCCATGATCCCCATGACCGACACGAAAACGAAGCCGTTGCTTTTCACGCCGCTGCAGATCCGCGCGCTCACGCTCAAGAACCGCATCGTGACCGCGCCGATGCACCAGTACTCGGGCGTCAAGGGCTTTCCCACGGACTGGCACGTGATGAATGCCGGGCGCTTCGCCGCCGGCGGCGCGGGGCTTTTTTTCGTCGAGTCGACCAAGGTCGAGCGCCGCGGCTGCGGCACGGTGGGCGATCTCGGGCTGTGGGACGACGCGTTCGTGCCGCAGCTGCAGCGCATCGTCGATTTCACGCATGCCTGCGGCGCGGCGGTCGGCATCCAGCTCGGCCATTCGGGGCGCAAGGCGCGCATCGGCCGGCCCTGGGAGGGCGGCAAGCCGCTCGCGCCGAGCGCGGCGATCGACGACTGGGACGCCTGGGAGCTGGTCGCGCCGAGCGCGCTTCCCGCGGATGCCAACTCGCCGGTGCCGCGCGCGCTGGAGAAAAACGAGATCCGCGGCCTCGCCGAGGCCTGGGGCAAGGCGACCGCGCGTGCGCAGGCCGCGGGCTTCGACATCGTCGAGATCCACGGCGCGCACGGCTTCCTGATTCACGAGTTCCTCAACCCGCAGGCCAACCAGCGCACGGACGAATACGGCGGCAGCCTCGAGAACCGCATGCGCTTCGCGATCGAGGTCACCGAGTGCGTGCGCGCCAACTGGCCGAAGGAAAAGCCGCTGTTCATGCGCCTGTCGGTCGACGACGGCGCGGGCTGGGATCCGCAGAGCAGCGTCGCGCTGTCCAGGCTGCTGAAGCAGAAGGGCGTCGATGTGATCGACTGCTCGGGCGGCGGCATCCTGCCCGGCGCGGTGCCCGGCGCACCGCTCGGCTACGGCTACCAGGTGCCCTACGCCGAGACGCTCAAGCGCGAAGCCGGCATCATGACCATGGCCGTCGGCCTGATCGTGCGCGCCGCGCAGGCCGAAGCGATCCTCGCAAACGGCCAGGCCGACCTCGTCGCGCTCGCGCGCGAGATGCTCTACAACCCGAACTGGGCGATGGATGCCGCGCAAAAGCTCGGCGTCGATCCCGAATTCAGGACCGTGCCACCGCCGATGGCCTACTGGCTCGAGCGCCGGCGGGCAACGGCGAAGGACGTGCTGCCGTCGACTTTCGACAACGCGCGCGACCGCGTGTGAATTAGTTCACGGAAATCCGGCGGCGCAGCGTCGTGCGCAGCAGACTCACCCCTTCGCCGTATTGACCCGCCTCGGGGCGGCGCACAGGCTAGCGCCTCACGTCCCTATAACAACAAAGCTGGAGGCTGCGATGCGCATCTGCCTCACCGATCCGATCTCGGGCAACGACGTCCGCAACATCACCCTCGCGCCTTTCATGATCGAAGGCCGCGGCGAAAGCGCGATCAAGATCTACTTCGAGTCCGAGCGCAACAAGGCCGAGTACCAGGGCGTCGAGCTCGAGTACGCCGACGCGGATCTCGGCCTAGATGCTGTTTGAAAGGGGTCAGCCCCCCTTTCGAAAGCGGGCGGCCTTCGTTGATCAAAAAAGGGGTCTGACCCCTTTCAACCCCATTCGCTGAGCTCACTGTTCTTGCGATCGGTCACCAGCATGTGGCCGGGCGCGTGGGTGATGCAGAGCGGCGGCCTGGCCTGGGCGACCGCCGACTGCGGCGTCACGCCGCAGGCCCAGAACACCGGCAGCTCGTCGTCGCGCACGCCGACGAAGTCTCCGACCCAGGGTTTCGAAATGTCCTCGATGCCGAGCAGCGCCGGCTTGCCGATGTGCACCGGCGCGCCGTGCACCGCCGGGTAGCGCGCGGTGATCTCGATCGCGCGGATCGCGTTCGCCGGCGTGAACGGGCGCATCGAGACGACCATCGGGCCGCGGAACGGGCCGGCCGGCGCGGTCTCGATGTTGGTGAGGTACATGGCGACGTTCCTGCCTTCGGCGACGTGGCGCAGCGGCACGCCGGCCGCAATGAGCGCCTCCTCGAAGGAGAACGAGCAGCCGAGCGCGAAGGCGACCATGTCGTCGGTCCACAGCGGCGCGATGTCGGTCACCTCCTCCGCCAGCACGCCGTCGCGGTAGACGCGGTAGCGCGGCACGTCGCTGCGGATGTCGAGGTCCTCCGCCAGCGCCGGCAGGCGCGGGTCGCCGGGACTCGACGCGGCGAGCAGCGGGCAGGGCTTGGGGTTGCGCTGGCAGAACGTGCGGAAATCGCGCGCCCATGCGCCCTGCAGGATGCAGACGTTGGCCTGCACGATGCCGGGCGCGAGCCCGCCGGTATGCCCGCGGTGCGCGCCCGCGCGCACCGCACGCCGCACCGCGCGCGGATCGCGCGAATCGAATGCCGTGTTTGCGCGCGGTGCGGCGCCGGCCATGGTCTTTGTCACGCCGCTCAGCCCGCGACGAGCTTCACACTGCCGCGCTCGATCACGTAGCTGTGATCGAGCAGGCCGTGCAGGTGCTTGTCGTTCGATTCGGCGACCAGCACCGACTCACCCTCGGCCTTGAGGTCGCGCAGGATCTCGATGAAGCGCCGCGCGAGCACCGGCGCGATGCCCTCGGTCGGCTCGTCGAGCAGGAGCAGCTTGGTGCCGACGATCAGCGCACGCGCCAGCGCGACCATCTTCTGCTGGCCGCCGGAGAGCTCGGTCGCCGGACGCAGGCGAAACGCGGCAACCTCGGGGATCAGCTCGTAGATCCAGGCGAGCCGTTTCTGGTAGCCGGCGACGCCGGTCGCCCAGACCGGCACGAGGATGTTGTCCTCGGCCGTCAGGTCGGGCACGAGGCGCCGGTCCTCGGGCATGTAGCCGATGCCGACATGCGCGCGCCGGTGCCCGGGCTCGGCGGTCAGGTCGCGCGCATCGAAGGCGATCTTTCCTGCGCGCGCGCGCAGCGCACCCATCACGCTGCGCATGAGCGTGGTCTTGCCGGCGCCGTTGCGCCCGATCAGGCCGCACATGCTGCCGTCCGGCACGCCGAGCTCGATGCCGCGCAGCACCGGCACCACGCCGATGTCGACGTCGAGGCCCTGCAGCTCAAGCATGGCCGCCTCCCGCGCCGACCTGGTACTCGCCGCCGATGACGAATTCCTGCACCTTCGGGTCGCGCAGCGCCTCGGCGGGCGGCGCATCGCAGATCACCTCGCCCTGGTAGAAGGCGAGCACGCGGTCGACGTAGCGCTCGACGATCTCCATGTCGTGCTCGATGAACAGCACGGTGAGCTCGTCCTGCCTGAGCGCGTCCATCACCACGTCCATCAGCGGCTGCTTTTCCTCGGTGCTGATGCCGCTGGTCGGCTCGTCGAGGAGAAGAATCTTCGGTTGCCCCGCGACCGCCATCGCGATGTCGAGCAGCTTCCTTGCGCCCTGCGACAGGTCGCTCGCCAGCTGGTCGCGGAACGCGGCGATGCGGTAGCGCTCCATGATTCTCTCGGCGCGCTCGATCAGCTCGGGCCGGCGCAGCGGGCGCAGCATGCCCAGCCCGGGCGAGCTGGCGATCGCCACCGCGGTGAGCAGGTTCTCGAGCACCGACAGCGAGACGAACACCTGGCTGACCTGGAACGAGCGGCAGATGCCGAGGCGCGCGATTCTGCGCGGCGCCAGCCCGGTGATCTCGCGCGAGCGGTACAGGATGGCGCCGCGGGTGGGCTTGAGGTAGCCGGTGATCATGTTGACGAAGGTCGTCTTGCCGGCGCCGTTGGCGCCGATGATGCCGACGGTCTCCCCGGAGACGAAGCTGACGTTGATGTTCGAGGCCGCGGTGACTGCGCCGAAGTTCTTGTGCAGGTTGCGAACGTCGAGGATCGGCGGCGGCATCTCAGCCCCCGCCCGCCGGCGCCGCCGGGCGCCGCCGGGTGAGGCGCGCGGCCAGCTGCGTCACCAGCGCCCACAGCCCGCCGGGCATGAAGAAGATGACCACCAGCAGCGTGCCGCCGACGATCATCTGCCAGGCATGCGGCATCCACTCGAAGGCGTAGGTGCGCAGGATCTCGAACACGAACGAACCGATGAACGGCGCCGCGACGCTGCCCGGGCCCGAGAGGATGGTGACGAACACCAGCTCGCCCGAGGCGGTCCAGTTGACCATCGAGTCGGGGTCGACCTGGCCGAGCGCGAGCGCCATGAAGCCGCCGCCGAGCCCGGCGAGGAAGGTCGAGATCACGTACTTGATGTGGATCGCGTGCTCGGCCGAGTAGCCGAGGTACTCGACGCGGATCTCGTTGTCGCCGATCGCGGTGGTCAGGCGTCCCAGCGTCGAGCGCAGGTAGGCCTGCACGCCGACCGCGGCCGCCCAGCCGACCACCATCAGCAGGCAGAGCAGCGCGAGCTTGCCCTGGGAGGCGTCCTCGAAGGCGATGCCGGCGAAGGTCGGCTGATCGATGGTGAAGCCGTCGGTGCTGCCGAGCGCCTCGGTCTTCACCAGGATGCCGTAGAGGATCATCGAAAACGCGAGGTTGAGCATCGCGAAGAAGATGTCGCGGTAGCGGCGGATGATGAAGCCGACGAAAAATCCGACCACGGTGGACAGCAGGGCCGCGGCGCCGAGCAGCACGAAGGCGTCGTTCACCCCGGTGTAGCGGCTGGTCATCGCCACCGTGTAGGCGCCCAGGCCGAAGTACAGCGCGTGGCCGAAGGACACCAGGCGCGTGCGCCACAGCACCAGCAGGCCGAGCACCACGATCGCGCGCGAGAAGGCGAACAGCAGCTGGTTGACGATCCAGCTCGGCACCAGCGCGCTCAGGATCAGCATCACGCCGAGCGCCAGCGTCAGGCCCTGCACCGTGCGGTCGCGCGCGAGGCTCATATCTTTCTCGCCTTGACCGGTGCGAACAGGCCCTCGGGGCGGAACACGAGCACCGTGGCCATCACCGCGTAGATCACGAACAGCTCGAACTGCGGGAACTTGTGCACCGCGAGCGCGCGCACGATGCCGACCGCGAGCGCGCCGATCAGCGCGCCGGGCACGCTGCCCATGCCGCCGATCACCACCACCGCGAACGACAGCACGATGACGTCGACGCCGAAGCCGGGCGCGACCGACACCGTCGGCGCGATGTACGCGCCGCCGAGCGCACCGAGCATCGCGCCGATGACGAAGGTCACGATGTACACGCGGCTGACATTCAGCCCCATGGCCATCGCCAGCTCACGATCGAAGATCACCGCCGAGAGCAGCTTGCCCCAGTGCGTGCGCCTGAGCACGAGCCAGCTCGCTGCGGCGAGCACGGCCGCCAGGCCGATGAGCGTGAGGCCGTAGGTGTCGCGGGCGATGCCGCCCAGCTCCACCGCGCCGAGCAGCTGCATCGGCTGGAAGGCGAAGTAGGGGTCGACCCCGAACACCAGCAGGATCGTGTCCTCGAGCACGAGGAAGCTGCCGAAGGTCGCGAGGACGATCAGCACCTCGTCGCGGTGGTACATGAACTGCAGGATGCCGCGCTCGAGGATCAGGCCGAGCACCAGGCCCACCAGAATCGCGGCGAAAAATATGATCGCGAAGCCGGCCCAGTCGGGCCAGCCGGCGTTCGCCGCGAGGCCGATCAGGAACGCCGCGGTGTAGGCACCCCAGGCGTAGAAGCTGCCGTGGGTGACGTTCAGGATCTTCATGACCCCGAAGATGATCGTCAGCCCGAGCGAGACGATGAACAGGTACGACGAGAACACCAGCCCGTCGAGCAGGATCGTGAGCGCAGTTTCCACCCTGTCGTCCCCGTCAGGAAAACACCGTCGTTGCTTGCATTGTCGGAACTGAAGCGGCGAGCGGGGCGGCAACGCCGCCCCGCTCGCCAGGACCTGCTCGGCTCAGCGCCTCAGCCGCACTTGGCGCCCTTCATGCCGCCGTTGATCCAGTCGACGCTTTTCACGCCTTCGGGCGGGTTGACGCACTCGGCCGCGTAGAACTTCACCTTTTCGAGCTTCACCTCGCCGGCCTTGGCGTCCCACTTGGTGATGCCGTAGCCGTTTTCCGTGATCGCCTGGTGCCCGTCGCCGAGCGCCATCTTCACGTGGGTCGAGAACGATTCGAACTCGGCGCCCTTGAGCTCGGCGATCACCTGGTCCTGGTTCGGGAAGGCGCCCGCCTTCTTCGCCGCGGCGTCGTAGGCGATCTTCGTCGCGAGCACCGCCTGCGCGTACTGATAGGCCGGACCCGGCGGATACGAGCCGAACCGATCCTTGTAGGCCGCGATGAACCACTTGTTGAGCGCGCTCGGGCGGTTTAGCACGATCACGCCATAGGGTCCGCGCGCGCCGAGCACGAGGCCTTCGGGCATGCGCTTGTTCAGGCGGTAGACCGAGGTCTCGCCGACCGTGAACACCACCTGCTTCTTCTTGAACAGGCCGCGCGTCTGGCCCTGGAAGATGAAGCTCTCGAGGTCGCCGTCATAGAAGCTCGAGTGGATCAGGTCGGACTTGTCGAGCAGCAGCGCCGAGATCTCGGTCGCGTACTGGCCCTGGAAGAGCTTCGGCCACTGCAGCTTGGTCGAGGCCTTGGCCTTGGTGAGCTGCTTCATCGCGGCATCGAAATCGCGCCAGGAATCCTGGCCCCAGGCGTAGTTCTGGTTGATCCCGGTATAGCCCTTGATCTTCGGGAAATGCTCTTTCACGTAGTACGCGGCGGCGACGTTGTCCGAGGTCGCGTGGCTCATCGTGCGGAACACGTACTGCGGCTTCGCTTCCTCGAAGATGCGCGGCGTGCCGCAGACCGCGTAGACGGTGAGCTTTTTCAGCTCCTCGGCCACCGGGGTCAGCGCCTCGCAGGTGCCGCTCGAGACGTAGCCGAGGGCGACGTCGACGCCGCGCTTCTCGACCATGTTGCGGTACTCCGCGACCTGCTTGGTGTTGCCGCCCGACTCGTCGATGTACTCGGCTTCGATCTGCCGGCCGGCGAGGCCCTTCGTGTTGTGCGGCGCCGGCAGCTTGCCCGCGTTGATCGCCAGGATCACCACCTCCGCGCCGTTGCGTGCGGGAACGCCGAACGGACCTGCAGCCGGGCCCGAAAGGAACGACACCACGCTCATCCTGACCGGCTTGTCCTGCGCGAGCGCCATGCCCGCCGGCGCGAGCGCAGCCGCCACCACGGCCGCGATCGCGGCCTTCCTGAATTGCCTCATGATCTCTCCTCCTCACAGTGAGACTCGGCGATGGTGCAGCAGAGCCTCATACCGGTCAAGTTTATCCACAGGGGTCTGACCCCTTCTCGATTTGGCTTTGGCGATCGTCGAAAATGCGCCGACAATCGTCGAAAGTTATCCACAGGGGTCTGACCCCATGCATGCATTGCTGTCCGTGTGGAACGATATCGACGCCGAGGACGAGGACCGGTTCAACGCCTGGTATCACGAGGAGCATCTCGGCGAGCGGCTCGCGATGCCGGGCATTCTCACCGCGCGGCGCTACCGCAGCCTCGACAAGCCGCGCGCCTACGCCGCGCTCTACGACACCGACGGGCTCGAGCCGCTGCGCTCGCCGGCCTACCTCAAGCTGCTCGCCAACCCGACGCCGCGCACGCAGGCGATCATGCCGCGCTTCCGCAACATGGTGCGCGCGGCCTGCGAGGTCCACGCCGACCATGCTGACGCCGCCAGGGAGAACGCCGCGGGCGCGGTGCTCGCGGTCCTCGAGCTGGGTGCGGCCGGCACCGGCCCGGCGACGCTGAAGGCGCTCGAGTCGAAGGCCGCGGTGCTCCTCGCCGCGGGCGGCGTCGAGCGCATCCGGCTCGCGGTGCCCGACGAAAAATCCACCCGCGTGCCGAATCCCGAGGCCAGGCTGCGCGACAAGCCCGATGCGGTTCCCGCGCCGTTCCTGCTCGTCGAGGCTGCGGCCGACGATACGGTGCGCGCCGCAGCCGCGACGCTCGCCCAGGCGCTCGGCGCGCCCGCGCCGGCGCGGCTCTACGCACTGATCGAGGCGCGCAGGAAGTAGCGATGCCTTAAGCGTGCGTTAAGTGCGCACGTCTAGGGTGATTTTCAGTTGCATTCGACCGGTCCGGGAGGCCCGCCGTGCCCACGAAATCCAAACCCGCCGCCATCGCCGAGCACAGCGTCCCGCTTTTCTGGCCGCTCGCCATGGCCTCCGCGATGGAGGCGGCCGAGCTCGCGTTGTTCAACAAGAGCATGAAATTCATCGCCGAGGCGGAGAAGCTCGACCATGGCCTGGAGGTGCAGTTCGCGACGCCGAATACGATAGCGCTCGAGCTGCACACCCTGCGGCTGCGCGCTTTCGGCGACGCGCACTCGAGCGGCGTGCCGACGCTGGTCGACGCCCCGTTTGCCGGGCACACCGCGACCATCGCCGACTACCACAAGGGCCAGAGCCTGGTCGAGACGCTGCTCGCCAACGGCCATCGGCGCGTGCTGGTCACCGACTGGAAGAGCGCGACCGCGCAGATGAAGGACTACGACATCGACAACTATCTCGCCGAGCTCAACGTGTGCATCGACGACCTGGGCGGACGCGTGAACCTCGTCGGGCTGTGCCAGGGCGGGTGGATGTCGGCGATGTTCGCCGCGCGCTATCCCGCAAAGGTCGCGGCGCTGGTGCTCGCCGGCTCGCCGATCGACACGCAGGCCGGCGACGGCCCGCTCAAGCACATGGTGAACGAGCTGCCGGCGAGCTTCTACGAGGAGCTGGTGGCCACGGGCGGCGGGCTGATGCGCGGGCGCTTCATGCTCGAGGGCTGGAAGGCCATGCACCCCGAGGAGCAGTACGTCGACAAGTACCTGCGCCTGTACGAGCACATCGACGATCCGGACTACCTGAGCAAGACCGAGGCCTTCGCGCGCTGGTACGAGAACCCGATCGACCTGCCCGGGCGCTGGTACCTGCAGGCGGTCACGCAGCTGTTCCGCGAGAACCGCCTGGCGAAGGGGACGTTCGTCGGTCTCGGCCGCCGCCTCGCGCTCGGCGAGATCCGCTGTCCGGTCTACCTGCTCGCCGGCGACGCCGACGACATCACCCCCAAGGCGCAGGTGTTTGCCGCGGAGGCGCTGGTCGGCACGCCCAAGGCGAAGATCGCCAAGGCGATCGCGCCCGGCGGCCACATCGGCCTGTTCATGGGCGCGAGAACGCTGCGCGAGCACTGGCCCGAGATCGCGCGCTGGATCCTGCGCGAAGGGGATTCCTGAGGCGATCCGTGCGGTTGCGCGCCGCGCGCGCCGCCTGGCGGGGTTTAAGGATTGCTTAAGGTTGCTCGGGCCAAATTGCGCTCACGCGGCTGCAGGGTCTACGCCCGAGCGCAATCCGGAACCAGAAAACGTCAACTGACACGGAGCCCAGTTCATGAACGCACGCATCGCAATCGCAGCGGAAGGCGTATCGCCAGGCATCAACCACCTGGCCTTCCGCAATCTGCGCCAGCACCTGCAATCGAGGATCATCGGCCAGGCGCACCTCGTCGACAGCCTGCTGATCGCCCTGCTCGCGGACGGCCATCTGATGGTGGAAGGCGCACCGGGCCTGGCCAAGACGACGGCGATCAAGGAACTGGCGGCCGCGCTGCAGGGCGATTTTCGCCGCCTGCAGTTCACGCCCGATCTGCTGCCGGGCGACCTCACCGGCACCGATGTCTATCGTCCGGGATCGGGCGAGTTCCAGTTCCAGGCGGGCCCCCTGTTCCACAACCTGATCCTCGCCGACGAGATCAACCGCGCGCCCGCCAAGGTGCAGTCGGCGCTGCTGGAGGCGATGGGCGAGCAGCAGATCACGGTCGGGCGCAACACCTATCCGCTGCCGCGGCCATTCATGGTGATGGCGACGCAAAATCCGATCGAGCACGAAGGCACCTATCCGCTGCCCGAAGCGCAGCTCGACCGCTTCCTCCTTTACGTGCGCATCGGATATCCGGACGTGAACGCCGAGCGCGCCATCCTGAAGCTGGCGCGCCAGCAGGCGAAGCAGGCTTTCGGCGCACCGTCCGCGCGGCCCCCGCAGCTCTCCGCGAAGCAGCTCTTCGCGGCGCGCGAGGAAGTGCTGGCGATGTACATGGCCGACATGGTGGAGGCGTATGCGGTGCAGCTGGTGCTGGCCAGCCGCGATGCCTCGCGCTACAGCGAGGCGCTCGCGCGGCGCATCAGCTTCGGCGCCAGCCCGCGCGCGACCATCGCGCTCGATCGTTGCGCGCGCGCGCATGCCTGGCTGCACGGCAGGGACTACGTCTCGCCGGAGGACGTCCAGGCCGTGGCGCACGACGTCCTGCGCCATCGCATCCTCATTTCGTTCGAAGCGGAAGCCGAGGGCATCACCGCCGACGCCATCATCGGCGAGCTTCTGCAACTGGTTCCGGTGGCTTGAGATGGCCCGCCGGAGCCGCGAAATCGGTGGCGGATCCGCCGCGCATGCCGCGGCGGCAGCGCCGGCGCCGCAGGCGGTGCTAAACGCAGCCACCTGGGCCCGCGCGGACGACCTGATCGCGCTGCAGCGCTTGGCCGGCAAGATCGGCCTGACGCAGGCGGGGCCGGCGCGGGCCCGGCTGGCGGGCCACCACCTGTCGCGTTTTCGCGGCCGCGGCATGGACTATCAGGAATCGCGCGCCTATCAGGCGGGCGACGACATTCGCAGCATGGACTGGCGCGTCACCGCGCGAACCGGCGAGCCGCACGTCAAGCTCTACCAGGAGGAACGCGAGCGGCCCGTCGTGCTGTTCCTCGACCTCAATCCGGGCATGTTCTTCGGCAGCCGCGGCATGCTGAAGTCGGTCGCCGCCGCGCGCGCCGCCGCCCTGATCGCCTGGGCCGCGGTCGAGCACGGCGATCGCATCGGCGCGCTGCTGTTCAACGGCAGGCATTGCGACCTGCAGCCGCGCGGCGGCAAGCACGGCGTGCTGCGGCTGATTCGCCAGCTGGCCGGGCATACCGACCCGCGCGCCGGCCTCGCCGCGCCATTGGACGCAGGCGGCCTGAACGCGGCGTTGAGCCGGTTGCGCCGCGTCAGCCGGCCCGGCAGCCTGATCGTGCTGCTCGGGGACTACTACGGCATCGACGACGAGAGCGGCAAGCACCTGCTGCGGCTGCGGCAGCACAACGACGTCGTCGCCATCCAGATCGTCGATCCGCTGGAACAGGCGCCGCCGCGCGCCGCGCGCTACGGCGTGTCTTTCGGCGGCCGGCAGGGCATCCTCGATACCCGCTCTGCGGCCGCCCGGCGGGCCTACCAGGACTATTTCAGCCGCCACCACGGGACGGTCGCGGCGATCATGCGCGGCGCCGCGATTCCGCTGCTGCGGGTTTCCACCACCGAGGATCTCGCCCCCGCGCTGCGCCAGGTTTTCGCGGCGCGCGGCAGCGCGCGCGCGCAGGCCGGAAGGCGCGCGGCATGAATCCCAACGCACAGCAGCTGCTGCAGCTGCGCGACATTCATCTGCCCGGCGCGCCCGCGTTCTGGCCGCCCGCGCCCGGCTGGTGGCTCCTCGCCGCGGCGCTGCTTGCCTTGCTGGTCTGGGCCGGCGTCGTCGTCTCGCGGCGCTATCGCGTGCACCGCCGGCGCCGGCGCCTGCTCGAAGCGCTGGCGCAGCTGGAAGCGGGACTCGCGGGCGCGCGCGCACCGGAAGCGCTCGCGCAAATTTCGGTGCTGCTGCGCCGGCTTGCGCTGATGCGATTCCCCCGCCGACAGGTTGCCGCCCTGACCGGCGACGCATGGCTGCGCTTCCTCGACCAGTCCGGCGGCGGCGGTCGTTTCGCTGACGGTCCGGGACGCGTGCTGGCTGCGGGTCCATACCAGCGCGCACTGCCGGCCGACCTGGATACGGCGTCGCTCGCGGCCCTGCTGCGGGCGTGGGTCGAACAAAATGGCGGGCGCCGGACATGAGCCTCCATCTAGCCTGGCCCTGGATGCTGGCAGCGCTGCCGCTGCCGCTGCTCGCGCTGCTGCTTCCCGCCGCCGCCGAAGCGCCGGCGCCGGCACTGCGCTTTCCGTTCTTCAACGCACTGCGTGCGTCGCTCGAAACCACGCGAGGCGAACGCTCTCGCCTGCGCCTCGGCATTGCCCTGCTGGCCTGGCTGCTGCTGGTCGCGGCCGCGGCACGCCCGCAGTGGGTCGGCGAGACAGCGCAGCTGCCGGTGACCGGCCGCAGCATCATGCTCGCCGTGGACCTGTCGGGCTCCATGCAGACGCCGGACATGCGCAGCGGCGACCGAACGCTCAGCCGGCTGGCCGCGGTGAAGATCGTGGCGGGCGATTTCGTCGAGCGCCGCGCGGGCGATCGGCTCGGCCTGATCCTGTTCGGCGATCAGGCCTATGTGCAGGCCCCGCTGACCCTGGACCGCAACACCGTGCATACCCTGCTCGACGAGGCGCAGATCGGACTGGCGGGTCAGCGCACGGCGATCGGCGACGCCATCGGCCTGGCCATCAAGCGGCTGCGCGACGAGCCCGCCGAGAACCGCGTCCTGGTCCTGCTGACCGACGGCGCCAGCAACGCGGGCTCGGTCGATCCGCTGAAGGCCGCCGACCTCGCCGCGCGCGACGGCGTGCGCATCTACACCATCGGCGTCGGCGGCGACGAAATCCAGCTGCCGGGGCCGTTCGGCATGCCGCGGCTCATCGGCGGCGATCTCGACGAAGACAGTCTCAAGGCAATCGCGCACAAGACCGGCGGCCGCTATTTCCGCGCCGACGACCTCCCCACGCTGGCGCAGATCTACGCGCTGCTCGACAAGATCGAGCCGCTGTCCAAGGACCAGCAAAGCTGGCGGCCAGTCGAGGAGCTCTATGGCTGGCCGCTCGGCGCGGCGCTGCTGCTGAGCGTGCTGATCGCGCTTTCGGCCGGCGGGCTGCTGCCGCGGCTCGGCCGCACAGGTGTCAGTCATGCTTGAGCATTTTCACTTCGTCCGGCCGCTGTGGCTGCTGGCATTGATCCCGCTGTCGCTGCTCGCCTGGCAGCTGTATCGGCCCGGCGGCGGCGACAACCCCTGGCGCCGGATCGTGGACGCGCGGCTGCTGCCGTTGCTGATGGCCGGCGGGGCGCAAAAGGCAAACCGCGCCGCGCTGTGGCTGCTCGCCGCCGGCTGGCTCATTGCGACCTTGGCGCTCGCCGACCCGACCTGGGCGCGCAAGCCGCAGCCGGTCTACCAGACATCGTCGGCGCGCGTGCTGGTGCTGGACCTGTCGCGCTCGATGAACGCCGCCGACCTGAAGCCATCGCGCCTGGTGCGCGCCCGCTACAAGATCGAGGACGTGCTCGCGCAAAGCGCGGAAGGACAGACCGCGCTGGTCGCGTACGCGGGCGATGCCTTCACGGTGGCCCCGCTGACGCGCGACGTCAATACCATCCGCGCGCTGTTGAAGGTGCTGGAGCCCGGGATCATGCCGATCGACGGCGGCCGCGCCGATCTCGGTTTGCTGAAAGCGGGTGAATTGCTGCGCCAGGCCGGGGTGTCGAACGCACAGGTGCTGCTCCTCGCCGACGGCATCGACCCCGACAGGCGCGCGGCGAGCGAGCGCGCGGCCGCGCAGCTGAAGAACGACGGCTACCGGGTTTCGGTCCTTGGCGTCGGCACCGAGGATGGCGCGCCGCTCAGCAATGCCCGCGGCGGACTGCTGCGCGATGCGGCCGGCAAGATCGTGGTTTCGCGCCTGGACGCGGCGGCGCTGCAGGCGCTGGCGCGCGCCGGCGGCGGGAAGTACCACGCGATCACCGACAGCGGCGAAGCCTTGCGCACGCTGCTCGGCGACGACGCGCCGTTGCGCGCGCAGGTCACGGCGCAGTCCGATGCCAGGGCGCGGGGCTGGAAGGAACAAGGGCCGCTGATCGCGCTGCTGCTGCTGCCGCTGGCGGCGCTGGCGTTCCGGCGCAACTGGCTGTTGAGCGTGGCGCTGCTCGCCGTGCTGGCCGCCCCGCCGCAGCCCGCCATGGCCTCGACCTGGGACGACCTCTGGAGCCGGCCCGAGCAGCAGTCGGCGAAGGCGCTCGAAGCGGGCGACTACGCCACCGCGGCCAAGCTGGCAACCCAGGCCGATCGTCGCGGGAGCGCCGAGTACAAGCGCGGCAACTATCAGGCCGCGCTGGAGAACTTCTCCCGCGCAACGGGTGCCGACGCCGAATACAACCGCGGCAACGCGCTCGCCAGGCTGGGCCGGTACCGAGACGCCATTGCGGCCTACGACAAGGCGCTCGAGCAAAATTCCGCCAACCAGGATGCGCGCGCAAACAAGGCCGCAGTCGAGGCGCTGCTGAAGCAACAGCAGAAACAGCAACAGCAGCAGCAGCAGCAGCAACAGCAGCAGCAGCAGCAGCAGCAGCAGCAGAATTCGAACGCACAAGGCGGCGGCGGTTCGCAGAAGGACCAAAGCCAGGGCAATGCCGGCAGCCGGAATGCGCCGCAGGCCAAGGAACGGAACCAATCGTCACCGCAAGGCAAAAGCGGTCAGCCCGGCGCCCAATCCGAAAAGACACCGCAGGCGGCGAGCGCCGGCAAGCCCGATGGCAGCCGGCAGAGCGGCAAGCCGTCCGCAGATCACGGCAAAGCGCCGTCGGGCGCCGCGCCTCAGGACAAGCAGGCAAACGCGTTTGCCGTGGCAGCGAAAAAGCTTGCCGAGAAAGCCGCCGGCGCGAACACGGAGGAGGCCCCGTCAGACAACCGGCTTTCCGCCGGCAATGCGGCGGATCGCGCGCGCGCCGCCGGGAATTCGAAGCCGGGTCCAGGCGCTTCGGCCGGCAGCGCGCAACCGCTCGACAGCGAGGAGAAGCTGGCCGCGGAGCAATGGTTGCGGCGCATTCCCGACGATCCGGGCGGTCTGCTGCGACGCAAGTTTCTCTATCAATACCGCCAGCGGGCGCAAGGTTCCGATGCCAACTGAAAACATGCGATTCTTCCGTACGCTGGCAGCGGCGAGCGCCGGCCTGCTGATGCTGGGTGCTTCCGTGCCGGCTTGGTCCGCGGTGCGTGCGCAGCTCGAACGCAACTCGGTGCAGGAAGGCGAGACGCTGACATTGAACATCGAAAGCGATGCCGCGCAATCCGGCGAGCGACCCGACCTGGCGCCGTTGCGCGCGGATTTCGAGGTGCTCGGCTCGAGCACCAGCAGCGAATCGACGATCGTCAACGGCCGCCGCTCGGCGCGGACGCGCTGGACGGTGCGGCTGCAGCCGCGCCATTCCGGCAGCCTCGAGATCCCGTCGATCACGGTGGGCAGCGAGCGCAGCGAACCGCTCGTGCTCAATGTCGCCAAGGCCTCGGCGCAGGCGGCAAACCGGGCCTCGCGGCATGTCTTCATGCAGGTCGAGGCCGCCGCGGCCGGGAATTCGGTCTACGTGCAGCAGCAGATTCCCTATACGGTCCGGCTTTACTACGACGACCGCGTAAAGTCGGGCGAGCTTTCCGCACCCGATCCGGCCGATGCGGTCGTCGAACGGCTCGGCGAGGAAAAGCGCTACCGCGCCGTGCGCGGCGGGCGCGAATACGGCGTGATCGAGCGCCACTATGCGATCGCACCCGAAAAAAGCGGCGCGCTGCGTATTCCGTCGGCGACGTTTCGCGGCACTGCGCTGCTCGCGCAAAACGGGCAGGCCGGCAGCGCTCGGCAAGAAGACCCGATGGCGCGCCTGCTGCGCGGCACGCCGTTTGCCAACGATCCGTTTTTCAGCGGCGGCCTCGGCGCGGCCATGGCGTTCGCTGATCCCGGGCAGCCGGTGGTGGTCCGCGGGGGCGAGATCACGCTCGAGGTCCAGCCGCGTCCGGCGGGCGCACAGGGCCACTGGCTGCCGGCCGAGCAGATCAGCGTGCACGACAGCTGGCAGGACAACCCGCCGCGATTCAAGGTCGGCGAGCCGGTCACCCGGACCGTGACCATCAGCGCCAAGGGGCTCGCCGCCTCGCAGATTCCGCCGCTGGCGTTCGCGCCGCCGGGCAATGCGCGCCTGTATCCGGACGCGCCCGACAACCAGAGCCGTACCGACGGCAAGACCATCTACGGCATCAGCAAACAGAGCGTCACTTACATCCCGAGCGCGCAAGGCCGGCTCGAGGTGCCGCCCGTCGAGCTGGCGTGGTGGGATACGCAGGGCAATACGCAACGCCGCGCTGCGCTGCCGGCGCGCGAATTCACGGTCGAGGCCGGAATCGCGGGCGGGCAGGCGCATGCAGCGCCGCCCGCCCCGGCCGCCGCCGGCCCGCGCGCCGCGTCGGCGCCGACGCCCCCGGCCGCTGGCCGGGCGCCGCTCGCTGCAGCGCAGGTCGAACGGCTGCCGAACCGCCGGGCATGGCTCGGGGGCGCGGCCGCATTGCTGGCGATGGTGATACTGTTTGTCGCCGTGCGCCGCCATCTGCGTCGTCGAGGACCCGAATCCGCCGAGCCTGCCGCTCGGCTGCGGCCGGCACCGCGGCGCAAGGCCGCACTGCGCGCGCTGCGGCAGGCATGCGTCGGCAACGACCGGCAGGCGGCGGCGAGCGCCCTGCTCGATCTGGCGCGGGCCGAATGGCCTGACGACCCGCCGCGCGGCCTGGCGGCCCTCGCGGCCCGGCTCGCGGTCGGCGGCAAAGAAGTCGGCGCGCTGGATCGATGCCTGTACGCTGCGCCGGGCGACCGCTGGGAAGGAGACGCGCTTTGGCGTACGCTGCGCCGCGGCCTGGAGGCAAAGCGCGGCGATCGCCTGCGCGAGGACGATGGCCTGGAGCCGCTGTATCACTAGCAAGGCCCGAACGAAGCCTGCCCGGCGCCAATGCCTGGCCAACCCGGCCGGTGTGCGCCCTGCCGGCGGCGCAATTCGACGCCTTGGGATGAATGGCGGATGAAAATGAGACAGAAACTGCTGTGGATCGTTTTTGCCCTTGCGACGGCAATGCAGGGCGCGACGCTCGGCGCCGAAATCGCGGGGCCGCCCACGTTGCGACCGGCGCCGCAACAGGCGCAAGCGGCACACCTGGCGGCCGAAGTCCTGACCCGCTTCCACTACAAGGGGGTGGCGCTCGACGACGCCCTGTCGGAGAAGATCTTCGCCCAGTACCTGAAAGCGCTCGATCCCGAGAAGCTGTTCTTCGTTCAGGCCGACATCGACGCGATCGCCGGCGACCGTGCCCGGCTCGACGACGCCATCCTCAAGGAAGACCTCGCCGTGCCATTCGCGATTTTCAACCTCTACGCGCGTCGCGCGGCCGGGCGTTTTACCTACGCCCGCACGCTGCTCAAGAAGGGGTTCGATTTTGGCGTCGACGAAAGCTACCAGGTCGCGCGCGAAAACGAGCCCTGGCCGAAAAACGAAGCGGAAATGAACGCGCTGTGGCGCAAGCGGGTCAAGAACGACTGGCTGCGGCTCAGGCTTGCCGGCAAGGACGACAAGCGCATCGCCGAGCTGCTCGACCGGCGCTATGAAAATTTCCTCAAGCGCATGGCCCAGGCCACGGACGCGGACGCCTTCCAGACATTCATGAATGCCTACACCACGGCCATCGAGCCCCACACCAACTACATGGGACCGCGGGCGGCGGAGGAATTCGACATCGCGATGCGCCTGTCCCTGGTAGGAATCGGCGCGGTGCTCTCGCAGAAAGACGACGACACCCTGATTCGGGACGTGGTGCCGGGCGGCCCCGCGGCGCGCTCCGGCGAGCTGAAAGCCGGCGACCGCATCCTCGGCGTCGCCCAGGGCGAGAACGGCGCCATGACGGACGTCCAGGGCTGGCGCCTGCAGGACACGGTCAGGCTGATTCGCGGCGCGCCGGAGTCGGTGGTCGTGCTCGACGTGCTCCCGGCGGACGCCGGGCCGGACGGCAAACGCAAGCGCGTCCCCCTCGTGCGGAAGAAGATCAGCCTGGAGGCGCAGGCCGCGAAGGGAACCGTGCGCACCGTCACCGACGGCCCGACCGCGCGCCGCATCGGCGTGATCTCCCTGCCCTCGTTCTACGAGGATTTTGCCGCGCGGCGAAAGGGCGTGCGCAATTACAGGAGCGCAACGCGCGACGTGTCCCGGCTGCTGGACGGGTTCAAGAAGGCAAAGGTCGACAGCGTGCTGATCGACTTGCGCAACAACGGCGGCGGCTCGCTGACCGAAGCAGTCGCGCTGACCGGATTGTTCATCGACAAGGGACCGGTGGTCCTGCAGCGCACGGCCAGCGGCGAGATCACCGTCGAGCGCGACGACCAGGCGGGCGTGGCCTGGGACGGCCCCCTGGGCGTCTTGATCAACCGGGGTTCGGCCTCGGCGTCGGAAATCTTTGCCGCCGCCATTCAGGACTACGGTCGCGGCCTGATCATCGGTGACACGAGCTTCGGCAAGGGCACCGTGCAAAACATGGTCAGCCTCGATCGGCTCGCCCAAAACGGCAAGCCGAAATTCGGCGAACTGAAAATGACCGTCGCGCAGTTCTTCCGCATCAACGGCGGCACCACGCAACTGCGCGGCGTAAAGCCGGACATCGCTTTCCCCGCCGCCGGCGATGCGGAGGATTTCGGCGAATCCAGCTTCGACAATGCGCTGCCGTACGCGCAGGTGAACCCCTCGGCCTATACGCCCGCCGGCGAATCCAGAGGCGTGCTGCCGACCCTGATCGCGCTGCATGAAGCCCGCGTCGGCAAGGACAGGGATTTCCGCGACCTGCAGGAAGACCTCGCCGAGGCCCGGCGCCGGCGCGAGACGAACGTCGTCTCGTTGAACGAAGCGGTTCGGCGCAAGGAGCGCGACGCCCGCGAGGCCCGCCTCGCGTCACGCGATGCACGCCGCGATGCCGCCGGGCGCGGCGCAGCCGCCGCCGGCAAGGCAACCACGCCGGCCGCGGACGGCGCGCTGCGCGATGACGGCCTGCAGGCGAACGAGCGCGATCTCGCCGTCGAACTGGCGGCCGAAAAGGCGCGCAAGAACGCCAACGACGTGTTGCTCAACGAAGCCGTTCACATCCTCGGCGATGAACTCGGGCTCCTGCAGGCCGGCGCCCGCGTCGCGGCGCGCGCCAAGGCAGGTCCCGGGTCGATACCCGACTAGCATCGAAAGGGGCGTGATGCGCGAACGCCGGACCGGGAACACAGGCTGGATCTTGCGCGAGGCGGCATCGTGAAGCCGGCGCCCAGGCCCGCTGCAGGCGACGATTTGCAATCGCTGCCGCTGGCGGCGCTGCAGAAAGCGCTCGCGTCCTCGCCCGACGGGCTGGGTCAGGCCGAGGCGCAGAAACGCCTGGCCCAATACGGTCCGAACGAGCTCGAGGAAAAGAAGGCCAATCCGTTTCTCAAGTTCCTAGGCTATTTCTGGGGCCCGATCCCGTGGATGATCGAAGCGGCGGTGGTCCTTTCGGCGATCGACCGGCATTGGCCGGATTTCTTCATCATCCTGGTTCTTCTGCTGGCCAATGCGGTGGTCGGATTCTGGGAAGAGCACCAGGCGGGCAATGCGATCGAAGCGCTCAAGGCCAGGCTCGCGCTCAAGGCCCGCGCAAAACGCGATGGGCAGTGGGTCAGCACCGCGGCGCGCGCGCTCGTGCCGGGCGATGTCATCCACCTGCGCCTGGGCGACGTCGTCCCGGCGGACGCGCGCCTGCTGGACGGCGACCCGATCGAGGTGGATCAATCCGCGCTGACGGGAGAATCGCTGCCCGCTGCGCGCAAGTCCGGCGAGGCCGTGTACTCGGGGTCGATCGTCCGCCAGGGCGAAATCGACGCCCTGGTCTACGCCACCGGCGCGAGCACCTACTTCGGCAAGACCGCGCGACTGGTGCAGGAGGCGCACACCGTCAGCCATTTCCAGCGCGCGGTGCTGAGAATCGGCAACACGCTGATCCTCCTGGCGGTGGCCCTGGTGGCGGTGATCATCCTGGTTGCGCTGTTCCGCGGCGATCCGGTCCTCACCACCCTGCAGTTCGCGCTGGTCCTCACCGTGGCGGCGATTCCGGTGGCCATGCCCACGGTGCTCTCGGTCACCATGGCGGTCGGCGCGCGCCTGCTCGCCAGGAAACAGGCGATCGTGACGCGGCTGGCGGCGATCGAGGAACTGGCGGGCGTCGACGCGCTGTGCTCGGACAAGACCGGCACCCTGACGCAGAACAAGCTGACGCTGGGCGAGCCGTTCAGCGCGGGCGGCATCCCTGCCGAACAGGTCATCTTCAACGCCGCGCTGGCCTCGCGCGCGGACGGCACGGACACGATCGACCTGGCCGTGCTCGGCGGCCTGAAGGACGACCAGGCCCTCGAAGGCTACCAGGTGGTCCATTTCCAGCCCTTCGACCCGGTGCACAAGCGCACCGAGGCCACCGTCAAGGGCGCGGACGGCAAGCCGTTCAAGGTTACCAAGGGCGCGCCGCAGGTGATCCTGGCGCTGGCGTCCAATGCCGCGCAGGTCGGGCCCGCGGTCGAGAAGGCGGTCGACGCATTCGCGGCGCGCGGCTTCCGTTCGCTCGGCGTCGCCCGCGCGGACCAGGAAGGCGCGTGGCAGTTCCTCGGCGTGCTGCCGATGTTCGATCCGCCCAGGGAACAGGCCAAGGCGACCATCGCGACCGCCCGGCAGATGGGCATCAAGGTCAAGATGGTCACCGGCGACGCCTTGGCCATCGCGCGCGAAACGGCCGCGAAGCTGGGGCTCGGCACGCACATTCTCGACGCGAGCGGCTTCGGCGACACCAAGCACCACGAGACCGCGCAGCTCGCGCAATCCATCGAGCAGGCCGATGGTTTCGCCCAGGTGTTCCCGGAGCACAAGTTCCACATCGTCGACGTCCTGCAGCAGCGCGGCCACATCGTCGGCATGACCGGCGACGGGGTGAACGACGCGCCCGCGCTGAAGAAGGCCGACTGCGGCATCGCCGTATCGGGCGCCACCGACGCGGCGCGCGCGGCGGCATCGATCGTGCTGATGACGCCCGGCCTGTCGGTGATCATCGACGCGATCCAGGAGAGCCGCAAGATCTTCCAGCGCATGAACAGCTACGCGATCTACCGCATCGCCGAAACCCTGCGCGTGCTGCTGTTCATGACGCTGGCGATCCTGATCTTCAATTTCTACCCGCTGACTGCGGTGATGATCGTGATGCTGGCGCTGCTGAACGACGGCGCCATCCTGTCGATCGCCTACGACAACGTTCACTACAAGGATCAGCCCGAGGCCTGGGACATGCCGGTGGTGCTGGGAATCGCCGCAGTGCTGGGCGTCATCGGACCGCTGGCCGCGTTCGGCCTGTTTTACCTCGCCGAGCGCGTCTACCACCTCGACCGCGCGCACACCCAGACGCTGATGTACCTGATGCTGTCGGTGGCCGGCCACCTGACGATCTTCCTCACCCGCACGCGCGGCCCGTTCTGGTCGATCCGCCCGGCGCCGTTTCTCTGGGTCGCCGTGCTCGGCACGCAGATCCTCGCCACCCTGATCGCGGTCTACGGCCTGTTCATGACGCCGCTGGGCTGGAACTGGGCGCTGTTCGTCTGGATCTATGCGCTCGCCTGGTTCCTCGTCAGCGACCGCGTCAAGCTGCTGGCGTATCGCAAGCTCGAGGAAATGGCCGCGCCCCGGCGCGTTCAGGCGAAAGCCGGACCCGCGTCCGCCTGAACGACGCCTCCGCGCGGCAGGCCGCGCCTGAACCGGCCGTTCTTTTCTGCCGGCCGAGCGACTATCATCGCCCGACGCATCGCGCAGAGGTGAGGTCCGTGGCTTTCGAAACCATCGTGTACCAAGAAGACGGCCCGCTCGGCTGGCTGACGCTCAACCGGCCCGACGACGGCAACATGTTCACGCCGCAGATGTGCCACGAGATCCGCGACTGCATCAACGCCGTGCGGCGCGAGACGCGCACCCGCGTGCTCGTGCTCACCGGCGCGGGCGACAGGTTCTTCTGCATCGGCGGGCGCAAGGAAGGCATGGAGGAGACGCTGCTCTACGCCGGCGTGCTGCCGACGCTCGAGATGTACGAGTCGATCGACCGCCTGCAAAAGCCGGTCATCGCCTCGGTCAACGGCTACGCCGTCGGCGGCGGCAACGTGCTGCAGGTGGTCTGCGACCTGACGATTGCCAAGGAAAGCGCGGTGTTCCGCCAGGTCGGCCCGATGATGGGCAGCTTCGATGCCGGCTACGGCACCTGGTACCTGGAAGACCTGGTGGGCAAGAAAAAGGCCAAGGAGATGTGGATGCTCAACCCGCGCCTGTCGGCCCGCGAGGCGCTTGCCATCGGCCTCGTCAACCGCGTCGTGCCAGACGACAGGCTGCGCGAGGAAACGCGCAACATGGCGCTCGAGCTCGCCGAGCGCGGCGCCTTCGCGCTCGCCTCGATCAAGGGCGCGTTCAACGCGCGCCACGGCGGCGTCGGCGGCCTTGCGCGCATGGCGCACGACCTGCTGCTGCGCGGCTACCTCGAGTCCGAGGAGTCGCAGGAGCTCGGCGAGGCGTTCAGGGGCAAGCGCAAGCCGGATGCGGGGAAGTTCGGGCGCTGAGCAGCGCCGTATTGTCAAAACCCCGGGCGTGACAGATCATTGCGCGGGGCGCGCAACCTCTGCGCGCGGGGGAGAGAGCATGAACCACGCAATGTCAGGGCGCGCGGCGCTTCGCGCACTCGCGGCGACAGGCGCCGCAGCGCTCGCGCTGCTCGGCGGCTGTGCCGGATCCGGATCGGGGGGCGGCGCCTACGATTTCGGCGTCGTCGGCGACACGCCTTACACGCACGTTCAGGCCGAGGAGTTCAAGCGCGTGATGGCCGCGGTCGACAGCGCCGATCTGGCATTCGTGGTTCACGTGGGCGACTTCGAATTCGATCCGCGGCCCTACAACCGCGATCCGTCCAAGGCGGACATGCCCTGCACCGACGAGAACTATGCCGCCGTGCGCAAGGCATTCGATGCCTCGAAGAACCCGTTCATCCTCACCCCCGGCGACAACGACTGGACCGATTGCGTGCACCTCAAGGCGCAGAAGGTCGACCCGCTCGAGCGCCTGGACAAGATCCGCGTGCTGTTCTACCCGCAAGGCAGGAGCCTCGGGCAGCGCACGATCATGGTGACCCATCAGTCGGAGGACGCGAAATACGCCAAGTTCCGCGAGAACCTGACCTGGTCGATCGGCGCGGTGCGCTACGTGACGCTGCACATGGTCGGCAGCAACAACAACCTGAACAAGGATCCACGCAACGTCGCCGAGCACGCCGAGCGCGCGGCGGCGAACGACGCCTGGCTGAAGAAGGCCTTCGCGGCCGCGAAGGCCGAGAACGCGCTGGGGCTGGTCATCATGACGCAGGCCAACCCGGGCTTCGAGAACCAGTGGAACGCCTCGCTGAAGCGCCGCTACGCGAGCAGCATCAAGGGGCTCAAGCCGCCGGCCAAGGCCGCGCCGACCGGATTCGACTCGTTCCTCGCCACGGCGGCCGCGGAGATGGAGACCTACGACAAGCCGACGCTGTTCATCCACGGCGACACCCACCTGTTTCGCATCAGCCGACCGCTGCTCAATGCGAAGACGCAGCAGCCGTACCAGAACTTCACCCGCGTCGAGACCTTCGGCTGGCCGGATTCACACTGGCTGAGAATCACCGTCGATCCGGGCGATTCGCAGCTGTTCCGCATTCGCACCGAGCTGGTGGCGGAGAATCTGGTCAATCGAAAGGGTCATTGAACACGGCCCGCGCAACCTGCGCATGACGCGCGTCGGAGGTTTCCGGATCTTGATGGATTTCCCCCATTAGTCCTCCGAGTCGAATCGGACCGGGCAACGCGCGTTGCCCGGTGATGCGCATCCGTTGAAGGAACCGCCGCATGTCCATCGAACTCACCCGGGTCGAGGAATTCGCCCTGATCCGCCTGAACCGACCGAAGGCGCTCAACGCGCTGTCGTTCTCCCTGGTGCGCGACCTGGCGCGCGCCTTCGACGAGGTCGCCGCGAGCGACGCGCGCGCGCTGATCATCACCGGCGCCGGGGAGAAGGCCTTCTGCGCCGGCGCCGACATCGCCGAGCTCGGCGGGCGCACGCTGATGGAGCAAAAGCGCGGCGCCGAGGTTGGCCAGGCGACCTTCGCGATGCTCGACCGGCTGCCGATCCCGTCGCTCGCGATCGTCAATGGCTACGCCTTCGGCGGCGGGCTCGAGCTCGCGCTCGCCTGCACCTTCCGCCTGGTGACGCCGAAGGCCAAGCTCGGAACGCCCGAGATCAAGCTCGGCCTGCTGCCGGGCTACGGCGGCACGCAGCGCCTGCCGCGCATCGTCGGCGAGGCGCGCGCGCTCGAGATGGTGCTCACGGGAAAAAGCGTCGACGCGCAGCTCGCCCTCGCCTGGGGGCTGGCGAGCGGCATCGTCGAAGGCGATGAAAAGGCGGTGCTCGAGCGCGGCATGGCCTTCGCGCGCGAGTTCTCGAACTTCAGCCTGCCGGTGCTCAGCCTCGCGCGCGAGGCGGTGCGCCGCGCGCTCGATACGCCACTCACCGAAGGACTCAAGATCGAGGCCGACCTGTCGACGCTGGCGTTCAACACCGAGGACGCGGCCGAGGGCGCCGCGGCCTTCCTCGAGAAGCGCAAGCCGCGGTTCAAGGACCGCTGACGTGGGCCGTGAACAGGTGATCGCGGTCACCGGCGCGAGCCGCGGCATCGGCGCGTCGATCGCGCTCGAGCTCGCGCGCCGCGGCCACCGCGTCGGTTGCCTGACGAGGAAGGGCCGGGGCATCGAGCGCGAGGCCGCGGTGGACGACCATGCCGCACTCGCCGCGCGCATGATCCCGGTGCGCTGCGACGTCGAGGACGAGGCCTCGGTGCGGCAGGCCTTCGCCGCGCTCGCCGCGCAGGCCGGGCGGATCGACGGCCTGGTGAACAACGCCGGCCTGCACCTCGACGGCAAGTCGGCCGAGCTGCCGACCGCGACTTTCGAGCGGATCATGAGCGTCAACGCGCGCTCGGTGTTCGTCTGCGCGCGCGAGGTCTACCCGCACCTGGAAAAGGCCGGCGGCACGATCGTCAACATCGGCTCGTTCTTCGACAAGCTGGGCGTCAAGCGCAACCTCGCCTACTGCGCCTCGAAGGCCGCGGTCGGCGCGATCACGCGCTGCCTGGCGGTGGAATGGGCGGCGAAGAAGATCCGCGTGCTCGACGTCGCGCCGGGCTACATCGCCACCGAGCTGAACGCCGCGCAGAGGCAGGGACCGCTCGCCGCGTTCCTCAAGGCGCGCGTGCCGGTCGGCGGCCCGGGCAGCGCCGACGAGGTGGCGCGGCTGGTGGCGACGCTCATCGCCGAGGACCTGCCGTTCCTCACCGGGGAGACGATCTACATCGACGGCGCGCAGGGGATGGCGCACTGATGACCACCGTGTTCGACCGGCTCGACGCGACGCTGAAACTGAGCGACGACGAGCGCATGCTGCTCGAGTCGGTGCGCACGCTGGCGCGCGACGAGATCGCGCCGCGCGCAGATGGCTACGACCGCAGCGCCGAATTCCCCTGGGACAACGTCAACGCGATCAATGCGCTGGGCCTGAACGCGATGTTCGTGCCCGAGGCCTACGGCGGCGCGCAGCTGTCCTACGCCGGCTACCTCGCCTGCGTGCGCGAGATCTCCAGGGCCTGCGCGGCGACCGGCATCATCTGGGCGACCACCTTCCACGCCATGAAGCCGGTGATCGACTTCGGCACGGAAGAGCAGAAAAAGCGCCTGCTGCCGCGGATCGCCAAGGGCGGCCTGGCCGCGCTGGCGATCACCGAGCCGAGCGCAGGCTCGGACGCCACCGGCATGAAGACGCGCTTCACGCCCAAGGGTGACGACATTGTCGTCGACGGCGGCAAGACCTTCATCACCAGCGGCGATGTCGCCGACCTGATCCTGCTGTTCGGCAAGTGGAGCGAGATCGGCGACGACAAGGAATCGATCTCGGTGCTGGTGATGGAAAAGGGCACGCCGGGCCTGTCGGTGCTGCGCACCGAGGACAAGATGGGGCACCGCGCCTCGAGCACCGCGACGCTCGCCTTCGACGCCTGCCGCGTGCCGCGCGCCAATCTGCTCGGCGCGCCGGGCGAGGGCCTGAAGCTGCTGCTCGCCTCGCTCAACCGCTCGCGCCCGAGCGTCGCGGCGCACGCGCTGGGCATCGCGCGCGCCGCCTTCGAGGACGCCGTGGCCTACATCAACCAGCGCCGCCAGTCGGGCCGGCGTATCGTCGAATTCCAGGGCATCCAGTTCCTGCTCGCCGACCTCGCCGCCGAGCTCGCGCAGTGCGAGGCCTGGCTGTGGCACGTCGCGCGCCTGGTCGATGCCGGCGCCGAGGAATTCGGCATCGAGGCGTCGATCCTCAAGCTGCGCGCCTCGGACCTGGCGATGCGCATTGCGCTCGAGGCGGTGCAGCTGCACGGCGGCTACGGCTACTGCAAGGACTACCGCGTCGAGCGCCTGATGCGCGATGCCAAGATCACGCAGATCTGGGAAGGCACCAACCAGGTCCACCGCCAGCTGATCGGGCGCAGCTTCATCGACAAGGGGCGCTAGGCGCATGCGCGCGGTGGTGGTCCATGCGCACGGCGATTTTCGCGCGCCGCGCGTCGAAGACCTCGCCGATCCACTGCCGGGCGCCGGCGAAGTGCTGATCGGCGCGCGCGCGATCGGCGTCAACTACCCCGACCTGCTGGTGATCCAGGGCAGGTACCAGTTCCTGCCGCCGAAGCCGTTCTCGCCGGGCAAGGAGGTCGCCGGCGTGATCGAGGCGGTCGGCGCCGGCGTGACGCGGCTCAAGCCGGGCGACCAGGTGATGGCGCAGCGCGAGTACGGCTGCTACGCCGAGAAGGTTCTCTCGAGCGAGGCGACCGTCTACCCGATGCCGGCGGCGCTCGGCTTCGAGGAAGGCGCGGCGCTGGGGCTTGCCTACCAGACCGCGCATTTCGCGCTCAAGGATCGCGCCGCCTACCAGCCGGGCGAATCGGTGCTCGTCACCGGCGCCTCGGGCGGCGTGGGACTTGCCTGCGTCGAGGTGGCGAAGGCCTACGGCGCGACCGTCATTGCCGGCGTCACCAGCGCCGCGAAAGGCGCGCTCGCCTGCGAGCACGGCGCCGACCACTGGATCGACCTGTCGCAGCCCGAGCCGCGCGAGTCGATCCGCGCGCAGCTGCACGCGCTCGTCGGCAAGCGCGGCGTCGACATCGTGCTCGAGAACGTCGGCGGCGAGGTGTTCGACGGCGCGCTGCGCGCGCTCGCCTGGTGCGGGCGCATGGTGATCGTCGGCTTCGCCTCGATGCAGCTGCCCGAGATGAAGGCGAACTACCTGCTGGTGAAGAACATCTCCGCCACCGGGCTGCAATGGAGCGACTACCGCGAGCGCGACCCCGTGTGGGTGCAGCGCGTGCAGGCCGAGCTCTACGCGCTGTGGCAGCAGGGCAAGCTCAAGCCATACGTGAGCGCGCGCTTTCCGCTCGAGCGCTACGCCGACGCGCTGGCCTGCTTCGTCGAGCGTCGCGTGCAGGGCAAGATGATCCTCCTGCCCTGATGGGGTCAGACCCCTGTGGATAAGTCGAACCGCAAGGTCGGGGTCAGACCCCTTCTGTTCGCAGTTGGCCTTCGATCATTCAATGGGGTCTGACCCCTTTTTGGTCTTCTTTTTGGTCTTTTAGTCGACGTCGAGCGGCCAGACGCCGCGCCGGCCGAGCGCGCGTGCGACGAGGTCCATCACCAGCGCGCACTCGAGGCCGAACGGCAGGTAGCCCGCGTAGCCGAGCAGCGGCATCTCGAACAGGTGGAAGCGCTGCACGTAGGGCACGCTGTAGTGCCACTTGGCGAGGCTGTCCCAGTTCCACAGCTCCCAGGCGAAGCCGCAGACGAGCGCCGCGAGCGCGGGCTGCAGCAGCGGTCGCCAGTCACCGCGCGCCAGGGGCGCGAAGAACGATTCGCCGCTGAGCAGCCATTGCAGGCCAGCGAGCACCGCGAGCGGCGCGAGCCAGAGCATCGAGAAAAGCATCTCCGGGCGCAGGCCGATGCCGAGCAGCGCTGCAACGCCGAGCACCAGCGCCAGCCACGCCTGCGTGGCGTCGCCGTCGATCGGCGGCAGCCCCGTGGTCTCGAGGCGCGGGAAGCAGCGCAGCCAGTGCCAGGCGCTGGCGACCGCCGGCAGCACCGTCGAAAACGGCAGCGTCGCCTGCACGATGTAGTCCCAGTCGCTGTGCGCTTCGACGCCGACGTAATGCCAGTTGCCGGTAAAGCCGTTCAGATGCTCGAACAGCCACCAGAACCCGGCGCTCACCGGAAACAGCGCGACGAACCAGCCGCTGCGGTGCGTGAGCAGCGAGCGGCCCGTCTCCCGCCAGGCGAGGCCGTTCAGCACGAGGATGGCGCCGATCCACAGCGGCGTGAACACCGGGCGGCGCCAGTGGGGCGCGAGCAGCTCGCCGCGCCAGGCGAAAAACCAGCTCACCGCGAGCACCACGAGGCCGAGCCAGCCCCACCAGGGAAACCAGGCACGCGTCGGCCGCGCCATCGCGAAGCGCGCCTTCGCCAGCGCGTAGCCGTAGAGCGCGATCGCCGCCGCTAAGGGCAGCGCATACAGCGCGAATGCGGTCCAGGAAAACGCCGCATGCGGCACGAAGCGCGGGCGCGGCGGAAACGCGAGAAAGGCGGCGATCGGCTCTCCCGCCAGCTTCAGGCCGAGCAGCGGCGCCGCCCAGACGAGGGCCGCCCAGAGCAGCAGCGTCGCGATCGCGCGCAGTCGTGTCGTTGCGCCAGGTGCGTCAGTCGGCAATTCGGGCTCCGGCGAATAGTTGATTCATTCTAGGCGCGGGCCGCGGCCGCGCCAGGCACTTGTTCGCGCCGCGCTTCGCGAATATCCTGCGCGGGATCGGTCTCAGGGCGGCGTTACATCCGCGCGGGCCCCACCCCGGAACATGGGATACCAAAGGGGGGTGGGGGGCTTGCATCATGCGCATGTTTCACACCCCAAAAGGGGGAGACCATGCAGTCGATTTGGAAACGCGCCACTGCGCTGACGCTCAGCGCATCGTTGGTTGGGGCCTGCGCAACGTCGCCGGAGAAGATCCAGACCGCGTACGTCTCGCCGCTCGCCTACCAGAACTATTCCTGTACCGACATCCGCGCCGAGCTCGGGCGCGTGACGCTGCGTGCCCAAGAGCTGCAGGGAAACCTGCAGGAGAAGGCCGACAACGACACCGGCAAGATGGTCATCGGCATGGTGCTCTTCTGGCCGATCCTGTTCGCCCTCGAAGGCGACGATCCCTCGGCGCAGGAATACGCGCGCCTCAAGGGCGAGCGCGAAGCGCTCGAGCAGCTCGCGACACGGAAGAACTGCCGCCGGATCACCATCGTCGACGTCAACTCGCAGGAACCTGGAAAGCAGGCGTCGGTGCGGCCGGCCGAACCGGCGCCAGTGCAGCCCGCGGCGGCCGCTCAGCCACCCGCTCAGCAGTCTGCGGCCGCGCCGGTCGCGCGCAGCAAGGAGGAGCGCCTGCGCGAGCTCAAGGCGCTGAAGGCCAAGGGCCTGATCGCCGACGAGGTCTACGACGAGGAGCAGCACCGCATTCTCGCCGAGCCGACGCCGGCTGCGAAGCCGGCGACAAGTTCGGTCGCGATGGCGGCGCCAGCAGCTGCGCCCGCGCCAGCGGCTACGGGCCCAGGTGGTTTGCGCCCGGGCGACCGCTGGGAATACACCGTGGTTGATTCACGCAAAGGATCTCCTGCGCGGCGCAGCTTCGAGATCGCGCAGACGAGTGATCTGGCAGTCTTCGAGCGCATTCGGCTCGAGGACGGAAAGACGGTCACCGCAGAGCATCGCAAAGGGCCGTACCTGATCATGCTCGGCGGCATGCAGTTCTCACCCTACTACCTCGCGCTCCAGCCGGTGGCCATGCAGGGCCCGGTCGGCTCCGTGAGGGTCTTGGGCGGCGATGCCTGTGCGACGCGCGAGGAAGGCACCGGCGACTATGGGGTCTCGCACGATTGCGAGATACGCGCTGAAATCGCGGAGACCGATCGTGTCACCGTGCCGGCCGGAACGTACCTCGCGATTCGCGTGCGCGTCACGATCGATTCGCAGGCCAAAGGAGGGCTCAATGTGCGCCGTCATGTAGGCGATGGCGATTTCTGGATCTCGGCCAAGGCGGGGCGCCTGATCAAGGCGACGGTGAAATACGATGCGTCGCGACCGTGGACGGAAACGATGGAATTGGAATCGACGAATGTCGCGCTCACCCAATGATCGTCCGCGCAACGCGATTGGCCGCAGGCGTGCTCTCCCACTGTGCGCCGGACTCATGCTGCTCGCACTGGTCTGCGCGGCTGCCGCCGCGGCCGAGCATGCGCATGCGCAGGCCGCGGGCCTGACGCTCGCACAAGCCGACTCAGCCAAAGAAGCGCGCCTGCGCGAGCTCAAAGCGCTCTACGACAAGGGGCTGATCTCCAAACCGGTCTTCCTCGACGAACAGCGCCGCGTCCTGAGAGATGAACGCCCTGCGCCGGCGGCCACCGCCACTCCGAGCGCCGTGTCGGCTCCAGGCGCCGGGGGGCTGCGCCCGGGCCATCGATGGGAGTACGCAGTCGTCAGCTCGCGCAGAAGCTGGCCATCCAAGCGCCTGTACGAAATCGAACAAGCCAGCGACGCCGCGATCGTCGAGCGGGTCGTCATGGAAGACGGCCGAATTCTCTCCGCAGAGCATCACAAGGGCGCCTACGTGGACATGACCGGCGGCATGCAGTTTTCGCCGTACTACTTTGCGTTCAGATTGGTGCCCGACGTCGGCTCAATCGGCGCGGTGAAGGTCGAGCACGGCGACCCCTGTGCCTACGGCGAGAAGAACCCGTACAACACCGCCGATTGCGAGGTCACCGCAAAATTCGAAGGAGTCGATATGGTGAGCGTCCCGGCGGGCGACTTCGAGGCACACCGCGTGCACGTCGAGATTGCACAAATCATCTGGGGTTTTACCACCGGGCAGCGGAGCCGCTCGATCGCGGTCGGCACGTTCTGGATCTCGCCCAAGGCGGGGCGGATCGTCAAAGCCTCGGTGCGCTATGGCGTCGGCGGCTGGCGTACCGACACAATGGAGCTGGTCTCAACCAACGTCGCGCTCGCGCCATAGCGGCCGGCGCCGGTAGGCCGCCTCGGACGGTCTGGAAGCGGCGCATGCGGCTCGAAACGCGCGCGCGGCGGAAACTCGAGAAAGGCGGTGATTGGCCGTCCCGCCAGCTTCAGTCCTAGCACCGGCGCCGCCCACGTATTCCTGGATCTTCCTTCGCCGCGCGCCGTGCGTGGATCCTTCGCGCGCCGCCGCCTCAGCCGAACGATGGTGACGGATATGCGAAATCTCTCACACGCGGATGCTGCACCGCTTTCGGCCGCCGACAGGCTCGCAGAAGCCATGAATGCCGTGCAATTCGGAAAATGCGCCGCTGCTCGCCTGGTCGGGTTAGCTCAAAAGAACCATTTTTCTTGTCGTCGTCGCAAGACAGTCGTTGCAAAACGACGAGACACAGCAGCGACAGGCCGACTGTTGGCCCGCCTTCAGGATGGCTGCGGCAGATGCTGGCGAACGAGCGACACGAGCGTCTCGCCGTCGACCGGCTTGTTGACGTAACCCACCGCGCCGAGCGCCATCGCGCGATCGTGGCCGTCCTCGCGCGAGGTGAGGAAAATGACCGGAATGAACGGCAGCGTCGCGTCGGCATTCAGCGCCGCGGCGAATTCGAACCCGCTCATGTACGGCATGGTGACGTCGAGCACGATCAGGTCCGGCGCGCCGTCGAGCACCATGTGGCCTGCGGTGATCGCGTCCTCGGCAACGACGACCTCGTAGCCCGCCTGGGCGAGCTGATGTCTCACCAGCGCGCGGATGCTCTCGTCGTCGTCGACCACCAGAACCTTGGCCATGGCGGAAATATTACAGTATGACAAAACGCCTAGTCGGCCCCTGCTCAGGACACCACCATGCCGCCGTCGAGCAGGATCGACTGGCCGGTCATGCCGTCGGACTCGCTCGAGCCGAGGTACACCGCGAGGTGGGCGATCTCCTCGGGCTTGAGAAAGCGCCGCAGCGGCACGCGCGCGAGGCCGGCCGCCTTCACCTGCTCGAAAGGCACTCCGAGGATCTCGCCGTGCGCGCGGAATTCCTCGAGCATGTCGGTTTCGACGAAGCCCGGGCAGATCGCGTTCACGTTGATGCCGAGCGGCCCCATCTCCAGCCCGGCGCAGCGCGTCAGTCCGACGAGCGCGTGCTTCGAGGCGTTGTAGGCGCTCTGGTTCATCGACATCCACTTGCCGGCGGTCGAGGCGATGTTCACCACCTTGCCCTTGCCGCGCGCCTGCATGTGGCGCAGCACGAACTGCATCATGTGGAACGCGCCGTACAGGTTCACCTTGATGATCTGGTCGAAATCCTCGGGCGTGTAATCGACCAGGCGCGCAGCCTTGTAGACGCCGGCATTGTTGACCAGCACGTCGATGCCGTCGAAGGCCTGCACCGCGGCGTCGACCATGGATTCGACGGCAGCGCGATCGCGCACGTCGACCGTGTGCACGACGACCTTCGCGCCCTGCGCCTCGGCAAGACCCTTGACCTCCTCGAGCTTGGCACGATTGGTCGCGGTGATGAACAGCTCAGCGCCCTCTTCCGCGTAGCGCAGCGCGATCGCGCGGCCGATGCCGCGGCTCGCGCCGGTGATCAGCGCGCGGCGCCCGCTCAGGCGGCCGCGTCTCGGATGGTTTGCCATCGCCTCGTTCTCCTTTGTCCCCCGCGCTTCGCCTGCTTCGAGCCTTCGTCTGCCGCGGCGCCCCGCGAAGTTATTCCGGGCGCCCGTTTAGGGCAAGCACGCTCCGCGATGCGGCTTCCGTGATTTAATCGCAGGATGTCTTGCCGCAGCGCCGTCGCCGCGCGAAACCCGCACTGCGCCGCCGTATCCGGTTCCGCGCACGCGCCGGTGGCTGCGTCTCGAAAGCCTGTCGCGCCATGAAGATGCTGCTGGTCGACGATCACGCCCTGTTCAGGGAAGGCCTGAAGCTCCTGCTGCGCTCCCTCGGCGGCGATCTCGAGCCCGATGAGGCCGGCGATTGCGCCCAGGCGCTCGACAAACTGGCGGGCGGGCGCTACGACCTGGTGCTGCTCGACATGAACCTGCCGGGTCGCGGCGGCCTCGATGCGCTGACCGCGCTGCGCGCGGCCGCACCTTCGACGCCGGTCGTGGTCCTGTCGGGCGAGGAAGATCCCCGGCTGGTGCGCGGCGCGATCGACCGCGGCGCCATGGGGTTCATCCCCAAGTCGTCGACGCCGGAGATCCTGATCCCGGCGCTGCGGTTGGCGCTCGCGGGCGGCGTGTACCTGCCGCCCGCGGTGCTCGATACGCGCGCCGAGTCCGCGCAGCCCGCGTCGCCGCAGCCGAAGGCTGCGGAAGCCGCGCCGGCCGGGCTGACCCAGCGCCAGATGGCTGTACTGCGTTGCGTCATCCAGGGCAAGCCGAACAAGGTGATCGCGCGCGAGCTCGACATCTCGGAAGGCACCGTGAAGGCGCACCTGTCGGCGGTGCTGCATGCGCTCGGTGCGCATAACCGGACCGAGGCGGTGTACGCCGCCGCGCGGCTCGGCCTGCGCCTGACTTAGCCGCGTCGGCCCGCTCAGAACACCTTCAGCCACTTCGCCGCGGCGCGCGGATCGTCCTCGCGAACGAAGTTTGCACCGATCATGCGCCCGCGCTGGAAGCGGCCCCGGACGAAAGGCGCGGGCGCGAAGCGGCGGCGGCTGAAGCGGCAGCGCACGGCCCAGCGCTCGTTTTCGCGCAGTGCCTGAACGAGGGTGAAGCCGTCGCCCGGCGGCGCGAACTCGGTGGCGACTTCGCATTCGTACTCGCCACCCCAGACGGCGGCGCCTTGCATGTGCAGCGGGCCGCCCAAAGCCAGCGTGAAGCGAAACGTCTCCTCCCATGCCAGGTCGTCGGGCACCGCGTTGGCGAACGGAAACGGCGCATACAGCGCCGAGCTGTGGATCGAGTGAATCCACGTGCTCTTGCCGGAGCCGCGCGCGACGATCCGGGCACGGGTGGCAAACGAGATGTGCTCGTCCCCGGACAGGAACACCACGTTGTCGATCTGCTGCTCCACGATGTAGGCGAGCAGTCGATGCAAGGAGCCGGGATAGCCGTCCCAGGCGTCGGAGCGCAACGCGCTCGCGCGATGACCGTTCTGCCTCGTTCGGAGCGCACGCGGCAGCAGGCAGGCGGGCGAGGCGATGAACTTCGGAACGTCGGGCGCCCGCGGCCTGCCGAGCCAGTCCAGCAGATCCTCGAACTGGCTGTCGCTCATGATGCGCGCGTCTTCGATGGATTGCGCGCTGCGCGCCTTGCGCTCGGTGCGCGTGTCCGCGATGAAGAATGGAAAGCCGTTGAGCTCGAAGTCGTAGCGCAGGGGCAGCGGCGAATCGGGCGTCGGCGGCCTCAGCGCGGGACCCGCGATGCGCTGATACGCCAGGTAGAACCGTCGCCCGTCGACCAGGTTGTCGTCCGCGCGGCGCGCGCCATCGATCGGCTCCCAGTTGTCCTCGATTTCGTGATCATCGAGCATCGTGAAGACCGGAATGCGGCGCTGGATCCGGCGCAGGGCGGGCATGCGCAGCAGCCGCTCGTAGGGAAACTCGAAGCGATCGTAGAGCGTGGAAGGATCGAACAGCCCGGCGGTTGCGTCGGCATAGATCTGGTCGCCGATCAACAGCAGGCAGCTGGGCTTCAGCCCGCGGCCCTCGCGCCCGACGCAGCGCGCGAGGCGCTCATAGGCGCGCTCCGCGACATCGCAATCCAGGAAACCCGCCGGATACTGGCAGCTCGCGACCGCAAAGGTGATTTCGGCCGGTGCCGCGGAGGGCGCCAGCAGCCAGCGCTCGAGCTCGATCAATGCCGCTTCCAGCGCTCCGATCGGATCGGCGAGGCGCTCGCCGACGTCGCGCTCGATGTGTTCCTGCATCGCTTGCGGCAGGTCTCGAATCGGCATCGCCCGGGCGAGCGCGCCGCGCGCCGGCTGCTCGCCGGGCTTCACGAACCGCGCGAGGCGGTCTTCCCAGATCACGGAAAAATAGTGCGCACGCGCATCGGCCATGTCGACCGCGACCGGCAGGCGATCGTGGAGCAGCAGCATCAGCACGCCGTCGATCCTGTCCCCCCAGAGAGGCAACGGCGCATCGAAGCTGAAGTGCCCGTTGCGGTCGTTGTCCAGCGCGAAAGCCCAGCCCAGCTGCGCGATGCCGCCAGGCTTGCCCTGGTCGTCCGCCGGCACGAGGCGATCGGTTTGCCGATTGCGCACGACCGGCACGAGCACCGCGGCGAGCGCCTTGTCGAGCAGCGGATCCGAGGCGCCGCCGATGCGCACCGTCGGTTCCCCTCGCGCGCGCAGTTCTCCCACGATCGGCCCCAGCCATGGCAAGCGCGGCGCATAGCGCAGATCTTCCAGCCGGATCCCGTCAGCCTTGCCCGCCATCGGCGCCGTCCTTCGAGAGATATTGGTAGACCCAGGCAAACACCTCGCGTGCGCGCGTGCCGATCAGACTGTCCTGATGGCCGAAGTGCGGAAAGGGCTGGATCTCGACGTCGATATCCGCTTCTTCCTTGAACCGCGCCTTCAGGCGCCGCAGGGTCGCGATGTCCGAGAGCCCGTTGTCCTCCCCCTGCACGCTTGCGGTGGGAAACGTCCAGCGGGTGATCAGATTGCGCGGCAGCACGTATTCATTCCGGCCGGCGCGATTGGTGATGACCTTGGAGCGCGCGAAATGAATGACCTGCGCCACCGTCTCGATGCTCAGGGGACCAAACAGGTCGTCGATGTACTCGAGCACCTTGTCGCTGAGCAGCGGCGTTCCGTTCGGGTCCGCGAGGTTGAAATCGCGGCCGTACAGCGCGTCCATGCGGTGGCGCGTGCCGACGAACGGCGTACGGCGCCAGAAGCGCCACGGCGGGTTCTCGATATCGAACTCCTTTTCCGGATAAGGCAGCGTGGCGAGCAGCCGGTCGAGCAGCTGGTCGACGAGTCCGGGATCGGGTCGCACGCGGAACCGGTAGTCCGCCATCGGCAGGAAATGCCTGAGGTAGCGCATCGCGTAGCCGCGGAAGGTGTTCGCCGGGGTCATCACGACGACCGGCGCGACCTGCGAGAGCACGACCCGGTGAATACGCTCTGGAAGCGCGCGGCGCTCGTTGTAGAACCGCTCTCCTGCCTCGGGCGGATCGAGAACCGCCATGCTGAACATCACCGAGCCCATGCAGTGCGCGAACACGTCCACCGATGCCTCGCCCGTCGCACGGCAGATTTCGTCGATCGCCACCGGAATATCGGCGAGCGCCGCCTCCTCGAACGCCCAAGGGTAACGCGCCGTCGGCATGCCGCTGCTGGTGCGCAGGTCGAGCACCCAGACATCGCGCCTGCGCCGGAAAAAGTACTCGGCCATGTTGGGCCTGACGGCGTGGTGCGCGAACGTCGTTCCGCTCGCGCTGTAGCCGTGGATCATGACCACCGGCCGCCCCTTCGGCCGGCACGGCCGGTAGCGCGTCAGCCGCAGGCGCACCGGCGTTCCATCCTCGAGCTCGTCGAGCTTGATCTCGCGGATCTGCGGCTCGGGCAGCCGCCAGCGAATCCTTTTCGGCAGGCGCTGCGGCGTGCGCGCGGCCGGCGGATCCGGCCGGCGAAAGCTCCAGACATGAATGTTGAGCAGCAGACGGATGAAATACGCGAGCACCGAGACGACGTCGGCGAGCGCGGACACCTGGTCGTTCTGGTCGACGATCTTGAACAGGGGCACGCCCTGCTCGGCGAGATACCGAGTGTCGAGCGTCAGCACCGGCGCGGCCCCGAGGGCGCCCGGAAAGCTGAGCAGCTGCAGTTCCATGAGCTGCTTCCACGGGTTCGCCCTGCGGCCGTAGGTCAGCCGCTTCACGCCGAGGATGCGCGCATCGCGCACGAACGCGCCGGTGTCGATCGGCGTCTGCGCATTGCGCGTCTCGCAATCGCCGAGCCTCAGTGAATACCGCAGCCGGCGCACTTCGCCCGCGCGCGACGAAAGCGCGGCGGCATCACGTGAGCGCGCGCGGAGCTCGGCCCATGCCGTGTCGGCCTGCGGATCGCCGGCCGCGGCCCGCACCGGGTCGGCCGCGCGCAGCAGGCTTCCGTTGCGCCAGCGCTCGAGGATCCTTTGCCAGGCGTCGCGCAGCCCGCGGTTCGGCAGCCACGCGCGCATCGCCCGGCAGCGGCGCGCCTTGCAGCTGCTGCGCTCGCGCTGCAGCAGTTTCAGCTTGCCGACGAGCGGCGCGCGCAGCTCGGTGATCTCGTTCAGGCGCGCCTCCGGCTCGCCGTTGTCGCGCCACGCGTTCCACTGATCCTCGCGGAACACGCGCAGCTCTCCGGTCTCGACCTCGAGCCTGCGCGTCATCGGCAGGTCCTGGCCGGAGGCCGGCAGAATGAACCCAGCGATCGCCCGCTTCCGGAAGCGCAGGCTGATCTCGACGATACAGCGCACCTCGCCGCCGCCCTTCGCCCGGAGGGTCGCCCTGCCGGACATCCGCTCGATGATCTGGAACTCGGTCGGCCGAGGGATCGCGGCGGCCGGCGCGACGCGAAAGCGCGGCCGCGGCGTTTCGCTCGGACCCGGGTTTCCCGGCTCCGTGTAATGCCACTGGCTGCGAAGCGCGGACACGGCGCGCAGCGCGAGCGCGGCGATCGTCAACGCCGGATTGGTGCCGAGCGCATTGCGCACGATCGAACCGTCGAGCACCACCAGATCGCGCCAGGCCTCGCGGCCCTCGCGGTCGAGCGACAGGTCGAACACCTGCCCCAAGTGGTTGACCACGCCGTCTTCGGCGTCCTTTCCCATGGGACAGCCCCCGAGCGGATGCACCGTCAGCAGCGGGCCGCGGCGCGAGTCGAGCAGCGAGCGCATCGACATCGGCAGCAGCTGCCACAGCGGGTTGGGCAGCACCCGCCCACCGGTGGCCGACACACGGCCCAGATCCTGCAAGGTCTCGACCTGGCTGGTGAACAGCCGGTGCTCGCGCAGTTGCGGCCAGCGCACTCTGATCGCGCCGTCGCCGCTGTCGTCGCGCTCGTCCTCGACGAGCTCGAGCGCGCCGCCCGCGCCGTCGTCGCCCATCATCACGAACGCCGACGTCTGCCCGATCGCCCTGGCGTCGACCGCGCAGGGATCGTGATTCGGCGCCCCGGGCTCATGCGTCGTGTCGTCCGGCTCGCCCAGTTCGTGCAGCGCGTCGACCGTCGTGACGGTTTCCTCGAACAGCCGGCGCAGGGGTCCCGGGATCGCCACCTCCTCGATCAGCTGCGCGCGTGTCCGGTCGGCGCGCAGATCGACGATCCCCGTGATGGTCGGCCCCACCGCGCGAACCTCCGCCGGCACCGACTCGTCCGCCACCGCGTTCACCTCGAGCTTCTGCTTGAAGGCCACCGCGATCGCGTCGCCGTTCGAGGAAAAGCGCTGGCCCAGGCGGGGCGAGAACCTGAGCGACGCGCTGCGCGAGCGCAGCAGGATCTCGGTCGAACCGAAGGTCCCCGCCGCGAGGATGACCTTGCGCGCGCGCAGCTTCGCCGGCCGGCGCTGGCGCTCGCGCAGCTGCCGGTCGGTGTGCACGGTCTCGAGCGCCCACAGATCGTCTCGGTCGCGCTCGATGCGCAGCACGGTCGCGCCGGTGTAGATTTTCGCGCCCGCGCGCTCCGCCTTGACGAGCAGGTTGACGTCGAGCGAGATTTTGGCGCCGTGGTTGCAGCCGGTTGCGCAGTCGCCGCAGCGCTTGCATTTCTCGAGAAGCACGCCCTCCTTGTTGGACGCCGTCGCCATGGCAACCGTGATCCTGGCGGGACGGAATGCCCCCTGCCCCGTGCCGATGCCGCGAGCGAGCGCGCGCAACGCCGTGTACTTCTGCGGCACGCCGTCGGGATGCCGTTCGATGGTCTGCCCCATGCTCGCGCCCAGCAGCGTGCTCACCTCGTCGAAGAACGCTTCGTCCAGATCCTGCTGGATCGATCCGGGCCAGCCGTCGAATGCCTGCGCCAGCGGCGCGTCCATCACGCCGGCGTTGATCAGCGACCCGCCCCCCAGGCCGTTGGCAACCACGGCATTGACGTCGGGACCGATGCGCAGGTCGAACAGGCCCTCGCGCCGGCCGCGCGGCTGCGCGGCGCCGTCCGTACTGAAGCGCACGTGCCCGGGAAGCTCGGCGAGCCGCGCGGGGAACATGCCCGGCAGGTACTCCTTGCCGCGCTCGAGCAGGCACACCGAGACCGCTTCACCGCGCGCATTCCTGCAGCCCGCGAGCTCGGCCGCGGCGATTGCGCCGCCGTAGCCGCTGCCGACGATCAAGACATCGAAGACCTCGGGCGCAGCGCCGTTTTCCAGGTCGTAGAGCAGCGCCTCGAACCCGCGCGACAACCATGCGGTCTCGCCCGGCCGCATGTCCTCGATGCGCTTTCCGTCGTCGCCCATCGCGCGCGCCTCAGGCGCCCACCGCCTCCGCGATCGCGCGCTTGAGCATGTCCGCCGGCACGGGCTTGTGCAGCATCGCGATGCCCGCCGCCTCGGCCTCGCGCAGGCGATCGGGCGCGATGTCGCCGCTCACCAGAATCGCGGGCAAGTCGGGATAGAGCGCGCGAACCGCGTGCACCGCGGCAATGCCGTTGTCGTCGCCGCGCAGCCGGAAGTCGGCGAGCACGACGTCGGGTCGCGCGCCGCGCGCGGCGGCGACCGCATGCGCGGTCCCGTCGGCGAGGGTCGCGCGGCAGCCGATCGACTCGAGCAGCGCCTTGGTCGCGATGCGGATCGCCTCTTCGTCGTCGACCACGAGAACATGCGCGGCGAGCGATGCCGGCTCGGGCGCGGCACTCGGCGCGCCGGCCTGCGCGCCGTCCCCTGCCTCGGCGAAGACCAGCCGGAACCGCGTGCCCTCGCCCGGCGAGGAGTCCATTTCCATCCCGATCTGCAGCAAGTCGGCAAGACGCTTGACGATGGCGAGGCCGAGGCCGAGGCCCTTGGTCCTGTCGCGCTCCGGATTCGCGGTCTGGTAGAACTCCTCGAATACCCGCGTCTGCTCCGCCGGAGCGATCCCGCGGCCGGTGTCCGCGACGCTGAGCGCGAAGCCGCCGGGCGCGCGCGCCAGCGCCAGATCGACGCGCCCGGCGTCGGTGTACTTGATCGCGTTGTCGACCAGATTGCGCACGATGCGCTCGAGGAGCATCGGGTCGGTCTGCACCGCGCCGAGCGAGTCGCAGGCGAGCGTCAGCGCGAGGCCTTTGCTGCGCGCGGCGGGCTCGAATTCCTTGCGGATGCGCTCGAGGAAGGGCCGCAGCTCCACGCGTGCGGGGCTCACGCGCACGACCCCTGCGTCGAGCTTCGAAACGTCGAGCAGTGCGTCGAGCTGCGAGGCAAGGATCTGCAGCGCCGTGTTCATCTGCTGCACGATTTCCCGGCTGGATTCGTCGAGCGAGCGCATCGACAATGCCGCGCCGAACATCGACAGGGTGTGAATCGGCTGGCGCAGATCGTGGCTCGCCGAGGCCAGGAAACGCGTCTTCGCCCGGTTGGCCGCCTCCGCCTGCTCGAGCGCGCTGGCGAGCTGGCGGTTCAGTGCCGCCTGCTGCAGCCGGATCTCGAAGGATTCGCGAAACAGGCGGAACGCGTCCCTGCCGAGCGCCACGAGAAGCACGATGAGCAGCGCGATCAGCGCGGCGGTCGAGTTCTCGATCCAACCGACCTTGGCGATGCCGGGGCTGATGACCCACAGGACGCTGAGCGGGCCGAGCGTGGGCAGGACATAGGTGAGCAGCGCCGGCATGTATCCCGCGGTGGTTCCCACCGCGCCCGCGCACAGCCCGATCATCACCATCGACTGCAGCGCGCGCTCGAACTCCGGCAGGAACGGGAAGAATCCGACCGACAGTCCGTGGACCACGCCATTGACAGCGCTGAGCGCAACGACCAGTTGCAGGCGGCGCGCCGCGGAGAGGCCGGTACGTTCCGGCAGGCGGCCGAGGACATGCCAGCGGATCGCCAGCATCGCCACCACGAGCAAAAGCCACCCGCCGAGAATCCAGCGCGGCACGGTGTCGGAGGCGAGCGCCGCGATCATCAGCGCGGCGAGAAAGACCGGGATCGGAATGCGCCTCGCCTGACGCGCAAGCATGCGCAGGAGCTCTTCCTCCAGGCTGCTCGAGCGCTGCTCGACGGGTTCCATCTCAGGGCGTGATCGTCGACCCGGCAGACTGTTCACGACGCGCCGCTCCCCCAAAGCCCAGGCAAGCATACCCGAGCGGGCTGCTCGCCGCGTCCCGGCCGCGATCGTCCGCGTGCCCGGCGCACCGTGCCGCGGCGCCTGTGGCTGTAGGTCTTCCCGTCGAAACATGCGCACCCCCAAGCTATTGAACCGCGTATGAAAAAGCCGACCCGGGCAGCGTTGCCGGCGGCATGGCCCCTGCGCCTTCGTGTTCTAGGCAGCGGCGCAGGAAGTATCGCGACGGACCGTCCTGCGGATAGCGTCCGCACAGGGCGGTGAAGTCTGCGATCGCATCGTCGATGCGCCCGGCCTCGTAAGCCGTCTGCGCGCGCTCGAACTGCTCGCACAGACGAAGCTGCCAGGGCGCCATCCGCGCGCGCGCGCCGATCAGCTCGAGCACGCGCAGCGAGGCGCGCTTGCCGCGCAGCGTGAACTCGCCCAGGTCGCGAAACACGAACGCATCCACGCCCTGCGCGAGCGCCTGCGAAACGAGAATGCGCGTGCCCAGCTGCTTGTTGAGCTGCTCCAGGCGGCTGCAGGTATTGACCGTGTCGCCGACCGCGCGGTATTCGAAGCGCGCGAAGGCGCCGACGTTTGCCAGCGCGATCGGGCCGAAATCCGCGCCGACCCGCGTCGGAAGGCGCCGCCCCGGAAGCGTTCGATTGAAGCGCTCGGCCGCCTCCACCATCCGCAGGCAGCCCCTGCAGACGCGCGTGCGCAGGGCGGCGTCCGGCTGCTCGCTGGTCCAGATGGAGAGCACCCCGTCGCCCTTCACGTCCGCGACGACGCCGCCGTTGCCCAGCACGGCCGCAAAGAGGGTCTCGAAATAGCTGTTCACGAGTTCGACGAGGTGGGCGGGCTCCATGCCCTCCGCGATGCTCGTGTAGCCGTCGGCATCGCTGATCGCGCAGGCCGCGAGGCAATTGCGCTGCATATCGCCGGTCGTCGATGCGGGGAGCAAGTCTTGCATTCTCATGACGTCCCTCCGTTCTGCAGGTCCGCCGGACCGCCGTTTCACGGCAGCCTGCGGCGAGAACTCTTGACGAACAGCGTAGAGCGTTCTGCCCGCGCAAACCATTCGCCGAAAGTCCATCGCGCCGCCGGTTCGGGGGCAGGCATTGGACGGATGGCCTAGGCCATCGGTCCAGGCGCGTTTCGGCCTTTCGGCGAATTCACAGGCTCGGCACGGCGACGCATTCTGGGCGTCATGAAAAGACCGGAACCGTCGTTCCCTAAACACCGGAGGCTCACAATGACACCGAAGCCCATCGAGTCGGATCCACGCTTCGTTGCACACGACCGGCCGCCGCGCTCCGGCGGCTGGACGCGCATCGTCTCGCCGCTGCTGGTGATCCTCGGCTATGTCGCGCTCGCGGGCATGCAGGACGGCCCGATCCAGGTGTGGCTGGTCGTGTTCGCGCCGCTCGCGATCCTCGCGTTGGCATTCGCGCTGGACGTCACCGGCGACTTGCGGAAGAACTGAAGCGGCCGACCGGCGCGCGGTCAGCCCGCGCCTCAGCCCGGCATTTCGTAGGGTCCGCCGCGCGCGCTCGCGCGCCTGAACGCCGGACGCGCCTGGATGCGCTCGAGGAAGTCCATCAGCTTGGGCCGGCGCGCGTCAAGCCCGCCGCGCGCCGCGGCCGCCTTGACCGGGTAGCTCATCTGGATGTCGGCGCTCGTGAAGCCTTCGCCGGCGAACCACGGATGCCTGCCGAGCTCGGCTTCCAGGTAGTCGAGGTGGCGCTCGATCTGCGGCTCGACGTAGCCGGCCTTCACCCGGCGCGCGATGCCGCGCGCGAACGGGCGCAGGAAAAACGGCATCGGCCCGGTCTCGATGCGGTCGAAGACGAGCTTGAGAAGCAGCGGCGGCATCGCCGAGCCTTCGGCGTAGTGCATCCAGTACGAGTAGCGCACGCGTTCCGGCGTGCCGGCCGCGGGCGCGAGGCGCCCTTCACCGTAGTGCTCGGTGAGGTGCTCGAGGATCGCGCCGGACTCGGCCAGCGTCAGCCCGCCGTCGACGATCACCGGCGACTTGCCGAGCGGGTGCACCTCGCGCAGCTCGGGCGGCGCGAGCAGGGTTTGCGGGTCGCGCTGGTAGCGCTTGACCTCGTATTCGAGACCGAGCTCCTCGAGCAGCCAGAGCACGCGCTGCGAGCGCGAGTTGTTGAGGTGGTGGACGACGATCATCTGCGCGTACGTCACCCGGCGCCCGGCGCCGCTAGGCCGCCTTCTTCGCGCGGCCCGCCTCGAGCAGCCCGGCAGCGACCAGCGCGTCGCGGATGCGCGCGATCTCGGTGTCCGCCAGCTTGGCGAGCGGCGGACGCACCGTCGCACGCGGCAGCTTGCCCATCAGCACGAGCGCTTCCTTCATGCGGTTGTGCATGTCGACCCAGGGCTCGCGGTAGAACACCTCGGCGGTGGGCCAGATGCGGTCATTGATGCGCCGCGCCGCGGCGAGGTCGTTCGCCTGCACCGCGCGATAGAGCTGCGCCTGCAGATCGGCGATCACCGAGCCGCTGCCCGAGAGCAGGCCGTTGCAGCCCAGCACGAGCGAGCTCAGCAGCCAGGCGCTGTGCGTCGTGAGCACGTTGACCGCGGGCGTGCGCGACTGCAGCACGCGGATGTGGCGCTCGTGCAGCTGGGGGTTCGTGCACCAGTCCTTGATCGCGCGCACCGTGGGCACCGCGTCGATGATCCCGAGCAGCGTCGGCAGCGGGTAGCCCTGGCCGCCGGCAAGCGGGTACTGGAAGACGATGAGCGGCAGGTCGCAGGCATCGGCAATGCGCTTGAAGTGATCGACCGCCATCTCCGGACGCTGGCCGAATGTGAACACGCCCGAGGGGAAAACGAGCAGCGCCGAGGCGCCGCCGGCCTGCGCCATCTTCGCCAGGCGGGCGCCCTCGAGCGCGCTTTCCGCGTAGATGCCGTTGACGATCGGCAGCCGCGTGCCGATCTCGTCCTGCGTGAGCTCGAGCACGCGCCGCTGCTCATCGAAGCTGCAGGCGGCGACTTCGGAAGCATGCGCGTTGGTGGTGATCGCCGAGAGACCCTCGACCGCGGCGACCTCGCGCAGGTGCGCGCGGTAGGCGGCTTCGTCGATAGAAAGATCGTCGTTGAACGGCAGCAGCACCGCGGGAATGACCCCCTGCGGAACATAGCCCTCGTGTCGCGGCATGGTTGCGGCTCCTCGATCGGCAGCGATGAAGCAGTTTAACCCGCCCGCGCGGGCGCCGTGATACCGAAACCCGTTTGATCGGCGCGCGCGCGAGCACCTATCATGGGCGCAATGGCCGCACGCCCGTCCGGAGATTTCGACGTCATCGTGCTCGGCGCGGGCGCGGGCGGCCTCGCCGCGGCCTGCGTCGCGGCCGCCGAAGGGCTCTCCACCCTGCTGCTGGAAAAATCCGAGTTCGTCGGCGGCACGACCGCGCTCTCGGGTGGCATGCTGTGGATCCCCGCGAATCCGAAGATGCAGGCGGCCGGCATCGCCGACAGCGTCGAGAACGCGCGCCGCTACCTCGACCATGTCGCGCCCGCGCGGCGCGACGGCGCGGCGCGCGAAGCCTTCCTCGCCCGCGGCCCCGAGGCGATCGCCTATCTCGAGGCGCACACCGCGTTGCGCCTGCGCCCGGTGACGAACTATCCCGATTACTACCCCGATGCGCCGGGCGCGACGCTCGGCGGGCGCGTGCTCGAGCCGGTCGATTTCGACGGCTATACGCTCGGGCGCAGCTTCGCGCTGCTGCGCTGCCCCCTGCCGGAATTCATGCTGTTCGGCGGCATGATGATCGCGCGTCCCGACCTGCCGCATTTCCGCAACGTCGGCCGCTCGCCGCGCGCGGCGCTGCGCGTCGCGCGGCTGCTGCTCGAGCATGCCGGGCAGCGGTTCTTCGCGCCGCGCGGCACGCGCCTGGTGCTCGGCAACGCGCTCGTCGCGCGGCTGCTTAAGTCCGCGCTCGATCTCGGCGTCGCGCTGCGCTTCGGCGCGCGCGCGACGCGCCTGGTGATCGAAGACGGTCGCATCACGGGTGTCGCGCTCGAGGCCAACGGCGGGCAGGCCGCGCAGACGCTGCGTGCGCGCGCCGGCGTGGTGCTCGCCACGGGCGGGTTTTCGCACGACCCGGCGCTGCGCGCCGAGCTGCTGCCGCCGAACGTCTCGGCCGCCTCGCCGGTCTGCGCGAGCAGCAGCGGCGACGGCGTCCGCGCGGGGCTCGGCGCGGGCGGCGTCCTCGGCACGCACAACAGCCAGAACGCGTTCTGGGCGCCGGTCTCACGCTTCCGGCGCGCCGACGGCACCGAAGGCGTCTTTCCGCACACGGTCGCCGACCGCGGCAAGCCGGGGATCGTTGCGCTGGCGGCGAGCGGCGAGCGCTTCACCAGCGAGGCGGTCTCGTACCACGCGTTCGTGCTCGCCATGTTCCGCGGCACCGGCCACGGCGCCGCGGTCCCGGCCTACCTCGTCTGCGACCGCAGGAGCCTGTGGCGCTACGGCCTGGGCGCGGTCAAGCCCTTCGGGCTCGGGCGTGCGGAGCATGTCGCGAGCGGCTATCTCGTCGAGGCCGCCTCGCTCGAGGCGCTCGCGCGGCGGCTCGAGATCGACGCGCAAACGCTCGCCCGGACCATCGCGACGTACAACGCCGACGCGCAGCGCGGCGTCGACTCGGCCTTCGGCCTGGGCGGCGACCCCTACCAGCGCTTCCTCGGAGATGCCGCGCACGCGCCCAACCCCTGCATGCAGCCGATCGACGCGCCGCCGTTCTACGCGCTGCGCCTGTTCCCGAGCGACCTCGGTACGATCGCAGGCCTGCTGACCGACGCCGAGGCGCGCGTGCTCGACGCCGGCGGCCGCCCGATCGCAGGCCTGTACGCCTGCGGCAACGACATGAACTCGATCATGGACGGCGCCTACCCCGGCCCGGGCATCACCCTCGGCCCGGCGCTGGTGTTCGGCTACCTCGCGGCACGTGCGATTGCGCGGGCCGCCAAGGCAGGTTCGCCGCGCGGCACTGCATGAAGGTTCTCGAGCCGGGCCGCAACTGCTGGCGCATCGAGAAGGCCGACCGCGTGGCGTTCCTCATCGACGGCGAGGCCTATTTCGCCGCGTTGCGCCGCGCGCTGCTCGACGCGCGCCAGGCGGTGCACATCGTCGCCTGGGACATCTACAGCGAGCTCGCCCTGGTGCGCGGCGAGGTCGAGGACGGCGCCCCGGTGACGCTCAAGGCGCTGCTCAATTCGATCGCCCGCGCGCGGCCCGGGCTCAGGATCACGATCCTGAACTGGGACTTCGTGATGCTCTACGGCATGGACCGCGAGTGGCTCCCGGTCTACCGGCTCGACTGGGACACGCATCGGCGCATCCGTTTCTACCTGGACGACAAGCACCCGCTCGGCGCATCGCGCCACCAGAAGCTGGTCGTCATCGACGACGCGCTCGCGTTCGCCGGCGGGCTCGACCTGACGCGCGGGCGCTGGGACACGCCCGAACACGCCGCAAACGATCCGCGCCGCGGCGACGGCCGGTCGAGCCGGCCCGCGCCGCACCACGACGTGCAGATGCTGGTCTCGGGCGACGCCGCACGCGCGCTGGGCGAGCTCGCCCGCGCGCGCTGGAAAACGGCGGCCGGCGCGCGGCTCAAGCCCTGCCGGCCGGAGGGCAGCGTCGCGCGATGGCCCGAGAGCGTCGCCGCGGACCTGGAGAACGTGGGGGTCGCGATCGCGCGCACCGAGCCCGCCTACGCCGGGCAGGCCGCGGTACGCGAAGTGCAGCAGCTCTACATCGACGCCGTGCACGCGGCGCGCCGCTTCGTGTACATCGAAAACCAGTACTTCACCGCGCCGCGCGTCGCCGAGGCGATCGCCGAACGGCTCGCCGAAGCGGACGGTCCGGAATTCGTCGTGGTCACGCCGAAGCACACCACCGGCTGGCTGTCGCAGCTCACCATGGACGCGCTGCGCGCACGCGCCGTGCACCGGCTGCAGGCCGCCGATGCGCATGGCCGGCTGCGCGTGTTCTATCCCGAGCTGCCGGGGCTCGGCGAAAACTGCCTGAACGTGCACTCGAAGGTCATGGTGGTCGACGACCGCTTCGTGCGCGTCGGCTCGTCCAACCTCAACAACCGCTCGATGGGTCTCGATGCCGAGTGCGATCTCGCCATCGAGGTCGGCGAAGACGACCGCCGCAGCGTCGAGGCGATCGCCGCCTTCCGCCGGCGCCTGCTCGCCGAGCACCTCGACAGCTCGCAAGACGCGCTCGCGCGCGCCGAGGCCGCGCACGGCGCACTCGGCGCCGCAATCGACGCGCTGCGTGGCGGCGCGCGCACGCTGCAGCCGCTGCCTCTGGCCGATGCGGCCGAGATCGAGCAACGCCTGCCCGAGACGGAGTGGATCGACCCCGAGCGCCCGGTGGAGCCCGCGGCGCTCGCGCAGCAGTTCCTGCACGATGATGAGCGTGCGCCTGCCGGACGGCGGATCTGGCTCTGGGTGGCGGCGCTGCTCCTGTTCGGGGGGCTCGCCGCCGCCTGGCGCTGGACGCCGCTGTCGCGCAGCCTGGACGCGGCCGCGCTGCTCGAGGCCGGCGCGCGGTTTTCCGAGCTGCCCGGCGCGCCGTTGCTCGTC
>Ga0210060_1000072_pt1 | contig 61416 bp, 57 predicted proteins | sample Joice_CattailNLB_FD_184871 | JGI IMG/M metagenome (GOLD analysis project Ga0210060, IMG submission 184871) | Wetland microbial communities from San Francisco Bay, California, USA, that impact long-term carbon sequestration - Joice_CattailNLB_D2... | ecosystem: Environmental > Aquatic > Marine >...
CCGCATGGTTCGAGCTCGCAAAGAGGAAGCGCTTGACGCCGTTGCGCCGCGCCGCCTCGAAGGCGTTGTAGCAGCCGACGATGTTCGCCGGATGGATGTCCTCCCAGCGGCCTTCGACCGAGTACCCGCCGAGATGGACGACCGCGTCGACGCCCTTGGTCGCGCGCAGCAGATCGCCGAGCCGGGTGATGTCGGCGCGCAGGAACGACTCGCCCTTCGCCAGCGGCTTGACCGGCCGCAGATCCGACAGGCGCAGCCGGTATTTGCCGGCCAGTTCGCGCCGCAGATGACCGCCGATGCCGCCGGCGGCGCCGGTGATCAGGATCGTCTTCATTGCCGACTGCCCTCCGATGACGCGACCTGCGCGGTGCCGCCGCCGCGGCGCTCGCGCAGGTCCTCGACCCACATCGCGAGCGCCGGCGTGATCAGCATCTGCAGCACGGTGCCGAGCAGCACGCCCACGCCGATCGACACGGCCAGCGGAATCAGGAACTGCGCCTGAATCGAGCGCTCGATGATAAGCGGAAAGATGCCGAGAAAGGTCGTCACCGCGGTCAGAACGATCGGCCGGAAGCGGCCCTTCGCGGCGTCGATGATCGCCTGCTGCGCGGGCTTGCCGCGGGCGAGCTCCTCGTTGACGAAATCGACCAGCACGAGCGAGCCGTTGACGATGATGCCGGCCAGCCCGACCAGGCCGAACAGGCTGGTGAGGCCGAAGCTGAGCCCCATGATCAGGTGGCCGAGCGTCGCCCCGACCAGGCCGAACGGGATGGAGACGAGCACGATCAACGGCTGCACGTAGGAGCGGAAAGCGAGCGCAAGCAGCGCATACATGCAGAACACCGCGAGCACGAAGTTCCTCGCCAGTGAAGGCAGCGTGCGGCCCTGCTCGCGCTGCTCGCCGCCCATGGCGTAGACCAGGCCCGGGATCTCGGCCTGCAGCCGCGGCAGCACGGTGCCGGTCAGGCGCGTGTTCACCTGCTGGCCGGTCACCACCGCGCTGTCGACCTCGGCGAACACCGTGGTCACGCGCCGCCCCCCGCGGCGCACGATGGTCGACGGGCCGTAGCCGAGCGACAGCTCGGCGACCTCGTGCAGCGGCACGAAGCCGCCGGCCGGCGTGCGGATGCGGTAGCGCGAGAGGTCGGCGAGCGAGGCCCGCTCGCGCAGCGGCAGGCGCACGTAGACCCGCACCTCGTCGCGCCCGCGCTGCACGCGCAGCGCCTCGGCGCCGAAGAACGCCGCGCGCACCTGCTGTGACAGGGATTCGAGCGTCAGGCCGAGCGCGCGCGCCGATGGCTTCAGCTTGAACTGCACCTCCTGCTTGCCGGGCTCGCGGTCGTCGCGCACGTCGAACACCCCGTCGATCCGCGACAGTTCCTCCTTCAGCGCCTGCACGGCCTGCGCCAGGCCCTCCTCGGAACGCGCCGACAGCTCGACCTGCACCGGCGAGCCGAGGTTGATCACGTTCGAGGCGAAGGTGAGCTTCTTGACGTCGGGCAGCGCGCCCACTTCCTTGCGCCAGCGCAGCTCGAATTCCTTGGAGGTCACCGAGCGCAGCTCGGGATCGAGCAGCTCGAACACCACCGAGGCCTTGTTGCCCTGCAGGAGATTGAGCGCGCCCACCGCCCCCGGGCCGGCGACCGCCTGCTGGCCCACCGACAGGTAGATGGCGTTCACCAGGTCGCGTCCGCTCGGGTCCGGCAGCGCGCGCGCCGCGGCGCGGCCGGCGCGCTCGATCGATTGCGCCACCGCGAGCGTGGTCTCCGCGGTCGCCCCCTGGGCGAGCTCGAGCGAGGCGGTGACGTAGCGTCCCTCGACCTGCGGGAAGAACACGAAGCGCACGTAGCCGCCGCTGATCAGCCCGAGGGTGAGCAGCAGCACTGCGAGGCCCGAGGCCATCGACACGACGTAGTGGGTCGTGACGAAGCGCAGCGCCCGCGTCAGCGGCCCTTCGACGAAGCGGCGCAGTCCGCGATCGGTCGCATGGCGCAGCTCGGCGAGCCAGGCGCCGAGGCGCGTGCGCGGCGTGAACCCGGTGATGTGCAGGTGGGCGAGGTGGTGCGGCAGGATGAACATCGCCTCGACCACCGAGACCATGAGCACGATGATGACCACCGCCGGAATCTGGAACAGGAACTTGCCGATCGTGCCGGGCGCAAACAGCAGCGGGACGAAGGCCGCCACCGTGGTCGACACCGCGAGCGCCACCGGCAGGGTTACGCGCTGCGCGCCGCGCACCGCCGCCTCGACCTCGGGCGTGCCGCGCTCGTTCTCCGCGTAGATGTTCTCGCCGGTGACGATCGCATCGTCGACCACGATGCCGATCGCGAGGATGAAGCCGAACAGCGACATCATGTTGATCGACAGCCCGACCAGGGGCATCACGGCGAACGCGCCGACGAAGGACACGGCGATGCCCGCCGACACCCAGAATGCGAGTCGCAGATCGAGAAACAGCGCCAGCGCAGCGAGCACCAGCGCAAGCCCGATCAGGCCGTTTTTCACCAGCAGCCGCATGCGGTTCTGGAACTCGATCGAGTCGTCGCGCCACACCTCGACCGTGATGCCGGGCGGCAGCCCCGGGCGCAGGCTGCGCTCGAGGTAACGGTCGACCACGCGCACCACGTCGAGCACCTTTTCCTCGCCGACGCGGAACACCTGGACGAAGGCCGCGGGCTTGCCCTGGTAGCGCATGATCAGGTCTTCGTCGCGAAAGCCGTCGTCGATGCGCGCGATGTCGGCCAGGCGGACCCGGGCGCCCGTCGCTGCGGACACCACGACGATGTTCTCGAAATCGGTGCGGTTGTAGTTGCGCCCCTTGGCGCGCAGCAGGATCGATTCGCCCGCGGCCTTGATGTCGCCGCTCGGCAGGTCGAGGCTCGAGCGGCGCACGGTCGCCGCAAGATCCTGCAGCGTGAGGCCGTAGGCGCGCAGCACGTCGTTCGGCACCTCGATCGACACCTCGTAATCGCGCACCCGCGCGACTTGCACGAGCGAAATGCCCGGCGTCGCCGCCAGCTCGTCCTTCACCCGGTAGGCGAGCTCGCGCAGCACCGACTCCGGCACGTCGCCGTACAGGGCAAGCTCGACCACCCGCTGCCGGGTCACCAGCTGCCGGACTTCCGGCCGCTCGGCCTCGGCCGGAAAGGTCGTGATGCGGTCGACCGCCGCCTTGACCTCGTCGAGCCGGCTCGCCACGTTCACGCCGCGCGAGAGCTCGATGCGCACGACGCCGGTGCCCTGCACGGCCACCGAGGTGACCTGGTCGATACCGTCGATGCCCTCGATCTGCTCCTCGATGCGCTGGACGATCGCCTCCTCGACTTCGTCGGGCGCGGCGCCCTGGTATTCGACGCGCACTTCCAGCACGTCGAGCTCGATGAGGGGAAAGACCTCCTGCTTCATCGTCAGCATGTTGACCACGCCGGCGACGAGAATGAGCCCCATGAGCAGATTCGCCGCCACCGGGTGACGGGTCATCCACGCGATCAGGGCCTTCATTGCGCGGCGCGGTCCTTGGCGGCGCCGCTCGCTGCCGCGGCGCGCGGCTGCGGCGCGGACGCGGCGGCCGGCGCCGCCGTCGGCGACGGCGCCTCGACCACGCGTACCGGCATGTCCCGGGTGACGATCTTCAGGTCGCTCACGATGACGCGCGCGCCATCGGGCAGGCCATCGGCGGACACCACGGCGCGGTTCTCGGTCTCGCTGAGCAGGCGCACACGCCGGATCGAGACCCTATCTTCGGCGTCGACCAGCCACAAGCTGCTCGCGTCGCGCAGCGCGCGCCGTGGCACGACGGCGTAGCGTCCCTCGTGGCGTCCTTCGATTTCGACGCTTGCGTACATGCCGACCAGCAGCGGCGGCGCCGCTTCCGCGACCCCGCGCGGGGCCGGCGCGTCCTGCGGATCGGCGCCGAGCAGCGCGCCACGCGCGCCCGGCGCATCGATTGCGACCACGACGTTGAAGGTCCGCGTGCCGCTGTCGACCGCCGATTCCACGCGATCGACATGCCCCGCCCAGCGGTAGGTCGCGCCGCCAAAGTCCACCCGCACCTCCGCGCGCGCGCCCGCGCCGCCGGTCTGCGTGGCCCAGGGGTCCGCGATGAGCGCCATGTCCCGGTCGGTCAGCGAGACCGCGATTTCCAGCGCGTCGCTCGCGTAGATCCGCGCGAGCTCCTTGCCCGGCTGCACGGTGTCGCCCGGATCGACCTTCTCGGAAAGCACGCGGCCGTCGAACGGCGCGGCGACCTCGGTGCGCTCGAGGTCGAGTCGCCGGCTGCGCGCGGTCGCATCGGCGCGCGCCAGCGCCGCCTGCGCCTGGTCGCGCGCCGCGATGCGCTCGTCGAGCGTCTGGCGCGAAAGGAAGCCTTTGGCGATCAGCTCGCGGGTGCGCTCGAGCAGCTGCTCGGCAAGGCGCAGGCTCGCCTGCGCCGAGCGCCGGTCGGCGCTCGCCTGGGCAAGCGCGGCGCGAAACGGCTCCGGGTCGATGCGCAGCAGCGGCTCGTTCTTGCGGAACGCACCGCCGGTCACCAGGTTCGGGCTGACGAAGATCACCCGGCCCGAGACCTCGGCGGCGAGCACGACCTCGACGCGCGGCTTCACCAGCCCGTTGCCGCTCACCACCAGCGCGCCACCGTGGAATTCCACCGGCGCGACGCGCACCAGCGGCAGCTGCTTCGCCGGGGCGCGTACCGCGGGCCGCGGCTTGAGCAGGTTCAGCGCAACGAAGCCCGCGACCCCCGCGGCCAAAACCGCGAGCGCGACGACGCGCCAGAACCAGCGCGAGGATGCCGTGGGCGTCGGATTGTCGTTCAAGGGGCGGGGCGCATCGAGTCGCCGGACTGGCGAGCGCGCAATTCTATCCGCTGCCGTTTGCGCGGCGCGTTTCGGCCGTGCAAATCCCGCCTCAGCTCATCCAGCGATGGCGCGCCTTGCAGGTGGCGAGCACCTCGTCGGGGTCGCGCTTCCACCAGTTGTTGGCCGAGAAGATCTCGACCTCGTGAAACCCGCGGTAGCCCGCGCGCGCCATCCAGCCACGGATCCGCTTCAAGTCGATGACGCCGTCGCCCATCATGCCCCGGTCGAGAAGCAGGTCGGTCGTCGGCACGAGCCAGTCGCAGATGTGATACGCCAGCAGGCGGCGCTTTCCGGCGCGCCGGATCTGCGCCTCGAGCTGCGGGTCCCACCAGACGTGGTACACGTCGACCGCCACGCCGAGCGCGCCGCGCCTGCCGCGATCGAGCGCATCGCACAGATCGAGCGCCTGCGCGAGGCTGTTGACGCAGGCGCGGTCCGCCGCGTACATCGGGTGCAGCGGCTCGATCGCAAGCGGCACGCCGGCGGCTTTCGCCTGCGGCAGGATCGCAGCGATGCCGTCGCGCACCTGCGCGCGCGCCCCGGCCAGGTCCTTGCTGCCCTCGGGCAAGCCGCCGACCACCAGGACCAGGCACCGCGCGCCGAGCGCATGCGCTTCGTCGATCGCGCGCAGGTTGTCGGCGATGTTCGCCTTGCGGCTGCGCGCGTCGCGCGCGGGAAACATGCCGCCGCGGCACAGCCCGGTGACCGTCAGCTGGTGCGCGCGAATCGCCTTCGCCGCCTTGTCGACGCCCATCACGTGCAGCAGATCGCGCCACGGCGAGATGCCGAGAATGCCGTGCCGGGCGCAGCCTTCGATCGCCTGCGCAAGCCCCCAGTGCCCGCGCGTCGTCGCGGTGTTGAGCGACAGCAGGCCGGCGCCTGGCGGCGCCATCTCAGGCGCTCCAGCCGAACAGGCGCTCGGCAAGGAGAGTCTGCGCTTCGAACATGTCGCGGCCCGTCGCGATCGGGCAGCCGCGCGCGCGCGCCGCGGCGAGCAGCGGGGTGATCTCCGGCTTGGTCGTGACGTCGGCCACCGCGGTGCGCGGCGTGAGCTGTGAGGGATCGAACGGCAGGGCATCGCCCGGCTGCATGCCGAGCGGCGTCGCGTTGATCGCGAGGTCGAATTGCGCCGGATCGGCCGGCCCGAGCGCGCAGGCGAGCCCGGGAAACTGCGCGCGCAGCGTGGCGGCGAGGGCTTCGGCACGCGCGAAATCGGGATCGTACAGGCGCAGGCGCGCCACGCCGGCCTCGGCCAGCGCGATCGCCATCGCCCGCGCCACGCCACCGCAGCCCAGCAGGTAGACCCGGCGTCCCTCGCAGGCGATGCCGCGTGCGCGCAGGCCACCGACGAAGCCGGGCCCGTCGTACATGTCGCCGAACCACTGGCCGTCCGCCTCGCGCCGCGCGACGTTCGCCGCGCCGACCCGTCGCGCGGCATCGCCGAGGCGATCGAGGTGCGCGAGCACCGTTTGCTTGTGGGGCATGGTGATGATCAGGCCGTCGAGGTTGCGCACCGCCTTGAGCGCGGGGATCAGCGCGTCGAAATCCGCCGGCGCGACCGCCATCGGCACGAGCACCGCGTCGATGCCGCGCGCCGCGAAGCGCGCGTTGTAATACTCGGGCGAGCGCGCCTTGTCGAGCGGGTCGCCGAGCAGGACGTACAGGCGCGTCGCGCCGGAAACGCTCGGCATCACGAAGACGGTCCTGCCTCGCGGATCAGCAAGCCGCTGGTGGACACGCGCACTTCGAGCTCGACCGCGTCGTTTACCGGAACGAAGGTCGCAGAGCCGTACTCGGCGTCGAACAGCGGCGCGAGCCAGGCGTAGCGGCGCCGCAGCTCGAACAGGTCGATGGGCTGCGCCGCGCCGAGCGCATACACCGTGCGCGTCGCAGCGCGTTCCTGCTCGATTGCCCGGTAGCGCCCGGCGATCCGGTCGAGTTGGTAGGCGGTATGCAGACCGAGCAGGTTGGCGGCCGGCGTCCATTTCAGGATATGCGCGTCGACATAGATCTCGTCGCCCGCGAGCACGAAGCGCGCCTCGCGCCCGTCGGCGAACCGCACTCTGGCGTCGAAGCGCTGCGCGCCGCTCGGCGTGACCGTGATGCGCGCGGCAACCACTTCGCGCGTCAGCGCGTTGTAGCCCTGCACGCCGAGCACGAGGGCCACGGCCAGCGCGCCGGCGAGCGCGGCCGCGGTTCCGAACAGCGTGCGAATCGCGAAGCCGAGCGGGCGCCGCTGGACGAGCCGCGCGACGCCGAGAAAGACGAACCCCAGCCCGCCGAGCCCGAGCACGACGCCCGCGATGAACAGCGGCGTGCCGGCGAGCGATTCGAGGCCCCTCATGCGATCCGCCTCGGCACCGGCTTCACGACGACCCTCCGGCGATCACGCTTTCAGCCGCGGCAGATCGATCCAGCGGCGCGCCTTCCAGCTCTTCAAGCCGGCTTCGGCGAGCTGCACGCCCTTGGCACCTTCGAGCAGGTTCCAGCGGAATCCACCCTCGCCGGCGACATGCTTGAGGAACAGCGCCCACTGCGCCTTGAACGCGTTCTCGGCGACCGCGTTGTCGGGCACTTCCTGCCAGCTCCCGGCGGAAAGGAAATCGATCGGCTGCGGGATGTCGGGGTTCCACACCGGCTTCGGCGTGTTCACCCGCGACTGGGTGAAGCAGCGCCGCAGGCCGGCGACCGCCGAGCCGTGCGTGCCGTCGACCTGCAGCGTCAGCAGGTCGTCGCGCCGCACGCGCACGCACCAGGACGAGTTGAAATGGGCGATCACGCCGCCGGCGAGCTGGAAGCTGGCGTAGGCGGCATCGTCCGCGGTCGCACGGTATCTGTCGCCGTTCTCGTCCCAGCGGTACGGGACGTGGGTCGCGCCGAGGCAGGAGACCGACCTCACTTCGCCGAACAGATTGTCGAGCACGTAGCGCCAGTGGCACAGCATGTCGAGGATGATGCCGCCGCCTTCGTTCTTCTTGTAGTTCCACGACGGGCGCTGCGCAGCTTGCCAGTCGCCCTCGAACACCCAGTAGCCGAATTCGCCGCGCACCGACAGGATGCGACCGAAAAAGCCCGTGTCCCTGAGCATCTTCAGCTTGAGCAGGCCGGGCAGCCAGAGCTTGTCCTGCACCACGCCGTGCTTGATCCGCGCCTTCTTCGCCGCGCGGACGAGATCGAGCGCCTGGGCGAGCGTCGTCGCCACCGGCTTTTCGCAGTACACATGCTTGCCCGCCGCGATCGCCCGCTTGACGAGCTGCGGGCGCAGCTTGGTCGAGGCGGCATCGAAAAACACCGTGTCCGCGGGATTGCGCAGCGCCTTGCCGAGGTCGGTGGTCCAGCGCGCGATGCCGTGCGCACCCGCCAGCGCCGCGAGCTTGTCGGCATTGCGTCCGACGAGAATCGGGTCGGGGACGATGCGCGTGCCGTTTCTCAGCGCGACCCCGCCTTCCTTGCGGATCTCCAGGATCGAGCGCAGCAGGTGCTGGTTCGTGCCCATGCGCCCGGTGACGCCGTTCATGATGACGCCGATGCGCCTGGTCTTCATTGCTTTGCTCCCGGGATCTCGATGAATTCGACGGTCACGCCGTCAGGATCGCGCAGGTAGACCACGCGCCGCCCCTTGTTCGGCCCGTCGTTGATCGGTACCGGCGGCGCGATCGGCTCGACGCGGTGCTTTTTCGCCGCGTCGATCGCCGCGTCGACATCGTCGACGTCGAAGGCCATGTGCGCAAAACCGGTGTCGCAGGGCCGCGCCTCGACCCGGCCGCGCGAGGCCGGTGCCTTGTACTCGATCAGCTCGACCGTGCAGCCGGGGCCGCGCAGGAAGGCGATCTCCATGTCGGCGCCCTCGACGCCGGTGATCCGCGAGACGATCGCGGGATCGCGCGGTGCGCGGTTCAGCAGCTGGAAGCCCAGGCAGTCGCGGAAGAAGCCGATCGTTCGATCGAGGCTGGAGACCGTGAAGCTGGTGTGGTTCGTGGCGAGCACGCGGTAGCTCATGGGGCGAGGACTCCTTCCGGCGCGCTGGCCGGCATCGGTTGCATCGAGGACCAGTCGGGCTCGGCGCCCGCGGCATAGCCCGGGCCCTCGAGCGAGCCGATCGCGAGCCGGCCGCCGCGGATCGCGACGCGCACCGCGCCGTGACGCCGCGCGTAGAGGTCGGGGTGCGCGGCGAGGAAGGCGTCCTGCTCTTCGGGCGGCAGCGCGGCCATGCCGTTCACGTAGTGATGGCCGTTGCGCTCGACATGCGTGATGCCGAGCAGGCTGACCAGCGCGAGGTCCTGCTGCAGCGCGAGGCCCGCCTGGATCGTTAGGTCTTCGGCCGACAGGAAATACGCACCGGCCGGCGCATCGCGATTCCACAGCGCGCAGCGGGCAGCGTTGACGATCGACTTGTAGAAGCCCTTGCAGGTCTTCGACGACACCCCGCGGTAGCCGAGCGCGCGGGCGCGCGGGAAAGCATCGAGCGTGCCGTCGGACTCGTCGATGATCACCGGCTTGAGCGCCGCGAGCGCGCGGCAGTCCGCCGCGAGCGCGTTCGCGCGCTTCACCGGCTGCTCGATGAACGCGACGCGCGCCGCGAGCTGCGCGAGCGCGGGCGTCTCGGCGAGCTTGCGCCAGAGCGCGACCACGCCGTCGACGTCGGCATATTGCTCGTTGCCGTCGAGCGTCGCCGAATAGCCGCCGGGAATCCGGTCGAGCACCGCGGCGATGGCGCGCAGACGCGCGAGGTCCGCGGCGAGATCGCCGCCCAGCTTGAGCTTGAACCAGCGATGGCCGTAGGCCGCGACGACTTCCTCGAGCGTCTCGGGCAGGCCATCGTTCACCCGCGTCGCGCAATCGGCCGCAGTGATCGGGTCGAGCAGGCCCACCGTGTGCCGCGCGGCGATCGTCGGCGCGGGCCGCAGCGCGGCGAGAAAAGGCGCGAAGGCGAACCCGGCCAGATCGCCGATCGCGGCATCGGGCCCGATGCCGAGCAGGTTGCGCCGCACGGCGTCGTAGAACGAGCTGCCGTGCGCGCGGCACAGCGCATCGGCGATCGCCTTGTCGAGGAGCGCCGCGCCGTAGCCCGCTTCGAGCCCCCTGGCGCCGAGCGCCGGGTAGTGCGCCAGGCTGTGGCCGAACGCCGAATTCGTCGAACCGCTCAGGTAGGCCGCGCGCGCGTTGCGCAGCGCGCCGCGCAGCGCCTCGACGTCCGCGTCGTTCGAGCGTGCCGGGTCCTTTTCGAACCACTTCGGCACCATCATCTCGGCGCTGGCGCCCCAGGCTTCGGCGCCGTCGGCGAGCCGGACGCGCGCACGCACGAACGCCTGCGGCGCGCGCTCGAGCGTCACCATGCCGAAGCGAAACGGCAGGCGCAGCACCACCGGGCGCTCGTAGAGCTCGATCGCGCGCAGCGCGAAGCGTGCTGCGCTCATGCCTCGAGCGCCTCGAGCGCTTCCAGGATGCCGCGCAGATAGCCGATCGCGCGTGCCGCCGCGCTCGGCCCGTCCGGGACGTAGTCGAAGGGCTCCACCGCGACGTCGCCGGCGTAGCCGGTGCGCTTCAACGCCGCGAACAGCGGCGCGAAGGTCTGCTCGCCCTGGCCGGGGCCGCGCCGGTTGCGGTCGTTCACCTGTACATGCGCGATCAGGCCCTTGGGCACCCAGCGCTCGACCAGCTCGGGCAGCGACGCGTTCTCGGCGCGCCCCGCGGCGCTGCAATCGAGCATCGAGCGCAGCGCCGGGTTGCCGATCGTCTCGACCAGCGCGGCCGCTTCCTCGAGCGTGTTGATCAGCGGCGTCGCGTCCGGCGCGAGCGGCTCGACGCAGTAGGTCACGCCGGCCTTGCTTGCACGCTCGGCCACCGCGGCGAAGCATTCGCGCGCCCGCGCGGTGGCCGCCGCCCGGGTCTCGCCCGCCTCCAGGCGCCGCTGCTGCGGCGAGCCGTGCACCAGGTAGCGCCCGCCGAGCGCCGCGCAGAGATCGACGAGCGCGTACATCACGTCCAGGGTGCGCTGGCGCACTGCCGCGTCCTTGGTGCTGATCGAAAGGCCCGCCGGCTTGACCAGCAGCCAGTGCAGCCCGGTGACCGCGATGCCCGCATCCTCGGCCGCCGCGCGCGCGACCGCGACCTGCGCCGCGCCCATGCGCTGCGGCTCTTCCGACAGCGTGTACGGCGCCACCTCGAGCCCGTCGTAGCCGAGCTTCGAGGCGTATTCGCATTGCGCCGGAAACGGCATCGGCGCGATCACTTCGTTGCACAGGGCGATTCGCATCGCGCTATTTTCGCACTGCGTTGAGCATCACCTGCGACATGTGGCGCGCCCGCGCGGCGAGCGCGCGCGGCGTCATCAGGTCGCGGCTGAAGATCCTCGCCAGGGTGTAGCGATTCGACAGATAGAAGTAGCCCTCGCCGGCGATCGAGATGTACAGCTGCACCGGGTCGATGCCGCGGCGGAACAGCCCCGCGCGCGTTCCCCGGCGCAGCACCTCGCGCAGCATGCCGACCAGCGGCGAATGCATCGCCTGGACGCGCCGTGAGTTTCGCAGGTGCCGCCCCTTGTGCAGGTTCTCGCTGTTGAGCAGCGTGAGGAATTCGGGATGCGCGAGGCAGTAGTCCCAGGTGAAACGCACCAGCCGGTCGAGCGCGGCGCGCGGCTCGAGGTGCTCGAGCTGCAGGGCCCGCTCGGCCTCGCGGATGTGCGCGTAGCGCGCTTCGAGCACGGCGAGGAACAGCGCGTCCTTGCCGCCGAAGTAGTAGTACAGCATGCGCTTGTTGGCGCCGGCGCGGCGCGCGATGCGGTCGATGCGCGCACCGCCGAGGCCATAGCGGGCGAACTCGGCGGTGGCCGCCTCCAGGATGCGCCGGCGCGTGCGCTCCGGATCGCGTCCTGTGCCGTTGCCGCGCGGCGCCGCCCGCCGGGAGGTTCTTGCGACCATCGTCTGCGATCGCCTAGAGCTTGAGGGCCATGGCCGCGATCTTCTTTTCGTCCATCACCACGCCGATCCCGGGCCGGCCGGGCACCAGCGCCTGCTGACCCGCCATCGGCAGCGGTTCGGCGAGGTAGTCCTCCTTGATGTGCTGCGGCCCGTTCAGGTCGCAGGGATAGTCGATGCCATAGGCCGCGAACAGCTGGACCGATGCGGCAAAGCCGATCGGCGCATCCATCAGCCCGCTGCCGATCAGGGTGAACCCCGCGTTGCGCGCCAGATCGCACAACTGGCGCGCATAGAAAATGCCGCCGGTCTTGTTCACCTTCACCACCAGCCCCTCGACCGCGTCGCGGCGAATCAGCTCGATCACCAGCGGCAGTCCCATCGCTGCCTCGTCGAGCGCGATGCTCATGCGCGTCGCCGAGAGCAGCTTCTTCATGCCGTAGAACTCGGCCATCGGGATCGGTTGCTCGAACAGCTCGATGCCGAGCGCCTCGAAGCCGCGCGCTGCCCGCAGCGCCTGATCGAGCGTGTAGCCCTGGTTCGCATCCGGCCACACCGTGCAGCCCTTCGCGAGCGTCATCACCGTGCGCACGCGCTCGATGTCGTCGGCAGGGTCGTGGCCGACCTTCACCTTGAACGCCGTATAGCCCTCGGCGAGGCCCTGCGCGACCGAGCGCTCGAGCGCATCGCGCTCCGGCGCCGACACGAGGTAGGAAAGCGTGATGCGGTCGGCGCCCTTGGCGCCGAGCCAGGTCTGCAGATTGATGCCGAGCTTCTTGCACAGCAGGTCGTGCGCGGCCAGATCGAGCGCTGCCTTGGCGATCGGCTGGCCCGGGTCGAGGCCCGGCGCGAGCTCGCCGTTCATCGCCGCGTGCAGCCCGGCAAGGTCGAACGGGTCGCGCCCGATCAGCACCGGCGCGAGCACATGCTTGATCGACGTATAGCAGGAGTGCACCGTCTCGGCCGACCAGCGCCGGCTCGGGCCTGCCTCGCCCCAGCCCACCGTCCCGTCGTCGGCGGTCATCTTCACGAGGACGAGCTGCTTGCCCTCCTCGATCGTGCGCGACACGCCGCGCGAGAGCGTGGCGACCGCCTTCAGTGGAAGGCGCAGCGGCAGCGCCTCGATGCGTTCGATCTTCATGCAAACTCTCCTTAGGCTGCGCGTGACCTGCGTGACGCGCGCCACTCGCGCCAGGCGACCGTCGCCACGGTCAGCGCGGCGATCGCAAGAAACGCAGCCGAAATCGGTCGCGTGATAAAAATGTCCAGGCTGCCGCGCGACATGATCATGCTCTGCCGCAAGCCCACCTCGATCAGCGGCCCGAGGATGAATCCGATCAGCAGCGGCGCGATCGGAAAGCCCGACTTGACCATGACGTAGCCCAGGACGCCGAAGCCGAGCATCGCGAAGACGTCGAAAAAGCTGTTCGTCGCGACGAATACGCCGGTCACCGACAGCACCATGATCGCCGGAAACAGCAGCTTGTTCGACACGCGCGTGGTCTGCACGAACAGCGGCAGCCCGATGCGTCCGATGACCAGATGCAGCACGGTGGTCATGATCATCATGAGGAAGAACGCAGCGACGAAGCTCGAGTTCTCCTCGAACAGCGCCGGCCCCGGCACCAGTCCGTGCACGATGAACGCGCCGAGCATGATCGCGGTGATGACGTCGCCCGGCACGCCGAGGGTCAGCAGCGGCACGAAGGTCGATGCCGTGACCGCGTTGTTGCCGGCCTCGGCCGCCGCGACGCCCTCGATTGCCCCCTGACCGAAGCGCTCGGGCTGCTTCGACAGATTGCGGGAAATGCCGTAGTTCAGGTAAGCGGACACCGCGGCGCCGATCCCGGGGATCGCACCGATCAGCACCCCGATCGGCGCGCTGCGCGCAATGACGGGCAGCGAACGCCGCCAGTCGTCGCGGTCGAGCCGGTGTTGCGGCTCCGACAGGCGCACGGTGCCGCTCGCAAGCGGCTGCGCGCCGCGCCGCTCGACCTGGATCAGCGCCTCGGACACCGCAAAGACGCCGATCACCAGCGCAATGAACGACCAGCCGCCGGAAAGCGCATACACGCCGAAGGTGAGGCGGAAATCGCCGGTCAGCGGATCGACCCCGAAGGTCGACAGATACAGACCCAGCGCACCGGCCATGAGGCCCTTCAGCATGTTGCCCTCCGAGAGCACGCCGATCAGCGCGAGCGCGAACAGGCCAACCGAGAAGGTCTCGGGCGGGCCGATCTTGAGCGCGACCAGCGCGATCGGCACCGCGAACAGGATCAGCGCGATGTCGCTGATCCCTTCGGCGATGATCGACGCGTAGAGCGACATGCGCAGCGCCTTGCCCGCCTTGCCCTGGCGCGTGAGCGGCGCACCGTCGAGCGCGGTCGCCGCCGCCGCGGGCGTACCCGGCACGTTGATCAGGACCGCAGAGATCGAACCGCCGTAAGTGCCGCCCTTGTAGATCCCGACGAGCATCGCCAGGCCGCCGATCGGCGAGAGCTTGAACGTGATCGGCAGCGCGATCGCCACCGCCAGCGGCACGTTCAGGCCGGGGATCGCGCCGATCACGATGCCGATCACCAGGCCGATCGCGATCAGTCCGAGTGTCTGAAGGTTGAGCACCTCACCGAAGGCGCCGAGGACGAGATCGATCATGCGCTCAGCCGAAGAGCCGCGCCGAGGGCAGCAGCACGACCATGTACTTTTCGAAGAACAGCAGCAGCGCGAGCGGCACCGCGATCATCGCGACGACGATCGAGACCGGGCCTCGGTTGCCGAACAGGAGCGAGAGCGCGCCGAAGTAGAGCGCGCTGGACAGCACATAGCCGGTCCAGGGCAAGGCAGCGATATACAGCCCGGTGAGCGCGACGAGGATCGCGGCGCGCGCCACCGCGCCGCCGCGCTCCCCATCGGGCGCAGCGCGCGCCCGATCCGCGCGGCGCAGAAAAGCCGCGCCGAGCAGCAGCAGCGACAACGCGAGCATGAGCGCAGCGAGCGCGAGCGGGAATGTCGTCGTCTTGACGAATGCGCCGGTTGCGGGCGTGCGCCACAGGTCCCAGAGGGACACCCCGCTCGCCGCCGCGACGGCGAGCGCGATCCAGGCATCACGCGGCATCGCGAATGACCTTGCCTGCGCTCGGCGGCTCAGTGGCGGTCAGCGGTTCGACTGCTCACTTGGCCTTGAGCATCGGTGCGTACGCGTTCCAGTCGCGCGCCCAGACTTCGCCGAACTGCTTGGCCGGCAGGTAGCTAATCACGGTCGCAGTTTTCATCGCCTTGGCCTGGAAGTCCTTTTCGTGCGCGACCTTGTCGACTGCGGCGCGCAGCTTGTCGATCGCGGCTTGCGGAACGCCCTTGGCGACCGCGACCCCCACGAACGGGCTGCCGAACACCGCGTAGCCCTGCTCCTTGGCGGTCGGCACGTCCGGGAACGCGGGATCGCGCTTCTCGCCGAACATCGCGAGCGCGCGCATCTTGCCTGCCTTCAGGTTCGAGGCCACGGTCGCGGCATTCGCCGGGAGCACGTCGACGTCGCCGGCAAGCAGCGCCGTGGCACCCGGCGCGCCGCCCTTTTGCGGAACGTGCACCAGCTTCAGCCCGGCGGCTTTTTCGAGGCCGTTCAGCGTCAGCTGCGGCATGCCGTTCGGCACCGCGCCGAAGGTGTACTTGCCCGGGTTGGCCTTGGCGTCCTTCACGAAATCGTCGAGCGTCTTCCACTTCGAGTCGGCGCGCACCGCGAGCATGATGGTCGCCGCGACCAGCTGGCCGATCGGCACGAAGCTCTCGTAGGTGTAGCCGACGTCCTTCTTGAGCGGCGTCAGCACATGATTGCCGCTGGTCGTCATCAGCACCGTGTAGCCGTCCTTCGGTGCCTCGAGCGCGGCCATCGTGCCGAGCGCGCCGCCGCCGCCGGCCCGGTTGACCACAGCGACCGGCTGACCGAGGGTCGCGCCGAGCGGTTCGGCGAACAGGCGCGCGATCACGTCGGTGCTCCCGCCCGCGGGCCAGGTGACGATCAGGGTAATGGGTTTGGACGGATAGCCCTGCGCCTGGACGGCGCCGACCCACAGCGCCGAGGACAGGATCGCGATGCTCCACAACAGTCTTTTCAGGGTGCTCATGCTTCACCTCCTTTGCGGTTGTACTGCGTTGGATGGCCTGTGACGGCCTGAATTGCGAACCTCCGCGACGCGTGCCACGCTCAATGCCCGCCCTTGATCACCGCGCCGACGTCGTAGCGCGTGCGCAGCGCCTCGCGGCTGCGCGGGCTGCGCACGAAGCGCCGCGGCACCAGCGCGTTGAAATCGACGTACCGCCCGGGATCGAGTTCGGCACCGCGCAGCGCGGGATCGTCCGCCGCGTAGCGTACGCAGCGGAATACCATGTTGTTGGTGCCGAAAATCGGGTGCTCATAGTAGAACGGGCTCAGGTATTCCCAGACGAGGTCGCCCTCCGCGGTGACCTCGAACAGGCGTCCCTTGGTGCACTCGCAGATCACCGTGGTTCCGCGCGACGTGCGCTGCGCACCGGAACAGATGAAGCTGTTGAAATCGAATACCGGATTCTCCTTGTATTCCCAGACGATCTCGCCGCGCGCCGGATCGACCTCGATGACGCGCGAGTAGTCGATCGTCGTGTATTCGCGGTGCGCGCCGTTGTCGAACACGAGAATGTTGCCGTTGGCGAGCGGCGTCGGATGATGCTGCCCGGCGATCCGGCCCGGCCCCCAGCGCCACAGGATGCTGCCGCTCGATCGCTCGATGATCGCGATCGTGTTCGTGCAGCGAAAGCTCGCCAGGATGTTGCCGTCGGGCATCTCGACGAGCGAGTTCAGGTTGGTCCAGCGATCGCGCGGATGCAGCGGGCCGATGACGTCGATCTCCGGATCGAGATGCTCGAAGCTGAGCCATTCCCAGACCACCTCGCCCGCGCGCGAGATCTCTTGCACCGCCTCGCCGTAGATCTCGCCGTTACGCTCCGTGCCCGGCCGCCCGCCGCGCACGCGGGCGGCGACCGCGGGCGGCGCCGCGCGCCACTTCGCCACCAGCACGTTGCCATTGGCGAGCGGCGCGAAGCAGTGGCTCAGGTAGGGATCGCGATATTCCCAGACGACGCGCCCGTCCCAGTCCATCTCGATGAGCTGCCCGCCGTTGCCGGCGAACTCCGGGATCGCGGGCGGCAGCGTCCGCCCGGCGAACAGCAGGTGTCCGTTCGGCAGGAGCTGGCCGTAGTTGCCGGGCATGTTCTCGGTCTGCCAGCGATGCACGATCATGCCCCACATGTCGATCAGCCAGACGTTGCGGCCGTACATCGGCGCGAACAGCGTGTAGCCCTCGGCCGCCCGTTCCGACTCGTAATGCGTCACGCCGTGGATGCTGCGCATTGCCGCGCTCATGAGCGAGTCCTCCCTTGATCCTGCATCGTCGCGGACATTCCTTCGGCGGCCGCCTCAGCCGTGGTTGATGAACACCGGGCTCGCCCAGGCGAGCTGGCCGTTTTTCTGTCGCGCCCGCAGATAGGCGTAGGACCGGCCGGCGGGCACATCGAGCGACACGCGACCCTCGAGCGCTGACGCGCCGAGCGGCACGAGCCGGTGCCACTGCCAGCTTTCCTTGGGAAACGGCCCGGTGCGCAGATTGTGCGAGCGCGCGACGAGGTCACCGAGCCGCATCTCGACGCGCTGTACCGCAGGTTCGCTCAGCGCGACGGTCAGCGTGGTGTCGGCGTTGCCCTCGAGCTCGAGCACGACGCTCTGGTTGGGGTTTTCACGGTAGGCGTTCTTGCGCGCCGTGTACGAGCGGATGGCAAGCCCGGTCTCGCTGCCACGGTCGCCGCGCTCGAACGCGGCGAAGCGGTGGCGGCGCGTCTCGTCGAAGGGCATCGACTGCAGGCAGGGGAAGAACCGGGTGATGCGGCCGCGCCCGACCGTCACCTCGAGCGCCCAGTCGCAGATACGCTCAAGCGCGAGCGCAGCCCAGGGGCCCCAGCCCCATTCCAGGCGCAGCTGCACGGGCTGCGCGAACGCGCGCTCGGCGCTCAGCGTCTCCTCCGCGTAGGCGCGGTGCACCACGCGCCCGTCCTGGATGATTTCGACCACGTCGAGCTCGTCGCGGCCTGCAACGCGAAACGCTGCTTCGACGCGCCGCCCCGCACTGATGGTCGAGCCCATCGGCGCGCCATCGACGGCAAATTCGAGCGCGATGCGATCGCCGGTCAGCGCATAGGTGCGCCGCGCCCGAATCGCCTCGAAGATGCCCTCGCGCGTGAACTCCGTGACCAGCGCCGCCATTAGGCCTTCACCGTAGGCGCCGGGAAACCCGGCATGGTCGTCCGAAGAGCCGACGAAGCCGAAGCGCAGCCCCGCGCCGAGCGCCGCGCGCGCGGTGTTCGCCGTATCGCGCCCGCCCATCGAGTGGCTGAAATAGTCGAACGGCCCGCGGTCGTGCTCGGCATTGCCATGCTCGGAGTAGATCTCGACCACCGGCGTGCAGTCCTCGCGGAATACCTCCCAGTTCACGCCGCGGCTGCCGGTCGGATAGGCGAGATGGTGCGGGATCATCAGCGCGCGCTCCTCCAGACAGAAGCGGCGCAGCTTGTCGACCTCGGCGGCGTAGAACAGCGGCCGGTGGTCCTGCGGAAAGACCACGCACTGGTCGCCCCATCGAGACGAATGCCACTCGAAGCCGAGAAAGGCGCAGAACGCGCCGTCGCGGTTGCCCTCGGCAATCACCTGCTGCACCCGCGGCCAGGTCTCCTTCAGGCGCTTGAAACCCTCGATCCAGTGACGCTCGCGCCCGCCTTCCATGGTCGGCATGTCGTGCCAGCTCGAATGGCCGGTGAAGGCGAAGAAATCGAGGTGGCTGCGCGCGATGTCGAGCGAGCGCTCGATCGAGCCCACGCCGTAGCCATGCGCGTTGTGGTTGTGGATGTCGCCGTACAGGATCGCGTAGCGTTCGGATCCCGCCCCGGCACTGTCCCCCGTTCGCCCGGTCATCGCCTATTCCATCCCCAGCAGCCGGTAGATGCGGCGCGTGTACTCGCCGAACATCTCGTGGGTCTTGATGTCGAGCGTGCGCGGATACGGCAGCTCGATCGGGATGTTGTCCGCCATGCGCGCCGGTCCCGCGGTCATCACCACCACCCGCGTGCCGAGGAACACGGCTTCCGAGATGCCGTGCGTGACGAACAGGATCGTCTTGCCGGATTCCTTCCAGATGCGCAGCAGCTCGAGGTTCATCTTCTCGCGGGTGAGCGCGTCGAGCGCACCGAAGGGCTCGTCCATCAGCACCAGCTTCGGGTCGTGGACCAGCGCACGGGCGATCGCCGCGCGCTGCTGCATGCCGCCGGAGAGCTCGTAGGGATACTTGTCCTCGCTGCCCTCGAGCCCGACCAGGCCGAGCAGCGCGCGCGCCCGCGCGCGCGCCTCGCCCATCGGCAGGCCGAGGATCTCGGCGGGCAGCAGCACGTTCTGCAGGATGCGGCGCCACTTGAGCAGCAGCGGCGCCTGGAACACCATGCCGACGTCGCGTGCCGGGTCGAAGGCGTGCGTGCCGGAGCCGATGCGTACTTCGCCGGCATCGTGCGGGTGCAGGCCGGCGAGCACCTTGAGCAGCGTCGACTTGCCGCAGCCCGAGGGTCCGACCAGGCTCACCAGCTCGCCCGGCATCACGTCGAAGCTCGCGTCGGAGATCGCCAGGTGCTCTTCCCGTCCCCGGCGGTAGGTCTTGCTCACACCCGACAGATGGATGAAGGGCTCGGTCACGCGATGCGCGCGTCTTTGGGGACAAGCAGGCGCTCGAGCAGCAGCACGCTGCCGTACAGCGCGACGCCGATCAGCGTGATCAGGATCACCGCCATGAACATGGCGGGCGTGTCGAGCGTCACCTGCACCTGCAGCATGAGGTAGCCGAGCCCCTTGTCGGAGCTTAGGAACTCGCCGACGATGGCGCCGGCCACCGCGAGGATCGCGCCGACCTTCATGCCCGAAAAGATATAGGGCAACGCGCCGGGCAGCTGGATCTTGGTGAACAGCTGCCAGCGCGAGCCGCGCAGCGCACGTACCAGGTCGAGCAGCTCGGGCTCGGTTTCGCGCAGCCCGCGCGCCGTGGTGAGCAGGATCGGAAAGACGGCAATCGAAAACGCCATCATCGAGTTCGGGAAGATGCCGTACTTGAACCAGACGATGATCAGCGGGCCGAGCGCCACTTTCGGGATCATGTTGAGCGACACCAGCAGCGGCATGAAAAACGCCTCGAGCGTCTTCGACCAGGTGAACAGCAGCGCAAGCGTCACGCCCACGGCAAGCGCGAGAAAATAGCCGACGAAGATTTCCAGCGCGGTCACGCCGCTGTTCAGCCACCAGTTGTAGTTGGCGTCGAACAGCGCCTTCAGCGTCGCCAGCGGCGAGGGCATGACGTATTTCGGCACGTCGCCGAGCGCGACGAACGCATACCAGGCGGCGAGCATGCCGATGTGCGCGAGCACCGCCAGCAGCGTGCGCGAAAACGTGTTCGAAGTGGCTTCCATTTCCCCCCCCTCCTGCGGCGGCGCCGGCCTCAGCCCAGCCAGCGGCCGAGATTCGCGCGCACGAAGTCGTCGTCGGCAAGATCGCCGTGCTCCCGGGTGACACGGTCGATCTCCGCCGCCTGTCCGGGCGAGAGCCCCTCGTTCGGGTCCAGGCACCAGATGCCCTCGAGCAGGCCCTGGCGGCGCAGCACCTCGTGACAGCCGGCGATGCAGCCGGCGAAATCGTGTGCGACGTCGAAGAACGCGCTGTTGCAATCGGTCACGCGCGCATCGAGCGCGAGCAAGTCCTCGTCCACGCGGCCCGCGGCGACCGCGTCCTGGAGACGCGCGTGCAGCGCCACCGCGCTCTTCGTCCACACGCTCCAATGGCCGAGCAGCCCGCCGCGGATGCGCAGCCGGACTTCGGCGCCGTCACGCATCACCGCGAACGGCGTGGCCAGGTCGAGGACGATGTGGTCGTCGTTGCCGGTGTAGAGCGTCACCCGGTCCTCGGCACGCGCCGCGACGATGCCGCGCACGACATCGAGCGTGCGGTAGCGGTTGAACGGCGCCACCTTGATCGCGACCACGTTGTCGAGTGCCGCGAAGCGGCGCCAGAATTCGACCGGCAGCGCAATGCCGCCGACCGCCGTCTGCAGGTAGAAGCCGACCAGCGGGATCTCGGCGGCCACCGCCGCGCAATGCGCGACGAGCTCGTCGACCGAGGCGCCCTGCATCGGCGCGAGCGAAAGCATGCCGGCGTGGTAGCCCTCGGCACGCGCGACGCGCGCCTCGTCCTGCGCCTGTGCGGTCCTGCCCGAGAGCCCGGCGATCAGCACCACCGGCCGTGCGACCCAGCTGCGCGCTTCTTCGGCCGCCAGGCGCAGCACCTGGGCATAGAGCCCCGCCTCGCGAATCGCGAACTGGGTGGCATGCACGCCGACTGCGAGCCCGCCCGCGCCCGCATCGAGGTAATAGCGCGACAGCGCGCGCTGCCGGCGCACATCCAGCCGGCGTTCGGCATCGAGTGCGAGCAGGTGCGCCGGGATCACGGTCCCGCGGCGCAGCACGGCGAGCACCTCGGCAGGCAGGTCGGTCGAGCGTTGCGGCATGGTGGTCAGGAACGCGCGGGCCAGCGCGGCGCGGCGCCGTCGCGGATCCGAAAAGTAACCGGTTGGTTAATGCGATGATTGCAAGGGTCGGCCGTACGCTAGCGTGGTCACCGGCGTGCGTCAACGCCGCAGGCGTCGGCCGAGCCATCGCCTGATCCGTCCGATCCAGTCGCGCTCCGGGATCGGCTGGCGGTGCTGCTGGGCGCGGGGCGCGCTAGACGCATCGGCAGCGAAGTGCTTTTCCAGGCACTCGGCGAACTGCGCGGCCCGCTCGGTTGCTCTGCGCTCGAACAAGCGGTCGACGATGGGCTTGAGCGGTCCCTCCCCCGCGACCTTGAACAGCGCGCGCAGCGCGGTCCCCGATCCGCTGCCGCTCAAGGCGACGTCGATCTCCATGGTCAGGTGTTCGGCCCTTGCGACGGCGTGAAGGCCGTGCGGCGGGTCCTCGGACTCGATCTGCGCCCTGAGGTTCACGATCAAAGGCACGACACCCACTTTTTCCTTCACCGTCAGCTCGACGGTCCGGTCGTCCAGCGGCCTGAGCTGCTCAACGCCCGGGATGCAGGTGCAGAGGGATTCGAAATCGCGAATGAAACGCCACAGTTCGTCGGGTGCGGCGTTCACGGCGAACTGCACCTCGCGCTGCGGCATCAGCCCCACCACTGATGCAGCTTGAAATCCTCCGCGATGACGGTCGCGGCGTTGTGCCCCGCCCCGGCGTGCACGCCGCCGCCCGGGTGGCAATAGCCGCCGCACATGTAAAGGCCCTCGACCGGCGAGCGGTAGCTCGACCAGCCGGCGAACGGCCTGAAATAGCCCATCTGGTCGGGCGTCATGTCGCCCACGACATCGACGCCGTTCACGAGGTTGTCGTTTAGGCGCTCGGTATCGGTGGGGTCCTGGATCTTCATGGCCAGGATCTTGTCCCGGGTGATATTCGGCGCGTAGGACCGCCAGAGATCGAGCAGATGGGCGGCATATTCCTCTCTCAGCGCCCGCCAGCCCTCGGGTCCCCCCGGGTCCACGCTGTACGGCGCGTACTGCCATACCACGACCGTGTGCTTGCCCGCGGGCGCCTGGGAGGGATCGAACAGCGTGGGGAGCGTGATCTGCAGCATCGCGTCGCGCGGCGGCTTGCCCATCGCGATTTCCTGGTAGGCGCGCAGCTGCGCGTCCATGCTGGCGCCGAACATTTCCTGGCTGAACGCGGTGTTCACCGACGGGTTGTCGGCGGCGGCCCGGTACCGGGGCGGCTCCGAGAGCGCCAGGTGCAGAACGAACAGCGATCGGCCGCGTGAATGATAGTTCTTGACGCGCGTGGCAAAGGCAGCGGGCAGATGCTCTTCGCCGACCATCCGCAGGAAGCTTTTCTTCGGCTCGACGTTGGTGATCACCGCCTTCGCGGCTTCGATCCGCGTGCCATCGCCCAGCTCGATGCCAATCGCCCGGTTGCCCCGCAGGACGACGCGCTGTACCGCCGTGCCGGTCCGCACGGTGCCTCCGTGCGCCTCGACGACGCTTCGGAGCCCAAGCGCGAGCTGCTGGGAGCCGCCGACGCAGATCGGCGCCTCGGCCTTCAGAATGCGGAACAGGCAGATCCACCCCTGCCCGAACTGATTCGGGGCAAACCCCAATACGGTCATTCGCGCGAGGAAGTGGACCTTCACTTCCTCGCTCTCGAACAGCTCGTCGAGCAGTTGCATGGGGGTGCTCGCCTGCCATTGGAGGAGCGTGCGCCCCTCCTCGGATTTCTCCAGCTCGGCGCTTTGCACCGAAGGCGGCAGCGGCGGCGAATACATCAATGGTAGGTAGGTCGTGTCGATGAATTCGCCATAGTCGGCGACCAGCTGCGTGAAGGTCCGGGCATCTCTCGCGGAGTACCGGGCGAGCTCGGCGGCCGTGCGCTCCGGCTCCCGGTACATCACGATGCTGCGGTGGTCGGGAAAGATCGTGCCGCGCAGGTGCTCCGGGTACACGTACCGGACGCCGTGCCGCTCGAGCTCGAGATCGCGGTAGACCGGGCTGATGGGAATGTGGGTGTGAACCACCGAGCAGACGTTGTGCTTGAACCCCGGCAGCGTGACTTCCTCGGTGTGGCAGCCGCCACCCACGCGCGGGCTGCGCTCGACGACCAGCACTTTGGCGCCAGCCTTCGCCAGATACCCGGCGCAGGCGAGCCCATTGTGCCCGGCACCGATGATGATGAAATCGTAGCTCACGACCGACGCCTCCCATCCATCGCCCTAGGGGTAAAGGCTTGCCTCGCGCGTTTTAACTGTCTGGTTAATGCGGGCAGCCTCGAAGGCGCGTAAGCTAGCGTGGTCACCGGCACGCGTCAACGCCACGTGCCCGTTGACACTCGGAATTGCGCGTCGCTACCATCGCCGCGCCAATCGTCAAGGAGGACGGCCACATGAACCAACGCATTTCGTTCGTCGCGGGGCTGCTCGCCCTCGCGCTCGCCGCCGCGCCCGCCGCGGCCGCGGAAAAGCTCGACTTCATCCTCAACTGGGTGCCCGGCGGCGACCACTCGCCGTATTACTACGCCAAGAAGATGGGCTGGTACGAGAAAGCGGGCATCGATCTCAACCTCGAGCCCGGCAAAGGCTCGTCGCTGGCGGTGCAGAAGGTGGGCGCCGGCGCGAACCCGATCGGCCTCGCCGACATGGGCACCGTGCTGGTCGCCAAGGGCAAGGGCGCCGACGTCGTCGGCGTGTTCAACGTCTACGCCAACTCGCCGCAGGGCCTGTACTGGCTGAAGAGCTCCGGCATCAAGGGCATCAAGGACTTCCCCGGCAAGAAGATCGGCAACCCCGCGGCCGACGCCGCGCGCGCCATGTGGCCGGCGATTGCCAAAGCGAACGGCATCGACCCGAAGTCGGTCACCTGGGTCAATGTCGCCGCGAACGCCAAGATCGGCGCCCTGAAATCGAAGTCGGTCGACATCACGACCTCGTTCTACAACATTCACCACATCTTCCAGCGCGAGCTCGGCGATGACATGGGCTTTGTCGCCTGGCGCGACATCGGGCTCAACCCGTACGGGAATTCGGTGATCGTCAACGCCGCGTTCCTCGCCAAGAACAAGGCGCTCGTCGACAAGTTCGTCAAGGTCACGCAGAAAGCCTTCGCCGCCTGCGTCAAGGATCCGAAGCCCTGCGTGCAGGCGCTGGTCGACGCCAACGGCGCGTTGAAGTTCGACAACGAGCTCACCAACTGGGGGCTGGTCGAGGTGCTGATGAGCGACAAGTTCTCGCGTGAAGTCGCGCTCGGCTGGCACGACCCGAAGCGCATGGCGGAGGATTACGAACTGGTGAAGACCTACGTCGGCATCGAGAAGCCCTACGACGTCAAGACCGTCTACACCAACCAGTTCCTCGACAAGTCGATCAAGATGACGAAGTAGCCCTGGCGCGCGGCGGGGCGCGATCAGGATCGCGCCTCGGGCGCGATGCGGTAAATCCGCGCCGCGTTGTCGTGGAACAGCTGCAGCCGCTCGCGGCGGGGGCGATCGGCGACGATCGCCTTGAAGCCGCCCATGATCGTGTCGTAGGACGCGACCAGGCCGTCGACCGGGTAGTTGCTCGCGAACATGCAGCGCTCGACGCCGAAGGCCTCGAGGACGTCGCGCACGATCGGCGCGTTGTCCTCGACCCGCCACGGCCGGCCGGGCTGGCCGAGCCCGGAGATCTTCACCACCGCGTTCGGGCAGGCAGCGAAGTCCTGCATCGCCGCGCGCCAGCCGGCCAGACCCGCGGGACTGCGGTCTGCCGGCAGCCCGCTGTGATTGAGCACGATCGGCGTGCGCGGAAAATCGCGCGCGAGATCGGCCGCCTCGGCGAGATGCCACCAGGGCGTCTGCAGCTCGAAATGCAGGCCGTGTGCCTCGAGCAGTGCGTAGCCCGCCCGCCAGCGCGCATCGCCCATCGAGCCCGGCGCGCCGGGCTCGACCCCTGCGGGCGATACGGCGGCGCGCGGCTTGTGGCGCACCGCGCGCACCAGCGGGAACGCGGCCTGCGCGGCGAGCACCTCGCTGGCGTCGACACGGTCGAGCCAGGCCTGCGCGACGATCGCATTCGGGACGCCGTGCGCGGCGGCGAGCGCACTCACCCAGCGCGTCTCGCCCACCGGATCCTGCGGGTCCCACTCGGCCTCGACGTAGACGGTCTTCACGACGCGGTGCGCGCCGCAGTCCCTGCGAAAATCCGCCGGCAGGTAGTTGCGCCGCAAGGCCGTATAGTCGCCGTAGCGAAAAGGGATCGGCGGGGCGTCCTGCAGCCAGGGATGGCGGTTATGGTCCAGGTCCCAGAAATGCTGGTGGGCGTCGATGATCGGAAGATCGGCGTCCTGGGTCATGGCGGTGGGCGAGCGAAAGGGTGCGTCAGACGATGGAGAACACGGCGATGATAGGCGAGGACGCGCAGCGCCCCCGCATCGGCCTGGTGCTCGGCGATCCCGCCGGAATCGGCGCCGAGCTGGCGGCCAAGCTGCTTGCCGATGCGGCCACGCCGGCCCTGGCGGCGGTCACGGTGATCGGCGACGCGCGGCAGCTCGCCGCAGGCGCGCGGATTGCGCAGATCGCGGTGCCCGCGGTAGACATCGACGACCGCAAGAACGCCGACCCGGCGGCGATCGGGCTCGGCCGGGTGTCCGCCGAGGGCGGGCGGGCGGCGCTGGACAACTTTCGCCACGCCCTGGCACGCGCACGCGAGGGCGCGCTCGACGCGATCGTGTTCACGCCGTTCAACAAGCAGGCGCTGCGCCTCGGGGGCATGACCTTCGAGGACGAGCTGCGCTTCGCCGCAGACTTTCTCGGCCATCGCGGGGCGCACGGCGAGTTCAACGTGCTCGACCGCCTTTGGAATGCGCGCGTGACCTCGCATGTGCCGCTCGCCGAGGTCGCCGCCCTGCTCAGCGTGCCGCGCATCGTCGAGGCGATCGCGCTCACCGACCGGTCGATGCGCGCCGCAGGCACCCCCCAGCCGCGCATCGCCGTGGCCGCACTCAATCCCCACGCCGGCGACGGCGGCGCGTACGGGCGCGAGGAAATCGAGATCATCGCGCCCGCGGTCGAGGCGGCGCGCGCGCAGGGCGTCAACGCGCGCGGCCCGTTCCCCGCCGACACGGTGTTCCTGCGCGCCCGCGACGGGCAGTTCGATGCCGTCGTCACGATGTACCACGACCAGGGCCAGATCGCGATCAAGCTGCTCGGCTTCGAGCGCGGCGTCACCGTGCTCGGCGGGCTGCCGATCCCGGTGACCACCCCGGCGCACGGCACCGCCTATGACATTGCGGGTCGTGGCATCGCCAACGACAGGGCGCTCAAACGGGCCTTCGAGATCGCAGCGGGCATGGGCTGCGGCCGGGCCAGTGCCGCAGTGCGCAATTAATTGGTTTGGCTTATTGCGCGGGGCTGAATTATGATGCCCCTCGATCCGTGCCCTAGACGCGGACCGAGTAAGCCAAGCGGCCCAGCATGCTGCACCGCCGGAGCCGAACCAATCTGCACAAGGAGAGGAGGGAAGCAATGAAAGTACGCACATCGCTGAAGCTCGCCGCCGCGGGCGTGGCCCTGGCCCTGGCCGCGACCTCGGGCAGCGCCCTGGCGCAAAAGCGCGTGAAGTGGAAGATGCAAAGCGCCTTCGGCAGTACGCTGCCGCACCTCGGGACCTCGGGTGTTCGTTTTGCGAAAGACGTGCATGACGCCACCGACGGCAAGTTCGACATCAAGTTCTACGAGCCGGGCGCGCTGGTGCCGGCGCTCGAGTGCTTCGATGCCGCCTCCAAGGGGTCGGTCGAGTCCTGCTGGACGACGCCGGGCTACCACACCGGCAAGCTCGGACCCGCCGTCTCGTTCTTTACCACGGTGCCGTTCGGACCGGGTTTCGGCGAGTTCATGGCCTGGAAGATCTTCGGTGGCGGCGACAAGATTCGAGCCGAGATGTACGGCAAGTACGGCCTGATGGCGATCGACTGCTTCGCGATCGGCCCCGAGACCTCGGGCTGGTTCAAGAACGAAGTCACCTCGCTCGACCAGCTGAAGGGCATGAAGATGCGCTTCTTCGGCCTGGGTGCGAAGGTGATGCAGAAACTGGGCGTTTCGACCCAGCTGCTCGCGGCGGCCGACATCTACCCGGCCCTCGAGCGCGGGGTGATCGACGCGACCGAGTTCTCGATGCCTTCGATCGACCAGAAGCTCGGCTTCTACCAAATCGCGAAGAACAACTATTTCCCGGGCTGGCATCAACAGATCTCGGTCTCCGAGCTGCTGATGAACAAGAAGGCCTTCGAGTCGCTGCCGAAGGTTTACAAGGAGATCCTGAAGCTCGCGCTCGGCAATCAGGTCATGTACACCTACGCCGAAACCGAGTACCGCAACCCGGACGCGATGAACGAGAACGCGGAGAAATACGGGGTGCACAACCGCCGCTGGACCGACGAGGAGCTCGCGACGTTCGAGAAGGCCTGGGTCGAGGTGGTGAAGGAGGAGTCGGCCAAGGACGCGACGTTCAAGCAGGTTGCCGACAGCTTCTATGCCTTCCGCAAGCGGTACAAGGCCTGGGGCGATGCGCAGTACCTCAAGCCGACCTATCTGAAATAGGCGTCTGAGGACCGGTGCGCCGGCTGCGGCGCACCGACTGAACGAAAGGCCGCCGGGGCGCGTTGCGCGCCCCGGCCCTTTTTCCGGCATCGGTGCAGAGCAGGTCTGATACCCGGGTGAAGTGATGGAGTTGTTGCTGAGAATCGGCAGCCGTCTGGCGAACCGCTACGTCGTCGCGATCGTCCTGCTGATCCTGCTCGGCGCGGGCTACGCCTACGTGGCCGGCCTCGATGCCGACGGGCGCGAAGAGCTGCTCGGCTTCGCGCAGGAATACCTGCCGCTGTTGATGTTCATCACCCTGGCGGTCCTGCTGTTCTCCGGATTTCCGGTGGCATTCATCCTGGGCGGCCTGGCGATGCTGTTCGGCCTGCTCGGCTACTTCCTCGGCTCGTTCAAGCTGATCGAATTCTTCAACTTCCTGCCGCGCATCTGGGGCCAGGCGGCGGAAAATCTCGTCCTGGTCGCGGTGCCCGCGTTCATCTTCATGGGCGTCATGATGGAGCGCAGCGGCATCGCCAATGACCTGCTGTACTGCGTCCAGGTCATCCTCAAGCGCGTCCCCGGTGCGCTGGCGCTCGCGGTGACGATCATGGGCACGATCCTTGCGGCGATGACCGGGATCATCGGGGCCTCGGTCACCATGATGACCGCGCTCGCGCTGCCCACCATGATGCGCCAGGGCTACAGCCACGGGCTCGCCTGCGGCACCATCGCGGCCTCGGGAACACTCGGCATCCTGATCCCGCCGAGCATCATGCTGATCATCATGGCCGACCTGCTCTCGGTGTCGGCCGGCGACGTCTTCACGGCGGCGATCATCCCGGGTCTGTCGCTCGCTTCGCTCTACCTGCTCTACGTGGTGACGGTGGCCACGTTGAAGCCGAGCATGGCACCGCCGCTGCCGCCCAATCTGCTGACCGTGCCCAAGGGCAAGATGGCGCCGTTGCTCGCACGGGCTTTCTTCCCGCCGGTGTTCCTGATCGGCATGATCAAGGGCTCGATCCTGTTCGGCTGGGCGACGCCGAGCGAGGCCGGCGCGGTGGGCGCCTTCGGCGCGATGCTGCTCGCGCTGTTCAACGGCCGACTGAAGTACGACGTTCTCGAGGGCGTGTGCCACACGGCCGGGCGTACGACGGCAATGGTGTTCTTCATCATCATCAGCGCCACCTGCTTCGCCTACGTTTACCGCTCCCTGGGCGGCGACGACATCGTCGAGCACATCATCAGGGCTTCGAAGCTGAACGATTGGGGTCTGTTGTTCCTGATCATGGGGATCGTCTTCTTCCTCGGCTTCTTCCTCGACTGGATCGAGATCACCCTGATCGTGCTGCCGGTGTTCGCTCCGCTGGTGGCGGGCATGGACTTCGGCGATCATGTGCCGAAGGAAATGATCACCTACTGGTTCATCGTGCTGATGGCGGTGAACCTGCAGACCTCGTTCCTGACGCCGCCGTTCGGCTATGCGCTGTTCTACCTGAAGGGCATCGCGCCGCGGGAAGTCAAGATTCAGAGCATTTACAAGGGCATCATCCCGTTCGTGATTCTGCAGCTGATGGCCGTGATCCTGGTGATGAGCTTCCCCAACGTGGCGCTGTGGCTGGTCACGCCCGGCTAGCCCCCTACGAGCGAACCCATGGCTGAACAGGCACCCGCAACCGCCGAGGCCACCGTGGCCGAGGACCGCGACCGCAGGGTCGAGGACATCCCGTTCGCGCTGCGCCTTTCCGAGCGTCTGCGCAAGTTCGTCGATCTCGTCGGGCGCTGGGGCTCCTGGTTCGCGCTGCCGATGGTGCTTTTCACAGTGCTCGACGTGATCTCGCGCAAGATTTCCTGGCTGGACGACCAGGGCAGGCTCCACGGCCTGCAGATCTTTCTGACCAGACATGTCGGCCGGATGTTCGAATCGACCATGCTGCAGGAGCTCGAGTGGCACTTCCACACGGCGTTGTTCGCGCTGGTGCTCGGCTACGGTTACATCCACAACTCCCACGTGCGCGTGGACCTGATCCGCGAGAACCTCGCCTTTCGCAAGCAGGCCTGGCTCGAGTTTCTCGGCATCACGCTGTTCCTGATTCCCTACCTGCTGTGCATCATCTGGTTCGCATGGGGCTACGCCGTTCAATCGTACGACATGAACGAGATTTCGGCGTCGACCGTCGGGCTCGAGCACCGCTGGATCATCAAATCGGTGCTCGTCTTCGGCCTGATCGTCGCCGGATTGGCGGGCATCGCGGTCTGGCTGCAGGCCGCGCTCATCCTGTTCGGCGACCCCAACCGGCGCTTTCGGCTGATGACGCTGGAGTGGCCAGAAGAACGCGGCTCGAAAATCGAGGGCAAGGAGCGCGTCAAGCTCGACGATGCAGTCGATTCGACCGCGCCTCCGGACGAGCGCGCCAAGGCGCTCGCCTCGAAGATCCTGACCGGCAGCGAGTAGCGCCGCGGCCCGCGCGGGGCCTGTGATGGACCTGGACAAGTATTTCAAGAAGTACATCTGGGACGACGAGCGCACGCCCTACTTCATTCCGGTCGCGCGCCTGACGCGCAGCCAGGCCGGCTACGAAATCTACCTCTACGCGCTGTTCGTCGGCGTGCTTTGCGCGATCCTGTCGGTGGTCTCGCTGTCGAGCAAGCTGCCGCATGGCAGCTCGGCCATCGTGTCGATCTATGCGTTCACCGTGGTCTGCGCCGCGGTCCTGCTCGGCATGGGCCGGCATCCCTGGGCGGCATTGTGGTGCGCCACGCCCCCGCTCGCCGGGCTCGCGTATTTCGCCGCGTATGGATTCCATCCGAATCTCGGCCTGCAGGACAAGATTCTGCTGGTCGTCGTGATGATCGCCTGGCTCGCCTACGGTCGCCGGCTGCTCGCAGTCGTGCGTGCCTATACCCGCCTGGCGCAGCCGAGCGGCGCGGAGTGAGCATCCCGCATGCCGCCGCGCGATGACGCGCTACGGGCGACGGCCCCGGTCGGGCGCAACTTCCGGCGCCACTTCGTTGCGTTCCTGCTGGTCAACCTGGGGCTGACCGGCGTCAACATCGCGACCGGCGCGCCGTGGTGGGCGTTCTGGCCACTTGCCGCCTGGAGCCTGCCGTTGACGGTGCACTACCTCGTGTACAAGACCTCGACGATCGACGACGCCTGGGTCGACGAGCGCATCGACGATCTGCGATCGAAGAGCTACGACCTCAGCCACATCGACGATATCAAGCGCCGCCCCGCCGGGGCGGGCCCGGAGCGCAAGCTCGGCGAGCCGCCCGCTTAGGGCGCTGTTCAAGTCCGCGACTCGAACAGGCCTTTGTCTGACGTCGGGGGATTACAAGGAGGCGGCGCCCCCTGGTTCCGTCCCTGCTTAACCCAACTCCGGTCCGGCGACCAGCATCACCCTGCACGCGTCGCCGGGTGCATCGCCGCCTCCGTACACCATGCGCGTGAACGGCCGCTGCGCGACGAACCCCAGCGCTGCGAGCCAATCGACGAGCGGCGTCGCACGGTCGGCGGCATCGAGGTACAGGGGCGCCGAGACGCGCTGCAGCGCCGCGCCGAGCAGCGCGATCGCCGACGCGGCGCCGTCGGCCACCAGCGGGCCGAGCTGGCAGGCCTCGCGCCCGTCGCGGCCGAGCACATAGCCGCAGACCGCGCCATCGCGCTCGAGGACCCAGGCTGCGGCCGGCAGCCGCGCGGCGAGCGCGCGCAGCAGTCGCTCGCGGCTGGCGCCGAACGCCCGCAGGTCGAGCGCGAGGATCGCCGGCCAGTCGTCCGCCGCAAGCGGCCGCAGCCCGGCCGCCGAATCGACCGCCACCGCGGGCCGTGCCTGCAGCTGGTAGCGCTTGAAGCCCCAGGTGTCGCGAAAACCCTCCGCCAGGTAGACCGCGCGCCCCGCGGGCGTCGCATCGAGCACCGGCGTCAGGCCGCTCGCCTCCAGATCCGCAAGCGCGCGGCGCAGCAGGCGCGCGGCGTAGCCCCTGCGCCGCTGCGCCGGGTGCACGAGCACCATGCTCACCCAGGCGAATCCACGGTAAGGCAGCACCAGCGTCGAGGCGATCAGCGTGCCGTCGGCGAGCGTCAGACCCCAGCCGCGCCCCAATTCGAGCATCAACCGCCAGTCGGCCGCGTTCTGGTTCCAGCCGGCCGCGCAGGACAACGCGAGGCAGCCTTCGAGATGCGCTTGGTTCAGCGCATGCTCGCGCGGCGCCTCAGTACCTGCCATCGCGCGTTTCGAAGTGCGTCGGCTTGCCGAGCGACGGCTGGTCGCGTGCCACCCAGTCGGCCACCCAGTCGACCATGGTCTCGAGCGCCACGCGCGGCTTGCCGAACAGCGCCTGCGCCGCCTGCGTATCGATCAGCCAGGCGCTCGGCGCTTCGGCGCCGTGCAGCACCGGCCGCTTGCCAAGGCGCTCGGCGAAGGCCTCGGCGAGCCAGCGCACGCTGGTCTTCTCGGGCCCGGTGACGTTCAGCGGACTCGTTGGGGTGGTGCAGTGGGCAAGCAGGCGCAGCGCCTGCTCGTTCGCGTCGCCCTGCCAGATCACGTTCACGTAGCCCATCGCGAGGTCGATCGGCCGGCCGGCCAGCACGCTTGCGGCGACGTCGTGGAGCACACCGTAGCGCATGTCGATGGCGTAGGACAGGCGCAGGCTGCGCCCCGGCGTCCCGAACCGGTGCGAGCCGTACTCGAACATGCGCTCGCGCCCCACGCAGGAGTTGGCGTAGTCGCCCGGCGGCGGCATCGCGGGGGTCGATTCGTCCGCACCCGGACCGTTCACGTCGGCGTAGGGATACACGCAGGCGGTCGAGAAGGCGACGATGCGCGAGGCGCGGAAGGTATCCGCCACCATGAACGGCACCGCGACGTTCATCGCCCAGGTCAGGCCCGCATTGCCCGTCGCGCCGAACTTGTGCCCCGCCATGAACACGACGTTCGCCGCGCGCGGCAGGCGTTCGAGCGCCGCGCGATCGAGCAGGTCGCAGGCGATGCACTCGATGCCCTGCGACGCGAGCCTCTCGCGCAGACCCGGCTCGGAGAAGCGCGCGACGCCGATCACCCGCTTGCCCGGCGCGGCACGCTTCGCCAGGCGCGCGAGCGTCGGCCCCATCTTGCCGCCGACCCCGAGCACCAGAAGGTCGCCGTCGACGCGCGCCAGATCCTCGACCAGCGCCGCGGACGGCGTCGTCATGAAGGCTTCCAGCGCCTCGGCGTCCGCAAAGCGCGCAGGCATCGTGAGCGAGGTCACGCGTATTAACCCTTTGGTGAATTAGCGGATCGGCTGATTATAATTGCCGCGAGGAGGTCGTCTGAATGGCTGCGCCCCGCATTCTCACCACGGTCGTCGGCTCCTACCCGGTGCCCGACTGGCTCGCCGCCGCGCCCTCGGAACAGGCGCTGATCGACGCGACGCGCGTGGTCATCGCGACGCAGGAGCAGGCCGGCATCGACCTCGTCTGCGACGGCGAGCTGTACCGCTTCGATTTGAACCACCCCGAGACCAACGGGATGATCGAATTCTTCGTGCGGCCGATGTCCGGCATTCGCCCCGACATCGGCTTTTCCGAGTGGCTCGAGTACGCGAAGGCCTCGGGCATGCGTTTTCGCACGCGGCCGCCGGGCGTGGTCGAGGGCGCGGTGGGCGCGGGCACGCTCAACCTGCCGGTGCCCTGCGCGCGCGCCAGGGCGCTCGCCACGAAGCCGTTCAAGTTCACCCTCACCGGGCCGCACATGCTCGCCAAGACGCTGCACGACCGCCATTACCGCAGCCCGGAAAAGCTCGCCGAGGCGATCGCGCGCGTGCTCGCCGAGCAGGTCAAGCGGCTCGATGCCGACGTCATCCAGATCGACGAGGCCAACCTGCCCGGGCACCCGGACGAATGGCGCTGGGCCGCGCGCGCGATCAACACCGTGCTGCGCGCCGTGCCGGCGCGCGCCAAGGCCGCGGTACACCTGTGCTTCGGCAACTACGGCGGTCAGTCGATTCAGAAAGGCAGCTGGGCGAAGCTGATGGACTACCTGAACGCGCTGCGCGTCGACCATATCGTCATGGAATGCGCGCACCGGCCACCCGACGAGCTCGCCGTGTTCAAGGACCTTCGCAAGGACATCGGCTTCGGGCTCGGCGTGGTCGACGTCAAGCGCACCGAAATCGAGTCCGCCGACGAGATTGCGCGTGCGATCGAGCGTGCCGATGCCGTTCTCGGGCGCGGGCGCGTGAAATACGTGCACCCGGACTGCGGCTTCTGGATGCTCAAGCGCAACATGGCCGACGGCAAGATCCGCGCCCTGGTCGATGGGCGCGATCTGTACGAGGGCCGCGCGTCACGCAGGCGCAAGCCTGCGGCGCGCAAGGCACGCCGCGCGCGCTAGTCGCGAAAGAGCGCCTTGCCCCAGGCGCTGTTCCATTCCCGGCCAAGAAAATCGGTGACCCGGCCATCCGGCTGGTAGAACTTGTTCGGGATCTGGAACATGGCGATCATCAAGCCGCCCTCCGGGCCAGCATGCGCCGCGTGCCGGCTGCCCGCCGGCCGCCAGACGAACTGCCCGGCCTTGCACTCGCCTTCCGCGCAGACCAGGCTGCCCTGCATGACGTAGGTCTGCTCGATGAGCACGTGCTCGTGGTCGGGCAGCGTCGCGCCCGGCGCCATCTTGAGGAGCTGGGTCAGGAGCCCGCTCTCCGGGTCGACGATCAGCGTCTTGACCTCGATCCCCGCGTAGACGGTCTTTTCCCAGGGCATCGATTGCGCGTCGACGAAGCGCGATGCGAGCGGCGGCAATGCGGCGTGTTGCGCGACCTTCGGTGTAACGGCAGCCATGCGGTTCTCCTCAGCTGATCGGACATGACGCGGCGCTAGGGCCGCAGATGCTCTCCTACCTTGACGATTTTCATCGTGTTCGTGCCTCCGGCCATGCCGATCGGCTCGCCGATCGTCAGGACGATGAGATCGCCTTCCTTCGCGACGCCGTTCTCCACCAGCACCTTCTCGGCCTCGCGCAGCAGCTCCTCGCGATCGTGGCCCACGTATTTCACCATGATCGGAAAGACATCGCGAAACAACGCCGTGCGGTAGCGCGTCGCGGTCTGCGAGGTGAGCGCGTAAATCGGCACGCCGCAGTTGATGCGGCTCATCCACAGCGCCGTCGACCCGGATTCGGTGAGCGCGGCGATCGCCTTGACCTTGAGGTGATAGGCGGTAAACAGCGCCGCCATGGCGATCGACTGGTCGACGCGCGTGAACACCCGGTTGAGGAATTCCTGGTCGAGCGTCAGCTGCTGGCTCTGCTCGGCCTCGATGCAGACCCGGTCCATCGCCTCGATCACCTCCACCGGATAGCTGCCGCTCGCGGTCTCGGCCGAGAGCATCACCGCGTCGGTGCCGTCGAGCACCGCGTTCGCCACGTCCGACACCTCGGCGCGCGTCGGCACCGGGCTCGAGATCATCGATTCCATCATCTGCGTGGCGGTGATCACGACCTTGTTGTGCTCGCGGCCGAGGCGGATCATCTTCTTCTGCAGCGCCGGCACCGAGGCGTCGCCCACTTCGATCGCCAGGTCGCCGCGCGCCACCATGATGCCGTCGCAGGCGCTCATGATGTCGATCAGCGCCGCTTCCTTGACCGCTTCCGCGCGCTCGATCTTGGCGATCAGGAAGGCCTTGCCGCCGGCCGCGCGCATCAGCTCGCGCGCCATGTACATGTCGGCGCCCGACTTCGGAAACGACACCGCGAGATAGTCGGCCTGTAGCCTGACTGCGGTACGGATGTCCTCCATGTCCTTGGCGGTAAGCGCCGGCGCAGTGAGGCCGCCGCCCTGCCGGTTGATGCCCTTGTTGTTCGACAGCACGCCGCCCTGGCGCACGACGCAGCGCACCTCGTGCGCGCGCACGTCTGTCACTTCGAGTACGATGCGCCCGTCGTCGAGCAGCAGGATTGCGCCTTCGTCGACGTCGCGCGGCAGTTCCTTGTAGTCGAGCCCCACGCGCTCCGCGTCGCCCAGCGGGCACTTCGCGTCGAGGACGAAGCGTGCGCCCTTCTCGAGCGTGACCTGCCCGTCCTTGAACTTGCCGACGCGAATCTTCGGCCCCTGCAGATCGCACATGATCGCCACCGTGCGCTGCGCCTTGCGGCTGATGTCCTTGACCAGCTGCGCGCGCGCGACATGGTCCTCGGCACTGCCGTGAGAGAAATTGAGCCGCACGACGTCGACGCCCGCGCGCACCATCCGTTCGAGAATGGCCGGATCGCTGGATGCCGGGCCGAGCGTGGCGACGATCTTGGTACTGCGCAGCATGGGGTCAGGCCTCCGTTTCTGGCGACGGGCGGCCCCGGTGACGCGTGAGTCTATCAGACGAGATCGATCGCGCCGCGGCTGAGGACCGCCGACCCGGCGCAGGTCGTCTCGAACAGCAGCGTCTTGGCCGCACGCTGCGCGCCGACTTCGAGCAGCGCGGGCATCGGCACCATGCCGGCGAAGCGGCAGCGCACGCGACGCACGCGGGTGACGTCGATATCGCAGGCGGCGAGCACCCGCGAAACCGAGAGCGCGAGCGTCGCCGTGCCGTGCAGGATCAGGTCCGGCAAGCCCGCCGCGCGCGCGACCGCCAGGTCGGTGTGAATCGGATTCCAGATGCGCGCGCATTCGGTGTACACATGCGCCAGATTGGCGGCCACCGGAACCGTGCCCGCCGCCGGCAGCGCTCCCGCCGGGACCGGCGCCTCGTCGAGCGCAGGCGCCGTGCCGGGATCTGCGCCGTCGAGCATGACGCCGCGGTAGAGCGATCCGTAGTCGGTCACGCTGACCCGTTCGCCTGCCGCGTCGCGCGTCTCCATGCGGGTGACGACGAACGCGCCCGGTGCGCGCTGCACCGCGCCGATGATGCGCGCGGTAGTCAGCAGCGTGTCGCCCGCGCGCGGCGCACGATGAATCGTCAGGTCGTGGGTCGCGTGCACGACGCGCGCGTAGACCTCGGCGGGAATCGTCCGCTCGCGCGCCGCGACTGCCGCCGGCCATTCGTAGCACACCGGGAACAGCGGATGCGCGACGAGCGCGCCATTCCTGTTGAGGGTATCGAAATAGCGGCGATCGGTCTCGCCGAGCGCCGCAGCGTAGGCCATCAGCCAGCGCGCGTCGATATCGTGCGCGATCGGCCCGACCTCGGTGCCGACGATGCGCGCCGCGAGCCTCACGCGCGCCCCGTGCCGTCCATCGCGCCGCTCAGGCGCGCGCCTCGAGCGCAGCGACCGCCGGCAGCGTCTTGCCTTCGAGGAACTCCAGAAACGCGCCCCCCGCGGTCGAGATGTAGTCGATGCGGTCGGCAATGCCGAACTGGTTGATCGCTGCGACCGTATCGCCGCCGCCCGCGATCGAAAAGGCTTGCGAATCGGCGATCGCCCGCGCGAGGACTTCGGTGCCCCTGGCGAACTGCGCGATCTCGAACACGCCGACCGGCCCGTTCCAGACGATCGTGCCGGCCGCCGCGATCCGGCCGGCGAGCCGCTGTGCGGTCTGCGGTCCAATGTCGAGGATCATGTCGTCCGCCGCGACCTCGGCCGCCGGCTTCACCGTCGCTTCGGCGTCGGCCGAGAGCGCCTTGGCGACCACGACGTCGGTCGGGATCGGCACTTCGGCGCCGCGTGCGCGCATCGCCTCGATGATGCGCTTGGCTTCGCCGGCGAGATCCGCTTCGGCAAGCGATTTTCCGATCGGCAGGCCCGTGGCGAGCAGGAAGGTGTTCGCGATGCCGCCGCCGACGATGAGGAAATCGACCTTCTTCGCCAGCGCATCGAGGATCGTCAGCTTGGTCGAGACCTTGGCGCCGGCCACGATCGCGAGCAAGGGGCGCGCCGGGTCGGCGAGCGCCTTGCCGAGCGCATCGAGCTCGCCCGCCATGAGCGGCCCGGCGCAGGCCGCCGGCGCGAAGCGCGCGACGCCGTGCGTCGTCGCCTCGGCGCGGTGCGCGGTGCCGAAGGCGTCGTTCACGTAGACATCGCACAGGGCCGCGATCTTGCGCGCCAGCGCCTCGTCATCGGCCTTTTCGCCCTTGTTGGTGCGGCAGTTCTCCAGCAGCACCAGCTCGCCGGGCTGCACCTCGACGCCCTCGACCCAGTCCGCTTTGACCGCAATGCGCCGTCCGAGCAGCTCGCCGAGGCGCGCGGCGACCGGCGCCAGCGAATCCTCCGCGCGCAGCACGCCTTCCTTGGGGCGGCCGAGGTGCGAGGTCACCATCACCGCAGCGCCCGCGTCCAGCGCCCGGCGAATCCCGGGCAGCGAGGCCCGGATGCGGGTGTCATCGCCGACCTTGCCGTCCTTCACCGGGACGTTCAGGTCGGCGCGGATCAGCACCCGCTTGCCCTTGAGGTCCACGTCCTGCATGCGCCTGAATTTCATGACCGCTGCCTCCCTTTTCGCATCGTCTCGAGCAGCCGAGGCATGGTGCGCTGCGGCTCGCCCGATTCGTAGGCCAGGCGCTGGTAGCGCTTCGCCGCAACCAGGATGTCCGCGAACTGTGGCTCGGTCAGCTCGCGCATGCGCTGCTTGGTGAGGCGCAGCGCATTCGGCGGCCGCTCGGCCAGCGCCCGCGCCCGGGCGAGCGCCTCGTCGAGCACGGCTTCGCGCGCGACCAGCGCATTGACGATGCCGAGCTGATAGGCGCGCTCGCCGGAAATCAGATCGCCGCTCAGCGAGAGCTCGGCGTTTAGGCCGAACGGCAGGTGCCACATCATGAGCGAGGTGCCGAGGATCGACCCGAGCCCGGTTTTCACCTCCGGCTGGCCGATGCGCGCCTCGGCATGCGTCACCCGCAGGTCGCAATACAGGGCGATCTGGTAGCCCGCGCCGGCCGCGACGCCGACCACGGCCGCCACGGTGGGCTTGTCCATGGCGCGCACCGCGCCGTAGGCCGCGTGCAGCTCGGTGAACCAGCGATCGACGTCGTCGACCGTGTAGCCGGCGCCCTCGGCAAGATCCTGCCCCGCGCTGAAGGCGCGCTCGCCCGCCCCGGCGATCACCACCGCGCGCACCGCAGCGTCGGCGTCCAGCGCGGCGAGCGCCGGCGGCAGCGCGCGGCGCATGTCCTCGTTAATCGCGTTCAGCGCCTGCGGCCGGTTCAGCCGCACGACGGCAATGCCGTCGTCCAGGTGCTCGACGAGAACTGCGGACACCGCCGACACGTCACTTTGCGTTCATCATCGCAACCGCGGTATCGAGCATGCGGTTGCTGAACCCCCATTCGTTGTCATACCAGGCGGTGACCTTGACCAGGGTGCCCTCGGCAACCTTGGTGAGCGTCGCATCGAACACCGAGCTCGCGGGATTGTGATTGAAGTCCGACGACACGAGCGGGTCGCTGTTGACCTCGAGCACGCCCTTGAGCGGGCCGTCCGCGGCCTTCTTGACCGCCGCGTTGACCGCTTCGACCGTCGTCGGCTTCTTGGCCACGAACGACAGATCGACAATCGACACGTTGATCGTCGGCACCCGGATCGCGAAGCCGTCGAGCTTGCCGTTGAGATGCGGCAGCACCAGGCCGACGGCGGCAGCGGCACCGGTCTTGGTCGGGATCATGTTCTGCGAGGCAGAGCGCGCGCGCCGCAGGTCCGAGTGATAGACGTCGGTGAGGACCTGGTCGTTGGTGTACGCGTGGACCGTGGTCATCAGCCCGGAGACCACGCCGATCGCATCGTCGAGCGCCTTGACCATCGGTGCGAGGCAGTTGGTCGTGCACGAGGCGTTCGACACGACCGTGTCGCTTGCCTTGAGCGTGCCGTCGTTGACGCCGAACACGATGGTGCCGTCGACATCCTTGCCGCCGGGCGCGGACAGCAGGACTTTCTTGGCGCCGCCCTTGAGATGCGCGCCTGCCTTTTCCTTGCTGTTGAACAGGCCCGTACACTCGAGCACGATGTCGACGCCGAGGCTCTTCCAGGGCAGCTTCGCGGGATCGCGCTCGGCGAGCACCTTGATGCGATCGCCATTGACGACCAGCGCGTCGCCGTCGACCGCCACCGTGCCGTGGAAGCGTCCGTGCGCGGTGTCGTACTTCAACAGGTGGGCGTTGGTCTTTGCATCGCCCAGGTCGTTGATCGCCACGAACTGCAGGTCGTGCTTCTTGCCGTCCTCGTAATGTGCCCGGAGGATGTTGCGTCCGATGCGCCCGAAACCGTTGATCGCTACCTTGATGGTCATGTTGAACTCCCGCTCTCAAATGACAGACTTGACCGTACTGGCGACGTGCTCCGCGGTAAAGCCGAAGTGCTTGAACAGCGCGGGGGCCGGCGCGGACTCGCCGAACCGGTCGATGCCGACCACGCCGCCTTCGAGGCCGACATACTTGCGCCAAAAGGCGCTCACCCCGGCTTCGACGGCAACCCGCGGCACGCCGTGCGGCAGAACCTCGGCGCGATAGTCCGCGTGCTGGCGGTCGAATACCGTGGTCGACGGCATCGAGACCACGCGCACCGGCAGGCCTTCGCCGGCGAGCATCCGCTGCGCCTCGAGCGCGAGCGAGATCTCGGAGCCCGTGGCGATGAGCACCGCCCGCGGCGCGCCTTGCGCTTCGGCGAGCACGTAGCCCCCCCGACGCACGTTGGCGAGCGTTGCCGCCTCGCGCGGTATGAAAGGCACGTTCTGGCGCGAATAGAGCAGCGCGGTCGGACCGTCCGCCCGCTCGAGCGCCGCCGCCCAGGCGAGCGCGCTTTCCACCGTATCGCAGGGCCGCCAGACGTCGAGTCCCGGGATGAGACGCAGCGTCGCCGCCTGCTCGATCGGCTGGTGGGTGGGCCCGTCCTCGCCGAGCCCGATCGAGTCGTGCGTGAAGACGTAGATCACGCGCAACTTCATCAGCGCCGCCATGCGCAACGCGTTGCGCGCATAGTCCGAGAACACGAGGAAGGTGCCGCCGTAGGGGATGAAACCGCCGTGCAGCGCCGCGCCGTTCATGACCGCGCACATGCCGAACTCGCGCACTCCGTAGAAGAGGTAGTTGCCGCCATCGTCGCGCCCGATGACCTTCGAGGCCTTGACCATCGTCAAGTTGGATCCCGTGAGATCGGCCGAGCCGCCGAGCAGCTCGGGCAACGACGGGGTGATCGCTTCGAGCGCGATCTGCGAGGCCTTGCGCGTTGCGACCGTCTCGGCCTTGGCTTCGAGCTCCCGCAGCAGCGCATCGACACGCGCCTCGAAATCGCGTGGCAGCGCGCCTGCCATGCGACGACGGAAGTCCGCTGCGAGCTCGGGGTGCGCGGCCTCGTAGGCCGCAAACTGCTTCGTCCAGCGGCGCTCGGCGCGTTTCCCCTTGGCACGCGCATCCCAGGCATCGTAGACCGGCTGCGGTATTTCGAACGGCGGATGGGGCCAGCCGATCGCCGCGCGCGTGGCGGCGATTTCCGCCTCGCCCAGAGGCGCGCCGTGCGCGCCGCCGGTGTTCGCCTTGTTCGGCGCACCCTTGGCAATGGTCGTCTTGCAACAGATCAGCGTCGGCCGCGATTTTTCGCGCTTCGCCTTGCGAATTGCGCGGTCGACGGCGTCGACATCATGGCCATCGACGTTCGCAATCACCTGCCAGCCGTAGCCTGCAAAGCGCTTGGGCACGTCGTCGGTGTACCAGCTCTCGATATGGCCCTTGTCCGAGTCGATCGAAATGCCGTTGTCGTCGTAGAAAGCGATCAGCTTGCCGAGCCCGAGGGTCCCCGCGAGCGAGCAGGCTTCGTGCGAGACGCCTTCCATCATGCAGCCGTCGCCGAGAAAGACGTAGCTGTGGTGATCGACGAGATCGAATCCGGGTCGGTTGAAATGCGCGGCGAGAAGCTTCTCGGCGATCGCCATGCCGACCGCGTTCGCGACCCCTTGGCCGAGCGGGCCGGTGGTCGTCTCCACACCCGGCGTGTGCCCGACCTCCGGGTGCCCCGGCGTCTTCGAGCCGAGCTGGCGAAAGCGCCGCAACTCGGCCATCGGCAAGTCGTAGCCGGTCAGATGGAGCAGCGCGTAGAGCAGCATCGAGCCGTGCCCGTTGGACAGCATGAAGCGGTCTCGATCGGCCCAGGCCGGATTCGCCGGGTTGTGCTTCAGGTGCCGGCCCCAGAGTGCGACGGCAATTTCAGCCATGCCCATCGGCATGCCAGGGTGGCCGGAATTCGCGGCCTGCACCGCATCCATGGCGAGCGCGCGGATCGCGTTCGCCATGTCGCGAACGGGCGCGGTCGCCGCGGATGTCCTGGATTTGGGTCCTGCGATGGGGGTCTGCGTTTCCATGGTGGCGTGATCCTGCAAAACGATGAGGGAAATCACAGGCCTCGCGCGCGCCATTGGCGGCGCACGGGGGCAAATTATCGGCGAAAACGCCACGCGGGAAAACGCGTGGCGCGAAATCGAAGCCTTGGTTCCGCGTTCTGAAACGCGTCCGGTTCTCAGGCCACCTTTTTCTGCGCGTGCACCGGCTTTACGTAGCGCTGGGCCATCTTCTCGAGCGGCAACGGCGTGATGCGCGCCGCCTGGCCCGCGCAACCGAAGGCCTCGAAGCGCGCCTTGCACAGCGCGCCTGCGGCGTCCATAGCCGGCTTGAGCAGCTTGCGCGGATCGAACTCGCCCGGATCCTCCGCCAACGCGCGCCGTATCGCGCCGGTCATCGCCAGGCGGATGTCCGTGTCGATGTTGACCTTGCGCACGCCGTGGCGAATACCCTCGCGGATCGCCTCGACCGGCACGCCGTAGGTTTCCTTGATCTTGCCGCCATGCGCGTTGATGACCTCGAGCCATTCCTGCGGCACGGACGACGAGCCGTGCATCACCAGATGCGTCTGCGGAATCCTGGCGTGGATCGCCTTGATGCGATCGATTGCGAGCACGTCGCCGGTCGGCTTCTTGGTGAACTTGTAGGCGCCGTGCGAGGTGCCGATCGCCACCGCGAGCGCGTCGACGCCGGTCTTGGCCACGAAATCGGCCGCTTCTTCGGGGTCGGTGAGCAGCTGCTCGCGCGAGAGCTTGCCTTCGGCGCCGACGCCGTCCTCCTTGCCCGCGGTGCCGGTCTCGAGCGAGCCCAGGCAGCCGAGCTCGCCCTCGACGGACACGCCGACGGCGTGCGCGAACTCGGCGGTCCGGCGGGTCACCTCGACGTTGTAGTCATAGGACGCCGGTGTCTTCGCGTCTTCGAGCAGCGATCCGTCCATCATCACGCTGGTGAAGCCGGAACGGATCGACTGCAGGCAGACGCCCGGGCTCGCGCCGTGGTCCTGATGCATGACCACCGGAATCTGCGGCCAGGTCTCGACCGCCGCCTCCAGCATCTTGCGCAGAAAGGCCTCGCCGGCATATTTGCGCGCGCCCGCCGAGGCCTGCAGGATCACCGGGCTCGCCGTTTCATCGGCCGCCTGCATGATCGCCAGCACCTGCTCCAGGTTGTTGACGTTGAACGCCGGAACGCCGTAGCCGTGTTCGGCGGCGTGATCCAGGAGCTGTCGCAGCGAAATCAGTGCCATCGGGTTTTCCTCCGTCCTTGCGTCCTGTCTGCGGTCGCGCCGCTCAGCGCGCCGCGATCTGCCTGCGCCGCTCCATCAGACGCCAGATCATCGGCGTAAAGATGAGCTGCATGGCAAGGTCCATTTTGCCACCCGGGGCCACGATCGTATTGGCGCGCGACATGAAGGAGTCGTGCAGCATCGACAGCAGATAGGAAAAGTCGATGCCGCGCGGATTGGCGAAGCGGATGACGAGCATCGATTCGCCGGCCGTCGGAATGTCCTGCGCAATGAACGGGTTCGAGGTATCGACCACCGGCACGCGCTGGAAATTGATGTGCGTGCGCGCAAACTGCGGCGTGATGTAGTGCACGTAGTCGTGCATGCGCCGCAGGATGGTGTCGGTCACCGCCTCGGTGCTGTGCCGGCGCGCAATGCGGTCACGGTGCAGCTTCTGGATCCATTCGAGGTTGATCACCGGCACGACGCCGATCAGCAGGTCGACATGCTGCGCGATGTTGACCGCGTCGCTGACCACCGCGCCGTGCAGTCCCTCGTAGAACAGCAGGTCCGTGCCGGAAGGCAGATCGCTCCAGTCGGTAAAGCTGCCCGCAGGCCGCCCGTAGGCGGCGGCCTCTTCGTCGTTGTGCAGGTACTTGCGCGTGCGTCCCTCGCCAGTCTCGCCGTAGCCACGAAACAGCGCCTCGAGCGCCTCGAACAGATTCGCCTCCTGGCCGAAGTGACTGAAGTGATGATTGCCGCGCGCGACCGCTTCCTCCATGCGCGCCTTCATCTCGCTGCGATCATAGCGATGGAACGCATCGCCCTCGACGAAGGCCGCGTTGACGCCCTCGCGATCGAAGATGCGCTGGAAGGTACGCATGACCGAAGTCGTTCCGGCCCCGGACGACCCGGTGATGGCGATGATCGGATGCTTCACGGACATGGCCGCCTCCGGACGCTGCCTGCGTCAGCCCGCCGCGCGGAACAGGCCGCGCGCACTGAACAGCGGCGCGTCGTATTCGCGCTCGTTGTAGTCGCGATGGTAGCGCTCGAGCCGCGCCACCTCGTCCGCGGCACCGAAGGTCAGCGCAACGCGCTGGTCGAGCGCCTCCGGCTCGAGGTCGAGCATGCGCTGAAAGCCGGTGCTCGCGCCACCACCCGCCTGCTCGACGATGAAGCTCACCGGGTTCGCGTCGCACAGCAGGCGCAATCGGCCCGGCATGTCGCAGTCCCGCGCGCGCGGATAGAGAAACACGCCGCCGCGCATCAGGATGCGGTGCAGCTCGCCGACCAGCGAGGCGACCCAGCGCAGGTCGAAATCCTTGCCGCGCGGTCCCGCACGCCCGGCCATGCACTCGTCGACGTAGCGCTTCACCGCGGGTTCCCACGCGCGGCTGTTCGAACTGCCGATGGCGAGCGTGCCGGTCTCCTGCGGCAGCCTGATCAGGGGATGCGTGAGGACGAATTCGCCGAGCGTCGGATCGAGCGTGAAGCCATGCACGCCGCTGCCGACCGTGAGCACGAACATCGTGGCCGGCCCGTAGATCGCATAGCCGGCGCAGACCTGGCGCGCGCCCGCCTGCAGAAAGTCGGCGGCCTCCGCGTCCTCGTTCGGCCGCGGCGCATGCAACACCGAAAACAGGCTGCCCAGGGCGACGTTCACCTCGAGGTTCGAGACGCGGTCGATGGCGTCGAACAGCAGCAGATACTTGCCCTTGGTGTAGGCCTGCGGCACGCGCGCCGGCGCCGCCATCTCGGTGGCGAGCATGCCCGCGAGGTGGCCGCCCCATTCGTTGGTGCGCAGGAAGATCTCGCCTGCGGCGAGCGCGACGCGCTCGGCCATGGTCGCTGCGTCGGCGCTGCCCGGGCGCGGCGCGCCGGCGGTGCTCGCCAGCGCGCCATGCGCAACCAGGCGGGCGATCGCCTTGCAGGCGAGCGCCACGTCGAGAATCACCGCGTTCAGCTCGCCGCTCGCCTGCGGAAAACGCCGTCGCTCCTCGATCAGGAACTGGACCAGCGTCGTGCGATCGGCGAGCAGCATCTTTTCCTCAGGCGCTCTTCAGGCTGCGGCGGCGATGCAGGCTCTGGATCTCGGCGAGCGGCGCGGCGAGCGCATCGAGCGCGGGTACGACCAGATCCGCCGCCGACAGGTCCTGCTCCACGGTCCAGCGCGAGGGCACCGCGATGGTGACCAACTCGGCCGCCTTCGCGGCGCGCACGCCGTTTGCCGAATCTTCCAGCACGACGCAGTCTGCGGGCGGCAGGTGCAGCGCACCCAGTACGCGCTGGTACAGATCGGGCGCGGGCTTCGGCTTCGGCACCATGTCGGCCGACACGATCGCCTCGAACCAGGGTAGTGCCACCGCCCCGAGGGTTGCCGAAAGCAGCGCCGTGGCGTTCTCGCTCGAAGACGTGGCGGCGATGGCGAGGCGCAGCGAGGCGGCGCGCGCCTCGGCGATCAGCTGCACCATCCCGGGCCGCAACGGCAGGCGCCCCGCGGCGACCAGGTCCCGATAAATGGCCGTCTTCGTGCGGTGGATCGCCGGTATCTCGCCGATCAATTGCGCGCGTGCGGGCGCTTCGAGCGGCAGCGACTCGATGTAGTGGCGCAGGCGTTCCACGCCGCCCGAGACCTTGAGCAGCTCCGCATAGAGATGCGGCCCCCAGTCCCAGAACAGCCCGAGCTCGATGAACGCCGCGTTGAATGCCTGCCGATGCAGCTCCTCGGTGTCGATGAGCGTGCCGTCCATGTCGAAGATGAGTGCCTGCAGTGCCATCAGCGTATTCCCCGAAGCTGCGATGCGTTCTAGGCCGCGGTGCCGCGGTAGATCACCATCGCCGTACCCTGCGTCTGCCGCGCGCTGTCGTAGCCGATCAGCCGCACATGATCGTTCGGATGCGCCTTGTGACAGGCTTCGGCCTCCGCGAGGATGCGCTCGACGTCGGTCTCGCCGAACATCGGCAGCTTCCACATGTACCAGTACGCGCCCGCCGCATGCTCGGGCTCGGTGTACTCGATCGCGGGCGTCCACCCTCGGGCGGCAATATACGCGACCTGCGCGCGGACCTGCACGGCGCTCAGCTTCGGCAGGTACGAAAAGGTCTCGAACTTGCGGCTGCCGGCATCCGACAGGCGCGACGTGTACTCCAGGATGTTTGCCATCGCGTGAGGCTCCTTTGATCGCGCACCGCCGCTAGGCGGCGGCCTGCTTGCCTGCGTCGAGCTTGTCGACCGTGTCGAACTCGAAGCGGATTTCCTTCCAGGTTTCCATGGCCGTCTTCAGCTCGGGGCTCGATTTCGCCGCCTGCGTGAGGATCTCCTTGCCCTCGCGCTCGACGTCGCGGCCCTCGTTTCTTGCGAGCACGCAGGCTTCGAGCGCCACCCGGTTGGCCGCCGCCCCCGCAGCATTGCCCCAGGGATGGCCGAGCGTACCCCCGCCGAACTGGAAGACCGCGTCGTCGCCGAAGATGGCGACCAGCGCAGGCATGTGCCAGACGTGGATCCCGCCCGAGGCGACCGCGAACACGCCCGGCATCGCCCCCCAGTCCTGATCGAAGAAGATGCCGCGCGAGCGGTCTTCGGCCACGCGGCGCTCGCGCAGCAGGTCGATCCAGCCGAGCGTCGCTTGACGATCGCCCTCGAGCTTGCCGACGACCGTGCCGGTGTGCAGGTGATCGCCCCCCGACAGGCGCAGCGCCTTGGCCAGCACGCGAAAGTGAATGCCATGGTACGGATTGCGGTCGATCACCGCGTGCATCGCACGGTGAATGTGCAGCAGCACGCCGTTTTCCCGGCACCAGTTGGCAAGCCCCGTGTTGGCGCAGAACCCGCCGGTCAGGTAGTCATGCATGATGATCGGCGCGCCGAGCGATTTGGCGAACGCGGCGCGCTTGTACATCTCCTCGGGCGTCGGCGCGGTGACGTTCAGGTAGTGGCCCTTTTTCTCCCCAGTCTCCGCCTCGGCCTTCTTGACCGCTTCCATGACGAACGCAAAGCGGTCGCGCCAGCGCATGAAGGGCTGCGAGTTGACGTTCTCGTCATCCTTGGTGAAATCGAGCCCCCCGCGCAGGCACTCGTACACCGCGCGGCCGTAGTTCTTCGCCGACAGCCCGAGCTTCGGCTTGATCGTGCAACCGAGCATCGGCCGGCCGTACTTGTTCAGCTTGTCGCGCTCGACCTGGATGCCGTTCGGCGGGCCGCCGCAGGTCATCACGTAGGCGATCGGGAAACGAATGTCCTCGAGGCGCAGCGCGCGGATCGCCTTGAAGCCGAAGACGTTGCCGACCAGCGAAGTAAAGACGTTGACCACCGATCCCTCCTCGAACAGGTCGATCGGGTAGGCGACGAAGGCGTAAAAGCAGCTGTCGTCGCCCGGGACGTCTTCGATGCGATAGGCGCGGCCCTTGTAGTGCGCAAGATCGGTGAGCAGGTCGGTCCACACCGTGGTCCAGGTGCCGGTCGACGATTCGGCCGCGACCGCCGCCGCGGCTTCCTCGCGCGGCACGCCGGCCTGCGGGGTGATCTTGAAGCAGGCCAGCAGATCGCTGTCCTTGACCGGGTAGTCGGGCTCCCAGTACATGCTGCGGTACGCCTTCACCCCGGCGTCGTAGGTTTTCGTGGCCATCGCGTCTCCTCAATCGAGGGCACCAAGCCTAGAGGTCCAGACCCATAAGCACAATTCACGATTTCTTATTGGTACCATAAGGTGAGCTCGATCCTCGAGGATCCCCGCCTTGCCCCCGCATCCGCTGCATCACCTGCGTCACGTCACCTTACGCCAGCTTGCCGTTTTCGAGGCCCTGGCGCAGCAGCGATCGTTCTCGGCGGCGGCAAAGGTCATGCACCTCACGCAGCCGGCGGTCTCGATGCAGGTCCGTCAACTCGAGAACGCGGTCGGCGTCGCGCTGCTCGAGCGCATCGGAAAGAGAATCGATCTCACCGAAGCCGGTGTCGAGCTCGCCCGCTGCGCGCGCGACGTGCAGGCGCGCCTCAAGGACGCGGACGACGCGCTCGCCGCGATCCGCGGGCTGCACGGCGGCCAGCTCGACATCGCGGTGGTAAGCACGGCGAAGTACTTCGCGCCGCATCTGCTCGCCGAGTTCCGCCGCCGCCACCCCGGCGTCACCCTGCGCCTCACGGTGAGCAACCGCCAGGCGGTGCTGAGCGCGCTCGCCGAGAACCGCACGGATCTCGCGATCATGGGTCAGCCGCCGCGCGGCCTTGCGGTGGACGCCGAGGTCTTTGCGCGCCACCCGCTTGCGGTCATCGCGCCACCGAGCCATCGGCTGGCGCGCAAGAAGCGCCTGCGGCTCGCCGATCTCGCGAACGAGGATCTCCTCATCCGCGAGCCGGGCTCGGGAACGCGCAGCGCCATGGAGCGCTTTTTCGCGCAGCACGGCGTCGCGCTGCGCCCGAGCACGGAAATGTCGAGCAACGAAACGATCAAGCAGGCGGTGATGGCCGGCATGGGCATCGCGTTCCTGTCGATGCACACCATCGGCCTCGAGTTGAAGGCGCAGCGGCTGGTGACGCTGCCCGTCGCCGGGACGCCGGTCATGCGCAACTGGCACGTGATCCACCTCGGACGCAAGCGTCTGTCGCCGATCGCGCAGGGGTTCAAGGACTTCCTGCGCGACGAGGGCGCGGCGCTGGTGCGCAAGACCGTCGGGTTCGACGCCGGCTGAGCGCGGGCCTCGCCCGGCCGGGTACACTCGCCGAGGCCATGATCACGCTTCCCTTTCACAGCCCCGAGCGCTTCGAATACCTCGTCGCGCCGCCGCCTGCGGCAGACCCGGGGCACTGGTTCGCGTTCAGCGGCGATCGGCTGCTGGTCGAAATCGGCCCGCCGAGCAGCGCCGCGACCGGCGACTTGCGGGTTCCCGCACGACCACAGTGGGCGCGGCTGCCGTTCGGCAGCTCGCCCGGACTGGAGGCCGCGGCCCTGCGCAGGCTGTATCTCGGGCGGCTCGGGCCGTCGCACTGTTTCGCGGCCGAGTTCCCCGCGGATACGCCCGCGCCGCCAGGGTCCAGCTGGGAAAACCTGCGCACGCTGTTTTCCGTGCTCGACGACGCGCTGTTCGCGATCGCCGGCCGGGCGCTGCAGATCATCGACTGGGACCGCACGCACCAGTTCTGCGGGCGCTGCGGCGCGCTGACCGAGCCAAAGGCCGACGAGCGGGTCCGCGTATGCCCGTCGTGCCGCCTGTCCGCCTATCCAAGGGTGGCGCCAGCGATCATGGCGCTCATTCGTCGCGGGCGCAAAGTTCTGCTTGGCCGCGGCCCGCACTTCCCGCGCGGCATGTACAGCGCCCTGGCCGGCTTTGCCGGGCCGGGCGAATCGCTCGAGCAATGCCTCGCCCGGGAAGTGGCCGAGGAAGTCAACGTTTCGGTCGCCAACATCCGCTATTTCGCGAGTCAGCCCTGGCCGTTCCCGCACTCGCTGATGATTGCCTTCACCTGCGACTGGACCGGGGGTGAAATCCGCCCCGACCCAGTCGAAATCGAGGATGCCGCCTGGTTCGACGTGTTCCAATTGCCTAAGCTTCCAAGTAAAATTTCCATCGCGCGAGCCTTGATCGATGCCGTCACCGGAGAGATGAGGCAGGCGCACGGCGGCGGTGCCTAGCGCCGCGACGGGTTCGGCCGCGGAGGATTGTCTGCAGGTCGGTTTATCTTTATAAAGCAACAGCTTGTGAAGAGGCGTAACCAGGAACTCCAGGTTGCGCCTTCGTGTTTTTGAGGGGATCACAATGAAGGGCCTGCATCTCGTCGGCGATCTGACCGGATGCCAATGCACCCCGGAACGACTTCGGGGGGGAGACGATTTCGAAACCGCGTGCACCGAACTGGTGCGTTCGGCCGGCCTGCATGTCGTCGGGGCCCGCTTTCACCAGTTCGAAGGCGGCGGCTTCACGGGCGTCGTTTTGCTCTCCGAATCGCACGTTGCAGTCCACACCTGGCCCGATCAAGCGGGGGTCACGCTCGATGTCTACGTCGCCGATGCCGAGCCCGGCAATGTCGCGCGGGCGCGACGCCTGTTCGATTCGCTCGCCGAGCACTTCGCCCCGGCGCAGACGGCGCGCTGTGCGATCGAGCGCGGCGAACACCTGCTGATGGAGTCGCTCAACGATTCGACCGGGTTCTATATCCGCGCCCATCGTCAGCTGGGTGAATGGCAGACCCGCTATCAGCGCATGGCGGTCTACGACACGGCCGCCTTCGGCAAGGTCTTCCGCCTCGACGGCAGCAATACGATCTCCGAGCGCGAGGAGTTCGTCTATCACGAGAACCTCGTGCACCCGGCGCTGTCCGCGCATAACGCGCCGCGCAACGTGCTGATCATCGGCGGCGGGGACGGTGGTGCGGCCGAGGAGGTGCTCAAGCATCCGTCGGTCGAGCAGGTCACGCTGGTCGAATTCGACGAAACCGTGCTGCGCGTCGCCAAAGACCATTTTGAAAGCGTGCATCGGGGCGTATTCGACCACCCCAAGCTGCAGATCGTCATTCGCGATGGCCTGCAGTTCCTGCAGGACACGACGGAAAAGTACGACGTCGTCGCGCTCGACCTCTGCGAGCCGGTCGATGCAGCCCGGTCGCTGTTCACCACCGAGGCCTTGCAACGCCTGCGCCAGGCGCTCGCGCCCGGCGGCGTGCTGGTGCTGCACCTGGGTGCGCCGACCGCGCAGGCCGAGCGCGTCGGCGCGCTCGCGCAGCGGCTCAATGGCGTGTTCCGGATCGTGCGCCCCTACACCGTATACGCGCCGCTGTACGGGGCGCAGTGGGCGATGGCCGCCTGCTCTGACAAGCTCGATCCCAAGGCCTACACTGCCGACGAGATCGATCGCCGGATCGAGCAGCGTCGGCTGCAGGACCTGCGCTTCTACAACGGCGAAACCCACGAAGGGGTGTTCGCCCTGCCGAACTTTCTGCGCGACCTGGTCGCGCCGCCGCGCGTCAAGCTGACTTCACGCGGACGCCGCCTCGACGTCGTGCGCTCGGCAGCGAAGTAGACCCGCGCGGCCCCGCGCGGGATCAGCGCGCCCCGATCGGCCGGCCGTCGATCAGCGCGATCCAGCCTCTGACGATGCGGTAGACGAACCAGATCGCTGCGCCGAACAGGATCACGAAGCCCACCAGTACAACCGCGCTCGCCAGACCGAGGACGCCCCACAGCAGCATCCACCAGAAGGTGCGGATCTGCCAGTCGAAGTGCGACTCGAGCCAGGTTCCGGCGACCTCCGGTCGCTTGACGTAGTTGACGATCACGCCCGCGATGAGCGTCAGCCCGAGAACGAGCGAAATCGCCTGCAGCGCGTAGACGAGCACGGTCAGGTCGCGCAGCCGCTTTTCCTCGGCGAGACCGGGCGCCGCCGCAGGCGCCAGCGGCGTCGCCGCGCGCGACGGCGCGTAGCGCAGGCCAGCGTACAGCGCGAGGGCGAGGCCGGCGCCGACGCCGATCACCGCGGCGGCGAGGGCGCCGCCGAGCGCCTCGGCCAGCGGCCAGCCGAATGCGGCGCCGACCGCGAGCACGAACGGTGACGCGTCGCCCCGCGCGGCGACCACATAGCGGCCCGGCATCGCGGCGTCGAACGCGACGATCGCGGCGCGCTCCACGCTGCCCCATTTCATGGTCATCGCGGCCGGCTCGGTGCGCAGCACACTGCCGTCCGGTGCGCTCACCTCGAGCCGCACGCCATGCGGCAGCCGCGACGGCAGATCGAAGCTCCGCCCCTCGAACACCGTGCGGTATTCGTGCCAGATGACGTAGCGCCCGGGGCGCTCGAGCGTGACGCTGCTCGCGCCCGGCGCCAGGAACCGCGCCGGCGACTCGTAATCCGCGAAAAAACGCAGCAGCAGCGCTGCCGCGATCGCGATGCCGGCGAGCGCTACAGCGCCCGCGGCAACAAACCACCCGATCCCCGAAGTCGCGCGCGCGTTCACGCGCGCACCGCCGGTTTCACGCGAGCCGGTCTAGCGGATCTCCTTCAGCACCCCTCGCAGGCAATCGAACAGCGCGTCGATCTGCGGCTTGTCGATGATCAGCGGCGGCGCGAGCGCGATGATGTCGCCGGTCACGCGCATGTAGGCACCGCGCTCCCAGGCCTTCAGGTGCACCTCGAAGCCGCGCGCGCCGACCGCGCCCTCGCGCGGCGCCAGCTCGATCGCGGCAATCAGCCCGATATTGCGGATGTCGATCACGTGGGGCAGGCCCTTCAGGGAATGGGCCTGCGCCTGCCAGTAAGGCTCGAGTTCTTTCACCCGCGTCAGCAGGCCCTCGTCCTGGTACACCTTGAGCGTCGCGAGGCCCGCCGCACAGGCCACGGGGTGCGCCGAGTAGGTGTAACCGTGCGGCATTTCGACGGTGGTGTCGGGGCCCGTCTGGAACGCCTGGTAGAGCGCCTCCTTCATGAACACCGCGCCCATCGGCACGGTGCCGTTGGTGATGCCCTTCGCGGTGGTGATCAGGTCCGGCGTCACCTTGAAGCGCAGCGCGGCGAAAGGTTCGCCGAGGCGCCCCCAGGCCGTGATGACCTCGTCGAAGATGAGCAGGATGCCGTGCCGGTCGCAGATCTCGCGCAGGCGCTTGAGGTAGCCCACCGGCGGCACCAGCACGCCCGTCGAGCAGGCAACCGGCTCGACAATGACCGCGGCGATCGTCGACGGATCGTGCAGCTGGCACAGCCGCTCGAGATCGTCGGCGAGCTCTGCGCCGTGCTGCGGCTCGCCTTTCGAGAACGCGTTGCGCGCCAGGTCATGCGTATGCCGCATATGGTCGACGCCGGCCAGCAGGGCGCCGAAGATCTTGCGGTTGCCGACGATGCCGCCGACCGCCGTGCCGCCGAAGTTGACGCCGTGATAGCCGCGCTCGCGACCGATCAGCCGCGTGCGATGGCCTTCGCCCCGCACGCGGTGATAGGCGAGCGCGAGCTTGAGCGCCGTCTCCACCGACTCGGAGCCGGAATTGGTGAAGAAAACCTTCGACAGGCCCTCGGGTGCGAGGGCCGCGATCTTGTCGGCGAACTCGAAGGCCAGCGGATGGCCAAGCTGGAATGGCGGCGCGAAATCGAGTGTCGCGACGCCCTTGGCCACGCCTTCGGCGATCGCCGGCCGGCAATGCCCTGCGTTCACGCACCACAGTCCGGAGGTGCCGTCGATGATCTGCCGGCCCTCCGGCGTGTAGTAGTGGATGCCCTCGGCACGCGATACCAGGCGCGGTGCCTTCTTGAACTGCCGGTTCATGCTGAACGGCATGAAAAAGGCGGAATTTTCGAGCGACTGGCCGACGCTCTCGGGACGTGCGCGTTCGTTCATGTTGGCTCCTCGATGATGCAGCAATGGGCTGTTGAATGCGGCCGCCTCAGGCGGCCGCGGCTTTGTCCTTGCGCCGCGCGATGCCCGCCTGCGACAGCACCGCATGCAGCAGCACGTCCGCGCCGGCCGCAACGTCCTCGGGCGTCGCGTTCTCGATCTCGTTGTGGCTGATGCCGCCCTCACAGGGCACGAACACCATCGCCGCCGGCGCGACGCGAGAGACATAGACCGCGTCGTGCGCCGCCCCGGAAACGATGTCGCGATGCGAGTAGCCGAGCGCGGCGGCGGCCGCACGCACGCTGTCGACCAGGGCCGCGGTGAATTCCGAGGGCGGGAAGGTCACGACCTCCTCCATCACCGCCGACACGCGGCATTCGGCCTCGATCGACGCGAGCGCCGAGCGCAGCGCTTCGACCATGTCGTCGAGCGTCTTCGCCTTCGCGTTGCGCAAATCGACGGTCATGCGGACTTCACCCGGCACGACGTTCCTCGAGTTCGGCTGCACGCGCATCTCGCCGACCGTGCCGCGCGCAGTATCCGGGAAGGTCGTCGCGATGCGGTTGACCTCGAGCACCACACGGCTCGCCGCGACCAGCGCGTCCTTGCGGATGTCCATCGGCGTCGGCCCGGCGTGCGCGTCCTGGCCGATGATCGTCAGATCGAACCAGCGCTGCCCGAGCGCGCCCTGCACGACCCCGATCGTGGTGCCGGACTGCTCGAGCACGGGTCCCTGCTCGATGTGCGCCTCGAAGTAGGCGCCGAGCGGCTGTGGCCGGGCGCGCCCCGCATAGCCGATCGCCGCGAGCGCATCGCGCACGCTGACGCCCTCGACATCGGTCTGCGCGAGCGCATATGCGAGCGTGTGCACGCCGGCGAACACCCCGGAGCCCATCATGGTCGGCACGAATCGCGAGCCTTCCTCGTTCGTCCAGGCGATCACGTCGATCGGCGCGCGGGTGGCGAGGGCGGCGTCGTTCAGCGTGCGCACGACCTCGAGCCCTGCCATGACGCCGTAGGCGCCGTCGAACTTGCCGCCGGAGGGCTGCGAGTCGAGGTGGCTGCCCATCGCGATGGGCGCTGCGTCGGAATCTTCGCCCGCGCGACGCGCGAAGATGTTGCCGATCGCATCCACGCTGACCGACATGCCCGCCTCGGCCGCCCAGCGGGCGAACAAATCGCGGCCCGCGCGATCCGCTTCGGTCAGGGTGAGACGGCGAACGCCGCCTTTCGGCGTCGCGCCGACGCGCGCAAGGTCCATGAGCGAGCCCCACAGGCGCTCGCCGTTGATGCGGGGGGTAGCCATGTGCCGGGTCGTTGTAAGCTTACTCCAAGGTTCACGCAGCGGCAGCCCGCCGGCTGCGAAACGCAGGCGCCGCGCGACGCGGCGTCCGGCTGGCTGAACGACCAGGAGGCCCCGCCGATGCGCTCGAGTGTGCGACCGGAGCTGATTGCTGCCCTGCTCGAGGTGGCGGGCGTCGCGGCGGACACCGCCCGGCCCGATGCCGCCGCCGCCTGGGTCGGCGCGCAGCTGGAGGGCACGCGCACGGCGGTTGACGCGCTCGCTTTCGAGGACGAACCCGCCGGATTCGTCCTCGCGCTCCACGGGCAGGCGCGATGACGCACGCCGAGCTGCTCGCGCTTTCTGCCACCGAGCTCGCGGCGCAGATCCGCTCGGGCGGCGCGCGTTGCGTCCAGGCGATGGAGGCGGTCGTCGCGCGTGCCGCCGAGATCCAGACACGATTGAACGGTTTCATTCGCGTCGAGGCCGAGCGCGCGCTCGCCGCAGCGCATGCGGCGGATCGCGATGCCGCCGCGGGTCATTGGCGCGGCCCGCTGCACGGCGTGCCGATGGCGCACAAGGACATGTACTACCGCGCCGGCGAGATTTCGACCTGCGGCTCGAAGATCCTGCGCGAGCGCCCGGCGCCGCACACGGCATGCGCGCTCGCCCGGCTCGACGCCGCCGGCGCGATCCAGTTCGCGACGCTCAACATGTCGGAATTCGCCTTCAATCCGACCGGCCACAACTGGCATTTCGGCCATTGCCGCAACGCCTGGCATCCGGAGTACATCACGGGCGGCTCGTCCTCGGGTTCAGGCACGACCGTGGCGGCGCGCGCGAACTTCGCCGCGCTCGGCTCGGACACCGGCGGATCGATCCGCCTGCCGGCGAGCTTCTGCGGCACCGTCGGCATGATGGCCACCTACGGTCGCGTTTCGCGCGCCGGCGCGATGCCGCTGTCGCATTCGCTGGACCGCGTCGGACCGCTGACGAGAACGGTCGAGGACGCCGCGCAGCTGCTGGCGGTCCTCGCCGGCGCGGATGCGGACGACCCGACCTGCGAAACACGTCCCGTACCGAATTACGCCGCCGCGCTCGGGCAGTCGGTCAAGGGACTGCGCGTCGGCCGCCCGACGCGCTATTTCTACGACAACGCCGATGCGGCGATCGTTGCCTGCATGGAGGCATCGCTCGACGTGCTGCGCAGCCTCGGCGCGACCGTGGTCGAGGTCGAGCCGCCCGAGCTTTCCGCGCCCGCCGCGGCCTGGTCGATCGTCGCCGCCTCCGAGGCCGCAGCGGTACACGCGCCCTGGCTGCGCACGCGCCCGCGGGACTATTCGGAACAGATTCGCACGCGCCTTGCGCAGGGCCTTGCGATTCCGGCGCCCGCCTATATTGACGCGCTGCGACTGCGCGGTCCGGCAACACGCACGTTTTGCGAGATGGTGTTCTCGAAGTGCGATGTGCTGCACGCGCCGGTCGTGGATTTCGCGACCCCCACGATCGCGGAATCGGAAGTGGGCGGCAGCCCCGAAATGATGGCCGTGCTCGGGCGCGTCACGCGGCTGACGCGCCCGATCAGCTTTCTCGGCCTGCCCGCGCTCGCCGTGCCGGTCGGCTTTCTGCCGAACGGGCTGCCGACGGCGATGCAGCTCGTCGGGCGGCCGTTCGACGAAGCGACGCTCTTCGCGCTGGGGCACGCTTACCAGGGCGCGACCGACTGGCATCTGCGCGCGCCCGCAGGCTAGCGAATCGTCCAGAGATAGAGCGGGTAGCCATTTACGGTCGTCTCGGCATCGGGCGCCCAGTCGCCCAGGTCGAAGCGGTGCGAGACGATCCGCGCGCCCGGGCGCAGCTGGGCGCGCAGCCGCGGCCGCAGCTTGAGGTTCAGTTCGCGAAACAGGAACAGGGTGACGACCGTCGCCTCTCGTATATCGGCCTCGAGCGCATCGCCCTGCCGGATCTCGACCAGCTTCGCGACGCCGGCGCGCCGCACGTTGGCGCGCGCGCGCTCGACCATGCGCGGATTGATCTCGATGCCCACCGCACGGATGCCGAAGCGCTTCGCCGCCTCGATCGCGATGCGCCCGTCGCCCGCGCCGAGGTCGTAGAGCACGTCGCCTGATCGCAGCTGCGCCAGGTCGAGCATCCCGTCGACCACCGCGGGCGGCGTCGGCAGGAAAGCGACGTCCGCATCTTCGGGGTCGAGGCTCGCCGTCGTGCCCGCCAGCGCCGGAATTGCGGCGAGCAGGACGACGGCGGCGATCGCGATCAGCCGCGCCAGGCGACGACCTTCTGGCGCTGCGCGCCGAGACCCTGGATGCCGAGCGTCATCACGTCGCCGGGCTTCAGGTAGACCGGCGTCGGCTTCATGCCGAGACCGACGCCCGGCGGCGTGCCGGTGGTCACGATATCGCCCGGCAGCAGCGTCATGTACTGGCTGACATGCGAGACCAGCGTCGCGACGTCGAAGATCATGGTGCGCGTGTTGCCGGTCTGCATGCGCCTGCCGTTGACGTCGAGCCACATGTCGAGCACCTGCGGGTCCGGGATCTCGTCCGTGGTCACGAGCCAGGGCCCGATCGGCCCGGCGGTGTCGAAGCCCTTGCCCTTGTCCCACTGGTTGCTGGCGAACTGGAAAGCCCGCTCCGAGACGTCGTTCACCACGCAATAGCCGGCGACGTACCTGAGCGCATCTTCCTGCTTGACGTACTGTGCCTTCGTGCCGATCACGAACGCAAGCTCGACCTCCCAGTCGAGCTGCGTGGAGTTCTTCGGCTGGATCACGTCGTCGTCCGGACCGCTGATGCAGGTCGTCGCCTTCATGAACACGATCGGTTCCGCCGGAATCGCGGCCCCGGACTCCTTGGCATGATCCGAGTAGTTCAACCCGATGGCGACGAACTTGCCGATGCCGACGTAGGGCACGCCGAGGCGCGGTTCGCCCTTCACCAGTGGCAGCGACTCGGGCTTCAACTTGCCGAGCCGCCTCAAGCCCTGCGGCGAGATCTCCTCCGGGCCGATCTGCGGCACGACCTTCGACAGGTCGCGCAGCTGGCCTTCGGCGTCGATCATGCCGGGCTTTTCGAAGCCGTTCTTTCCGTAGCGACAAAGCTTCATATCGTCATTCCCCCGTCGATTGCGTAAGCGTTACCCGTAGCGAACAGCGACTCGTCGCTCGCCAGAAAAACCAGAATCCCCGTGATGTCGTCCACTGTGCCGAGCTTGCCCATCGGCTGGCGGGCGATGAAGTCCTTGCGCGCCTGCACCGGATCGGCAAACGCGTTGATCCGCTCGCCGAGCGAGGGCGTGTCGACGGTGCCCGGACAGATCGCGTTGCAGCGAATGCCCTGTCGCACGGTGTCGGCTGCGATTGCCTTGGTCAGGCCAATCACGGCCGCCTTGGAGGCGCCGTAGGCGAAGCGGTTCGGCAGCCCCTTGATCGACGAGGCGACCGAAGCCATGTTGATGATCGATCCCGCAGCCTTGTTCAGCATGCCGGGCAGGAAGGCGCGCGTCACGAGGTACATCGAGCGCACGTTGACGTTGAAGCTGAAGTCCCAGTCCTTCGGCGTGCAATCGAGAATCGTGCCGTGATGCACGTAGCCCGCGCAGTTGAACAGCACGTCGATGTCGCCGACTTCGGCCGCCACGCGCGCGATCGCCTGCTCGTCGGTCGCGTCCAGCTGGCGCGTGCGGATGCCGTCGCGGCCGTCGATCTCGGTGAGCGTCCTTGCGTTCAGGTCGGTCGCCCAGACCGTGGCGCCCTCGCGCGCAAAGGCGAGCGCGGCGCCGCGTCCGATCCCCTGTCCGCCCGCGGTCACGAACGCGACCTTGCCGTTCAGCCGACCTGCCATCGCCGCACCCCCTCCAGAAAGGCGGCAGATTATAGCGATACGTCGATTCGCCTGTCGAAGCTGCGGCGAGCCTGCGTTGCCGTGCGTCTCGGACTTCCTTTAGACTGGCTCGACAAGGTCGCGCACGGTTGCACGGTTGCATTGCACGGCACTACCTGGGGAGGACAGGGCTTGAACCAGCTCGATTTCAAGGGCCGCGCGGCGCTCGTCACCGGCGGCGCGCAGGGCATCGGTCTTGCGATCGCCAGGCGGCTCGCCGCATCCGGCGCCAGGGTTCGCATCTGGGACCGCGACGCCAAGCTGCTCGCCAAGAGCATCGCCATGCTCGGCGGCCAGGCCAGCGGCGATGCGCTCGACGTGACGGATCCTGCAGCGGTCGAGCGCGGCGCGAAGACTGCGCTCGAAGCGCTGGGTCGCATCGACGTGCTGGTCAACAACGCCGGCATCGCCGGACTGAACAAGCCGACGGTCGAGTATCCGATCGACGAGTGGGAGCGCGTGCTGCGCGTCAACCTGACGAGCCAGTTCCTCTGCTGCCGTGCCGTGGCGCCGGAGATGGTCAGGGCGGGCTACGGGCGGATCGTCAACATCGCCTCGATCGCGGGCAAGGAAGGCAACCCGAATGCGGTCGCCTACAGTGCCTCGAAGGCCGGCGTCATCGCGCTCACCAAGTCGCTCGGCAAGGAGCTCGCGCAGGCCGGCGTGCTGGTCAACTGCGTGACGCCCGCCGCGGCGAAAACGGCGATCTTCGACCAGATGACCGAGACGCACATCAATTTCATGCTGTCGAAAATCCCGATGGGCCGCTTCGTCAGCGTCGACGAGATCGCGTCCCTGGTCTGCTGGCTCGCCTCGGAGGACTGCGCGTTTTCCACCGGCGGCGTATTCGACATTTCGGGTGGCCGGGCCACCTACTGAGGCGATCATGGCGAAGAAAAAAGTAAAGAAACCGGTTCCGCAGCGCTCGATTCAATGGTTCGGGCGCCAGGACATCTACGGCTTCCTCTACCGCTCCTGGGTGAAGAACCGCGGCGTGCCGCAGGACCAGTTCGACGGCCGTCCGGTGATCGGCATCTGCAACACCTACTCGGAGCTGGTGCCCTGCAACTCGCATTTCCGCACGATCGCCGAGCACGTGCGCGCCGGGGTGCTCGAAGCGGGCGGCTTTCCGGTCGAGTTTCCCGTCATGTCGCTCGGCGAAACCCTGCTGCGGCCCACCGCGATGCTCTACCGCAACCTGGCGAGCATGGACGTCGAGGAATCGATTCGCGCCAATCCGCTCGACGGCGTAATCCTGCTGGTCGGCTGCGACAAGACGACGCCCGCGCTGCTGATGGGCGCGGCGAGCGTCGACCTGCCGACCATCGCCGTGTCCGGCGGACCGATGCTGTCGGGCAAGTACCGCGGCCAGGACATCGGCTCGGGCACCAACACCTGGTCGATGTCGGAAGACTTGCGCGCCGGCCGGATCTCGCTCGAGGACTTCCACGAGGCCGAGTCCTGCATGCACCGCTCGCACGGCCATTGCATGACCATGGGCACGGCCTCGACCATGGCCTCGATGGTCGAGTCGCTCGGCATCGGCATGCCGGGCAACGCGGCGATTCCCGCCGTCGACGCACGCAGGAACGTGCTTGCGCGCATGGCCGGGCGGCGCATCGTCGAGATGGTGAAGGCGCGGCTCATCATGTCGAAGGTGCTCACGCGGCAGAACTTCCTGAATGCGATCCGTACCAATGCTGCGATCGGCGGCTCGACCAACGCCGTGATCCACCTGATCGCCGTCGCGCGCCGCCTCGGCGTCAAGCTCGACCTCGAAGACTGGGACCGCTACGGGCGCGGGGTGCACACCCTGGTCAACCTGATGCCCTCGGGCAAGTACCTGATGGAGGACTTCTACTACGCCGGCGGCCTGCCCGCGGTGCTGCGCGAGCTCGGCCGCGCCGGCAAGTTGTACAAAGGCGCACTGACGGTCAACGGCAAGACGATCTGGGAGAACAACCGCGGCGCGCCCTGCTGGAACCGCGACGTCATCCATAGCTTCGACAAGCCGTTCAAGAAGAACACCGGCATCGCCGTGCTGCGCGGCAACTTGTGCCCGGACGGCGCGATCATCAAGCCTTCGGCGGCCACGCCGAGGCTGATGAAGCACCGCGGGCGCGCGGTGGTGTTCAAGAGCATCGAAGACTTCCATCGCCGCATCGACGACCCGAAGCTCAAGATCGACGCGAATTCGGTGATGGTGCTGCAGAACTGCGGGCCGAAGGGCTATCCGGGCATGGCCGAGGTCGGCAACATGCCGCTGCCGCCGCGGCTGCTGAAAAAGGGCATCTCCGACATGGTGCGGATCTCGGACGCGCGCATGAGCGGCACGGCCTACGGCACCGTGGTGCTGCATGTTGCGCCCGAGGCGGCGGCCGGCGGCACGCTCGCGCTGGTCAGGGAAGGCGATGAGATCGAGCTCGATGTCGGCAAGCGCCGGCTCGAGCTGCTGGTGGATGATGCCGAGCTCGCGCGCCGCCGCGCGCGCTGGAAGG